>Ga0326727_10026704_pt1 | contig 10677 bp, 11 predicted proteins | sample MB2enrmetagenome_FD_207643 | JGI IMG/M metagenome (GOLD analysis project Ga0326727, IMG submission 207643) | Lab enriched peat soil microbial communities from McLean, Ithaca, NY, United States - MB29MY | ecosystem: Environmental > Terrestrial > Soil > Wetlands > Peat | place: USA: New York... | reverse complement strand
CTGGAACACGATGCCTCCGCATACGCACATGCGGCGATCGGAGGTGTACATGTACTTCAATCTGCCGCCCGAGGCGCGCGTGATTCACCTGATGGGGCCGCCGGCCGAAACCCGCCATCTGCTCCTCGCCGACAAGGACGTAGTCGTCTCGCCGGGATGGTCGATCCACGCCGGGGTGGGCACGCGAGCCTACAGCTTTTGCTGGGGCATGGGCGGTGAAAACCAGGACTACGCCGACATGGACCCCGCGCCGGTGGAGAGCCTGCGTTAATCCGGGCCAATGCGGCTCCGGTCTATAGTTTGAGGAAGAAGACCGGCGCCAGCGACGCGCAAAAGGCCGCGGCCTGCAATGCAATTACACCCAGCGTCTGCCGCGGGGCTTTGGGCAGCCATCGGATCGCGAAAATCACCAGAATGGGAAGCTGCAACGTCATCAGCAGTTGCCACAGATGAGCTGCGGCGCCTTCATCGGCCTCGCGGGCAACGCCGTATATGGCGATGTGAACGGCTACGATGGCCAGCGCGCTGAGTGACATTGCAATGGGAACGAATGCTCCCGGCAGCCGCACGATGCCGCCGAATGAGATCGCGCTCAATTCGGCCGGCCTTCCGAAGCCGGCAATCACGCGTTCTCGCAGCGCCGAAAGAACCACGTTCACCGGGTCGTGGGGTTTGCCATGGCCGCTAACCAGCAGCTCTTCAAACTCCTCGCCGTACCGTTCCCTCCAGCCGCGCGGGTAGAGTTTCACCAGGAAGTGTGCCAGTCTCGGATTCACAGGGCCTCCAATCGCTTCAGTCCCGCCCTTGCAAAATGCTGCAGCGTGGTGAGTTTCGCCCGCAAAACCTCAAGGCCCGAGGGCGTAATGCGATACGGCCTGCGGCGATCTTCAGGCGGGAGCGGCTGTATCCACCCTTGCTCTTCCAGGCGGGCAATCGCGCCGTAAAGCGTCCCCGGGCCCAGGCGAGAGCCGCAAAGACGCTCAATGTCTTCAATCATTGCGTGGCCATGCTTGGGACCCTCCGCCAGGCTCGCCAGCACCAGCAGCGGCGGGTCGGAATAATGGCCATTCTCCGGGGCATGGCCTGTCTTTGCTACGTTACGCGTACTACGCATGACGTAGTTATCCCACGAATCGAACGGAATTGCAAGCAAATCCTGCGTAAACTTCGAAAACCGATCCGCAATGCAGCCGTCGCGGCGCGTCCCGGGCCCGCCGCATGGACACCACGCCCGGATGGCTCATAAAATTGCGCTGGGTTTTGAGACCGCAATCAGTCAAGCTTCTGCTGGATGTGCAGAGGGCCCCTGGGAGTGGAAAAGTCATGAGGATTTCGTCCATGCAGTTTTCTTTATTTATGAAAACGTTGCGCAGTATTGTCCGTAAGCCTTGGGTCGCGAGCCTTGCGGCGCGCAGGGCTTTGCCGCTCGCGCTGGCAGCATTCGTCGCGTCAGCGTTGTTTACTTGCGCGGCAACAGCCCAGCCCGGCCCGCTGGTGCTCGATCGCGGCCGCGGCGCTATTTCGCTCGAACCGTACGCGCCGAACATTCTGCGCATCACCATTAGCACCGACAAGGCCGCCGCAACGGCCGCGCCAGGTTACGGGTTTGTGGCCCATCCTTCGGCCGAGGGCTGGACCCATGAGCGCGGCGCGGATGGCTCCGACGTGTACCGGTCGCCGCGGATGGTGGTCCGCATCTCTCCGGCGGATCTGCCCAAAGACAAGCTGCCGCAGGCCATGCCCCTGGACGACCTCAATAGCCAGTTGCGCGTGCAATATTTCGGAGGCGGAGACGGCGGCTGGGCAGGTCCGCACAACGATGCGGTGCTGGTGACCACGGCCGAAGGCGAGACGTTGTTGCACATGCGCACCTGGCAAATGTTTCCTTCGCGGCCCGACCCCGCCGAGCCGAATGCCAAGGTCTTCCGTGTCGGGGCAAAATTCGACTCGCCGGCCGGCGAGCACTACTACGGGCTGGGCCAGCAGCAGAAGGGCTGGATGGACCTGCGCGATCACGAGATCCGGTGCTGGCACGACTACGAAGCCATTGGCGGCGAGGACGTGTGCGTGCCGTTCATGGTGTCGAGCAGCGGCTACGGGCTGGTGTGGGACAACCCTTCGAAGACGACGATTGACCTGGGATTCAATCAGCGCAACGTGTGGTCGTCTGAGGTGGGCGACCGTGTCTCGTACTTCGTGATTGCAGGCAAAACCAGCGACGAGATTTACGAGGGCTACCGCCTGCTCACCGGCGCCACGCCCATGCTGCCGAGAAAGGTCTACAGCTACATCCAGAGCAAGGCGATCTATCCCACGCAGGACCAGCTTCTGGATGTGGCCAACGAATACCGCAGGAAGAACCTGCCCCTGGGCGTAATGGTCGTGGATTTCCTGAATATGACCAAGCAGGGCGAGATGGACCTGGACCCGAAGCGCTGGCCCGATCCCGCGGCAATGAATCGCGAGCTGCACGCCATGGGCGTGGATTCGCTGCTGAGCGTGTGGCCGCACTACGCGCCCGGAACGCAGTTCTACGACATGCTGCTTAGCAAGGGCTGGCTGATTCACACGCCCGACGGCAAGCCCGATAAGGGCGGCTTCGAAGACTCGATCGGACCCAACATCGACACCACCAACCCCGATGCTGCCCGCTGGTTCTGGGCGGGTATTCGCGACCGCTACGTCAAGCCGTACGGATTCGATTACATCTGGATGGATGAGACGGAGCCGGATGTCGATCCTGCCAAAGACGTCTTCTATGTGGGCTCAGGCACGCGCTACTACAACGTGTATCCGCTGTTTCACACGTCCTCGGTGTACGAGGGCTCCCGGCGCGACCTCGGCGACAGCCGCCGCGTCATGATCCTGGCCCGCGCGGCCTATCTGGGCGCGCAGCGCAATGGCACTGTCTTCTGGTCGAGCGATATTCAATCCACCTGGGACATGTTGAGGCGCTCGATCGCGGCCGGGCTCAACTTTACCGCCAGCGGAATGCCCTACTGGGACACCGACATTGCCGGCTTCTTCTCGCCGCAGATTCCCGCCGACTACCACGCCGAACACAAGCCGCTCGTCGATGGCTCCGACGCGCGCGACGTGATCGCCAACTACGAGGATTATCCGGAACTCTTTGTGCGCTGGTTCGAGTGGGGCGCATTCCAACCCGTGATGCGCGCTCACGGCGAGCGGAAACACAACGAAGTATGGTCGTATGGCAAACAGGCCGAGCCCATCCTTGAGAAGTATCTCCGTCTGCGTTACACACTCATGCCGTATACTTACTCGCTCGCCTATCGCACCTATCAGACCGGCGCGCCTTTCATGCGCGCGCTCTTCATGGATTTCCCGCTCGATCCCAGGGTTGCCGATATCGGCGACGAATACATGTTCGGTCCTGCATTTTTGGTAGCGCCGGTCACCGAGCAGGGCGCAACCAGCCGCGAGGTTTATCTGCCCGCCGGTTGCGACTGGTACAACTACTGGACCAACGAGCGGCTGCACGGCGGACAGACCGTGACCGTAAATGCCCCCATCGATACGCTGCCGCTGTTTGTGCGCGCAGGCAGCATCGTGCCCATGGCGCCGGAATTCAACGGCTGGGAGAAAACGCAGAAGATCGCATCGGTTCGCGTGTATCCCGGCGCAGACGGCAGCTTTACTGTCTTTCAGGATGACGGCACGACCTACGCCTACGAGAAGGGCGGCGGTTCAGTCACGAAGCTGATCTGGGATGAGAAGGCGCATCAGCTCAAGCATGAGGGAGTCGCGCTTGCCGGAGCAGCAGTCACGGTCATTGGGAAGTAGGCGGCCGGTTTTGGCGCCTACTTCTCGTGGCCGCTCTTCAGCTTGGGCACAAAGCCCTCCGCGCCCGGCGTCAACAATCCCGCCTGCGCGTAGGTCAGCAGCTTGTCGCGCGTGTCGGTGATGTCGAGGTTGCGCATGGTGAGCTGGCCGATACGGTCGCGCGGCGAGAAAGCTGAATCGGTCTTCTCCATCGAGAGCCGCTCGGGCTTGAAGGTCAGGTTGGGCGATTCGGTGTTGAGGATCGTGTAGTCGTTGCCGCGGCGCAGCTCCAGCGTCACGGTGCCGGTAATTGCGCTCGCCACCCAGCGCTGAGCGCTCTCGCGCAGCATGATCGACTGCGGATCGAACCAGCGCCCCTGGTAGAGCAACCGGCCGAGCTTGCGGCCGTTCTCGCGGTACTGCTCGATTGTGTCTTCGTTGTGGATGCCGGTGATGAGCCGCTCGTAAGCGATGTAGAGCAGCGCCAGGCCCGGCGCCTCGTAGATGCCGCGGCTCTTGGCCTCGATGATGCGGTTCTCAATCTGATCGCTCATGCCCAGGCCGTGCCGCCCGCCGATGCGATTGGCTTCGAGCAGCAGTTCCACGGCATCGGCAAAGTCCTTGCCGTTGAGCGCAACCGGCGTGCCCTCGTGGAAGGTGACGGCGACTTCTTCGGGCTGCACATCCACGTCGCTGCGCCAGTGGGCGACGCCCATGATGGGCACAACGATCCTCATGCTGCTCGAGAGGTGCTCGAGGTCCTTGGCCTCGTGCGTAGCGCCCAGCAGGTTCGAGTCGGTGGAGTAGGCCTTCTCCGCGGACATTTTGTACTCAAAGCCGGCCTTCTGCATAAAGGCCGACATCTCGGCGCGGCCGCCCAGCTCGTCGATGAACGCTGGATCGAGCCACGGCTTGTAGATCTTCAAGTCTGGATTGACGAGCAGCCCGTAACGGTAGAAGCGCTCGATGTCGTTGCCCTTGAAGGTCGAGCCATCGCCCCACACGCTCACGTCGTCTTCTTTCATGGCGGCCACCAGCATGGTGCCAGTAACGGCACGGCCGATGGGCGTGGTGTTGAAGTATGGAACGCCGGCCGTAGTGATGTGGAAGGCTCCGCTCTGAAGCGCGGCCAGCCCTTCGCGCACCAGTTGCGCGCGGCAGTCGATGAGGCGCGCGTTCTCGGCGCCGTAATGCAGCGCTGCCCGCGGAATCGCCTCGTAGTCGGCTTCGTCGGGCTGGCCGAGATTGGCCGTGTAGGCGTACGGGCGCGCGCCCTTCAGTTTCATCCAATGCAATGCGGCGCTGGTGTCGAGGCCGCCCGAAAAGGCGATGCCGACCTTCTGGCCGACGGGAAGATTTTCGAGGATGTTCGACATTGCGTTAGCGACCCCGCGCTCAGCGATGCAGATGGATGAATGTGACGTTTCTATTTTATCGGGTGAGGGATGAAGGTAAATTGAACGGTAACGAAAAACCCTTTTCATTCACCATCCACACTGCGGCGTTCAGCAAGCCTGGACGCGGATGTGTCCGTTTTTTGCATAGGAGAGCAACTTGCGGTCGCGCGTGACGATGACTTGGCCGTGAAGGCGGGCAGTGGCCGCAATGATTCGGTCTGCCGGATCGGAAGGCGGCTTACCGGGCAGCGCGGTTGAGGCAAGCAGCTCCGCCTGTGTGAGGGGAGCAAGGCGAACCCCCGGCTGGGCCAGCAGTTCGGCGAACCAAGTTGCGGGCGCGAGCGTAAGCTGGACGCGCCCCTTTGCAACGAGAGTGCCGACCTCCCACGCGGTAAACGGAGAAACGTAGACGCCGAGATTCGCGCGGCGGGCAGCACGGATGGCGGTGAGCGATTCGGGCGATACGGTTGCGCCTGCCATCAGCCAGAGAGCGGCGCAGGTGTCCAAAAGAATGGGAGCGGCGGAAGCACGGAGAGCCGAGGGCATTTACTGTTCCGCATCCCAGACTTCGCCTGTTGGCTCAGTGAGATCGACTCCCGGCGCCACGGTGACAGTGCCGCGCATCGCACCCCAGAGGTCTTGCACATCTCCCGGTTCGCCATGAACAGGAACGACGGCAGCGACGGGGCGATTGCGCTTGAGCAGGAGCACGCGGCCGGTTTTGCCCTGCGCCACGTCGTCGATGAGGCCGAGACACCTCGATTTGAAGGCCGTTACGCCGACTGCGGTTTCGCTATTAGAGCGAGCGGTCATGGATTCTCCTATGTGGACCATTCTACATGGACCATATAAAAAGAGCAAGAAAGTTAGTTGGGTGGCTTTGAGGGAGTAAGGTTCCCGCTTTTATCTGTTCGGAACCACTGCCCATCTAAACATGCCTCGTATTCGCCCTGTCGCTCAGTCCGGCAGCCGACGCATACCAGCGGACCAACATCACTGAATCGGTCCGCGAAGTTGATGGCGCAGGAGTATTTCATCGGCACAACGATACGCCCTTTCGGATCGGCATAGCCGTACTTGCCGTCTCGCTCTATCCTTACAAGCCCATGATGGAAATCGTCTGGGCCGTTGTCGATGAATGCCACGTCACGGACGACAATTCGCCCTGCGTGGTTGACGTAGACTCTTCCAAATTCGTTGATGGTAAAAGCGGAGAGGCCGTATCGATTGAACGAGGGATGCATCCAGTATTTCGCTGGAACGAAAAGGACGCCATTTCGGTTCTCGACTACGCAGGCTGGCATAACGGGCGTTTCGATGTCTTCAACGATGCAGGCCTTCTGACTTGGTGATTGCGAGAAGCCGCGCGGACAACCACCTCCGTTAAGGATCAGGGTCGAGGTTAGGATGAAGTAAACGGCAGACCAATTGACATTACACATTGGCCACCTCCGGAGTTTCGAGGCAATTCTAATACGGCGGCGGTTGAATGAATGCGCGACGGCGATTTCCGTTAGGAAATCGCCGTCGCGTGCTAGAAGCTAGGAGCTAGAAGCTAGCAGCTGCTCTACACGTTGTACGTCGTCGAGGACACGCGTCCGCCGTGGCCGGTCCAGTTGGTGTGGAAGAACTGTCCGCGGGGCTGGTCTACCCGTTCGTAAGTATGCGCGCCGAAAAAGTCGCGCTGCGCCTGCAGCAGGTTTTGCGGCAGGCGCGCGGTGCGGTAGCCGTCGAAGAACGCCAGCGCCGTTGAAAACGCCGGAGTGGGCACGCCCAGCGCGATCGCGTGCGAAAGCGCCTTGCGCCACGATGCCTGGTACTTGTTCACCGCCGACGAGAAAAAGCTGTCGAGCAGCAGGTTGTCGAGCGCGTGATTGTTGTCGAAGGCCGCTTTGATCTTGCCCAGAAAAATGCTGCGGATGATGCATCCGCCGCGCCACATCAGCGCGATGCCGCCCATGTTCAGGTTCCAGCCGTTCTCTTTGGCTGCGGCGCGCAGCAGCATGTAGCCCTGCGCGTAGCTGATGATTTTCGAACAATAAAGGGCGCGGCGCACGTCCTCGATAAATGTTGCCCGGTCGCCCACCTCGGCCTTGGCCGCGGGTCCATCGAGAATCTTTGAGGCCTCCACGCGTTCTTCCTTGAGTGCCGACAGGCAGCGCGCAAACACGCTCTCGCCAATCAGTGTCACCGGCTGGCCGGTGTCGAGCGCACCGATCACCGTCCACTTGCCGGTGCCCTTCTGGCCGGCGGTATCGAGAATCTTGTCGACCAGCGGAGAGCCGTCTTCGTCTTTCTTGGCGAAGATCTGCGACGAGATTTCGATCAGGTAACTGTCGAGCTCGCCCTTGTTCCACTCGGCAAACACCTGGTGCAGTTCGTCGGGCGTCAGCTCCAGGCCGTGCTTCAGCAGGTCGTAGGCCTCGCAGATGAGCTGCATGTCGCCGTATTCGATGCCGTTGTGCACCATCTTCACGTAGTGGCCGGCGCCGTCTTCGCCCACCCAGTCGCAGCAGGGCGTGCCGTCTTCAACCTTGGCGGCGATGGCCTGGAAGATCGGCTTCACAAACGGCCATGCGGCGGGATTGCCGCCGGGCATGATGGAGGGTCCGCGGCGCGCGCCCTCTTCGCCGCCGCTCACGCCGGTGCCGATGAACAGGATGCCCTTCTCGGCGAGCGATTTGGTGCGGCGGTTCGAATCGGTAAAGAGCGAGTTGCCGCCGTCGATAACGATGTCGCCGGCTTCGAGGTACGGCAGAATATGGTCGATCATCTGGTCGACGGTATCGCCGGCCTTCACCATCAGCATCACGCGGCGCGGGCGCTTGAGCAGCGCGATGAACTCCTCGATTGAGTGGCCGCCAACAACCTCGGTGCCTTTGGCCTCGTTGGCCAGAAAGTCGTCGACCTTTGAAACGGTGCGGTTGAAAACCGCCACCTTGAATCCGTGGTCGTTCATGTTGAGGACAAGGTTCTGTCCCATAACGGCAAGACCGATGAGGCCGATATCGCAGGTTGCGTCTGGCATAAGCGTCTCCGAAGGTAGATTTTAACAGGGGGCGGCGTTACACCCGAGGATCGTGAACCGTGAGTCGTGGTTCGTGGAAGGAACGTGCGCGCTGCCCTTCACAGAGAGCGAGGTCACAGCTTAGTATTTGCAGCGTGGAACCATTGGTGCTCGACGGCCAGCCGATGAAGGCGGCCGACATTGAAGAGGTTGCGATCGCCGGCCGCAAGGTTGAGATCGCTCGAGAAGCAAAAACCCGCATCGCGGCCAGCCGCGCGGCAATTGAGCAGATTCTGGCCGAGGGCCGCACGGTCTACGGGGTCAACACCGGCTTCGGCAAGCTCAGCGATGTTCATATCCCGCCCGAGAGCCTGGGCGCTCTGCAGGTGAACCTGGTGCGCAGCCATGCAGGCGGCGTGGGACAGCCGCTGAGCGTGCCTGAATCGCGCGCGATGGTGCTGCTGCGGGCCAACGTGCTGGCCAAGGGATTCAGCGGCGTGCGGCCAGAGCTGGTTGAACTCCTCGTCGACCTGCTGAATGCCGGCGTCACGCCGGTGATTCCCGAGAAAGGCTCGGTGGGCGCGAGCGGAGACCTGGCGCCGCTGGCGCACCTTGCGCTGGTGGCGATCGGCGAGGGCGAAGCGTGGTTTGCCGGCGAACGGCTGGCCGGCGGCGAAGCACTGCGCCGAGCGGGACTGAAGCCGGCAGTGCTGGCGGCCAAGGAGGGCCTGGCCCTGCTGAACGGCACGCAGGCCATGAACGCCGTGGGGTTGCTGGCGCTCGAACGCGCGCGGTGTTTGGCGCGGCTGGCCGACGTGGCCGGCGCCATGTCGCTTGAGGCATTGCGCGGCACTCCGGCGGCCTTTGATGAGCGCATTCATCGCGCGCGGCCCCATGCCGGGCAAATTGCCGCGGCCGAGCACCTGATCGGGTTGCTCGCGGGGAGTGAGATCCGCGAGTCGCACCGCGAGCACGACAGCCGCGTTCAGGATGCGTATTGTTTGCGCTGCATGCCGCAGGTGCACGGCGCGGTGCGCGACGTGCTCGATCACGTGGCTGCGATTCTGGAGATCGAGTCGGGCTCGGCGACGGATAATCCTCTGATTTTTCCAGAGCCCTCGTCCAAGACGCAAGAGCGCGCGAGCGCGCCCCTCCAAGGCGGGAATTTCCACGGTGCGCCGCTGGCCTACGCGTTCGATTACGCGGCGATTGCGCTGACCGATCTGGCCGGCATCACCGAGCGCCGCATCGATCGCCTGCTGAACCCCGATATCAACGAGGGGCTGCCGCCGTTTTTATCGGCGGGCGCGGGGCTGCAGTCGGGATTCATGATTGCGCAGATTGCCTCGGCCGCGCTCATCAACGAGTGCCAGGTCTTGGCGCATCCGGCATCCACGGGAACCATCCCCACCAGCGGCGGCAAAGAGGACCACGTGTCGATGGGCATGACCGGCGCGCTTAAACTGCGGCAGATAGTGGAAAACGTCGAGCGCGTGGTGGCCATTGAGCTGATGTGCGCCGCCCAGGGCCTGGAGTGCCGCCTGCCGCTCAAGCCGGGGATCGAGGTGGGTCGCGCATATGAGGCGGTGCGAAAGGTGGTTTCGCCGCTCGACCAGGACCGCGTGCTGGCCGGGGATATTGAGAGGCTGGCGGCGGCGGTGCGGTGCGGAGAGTTCGCGAGCTTCTAGCTGCCAGCCGCGAGCTTTCAGCCATCAGCTCTCAGCTTTCAGTTTTGCCGCGGGTGAAATGGCGGCGAAGGCTTTCAATTGGTTTCGTCGGAAGTCAGTTCTGCAGGCCTCATGACGGCCACGAAAAGCTGACGGCTGAGAGCTGAAAGCTATCTTTCCCACTCCTCGCTCGATTTCCTGGCCCCATCCACCACCAGCGCGTCGCCCTGGATGACGCGAGAGCCGTTCCGGCCGCCAGAAGGCCCGCCGCGGAGCGCAGGATGGTTGTCATAACAGTGGTCCTTGCCATTGGATGTGGCGTCAGTCACATATCCCGTCGCCTCCCTGGAGGGCCGCAGCGCAGAAATCAACGGCGCCGATTCGTGTAACTGCCTGTATTCGAGTGATTTACACAAAGCTCCGGCGGCGCGTGTGCGATTCTGATCATTGATTTGAAGTTCGATTTTACTATTGATTTTTGAATAAAAAATCCTTAAAATGATAGTTAATGTAGCCTCTGGACATACCGCACCCCCAAGCCTCAAGTCCGAGGACGGCGAAAAGAAACTACCCTTCATTCAAGGACAGACAATCAATGGCAAAGCGTCGTGGAAATCCGAACTGGGGCAAGCCGGAGCCCATTGGGCCGGTTGTGCCTACGGTTACCTCATTCGAGCAGATTGTAAAGGAGTTCAAACTGCCGCCGGATCAGTATATCCGGTCGACCCGCCTGCGCGAGTGGGCCCGCCGGAACAAGAACTCCAAGTATATTCCTGAGGCTCTCCTCGAGGCCTGGGGCTTCGAAATCGAATCGACGTTGTAG
>Ga0326727_10026701_pt1 | contig 10678 bp, 9 predicted proteins | sample MB2enrmetagenome_FD_207643 | JGI IMG/M metagenome (GOLD analysis project Ga0326727, IMG submission 207643) | Lab enriched peat soil microbial communities from McLean, Ithaca, NY, United States - MB29MY | ecosystem: Environmental > Terrestrial > Soil > Wetlands > Peat | place: USA: New York... | reverse complement strand
CGTCCTAAACCCTGCGATCGTGATAACCGTCATGGCCCGTGGTTGACGCGGCCATTCCCCTGATACCAGCCTGCGATAAGCGTGACTGATCGCAGGCTGGTTGGCGCGTTGAGACACCCGCCCGGCGATTGAGGGGCGGAGATCGGTTCCGATCAGCGCAAGTCGGTCATGATAGGGACGGACGACTGCACGAGGACGTGGATGCCCGGTTCGAGGCCGGGCATGACGATCTTTTGATCGATGACGTCTATTCGATTGGTTTCTCTTAATTGATTTGGGAAACAAGAGTGACGTACGTGGGTATTGATGACACGCCTTACAAAAGGAGGTCATTCAGACGCAGGAAAATTGCCAAATCAGCATGGGGAAACGTTCCGCTTACCTCTGATCTCAGGGCAGTGGATTCTAGTAACTTCGGTGCTGGACTTCGGATTACGCGTTGCAGAAAGGGCCAAGGCATTCCATAATTATCAACAATGTGGAAATATTCCATTTGGCTATGTCGTATTGCCTGTCCAATCTGAAGTTCGTCGGCAAGGATCATGCCTTTTGATCATTTTGTCGCGCGTCTTGTTCTGAATTCAAACGGGGAGTTGCCATCATGACGATTCATTTTGGCCGCCCCAGTCCGCACCTGGGAAAAATCAGTCAATGAAATAACACTGAGGAGACGGCAACCATGATGACAGAGCAGCGTCCTGTTCCAGCAAACGACGACGGAGGTGCTCTTGCCCGGTTGGGTGCAGGGCTCGCTGACTGGAGCGAGAGATGGTTTCCCGACGCCTATGTGTTCGCCGCCATCGCGGTCGTCATCGTCGCCATTGCCGCGCTGGCCATGGGCAGGGCCCCCATGGAGGTGGGCGTCGATTTCGGAAAGTCCTTCTGGACGTTGATTCCCTTTACCATGCAGATGGCCTTCGTCGTCATCGGCGGCTATGTCGTCGCGGTGGCGCCGCCGGTGCGCCGGTTGGTGGTGGCATTGGCAATGTTCCCCAAGACTCCGCGCGTCGCCGTGGCCTATGTCGCCCTGATGGCGATGCTGGCGTCGCTGTTGAGCTGGGGGTTCAGTCTCATCTTTGCTGGCATCCTGTCGCGGGAAGTCTCCAAGCGGGTTCCGGGGGTCGACTACCGCGCCATGGGGGCGGCGTCCTATCTCGGCCTGGGCAGCATCTGGGCCCTCGGCTTGTCCTCCTCGGCGGCCCTTTTGATGGCCACCAAAGGATCCATTCCCCCGGCACTTTACAAGATCAGCGGCGTCATTTCCCTGAACGATACGCTTTTCACCTGGCAAAACCTGGTGATGATCACTGTCCTGGTGATCTTGTCGATGTGGATTTGCTACGCCTCCTGTCCGACGACGGATCGCGCCAAGACCGCCGAAATGGCAGGACTTTCCTACAAGGACGATGACGTCGAGGCCATCGGCAAGCCGCAGACGCCTGGCGAATGGCTGGAGTACAGCCCGATTCTGACCATCATCGTGGTCGCGCTGGGGGGCATCTACCTTTACGACACGTTCGCCACCAAGGGCGGGTTGGCCGCCATGGACCTGAACATCTACAACCTGATGTTCCTCATGGCCGGCATGCTGCTGCACTGGACGCCCAGATCATTCTTGCGGGCTGCGGCCAAATCGGTGCCGATGACCGGTGGCGTCTTGCTGCAATTCCCGCTTTATGCCGGCATATTCGGCGTCCTTGTCGGATCGGGACTGACCGAGGTTCTGGCCAAGTTCTTCGTATCCATCTCGACCCAGCAAACGATGCCGGTGGTCATCGGCGTCTATTCCGCCATTCTTGGACTGTTCCTGCCCTCAGGCGGCGGCAAATGGATCGTCGAGGCGCCCTATGTCCTGGAAGCGGCGAATCAGCTCAAGGTGAGTCTGGGCTGGATGGTGCAGGTGTACAATGCGGCGGAAGCTCTGCCCAATTTCGTCAATCCCTTCTGGATGCTGCCGCTGCTGGGTCTGACCGGCGCCAAAGCCCGTGATCTGGCCGGGTTCTCGATCCTTCAACTGATCTTCCATCTCCCGGTCGTGTTGCTCCTGCTGTGGCTGCTTGGGCTGACCATGCCTTACATTGCGCCGGTGGTGCAGTAGGTTTCCGTATGCGGAAGGACATTCCGCTATCCGAGGCACCTTGCGCACGGATCCCGACCTGCGATGAGTTTGACTTATCGCAGGTCGGCTGGCCCATCGAGGGGCGCTGATCGGAACCGATCGGCGCAGCGTGGTACAAGGTATCAGGCTCTACCGCGCCACCGGCCCGCACCAACCGGGCAGGTAGTCGGCCTCGAGGTCCTTGGCCAGGACCAGGGCCTGGGCCAGGCCGGACTCGAAGTTGTTTTCAACATCCTTCCGCTTCAGGCGCCGGCGCAGGAAGTCGGCCCACAGGAATTCCGAGAAGGGCGTGGTGTCCTTGGCGAAGCCGCCATGGCGGCGCAATTCGCCGGCCAGAGAACGGAACGGGTCATCGACCAGATCGCCGATGGATTTCGGAATGTCCTCATGACCGCGGCGGCGCCCGTCCTCGTCGTAGGGGTGCATCCAACTGCGGTTATCGAGGACGAACCAAAAGGCATCGGTATCCAGCCGTTTGAGATTGGCGACGACGTTGACCAGCACGTGGGTGACGCCTTCGTCATGCAGTGCACGCAACAGATGGTGATGGTCGATGGCGTAGGGACGGTCCTTCGGTCCGATGACCACCGGGATCATGTGCCGACCCAGGAAATGACCGCCTTTTTCGTCTGATTTGTGCCGCCAGGCGGTGCGCTTGGCGGCCACTTCGCGCAAGCCGACGGTGATCTGGGTCGGGTGCAGATCGGTGATCAGGGTCGGTTCGACGGTCGGTTCGCGTACGCTCATGATAGGGCTTCCGGAAGGGTGGACGGGCGCGCCGGGCCGAACGGCACGACCTTGTTGTCGATGTCATGGCCGATATCGGCGCGGCCAAGGTAGGCAATGCCGGCGCGATCGCACCAATGCCGGACGATCTGTTCCTCTGTCTGACCGAAATCGCGGTCGTTGGCCGGGATGTCGCTGCATCGCCCCAGGCGGATCCCCGCCGCCCGGCGGATGGTGGGGGCCGCCGTGACGTGGAACATCGAGCGGTCGATCCGGTAAAGATATTCGGAGACCTCCTCCAGCATGACCACCCGGCCGCTGACGTCGGGTTCGTAGGGGGTGCCGATCAGGTGACTGAGGATGGTCAGGTTGAAGGCCATCGCCGGACGGCCATCGGCCAGCGAGGGCTCCAGCGCCCCCTGATCGCGATCGACCAGGAAGGACAGGGCGCGGGCCACGGCGGCGTCGCCGCCCGGGCGGTTCAGATCGGCGGCCATCGGACCATGGGCCACGGCGGCGCCTTGGCTGTACAGGGCGGCAAGCAGAGATCCCATGTCGCTGTATCCCAGGTAAAGCTTGCCCCGTCCTTCGGCGGGCAGGGCGACGCGGTCCAGCAGCCGGCAGGACCCGTAGCCGCCCCGGGCGAACCAGATGGCATCGATGCCGGGATCGGCGGCCATCTCCAGCAGGGCGTCGGCGCGTCGTCCATCGTCGCCGGCGAAATGGCCATCGGCGGCAAAGCACTGCGCATGGAACAGGATCCTGGGGGGACGGTCTGGGAAAAGGCGACGGGCCAGACGCTGGACGCTGTCGGCAAGATCGCGGGTGATCGGCGACGCCGGAGCCACCACCCCGATGGTCACACTGGCTTCGCCCATGGTGGCGATCGGCCCTCCATATCCCTTGTCACGGTCGGGGCCGGATTGTAGCCTCCGCCGATGACGCGAGACAGCCTTTATTTCTTTTGCGGGATCGGCGGCAGCGGCATGCTGCCGCTGGCCATGATCATGAACGCCCGGGGAATTGCCGTCGCCGGGTCGGATCGCTCTCTGGATCAGGGGCGTATCGCCGCCAAATTCGCGTACTTGCGCGCGCAAGGCATCGCCCTTTATCCCCAGGACGGGTCCGGCATCACCCGGTCGGACACGGTGCTGGTGACCTCGGCGGCGGTCGAAGACGGCGTCCCCGATGTCGCCGCCGCCCGCGCCCTGGGGGCGTCCCGCATCACCCGGGCCAATCTGTTGTCCGAACTGTTCAACGGAGCGTCCCGCAGCATCGGTGTCGCCGGCACCAGCGGCAAGTCCACCACCACCGGAATGATCGGCTGGATCCTTGACCGCCTGGGTGGCCGTCCCACCGTCGTCAACGGCGCGGTGATGCGCAATTTCGCCTCCCCGTCGGCGCCGTTCGCCAGCGCACTGATCGGCGGCGATGACCTGTTCGTTGCCGAAGTGGACGAAAGCGACGGTTCCATCGCCCAATACAGGCCCCATGTCGCGGTGGTCAACAACATCGCCCTGGATCACAAGTCTCTGGATGATCTGCGCGGCTTGTTCGGCGGTTTTGTCGAACGTTCCGCGATTGCCGTGCTGAACCTGGACAATGCCGATACCGCCCGACTGGCCGCCACTTTGCCGCAAGAGCGGAGGATCACCTACAGCCTGGTCGATGGGGCGGCGGATCTGGTCGGCCACGACCTGGTGCCGGCATCCGACGGCATCGCCTTTCGGCTTGCCGCCGGCGGGCGCGATCTGGCTGTCCGGCTTGCCGTCCCCGGACGCCATAATGTGGCCAATGCCCTGGCGGCCCTGGCCGCGGTCCAGGCCCTGGGGCTGTCCTTGGCCGACGCAGCCGCCGCTTTGGCTGCCTTTTCCGGCATCGCGCGCCGCCTGGAGACGGTGGGAACGGCCGCTGGGGTCACGGTGATCGACGATTTCGCCCACAACCCCGATAAGATCGCCGCCAGCCTGTCCACCCTGCATGCCTTCCCCGGTCGCCTGTTGCTGTTCTTCCAGCCCCACGGTTTCGGCCCATTGGCGCTGATGAGGGACGAATTCGTCGAGGGATTCGCGCGCGATCTGGGTCCGGACGACCTTTTGGTGCTGTCCGATCCGGTCTATTTCGGCGGCACCGTCGAACGCAAGGTCGGCAGTGCCGACATCGTCGCCGGTGTGGCCGCCCGCGGGAGGCGTGCCGCCACCCTGCCCGAACGCGCCGCCTGCGGTCGCTTGCTGCTGGAGGAGGCGCGTCCCGGCGACCGCATCGTCGTCATGGGAGCGCGCGACGACAGCCTGACCCAGTTCGCCCGCGATCTCTTGACCGGGCTGGCGGCCAAGGGCTGATCGTTCCAGGACTTTACTTGGTCGTCGCCGGGTTTATCGTGAAGTCCGGCAAAGATTTTTACGGAGCGACAAGATGACAAGGCGCTTCCTGGGCCGTTCGACCGTATCGGTGCCGGCCTTCATTTTCGGTGGCAACGTGTTCGGCTGGACGGTGGACGAAGCCATGTCCTTTCGCCTGCTGGATGCCCTGCTGGACGCCGGTTACAACGCGGTGGACACCGCCGACGTGTATTCCACCTGGGTCGCCGGCCACCAGGGCGGCGAGTCCGAGATGATCATCGGGCATTGGTTGAAGACCCGCAAATGCCGTGACCAGGTGGTAATCGCCACCAAGGTCGGCAAGCCGATGGGGGCGGGCGGCAAGGGATTATCGCCGGCCTGGATCAAGAGTGCGGTCGAGGCCTCGCTGGGCCGGCTGCGCACCGACTATATCGATCTCTACTATGCCCACGAGGACGATCCGTCGGTGCCGCTGGCCGAGACCTTGGGTGCCTTCGCCGATCTGATGACGCAAGGCAAGGTGCGCGCGATCGGCGCGTCCAATTACACGGCGCCCCGGCTGACGGAAGCTCTGGAAACCAGCGCCCGCCTGGGCCTGCCCCGCTATGAATGCCTGCAACCCCTTTACAATCTGATGGACCGGGCGGTTTTCGAGGATGCTCTGGGTCCGCTGTGTCAGGCCAAAGCCCTGGGGGTGGCGCCGTTCTACGCCCTGGCGGCGGGCTTTCTGACGGGAAAATATCGCAGCGAGGCGGATCTGGCCGGCCGGGCCCGCGCCGCGCGAGTCCGCGGCTATCTGGACAAACGGGGATTTGCCGTCCTGGCTGCCCTGGACGCCGCCGCGGCCCGCCTGGCGGCGACCCCGGCCCAGGTTGCGTTGTCCTGGCTGATGGCACAGCCGGCGGTCAGCGCGCCCATCGCCAGTGCTACCTCGGTCGAGCAACTGGACGACCTGATCGCGGCGGCCGGGCTGTCCTTGGATGCCGAGACACTGGCGGAGCTGAACGCCGCCAGTGCCTGAAAAGCATGGCCGGAGCCGTCCTTACAGTTTTGCGGCCGCCTCGAAGACCTTGTGGCTGTAAGCGCCATCCGGCTTCTTGGTGATGACCGGGGCGGCCTTGGTGGCCAGCAGGATCGATACGGTGCGGTCGAAGTCGGCCGGCTCCAGATAGCCGGTTCCCTGTTTCGGTCCGACGATCAGCTTGGCCACTTCCTGCATCATGGTCGTCTGATGTTCCTTGGTCTGGGCCCCGGTGCCGTCGTTGGCCAGGATGATGTCGACGGCCTCGGACGGATGGGCCGCGGCATAGTCCCAGCCCTTGGCGGTCGCCTTGACGAAACGGGCCAGCTTGTCGACCGACTTGGGGTCGGCCAAGGTCTTCTCCAGGGTGTAAAGGCCATCTTCCAGGGTCGCCACGCCCTGCTCCTGGTATTTGAACAGCACAAGGTCGCTGGCCGGGACCCCGGCCTCGATGACCTGCCAGTACTCGTTATAGGTCATGGTGGAAATGCAGGCCGCCTGCTTTTGCAGCAGCGGGTCGACATTGAAGCCCTGCTTCAAGACGGTGACGTCGGGGGTGGCGCCGCTGGTGGACAAGCCCAGCTTCGCCATCCAGGACAGGAAGGGATATTCGTTCCCGGAGAACCAAACCCCCAGGGTATGTCCCTTGAAGTCGGCGGGGCTGGCGATGCCGGAGTCCTTGCGACAGGTCAGCATCATGGCCGATTTCTGGAAGATCTGGGCAATATTGACCAGGGGAACGCCTTTTTCCCGGGTGGCCAATGCCGACGGCAGCCAATCGACCACCACGTCGGCGCCCCCGCCGGCGATGACCTGCGACGGATTGATGTCGGGGCCGCCGGGCTTGATGGTGACGTCCAGACCGGCATCCTTGTAGAACCCCTTGTCCAGGGCAACGTAATAGCCGGCGAATTGCGCCTGGGTGACCCATTTCAATTGCAGGGTCAGCTTGTCCGCGGCCGACGCGGTGGTCGACCAGCCGACCAGGGCGGCGATGACGGCGATTCTTGCAAATGCTCTCATGCGGTCCTCTCCTTCAGATCCCCTGTCGATGGAGGGGGGTGATCAGCGTCTGCGGTAGGATGGATGCCAGGCGGTCACCGTGCGTTCCAGCCAGGACAGGCCGCCATAGGCGAGACTTCCGGTAACGCCGGCGACGACAATGGAGGCCCAGACCACCGGCAGGTTCATGCGCGCGACCTCGGTGCTGATGCGAAAACCCATGCCCACCACCGGCGTGCCGAAGAATTCGGCGACGATGGCCCCGATCAGGGCGAGGGTGGAATTGATCTTCAACCCGTTGAACAGGAAGGGCAGGGCGTTGGGCAGGCGCACCATCAACAGGGTGCGCCCGTAGCCGGCGGCGTAGGACCGCATCAGGTCCAGCTCGATGGCTTGCGACGCCGCCAGGCCGGCCAGCGTGTTCACCAGCATGGGAAAAAAGGTCATCACCACGACGACGGCCGCCTTCGATGGCCAGTCGAACCCGAACCACATCACCATGATGGGGGCGATGCCGACCACGGGAATGGCGCTGGCCAGATTGCCGTAGGGCAGCAGGCCGCGGGCCAAAACCGGCACCCGGTCGGCCAGGATCGCCACCAGGAAGCCGGCGCCGCAGCCAAGGACATAGCCGCGCAGGACGGCCTTGACGACGGTCTGACGAAAATCATCGACCAGATCGTCGGCGTGGCCGACCAGGGCGGCGGCGATGGCGCTGGGGGTGGGCAGCAGAATGGCCGGGATGGACAATCCCCGCACGCCGACTTCCCAAAGATAGACCAGAAGGCCTCCGAACAGCAGGGGAACCAGAAGATGCCGGGCCGGCGCGCTGGCCATGGTCAGGCGCCCCATGACATGCCAGGCCAGGGCAAGGATGCCGGCCAGGAACATCCACAGGCCGGCTGCGGGCATCACCGCATCTGCCAACAGACAGGGCGGCAGGGCAAGACCGGCCGCCAGACCGGGCACCAGGCGGACCGCTTCGGCCATGGCCGGACGAGGGTGCCGCCGTGCCCAGCTCAAGGTCAGGGCGCAGGCCGCCAACGCCAGTAGGGCGGGCGGGAACTGCCACCAGAACAGGGGCGCGTCGCCGGTCTGGCCCAGCGGCAGAACCGCCGCCGGCAGGATCAGGAGAACCAGGGGCGTCATGGCGCTGCGAGTCGTCATCGGTGCCCTCCGCGGCGGCGCAGGACGGCCCGTTCGGCCAGCCCGGCCAGCCCGACCAGGGCCATGCTCAGCAGGGCCGAGACCACCAGGGCGCTCCAGATCTGCACAGTCTGTCCATAGTAGGATCCGCTCAACAGCCGGGCGCCCAGTCCCGCCGTGCCGCCGGTCGGCAGTTCGGCGACGATGGCACCGACCAGGCTGATGGCCATGGCCACCTTGATGCTGGCGAACAGGTAGGGAAGGGCGGTCGGCAGGCGCAGCAGCCAGAACAGCTGTCCGGCGCTGGCGTGATAGGTCCGCATCAGGTCCATCGACAAGGGGTCGGTGGAACGAAGGCCTTTGACCAGGCCGATGGTGATCGGGAAGAAGCACAGATACATGCTGATCACGGCCTTGGGCAGCGTCCCGCTGAATCCCAGGTTGCCGAGGATCACCACCACCATGGGGGCGATGGCCAGGACGGGGATGGTCTGCGAGACGATCACCCACGGCATCAGGCTGGACTCAAGGGTTCGTAGATGAACGATCCCGACCGCCAGCAGGGTGCCCAGTACCAGTCCCAGAGTGAACCCGAGGACGGCGGACCGGGCGGTCACGGCCGCATGGTAGGCCAGGTTGCGGATGCTGGTGACCGGGTAACCCAGCAGCGACTGGCGCAGATCGGCCAAGACCTGGTCCGGCGTCGGCAGAACCGGGCGTTTCATGGAAAGCGTCTGGTGGACAAGGTCGGCAACGGTCCATCCGGCGTGCGCCCGATCGAGCGCCTCGACGGCCTGGGGCGCGTTCAGCCAGACGGCTCCGGCATACCAGGCCATCAGCAGGACCAGGCCGATCGCGGCCACCGGCAGGACCGTCGCCAAGGGGCCGGCCTTAGTCGTCATAGCTGTGGCCCTTTGCCAACCCCTGGCGGACGCGAGCGGCGATGTCCTGAAAATGGCTGCTTTCGCGGATCTCGAGGCGTCTCTCGCGCGGCAAGTCGCAATCGATGACGTCCAGGATGCGTCCCGGCCGCGGGCTCATGACAACGATGCGCGTCGACAGGAACACCGCTTCCGAGATCGAGTGGGTGACGAAGATGCAGGTCTTTCCCGTCTTTCGCCACAAGTCCGACAGTTGCGCGTTGAGATGATCGCGGGTGATTTCATCCAACGCCCCGAACGGCTCGTCCATCAGGAGCAGATTCGGCTCGAATGCCAGGGCGCGGGCGATCGAGACCCGTTGCTGCATGCCGCCGGACAATTGCCACGGGTACTTTCCGGAAAACCCGGCCAGGCCGACCAACTCCAGCTGGTTGGCCGCTCGCTGCCGCCGTTCGGCCTTCGGCAGTCCCATGATTTCCAGCGGAAGGGTGACGTTGCGTTCGACCGTGCGCCAGGGATAAAGGGCCGGCGCCTGGAACACATAGCCATAGGCCCGCTTGCGCCGCGCCATGTCGGGCTGCAGACCAAGCACGCTGATGTCGCCCGAGGTCGGTTGTTCCAGGTCGGCAATGACCCGCAGCAGGGTCGTCTTGCCACAGCCGGACGGTCCGATCAGCGAGACGAAATCGCCAGCGTCGATCCGCAAGGAAACCCGGTCCAGGGCGGTCACCGGGGCATCGGCGCCGGAATAGACCAGCGACAGGTGGCGGATGTCCACCGCTGGCCGGGGAGGCACCGTCGCAGTGGGGTCGGCGGCAGGTTGGACGACGCTGTTGTCCAAGGGATTGATCTCCCGTGTGGTGGCGACCTGGCAGGCTTCAGACAATTCGCAAGGCACGTGCCATTTCTGGAAGATCTTTGGAAGATTCGTGAAGGCATTGAAATATTAGAGAAAAAATCTGACCAAAGAGACAGGAGCTGATCTCCTGGTCAATGGCGTCCTGGTCGCGGATGTTCAATCGGTTAAAAATTGTGCACACCTGAGATGTGTGATTAAAATATATGCAAATCGTCCAATTCCCTTGGCGCCGGCGGCAACGACGTTGACCGTGCTCCTATAGGATGAATTATGATGGTGACGGAGAAACTTAGAAGTGTGGTCATGCCCGGCCGGGACGACAGGGCGGGCCGGAGCCAGGCCCCAGGAGAGGGTTCGGACATGAAGCTGGCGGTGCGCTGGCGTCACACGGCTGTGGGCCTCGCCTTGCTGCTGGCGATCGGAAGCATGGCGTCGATGGCGATCGACCAATCCTACCGCCATGCGGTCCACGATGCCGAGTTGACGACGCAATACATCGCCGAACTGCGTGCCGAAAGGACTCAAGCCTTTGTCGACAAGGTTGACTTTCACCTGATCCGCGCCAAGGTTCGCTTCGAAGCT
>Ga0326727_10026700_pt1 | contig 10678 bp, 8 predicted proteins | sample MB2enrmetagenome_FD_207643 | JGI IMG/M metagenome (GOLD analysis project Ga0326727, IMG submission 207643) | Lab enriched peat soil microbial communities from McLean, Ithaca, NY, United States - MB29MY | ecosystem: Environmental > Terrestrial > Soil > Wetlands > Peat | place: USA: New York... | reverse complement strand
CAGAACCTCCAGGACCATGGCCTCCTGGGGCCGCAACACCGGGTCAGGCAATAAGGATGCGGTCGTCTCCGATTTGGATTCAGTCGGAGCCAGCGCCTCCAGCTCCAGCCGCACCTGCGAAGGCAGCTCCTCCCACACATCCTCCCAGGTCGCCACCAGCTTGGCTCCCTGTTTAATCAGCGTGTTAGGCGTCCACGACCCCTTGTTCGTCACATTCCCCGGCACCGCGAACAGGTCCCGGTTCTGTTCCGCGGCGCATCGCGCCGTCACCCGCGTCCCTGAGTTCTCGCTCGCCTCCACCACCAGCACGGCCACGCACAGCCCGCTCAAAATCCGATTGCGCCGCGGAAAATTCTGTGGCGCAGGGAACGTCCCCAGCGGCACCTCGCTCACAATCGCCCCGCCCGTTGCCAGAATCTCCTCCGCAAGCTTCTTGTTCTCCTTGGGATAGACCACATCGATCCCCGTGCCCCACACCGCCGCCGTCGGCATCCGCGCCGACAAAGCTCCCCGGTGCGCGCACGAGTCGATGCCCCGCGCCATTCCGCTCACTATCAGTAGCCGCCGCGCCGCCAGGTCCCGCGACAGCATCTCCGCCACGCCCGACCCGTAAGGCGTCGGATGCCGCGTTCCCACCACCGCAATCGCCGGCCGGCTCAGCAGCCGCGCATCCCCTCTCACCCATAGCGCCGGCGGCGGATCGTAAATCTCCTTCAGCCGCTCCGGATACTCCGGGCAGCCAAAGCTCACCACCGTCGCCCCCTGCGCCGTCACCCGCGCCCACTCCGCCTCGGCCGCCGCCCGCGCCTTCCCGTCAAAGATGAACTGCGCCGACTCGGCAGGAAACCTCAGCCCCTCAAGGGCCGTCAGCGGCATCGTAAAAATCCGGCTCGGCGTCTCCAGCTCCCGCACCGCATCCAGAATCCGCTTCGGTCCCAGCCCCGGCGACATCGACAGCGCCAGCCATGCCAGACGGTCTTCATCCTGCGCCGAAGCCTGGGTTGATTCCGAGTTTTGAGCCGGCTTTGTCATATCGGCTGCAATTGTGTCCCAAAATTGCACACTTCCGCTTCCTCACAGGAAACCAAATGCACAATCAAAGGCAAATGCGCTCACGTTAATGCCCTCGGCGCCCCCTGTCAAGACGAGCATAGTGCCGCCGCCGGTACTCCACCCGATTCCTTGACAAAAAATTGGTAGTCTAATGGGGTGAACCCTGTGCAAGACTCACGCCTGCGCGTTGCCGCTATCGGTTTCCTGAATCCCGCGCCCCTCATGTGGGACTTCGAACACCCTCCCCTCGACGCCCCGCTCGCCCGCCGCTACCGCATTGACCGCATGTCCCCCTCCGAGTGCGCCGCGCGCCTGGCCTCGGGAACTGCGGACATCGGACTCATTCCCATCGCCGCCCTCGCCACCACCCCTGGTCTGCGCATCCTGCCCGGCTGCACCATCGCTTCCAAAGACCGCGTCCGCTCCCTGCTCCTGGTCCGTCGCGCCGGCCAGCCTCTTGCCGAACTCCGTTCCGTGGCTGCCGACATCGCCAGCCGCACCACTCTCGCCTACGCCCGCATCCTCTTTCACAAGTGGGGCAATCCCGCCGTTCCCTTTCTGCCCCTGGCCGCCGATCTCGACGCCATGCTCGACCAGGCCGACGCCGCCATCCTCATCGGCGATCCCGCCCTGCTGGCCCTCGAAGAGCGCTCCAACCGCTTCGAACGCACCGGCGAAGAACTCGTCTACCACGACCTCGCCCACGAATGGCGCTCCCTCACCGGTCTCGCCTTCGTCTCCGCCGTCTGGGGCATTGCATGCAGCAGCACTTTGGATGAGACCGTCGCCAATGACTTCGTCCAATCCCGCATCCACGGCCTCGAAAACATCGATGCCCTGGTCGCCGAATGGTCCCACAAGTTTCCCATCCCCGAAAACACCATCCGCGCCTATCTGACCACCAACATCCATTACATCCTCGACCAGGAATGCATTGAAGGCATGAAAGGCTTCTTCCGCGCAGCCGCCGAAACCAACGTCCTCCCCAACTACACCTTCACCATCTGAACCCCCGCCGAACCAAGTCCCTAGTCCCTTAGTCCCTAGTCCCTCAGTCCCTGCCGGGTGCCGGGTGTCCCATGTATGACAGGTCTCGATTTTGAGACCTGGGATGCCATAACCCTCAACCGATCAGTTTTTCCTGTTTCCTACTCTTCGATTCCCCCTGGAATAGCTAGAAGCTAGGAGCTAGAAGCTAGAAGCTGGTTCCCCGACCGTGCACCCTTTCCCCCTCCCCGCGAATCCAACCAACCACAGGAGTACCATCCCCCATGTCCCAGAAAGTCGCATTCATCACCGGCGGCAACCGCGGCCTCGGCTTCCAAACCGCACTCGAACTCGGCCGCGCCGGCATCAAAGTAGTCATCGGCTCCCGCTCCCTCGTCCAGGGCGAGCAAGCTGTAGCCAAACTCCGCGCTGAAGGCATCGAAGCCGATGTCCTGCTCTTCGACATCACCCGCACCGCCAGCCATCAATCCGCCTACAGCTACTTCAACTCCAAGTACGGCCGCCTCGACATCCTCGTCAACAACGCCGGCATCGCCGCGGGCGCCTTTCCCGGCGTCGGACCCGAGCATCGCGCCGCCGACGTCCCTCTCGACCTCCTTCATCAGGTCTTCGAAACCAACTTCTTCTCCCAGGTAGCCCTCACCAAAGCCCTGCTCCCGCTCATCAGGAAAAGCCCCGCCGGCCGCATCGTCAATCTCTCCAGCATCCTCGGCTCGCTTACCCTCCACTCTGACCCCGACTCCTCCATCTATCACTCCAATTCCTTCGCCTACGACGCCTCCAAGACCGCCCTCAACGCCTTCACCGTCCATCTCGCCTACGAGCTCCGCGACACCAACATCAAGGTCAACTCCGCCCACCCCGGATGGGTAAAAACCGACATGGGCGGCCCTCAAGCCACCATGGAACCAAGCGAAGGCGCCAAAACCAGCGCCGCCCTCGCCACCCTCCCCGACGACGGCCCCTCCGGCGGCTACTTCCACCAAGGCGAACCGATCCCCTGGTGACCGGGCATGTTCGTGCGTCGAATAGTCGCCTTATTCGACGCACATTCTGCGTCGAATACTTGTTCTTGCGTCGAATACTTGCCATAATCTACGCAAAGGATGCGTAGAATGACACGCTATCTCCACCATCTGGAGAATTGGCCCCAGTTTTACTGGAATCGTGCCAGCCTGGCGGAGCAATTAGGGGTGGTCCGTCACCAGCAAGGTCGCCTCCTGGGCCGGATGGAAGCTCTCGGCTTCCAAACCAGGCAGGAGGCAGTTCTTCAAACCCTCACCGAAGACGTGCTCAAGAGCAGTGAAATCGAGGGAGAAATCCTCGATCCCGCCCAGGTTCGTTCCTCCGTCGCGCGCCGCCTCGGCATGGATGTTGGAGGACTGAAACCTGCGGATCGCAACGTCGAAGGCGTCGTGGAGATGATGCTCGACGCTACGCGCAAATATGATCAACCCCTCAACTCCGAACGCCTTTTCGCCTGGCATGCGGCTCTCTTCCCTACCGGCCGCAGTGGTATGAGGCGGGTTCAAGTGGGCGCGTGGCGCGATGACAGCAACGGTCCAATGCAGGTTGTCTCGGGGCCCATCGGACGTGAGCGCGTCCATTACGAAGCGCCCCAAGCCACCCGGTTGGATGCGGAGATGGCGGCCTTTTTCGATTGGTTCAATGCCGGCAATGAGGCCGATTGGGTGGTCAAGGCCGCCCTTGCGCACCTTTGGTTTGTCACCGTTCATCCCTTCGACGACGGCAACGGACGCATCGCGCGGGCCATCGCCGATATGGCCCTCGCGCGCTCCGAACACAGCTCACAACGCTTCTACAGTATGTCGGCGCAAATCCGCGACGAGCGCGATGCGTACTATCGCGTCCTCGAACAAACGCAGAAGGGCACATTGGATGTCACGCGCTGGATGGAATGGTTCCTGGTATGCCTGGAGCGCGCAATCGTGGGCGCGCAAACAACGCTGGAAAACGTCCTCTACAAAACCCGCTTTTGGGAGAACTTACGCGACTTCCAACTCAACGAACGCCAGCGTCTCGTGCTCAACAGGCTGCTCGACGGATTCGAAGGCAAACTCACAACTTCCAAATGGGCCAAACTGGCAAAGTGTTCCCACGACACTGCCCTGCGCGACATCCTACCGCTGGTCGAGCGCGCCATCTTAGTTCGCAGCCCACAAGCCGGCCGCAGCACCAGCTACGAGTTGGTAAGACGCTAACGCCGCACGAGCGCCCGGCGGACGGTTCGCAACAAACGCCGGGTGCCCCAGGTCTCGCTTTTGAGACCTGGGAGTTCACGACCCTGAATCAAGAGGCTTTTCTGACCCCGGATACCTGGCTCGCTAACTCGCTAACTTGCTATCCCCGCGACAGCGGGGGCTGACCCGCTGCATTTGTCTAAGAAGCCCGCCGCCCTGCCCCCGGGCCCGCTGACTCGCTGACTTGCTATCCCCGCGACAGCGGGGGCTGACTCGCTGCGTTTGTCTAAAGAGCCTCGACCACTGCCGGGGTCCCCAGCGACAGGTCTTCGTCGCTGGGGTGACTGTCCACTGTCCACCGTGCACCATCCACTGTGCAGAAAAACCCCCGAAAACCTACCGTAAACCTACCGAAAACCCCCAATTAACCTCAATAAACCCCCCTTTTCGAGGTTTTCAGGCTAGTTCTCAGCAACCCTTTCCTCCAGAATGGAAAATTCTCGGCAGCCAAACCGGCTTTTTCGCAACCCTGTAGAGTTAAGTCCTCAAAAAAGCGCAACCACCTAAGCGAACCTTTAGCCCCATTTCGCAACCCTATAAGCCGACCGTTAACGTTTACGTCGCTGCTTAAAAGCGGCCATTTCGCGCCTGCCGATCACCAATCGTTGATCTCTGATCTCTGATCTTTGATCTCTGTCTTCGCCCAATCTTCGCTCCTCGCGTATAATCCCTCCATGGACTTTCAACTGGTCACCACCTACCAGCCCAAGGGCGACCAGCCCCGCGCCATCGATGAACTCATGGACGGTCTCGCCGCCGGTGAAAAGCACCAGGTCCTGCTCGGCGTCACCGGCTCCGGCAAGACCTTCACCATGGCCAAGATCATCGAACAGTCCAACCGCCCCGCCCTCATCCTGGCCCACAACAAGACCCTCGCCGCCCAGCTCTATCACGAGTTCAAGCAGTTCTTCCCCTCCAATGCCGTCGAGTACTTCGTCAGCTACTACGACTACTACCAGCCTGAAGCCTACATCCCCGCCGGCGACCTCTACATCGAGAAGGAAGCCACCATCAACGAGGAGCTCGACAAGCTCCGCCTCTCCGCCACCCGCTCGCTCTTCGAGCGCCGCGACTCCATCATCGTCAGCTCTGTCAGTTGCATCTACGGCCTGGGCTCGCCGGAGGCTTATTACGGCATGTTGCTGCTGCTCGAGAAAGGCCAGCACATCGGCCGCAAGGACATCACCCGCCGCCTCGTCGAAATCCTCTACGAACGCAACGACAACGACTTTCGCCGCGGCACATTCCGCGTCCGCGGAGATGTCATCGAGGTCTTTCCCACCTACGACGAGTCCGCCTACCGCATCGAACTCTTCGGCGACGAGATCGAATCCCTTTCCCAAATCGATCCCCTCTTCGGCACCGTCAAGCAGAAGTACTCGCGCCTGCCCATCTATCCCAAGAGCCACTACGTCGTGCAGCCCGAGCGTCGCGCCGAGGCCATCGATTCCATCCTCGCCGAACTCAGCTCCTGGGTCGCCGAGCTTGAGTCCCAGGGCCGCATGGTCGAGGCTCAGCGCGTCCACCAGCGCACCCGCTTCGATCTGGAGATGATCAGGTCCATGGGCTACTGCCACGGCATCGAGAACTACTCGCGCCACTTCTCAGGCCGCCTGCCTGGCGAGGCCCCGCCCACTCTGCTCGACTACTTCCCTCGCGACTATCTGCTCTTCGTCGACGAGAGCCACGCCACCATCCCCCAGGTCCACGGCATGTGGCACGGAGACCGCAGCCGCAAACAGAACCTCGTCGACTACGGCTTCCGTCTCCCCTCCGCCCTGGACAACCGCCCGCTCACCTTCGAGGAGTTTGAGAACCGCGTCTATCAGACCATCTACGTCTCCGCCACGCCCGGCCCCTACGAGCTCACCCGCTCCTCCGGCATCGTCGTCGAACAGGTCATCCGCCCCACCGGCCTGGTTGATCCCCAGGTTGAGATTCGTCCCGTAAAGGGCCAGATCGACGACCTGCTCGCCGAAATTCGCGACCGCGCAAATCGCAACGAACGCGTCCTCGTCACCACCCTCACCAAGCGCATGGCAGAGGATCTGGCCGGCTACTACACCGAGGTTGGCGTCCGCTGCCGCTACATGCACTCCGAGATTGAAACCCTGGAACGCGTCAAGCTTCTCGCCGGCCTGCGCCGCGGCGAGTACGACGTGCTCATCGGCATCAACCTCCTCCGCGAAGGACTCGACCTGCCCGAAGTTTCGCTGGTCGCCATCCTCGACGCCGACAAGGAAGGCTTCCTTCGCTCCGCCGGCTCACTCATCCAGACCATGGGCCGCGCCGCCCGCCACATCGAAGGCCGCGCCATCCTCTACGCCGACCACATCACTGACTCCATGCGCCGCGCCATCGATGAAACCGACCGCCGCCGCACCGTCCAGACCGCCTACAACGAGGAGAACGGCATCACCCCGCAGTCCATCGTCAGCCAGGTCGACATGGGCCTCGCCCACATTCTCAAAGCCGAGTACGGCGACATCGCCGAAGAGGAAACTGCGGATCTGCCCGACTTTTCTTCCCAGGCCGAGCTGGATGTCTATATCGCCAAACTCGAAACCCAAATGCGCGAAGCAGCGAAAAAATTCGAGTTCGAGAAAGCCGCCCGCCTCCGCGATTCAATCAAGGAACTTCGCGACAAGGAATTCCTTTTCGGCTGAATCCCAAGCTATCTCGGGCAACGGTATCGCCAACCACATCATCCAAGCTGTTCAGATAGAAAATAGTTTCGCGCCGCCGATGCCAAGGCGCGCACTCTCTGGGGTATGTGTTGACAATTCTTTTGGTGGACGATGACCCTCTCCAGGCGTTCGTGCGAAAGTCCATCCTGGAAAAACGATTCTCAAACGTCTTGCGCGTCGCCGATGCAGCAGAAGCGCTGTGCCTCGTAGAGCAGCCCCAGTTTGCCGGGAATCTGAGCCTGGTTGTCTCCGGCCACCACCGGCCCGGCATCGGCGGACCTGCCTTTGTGGCCGAGTTGCATACCCGGATACCTTCTCTGCCGGTTCTGGTCCTGGGCGACACCAGCGAGGATTCCGGAGATTACTCCGGTGAGCGCGTGCGCTACCTTCCCCGCCCCATCCTGGCTGAAGAGATGCTGACCCTGGCCACTCAAATGATGGCCCAAAGCGAACGCAAAACAGCCTGATCCGCCGCAGACCCTCCCCGAATGTGCAAAGCCCCAACTCTACGCTCCCAGGTGTGAGCTAAATCACATTCGAAAGGCCTATAATGGATTGAGAATTACCTCATCGGGAGGTCTTCCCGCTCCCCATCTGCATGCGAGAATCATCGTGGAGTCATAATCATAATGGCAGCTTTCGGTAGCTTTGCTCTTCTCATTGCGCTGGCTTTGGCCGCCTACAACCTTCTGGCTGGAGCGCTGGCCTTGCGGCTCATTGCCGTCGGGCAGCCTGCCCGCATCTCCCCTGAACGGCTGGCCGATACCGCGCGCCGGGCCGGAATCGCCGGCTTTCTGGCCATCACCGCCGCCGCGTTCGCCCTCATCTGGTCTGTCTTTGCCAACGACTTCTCCATCACCTACATCCTGGAGCACTCAAACCGCGCCTTGCCCGCCGCTTACAAGTTCTCCGCACTGTGGAGCGGCCAGGAAGGTTCCCTGCTTCTGTGGGCGTGGTTGCTGGGGATATATGGCTTTGTGCTCCGGCTGACCCATAAGACCGACGTCAAGCTGTACGCCTATGCCGGCACCATCCTGGCCGGAATCCAGGTCTTCTTCCTGCTGGTGCTCAACTTTGCCGCGCCGCCTTTCGCGCTGCTCAGAGGAGCCATTCCCGACGACGGCAACGGCCTCAATCCCTTGCTCCAGTACCCGGAGATGGTCATTCATCCGCCCATGCTTTACCTGGGCTACGTGGGCTTCTCGGTTCCCTTTGCCTTTGCGCTGGGAGCGCTGATGATGCGCTACCCCGGCGAAAAATGGATCAAAGTCACGCGCGTCTGGACCCTGGTCACCTGGCTGTTCCTCACCGCCGGAATCTTTCTGGGCATGCACTGGGCCTACGCCGTGCTCGGCTGGGGCGGCTACTGGGGCTGGGACCCGGTCGAGAATGCCAGCTTCATGCCCTGGCTCACCGGTACCGCCTTTCTCCACTCCGTCATGATGCAGGAGAAGAAAGGCATGATGAAGAGCTGGAACGTCTGGCTCATCTTCTCCACCTTCATGCTCACTCTGCTGGGCACGCTGCTCACCCGCGCCGGACTGGTCAGTTCCGTGCATGCCTTCGCTCAATCCTCCATCGGCACCTGGTTCGTCGTCTTTATGGGGATTGTGCTTGCGGTTTGCATCTTCACCTACGTTCTGCAACGCGGACACCTGAAGAGCGAACAGCATCTCGAGTCGCTGGTCAGCCGGGAGTCCAGCTTCCTGTTCAATAATCTGGTACTGCTCACCGCCTGCTTCGTCATTCTGTGGGGAACCCTGTTTCCCATCCTCAGTGAATACGTGGTGGGAAACAAGGTCACGGTCGGCGCTCCGTTTTATAACCGCGTAGCCGTTCCGATTGGATTGTTCCTGCTCTTTCTCACCGGCGTGGGACCGCTGCTGCCCTGGCGCGCTACGTCCTTCAAAAGCATCCGGCGCAACTTCGTGCTGCCGGTCATCGCTCTTTGGGTCACGGTGGTCGTCTGCCTGGCCGTGGGTGTGCGGCCCTGGAAAGACGGTGCATTCTCCTCCGGCGACTTCTATGCGCTGGTGGCCTTCGCTGTTTCCGCGGCCGTGATGACCGCCATTCTCTCCGAGTTCCTGCGCGGAGCAGGCGTCATCTCCCGCCAGACCGGCCGCAATCTCCTGGTAGGCACTTGGCTGTTGACACGCCGCAATACCCGCCGTTACGGCGGCTACATCATTCATATCGGCGTCGTCATTGTGGTCGTAGGACTGGCCGGTTCTGCCTTCAACCAGAGCCAGGAGCGCGAACTCGGCCTGCACGACAAGCTGCTCATCGGCCCCTACACGCTTGAGTGCATAGGCTTCACCCAGGACTCGAATCTCAATTACAACTCCGAATACGCCATGCTCGACGTCTACAGGGACGGCAAAAAACAGTTTCAGATGACTCCGGAGAAGCGCGTCTACCTGGCCAGCAACCAGCCCCAGACCATGGTGGCCATTCATTCGCTTCCCAGTTGGGATCTCTACGTGGTCTATGAAGGCACAAATCCCGACACCGGCCAGCCCATCATCAAGGCCTTCCTCAATCCGCTGGTCGGCTGGATATGGGCCGGCCTGGTGGTCATGGTCTTCGGCACCTTCGTAGCGCTGGTTCCCAGCCTCAGCCCGGCTACCGCCTCACTGCGCGTGCCTGCGCGAACGGTTCCCACCGAGCCGGCGCTGAAAGGAGGCCTCTAATGGCAACTCCGTTGCGTTTTGCGTTTTGGTTTAGAGCAGTGCAAGCGCTGGTGCTGGCCGTTGCCGTCTGCTTCTCGATGGGCGCTACCGATTCAAGCGCACGCTACCATGACCTGAACCACCGCCTGATGTGCACCTGCGGCTGCGCGCAACTGCTGGGCGAATGCAACCATGTTGGCTGCACCGAGTCAGGACAGGAGCTCAGCGAACTGAGATCGGATATCGCCTCCGGCATGACCGACAAGGAAATCTTCGCCGCGTTCACCGCCAAGTACGGCGCAACCGTGCTGGCCGCGCCCACCACGCAGGGCTTTGACCTGGTGGCCTGGATTGCGCCCTTCGCGGTCTTTGGCGCGGCGCTGCTGGGCACCATTCTGCTCATCCGCCGCTGGTCAGGTTTGGCCGGCGCAAAAGCCCTTGCGTCTGCACCCGATCCGGCTATCGACGATCCCGCCGACCGCGAGCGCCGTGAAAAGATTCGCCGCGAAACCGGCAGCGATGGAGGTTTTTAGAAGCCATGACTGAAACTCAAGGCATGATCGCGGGACTGTTTCTTCTGTTCGCACTCCTGGTTTACACCTTCTGGCCGGAGAACGTCTTTGCCAGCCAGCGAGAGAAAACACGCCTGGACTTCCTGCTGGAGCGCAAGGATCAGCTCTACGAGAACCTGCGCGACCTCAACTTCGAGTTTCGCGCCGGCAAGTACCCTGAAGAAGACTTCCAGGTCCAGCGCGCCCAGCTTGAAAACGAGACCGCCCAATTACTAGCCGAAATCGACCATTTGCAACAGGCCTGAAAAGGAAATATCGATCGATGTTGAATGTCGGGTGCCCCAGGTCTCGATTTTGAGACCTGGGACTCCTCAAAACCTCTTCAAGCCTGTCATCCTGAGAGGCTGTGACTTTTTCGATGCTCTCTGGAATATGGAGCAGGTTTTCCAGATGGATGCAGTTTATAAGCAAGACATGAGCGAATTCTG
>Ga0326727_10026697_pt1 | contig 10679 bp, 10 predicted proteins | sample MB2enrmetagenome_FD_207643 | JGI IMG/M metagenome (GOLD analysis project Ga0326727, IMG submission 207643) | Lab enriched peat soil microbial communities from McLean, Ithaca, NY, United States - MB29MY | ecosystem: Environmental > Terrestrial > Soil > Wetlands > Peat | place: USA: New York... | reverse complement strand
GGCGCAGCACAAAGTTAGAACCAGAGGCCTCAAGAACACCGAAAATCGCACGGTTCGCCGTCATTTACGACGAACAACAGAAACAAAAACACGCTGCCGATCAATTTTTCAGCAGCCTGCTAGAGGTTAATAAACTCTATTAACGACATGGAGTTTATGCAAGAATACGATTCTATGAAGATCTCGCAAAAAGGCCTTTATGCCTTGCAGGCCATGATGATGTTGGCCCGGCATGCGGATCAGGGCGCAATCCGCATCCGCGACATCGCCTATGAAGAAGGATTGCCGGAGAAGTTCCTGGAGCTGATCCTGCTGGAACTGAAGAATGCCCGGGTTGTCGAGAGCGTTCGTGGCGCCAAGGGCGGCTACCAGTTACGACGCTCTCCCGCGGACATCCAGTTGAGTGAGATCATTCGTCTGGTGGACGGCCCGCTGGCCCCATTTGCCGATGCGGAAGGCCTTCGCGACCTGATCGATCGTGACGCTGAGCATCGCGCGCTCTACCAGATTTTCCTCGACGTGCGCGACGCGGCTGCAAGAATTCTGGAAAACACAACGTTGGCCGACATCATCCGAAAGGGCTCGGGTGCGCCAAAGAAGGGTCGCAGGAAGAAAAAAGGTGAGGCGTCGACCGTCCTGCCCATGGTGGTTCACGGCAGTTCCAACCGGAACTAGTGGAAACAGCCCTCGCGAACCCACTCCCTCAACGCCCGCGCAGTGCCGGATCAGGCGGCAAGATCTCAGGTTCAGGGCCCGACCAATTGCTGCTTTCCGTGTACTGATCTTTCTGCCAAGCTCGCGGTATTGCCTCAGCTTTCTGACGGGTGACGAACCACACGGCAGCTGTCCAGGTGGGAAACAGATCAAGTCCGGGAATCAACTCGGCGGCAAGGGTGGGCAGAAAAGCCCAATGCCAACCCAGCAAACGCACCAGGATGATCCCAACCACAACATCCAGGACGCTATCGGCGGGCGAAAGCGCGCCCTCAGCAAAAAGTGGCAGAGCAGCAATCTGGAGCGCGTCCGCGGCTATGGCCACCATCCATGCCAGCCGCATCTTGGGATGTCTCAGCGACTTAAAGGAACCCAGGAACGACATAATGTCAAGACAACACGACCCATCAGGGAGGAGACGTTAGCTTGAAAGGACTCGCAGATTTCAACTTCTGGAAAGTGGCAATCGTAACGTCTCCTGCCAGCTATCGCCGCTCCAGTTTCACAGGAAATACCGGGCCTGGAAACGAACACAAAGCCGTGATTGTCAATGAAAAGGGCCAGTTAAGGCGGTCCAGTTGATGAAAACTGACATTTCCTTCTTGACTGCAAGAACCGAGAGCATTGTACATGGGTTGGAGGTCAAAACGGAATCCCGGCTGAGGATTATCAAACGGGATTCCGGCGAGACTCGCCAGTTTTCGTCCCACACCCTCCAACTCTCACTCTTTGGCTGTCTTTTTGCGGCCTATAGAGTCTTTCGTGCATGGGCATTTTTGGCATGGTTACCTATCAATCCTGAGTACTTTTCACCCCTTGGAATCCTCGGCCTAATGTTCTATACTCTAGGCTGTCATTTCAATGTCGCGCCTCGATCTGATTCGAGGCGGGATGGCTTCGCGTTAAGGTACGCAATCCCCCAGTGGTTGTTGCAGCTGCGCTCAGCCGAAACCCACGAGATACCGAACGCGGCTGAAAACACAGTTTAGCTATGCGCGAGGTGTCGCCCGCGCCAATTGGAGAGCGTTCATGAAGCGAGTTTGGTGGTCCGTAGTGGTTGCGTTGCTTTGGACATGCGGTGCGCCCGGACAGGAACCCGTTGCAGGTCAAACAGGGACGGCAGGGGTGCAGAGCCCGCCTCCGAAAACGTCCTTGATCGCGAATGACAAGAATACGCCCACTTTTTCTGAACGGTATCCGCGCTACAAACTGCGACCGGGCGACACCTTCGACCTGACGTTTGAGTTCACTCCTGAGTTCAATCAAAGCCTCACGGTGCTGCCCGACGGTTTTGTGGTGCTGCGCGAGGCAGGTGAGATCTACGCCACCGGGTTGACGGTTTCAGAACTGACGGAGAAGATCCGTACGGCGTACAATTCCGTTCTTTCGAATCCGCGCATGTCTATTCTGCTGAAGGATTTCGAAAAACCGTACTTCATCGCCGATGGCCAGGTGGCGCGCCCAGGTAAGTATGATCTCCAGGGCGATACTACGGTGATTCAGGCGGTGGCGATTGCCGGTGGCTTCCAGAACTCGGCCAGGCATTCGCAGGTAGTGTTGTACCGCAGAGTCAACGACGATTGGATCGAAGCGAAGCTGCTGAACGTGAAGAAAATGGAGAACAGCCGAAACTTGGCGGAGGACCTGCACTTGAGACCAGGGGACATGATTTATGTGCCCAAGAATACCGTCTCCAAGATCCAGCAGTTCATCCCCTCGTATGGGTTTAACATGATTCCCCCGATCTAGGTGATGTCCTAAAGGAGTTTGCTGATCATGGAAGGACAAGAATTAGTCGTTCGCCGTAACCGGGTCGCACTGTCCTGGACGTTGCGCGATGTTGTAGCGATGGGCTTCCGCCGCCGGCGCGCCGCGGTGTTGTGTTTTTTCGGGGTTCTCTTGGGCACAATCGGGTATGTCATTCTCACGCCGGAATATCGTGCGGAGACCAAGATTTTGGTCAAGCGGCAACGCGTCGACCCGGTGGTTAGTGCCGAACAGAGCCAGCCGATGACGGTTCAGCCCTCGGTGGCGGAAGAAGAGATGAACTCGGAGGTGGAGCTGATCAAGAGCGACGATGTGCTGCGCAAAGTCGTGGCCCAGCGCGGGCTTGATAACCCTCGCGGTTGGGGCTTGCTGCACCGGCGGCGGACACCGCAACAACGGGCTGACCTGGCGTTGGCCTCTCTGCGCTCTAGTCTGCTGATCGAGGCGCTGCCCAAAACCAACATTATTCGTATTACCTATACCGCATCAGAACCGGCGCTGGCTGCGCAGGTGCTGGAAACCTTGAGTGCGGTGTACCTGGAAGCAAACCGTGAACTGCACCGCTCCCCGGGACAACTGGAGTTTTTTGACCAACAGGCGAAAAGCGCCAGCGAGCAATTGCAGACGGCCGAACAACGACTGAAGGAATTTCCGAAAGAAGATGGCACGGCGAATCCCAGCTTGGCGCGGGATTACACGCTGCAGAAGTTGAACGAGTTCAATTACAACCTGGGCCAAACCAAACAATCGATTGCGGAGACGGGAAACCGCATTGCGTCTTTGGAGCAACTTGAGAAGACCACGCCGCCGCGGCTGACCACGCAGATGCGGGAAGCCGACGCCGGCCAGGTACTGCAACAGATGAAATCCGCGCTCCTGACCTTGGACTTGAAGCGCAGCGACATGGCTTCCAAGTATCAGCCGGATTATCCTCCGCTCAAAGAACTGGAGCGGGAAATTGAGTCCACCAAGGCCGCGATCGCCGGCGAGAAGCAGCTGGGTGATGTGACCACGGACCAGAACCCCGCGTACGTGTGGATCCAGGGAGAATTGGCGAAGGCCAAGGCCGATCTTCGTGGCTACCAGGCCAAGGCTACCGAGACAGAGACCATCATCCGCCAGACCATGGACAGCGCGCGCAAGCTGGATGCCGACAGCATTGAGCAGCAAGATCTGCTGCGTACGGCCAAAACTGCGGAAGAGAACTATCTTCTGTACTCCCGCAAGCGTGAGGAGGCCCGCATTGGCGACGCCCTGGACCAGAACAAGATCCTGAACTTGGTAGTGGCAGAGCGGCCAGCTGTTCCGAGTTACCCGGCACAATCGCCATGGATGCTGGGTATGTTTGCGACCATTCTGGCGTTCGCAGCCACGGCAGGCATGGTTTTCACGCTGGAGCATCTGGATCCATCCTTCCGGACACCGAGCGAGGTGCGGGCCGTCTTGAGCGTACCATTGCTGGCCGCCGTTCCGGACCAAAGCAGCGGCATGTTTGTTCTTGCGACGGACAGTGGATCTGGAACGGGAGACGCCCAAGGCGGTCCGTTCCACAAGGGAGAGGCCGAGCCAAACGCCGGGCCGGCGTAGCGAGGGCCCACGAATTTTGGAATCCCCCCAAAATCTCAGCTGAATCGTGGTTGTTCAAGCAAGAGGTTGGGCAAGCAAACTCTCCCGCGTCTCGCATACACGATCTAAGAGATGGCGCCGTTTACAGGGTGCCGTTGTGCCGAGGAGTCATGACAAATACGATGAGAAGGTTCCGCGCTAAGCTTGCGAAGTCCCCCATACGGCGACCGGTGATTTGGGTCCGGCATCGTGGTTTAAGGGAGAGCGATGTCTTCTTGGCTTCTTACCCACGCTCCGGGAATACCTGGTTGCGGTTCGTGCTGGGCGAGGTGCTGGCGGGAAGATCGATTGATTTCGACAACGTCGATGACGTGATTCCCGAGTTGAAATGGCACCGCCGGGGGCTGCCGCTTTTTGCCGATCGCGGGCGTTTGATCAAGACGCACGAAGCGTGGCGAAAGGAATACAGGAAGGCCATATACATTGTTCGTGATGCGCGGGACGTAGCTCTATCCACGTTTGCCCGTAGCACGCAACTGGGAATTGCCGACTCGGATATGGATGAGTTCCTGGCCGCATTCCTGAAAGGCACGTTTCATAACTACGGAGCCTGGGGCCGTCATATTCGTTCCTGGTTGAATAGTCCGCTGGCGCAGGCGGGGAAGCTGTTAGTGGTCAAGTTTGAGGATTTGCGGCGAAATCCTGAGGAATCATTGACCCGGATGGTGCAATTTGTAGGTGCGCAGGCGGGGGCGGAGCAGATCCGGGCGGCGCTGGCCAACAACTCTGTCGATCAGATGCGGGCCAAGGAAGTGAAGTCGCGCAAGCTGTACCAAAGCACAACCGAAGGCGGGCGGTTCGTGCGCAAAGGAGCTGTTCAAGGTTGGAAGAGTGTGCTGACGCCCGCTCAGTTGCAACGTTTCGAGCTATCCGTAGGTGCGGACCTGGCTCAGCTGGGATATCCCAGTGCGGCAGAGGTGGATGTTAGTGCGGCTCAAGCCCCTCTCCCTGTTGGCCGCTGAGGCGTGTTCTTGAGGTCTGCATAAATAATGCACTCGTGACGAGGAAAGAAACGCTACGCGGCTGGGTGCTCACCTAATAGTCTTTGCCGAATCGAGAAACTCTCGCGGACAGACTGTTCCTCGTGATCGTTACGGGTACTCCTACTGGGCCGCTAGGCGATCTGAAACTCAGGATCACCGTTCCCTCGGACCTGCGCAGGAGATGTACTTTCCGGAGTCCTGAGCTTGCGCCGCAGCAGCTCAGCATAGCCCAAGAGGGCTAAGAACATGAGCGGAGGATGCCAGGCGAGCTCATTGTTGAAGAATGAATGTAGGGTCATCATCGCCATGACTCCGGCACACTCCACGGTGAGGTCCCGTTCCAACGCGTTCAACCGCGGCGAAAAACTGCCCCGCAGCAGGAACCAACTGGTTCCAATCACCGCCGCCGCCAAGGCCAAAACCCCCCAGAAGCTCGTACCCACGAGGGTTTCCACCCAATCGCTGTGTAAATACCCCATGTCGAGTTTGCCGAGTGGTTCCAGCACGCCGAACCTCCCGCCGGCGTATGCCCCCAGGCCGGTGAAGGGGTGATAGCTAAGCTGCCGCCAAGCGTAAGCCCAAAAATCGGTTCTGCTGCTCAACCGCCGAATCGAGTCAGCGTCCTGGCCACGGCGCAAGTAGGCAATGACGACGTCGCCGATCGGAGTAAGCGCCATCAGAGGAGTTACAAAGGCTGTGAGAGCAAAAAGAAGCCATTTCCGTTTGCTCAGAATCAGAATGACAGCCAGCCCCAGAACAAATCCAGCGAACGCGTTACGCGTGTGGGAGACGTACATGGAAGCCACTCCGAAAACGATCACGGCCCAGTACCACGCCCGGCTACTGCCTCCCCTTGCGGCGCGCGATAGGAGGCGGCTGATTCCCACCAGCGTCAGGATTGCTCCTGTAGTTCCGATGCCGTTGCCACCGATCATCGGAAAGGTGCCGGACAGCCGTCCCAGTTCATCCCACGCTGTAGCCGGGGAAACCACGGCCTTAACCCACGCAGTGCCGGTTTCGAACGCGTACACAATATAAGTCCAGTTCAGCACCTTCACATAGTCTTCCGCAGTGGTGGCGGATTCAAAAATGAGCGCCGCTGCGACCACGTCGAGGGAAAACTCTGCGGATTTGAAGAAAGTGAAAAGCGGGACGATAGACCAGGTCGTCGACACCAACGAGATCAGGCAATATAGGCCCATGAATCCAGGCAGTCCGGCAAACAAATATTTCAGCGAGTTCCTGCCAGAAACGACCCGCCAAGCCAGAAGAAGAGTGACGATCAACTCCGTCCCCAGCCGCAAAGCTACCCACTTGTCACTTGCCAGCGGCGCATTCATTGCCTCGCGGGCATTGCCAACTTCAAAAGTCATGGCGCTGATGAAGAGCAGCGCCCACAGCCATTCTTGCCAGCCAAAGCTCTGTCCCAAAGAGCGTAAGCCACCGAACAGTTCGGGGAGAGCCCGAACACCGATGACGAAACCGAGGGGCACGGCCGCTATCAGCGCAGTAGTCCCTGCAATCCCAAAGCGCGCGAACAACTGAAAGAAGGCCATGCTCAGTAACCAGCCAAGCAGGGCGAAGCCGGCCAAGGCTGTGGCCGAGCGCACGGCCACGGAACCTTGCCACAGATTCTGGTTCTTGGTCGATACGCTCATCTAATTCGTAACTCGGTTGTCCTATCGGCGCGCACAAAGTTGTTAGCAGGGCAGTTGCGGCTGGTTACGCTCCGAGGCAGGCTGACGGTTGCCACCAGAACCATCGGCGACCGACAGTCCCGGATGCCTTTGTTCTTGGGACGATGCGGGGGACGACCCAGCGTACAGCCGGTGCGTAAACAGTCCTGACGATAAGTATAACGGTTTCCGCAAAAAGCAACAAGGAACCAAGAGCAGAGCAAGGAGAAAATCTCAATTGCTTTCTACCCTTTGTCCCGCCGCCCGGCGAGCCGGTTACCAAAGTCACTCGGAACGCGTACTGACCAAGCCAACACCCTGCGGCTAGGGCCGAGCCCCGCCACTTGAGGGTATTGAGTAACGAGCTACGCAACTTGGTACGGCAACGGCAACCTGAACCTAACTTGCTGTCTTGATCTGGACCAGGTCCTTCGCGGGGCTTTTCCCCTGGCGCCCCATCTTGAGAAAAGCTTTTGCTTTCACTGTTAGCGGAATAGGCCTGATACAGGTCTGCTGGCAGTCTATATTGCAGTAAACCATGGTGCGGCGCTCTTTGGCAGCGATGGCGCCATAGTACATTTCAGGCAGCGTTTGTTGATGAATGTTGCCCAGCACCTCTTTCAGAAACCCGCAAAACAAGACGTCCCCATTAGGCCTGACGAACATGGTCCGCAGTCCGATGTCACAATTGCGCTTTGCTCCCCCAAGATCGAGGAATCTTGTCTTCCACTCCATGGGCGGGTCCTTTAGGTAATCGAAGAACCCATCCAGCGTTTGGTCGTTGCCCACGATGGGGTAGCCTTCCCGGCGCAGGGCCTTCAATTCGGCAATGACATCTGCCAGCTTGGCTAGATCCTGCACCCAAAACGGGGCTCCCTGCTCGCCGCTGTACGGTTGGAAATTGATCTGTACGCCGGAGTCTTTCCCAAAGTGCCGCACCAAGTCGGGGATGGTGCGATAGTTCTGCTCCAGGATCGTGGTCTTAACGAAAATCGAAGCGCGCGAGCCAGTACGTCGTTTCTCTTCGACCAGGCATTCGATCCCCGCCAGGACCCGTTTTGTTCCATCGGGGAAGGGCCGCAGGGCATCGTTGATCTTTGGGTCCACGGATTCCATCGAAACATTCACGTTGAATGGATCAGCGGCAATGATGCGTTCGACATTTTTCTTCGTCAGTGCCAGCCCGTTGGTCGTAAACCCAAAATTCACTCCCAGTTCTTGACTCAATTCCAGCAGCTCGAACAGCGGAGCATATGCGGCCGGCTCCCCGCCGCTCAGCGAGATGTGGAATCCGGTGCCGGAAAGCTCCTTGGCCTCCCGCACAATCCGGAACAGCACTTCATCGGACAATTTCGGATCGACCTGCTTGTGAATTTCGCAGAAGGGACACGCCAGATTGCACCGGCCGGTGAAAATAATGTAGTAAGTTGTGGGCGTTGCCAACACTTTGCCAGCGCGGAGAGAAATGCGCCTGGCCAAGTCCTTTTTCAGGTAAGGCAATCCTTCGACAACACGGCTCGCCAGAGAAGAGACCTTCGCGAACGCGCTCGCGGGTTTTGGTCTCTGGGAAGTGGCAGTCATACGGCCTCCTTGCCGGTTGCGCTACGCTCTGGGTTTCACAAGGAAACACACCTCAGCACCCCACCGGCACTAAAATTGATGATATAAAGCAAAGCAGCAATTGTCAACGACATTTTGCTTTGCAAGAGGCTGGCTTTTCAGAAGAGTGTGGGCGTTTCGGTTTCATTTTCCGCTTGACAGGAGGGTCAGGCATGCCGATAATAACCGATAGATTGCAAGCCTCTGCATGCTGGGGTTGCGGAGGATAGTTTACGTATCTTCACGATTAGTGTTCCTGAAGTAGAATTGTGCCCGGAGGGGTCGCCCGATGTTCTCAATTAACTTTCAGACTGACCGGTTTGATTATTATCGCCGGCACGCTCGAACCACGCTTCCGCATCTGACCTTGCGCAAGGTCGCCAATCTGGCGCTGAATTTCTATGAGTTGCGGGTGAAGACACCGACTCCGCGGAGCTTGCCTCTCTACCTGAAGGTCGAGCCGACGCCCTTGTGTCACATGGCTTGTCCGGGATGCCGGCACCGCGATCCGGAGTACAAGAAGCAATTCGACCCCACCATGAGACTGGGTCTGGAAGAATTCAAGCGGGTGATTGACCCGCTGGCGGATACTCTGATCGGTATCAGCTTTAGTCTGCGCGGCGAACCACTGATCAACCGCAATCTGCCCAGCCTGGTGAAGTATGCCCACGATAAGAATATCGGGACTACCTTCCCCAGCAACCTTTCGATTCCCATGGACAAAGAGTTCGCCGAAGACATCGTAAGTTCCGGACTGGACGCGATGTTCGTCTCCTTGGACGGCGCCACAGAGGAGAGTTACTCGAAGTATCGCATTGGTGGCAACTTTGAACTGGTGCGGAAGAATGTTGGCCTCCTGTCCCAGGCCAAGCGGGATCTCAAATCTAAGAGTCCGCGCCTGATCTGGAAGTTCGTGATCTTTGAATACAACCGGGCCGAAATTCCTGCGGTGCGCGGAGAATACAAAGATCTGGGCTTTGATGAGGTGGAGTTTGTCGAGGACTATACCGGTAAGGCCTTCCAGGAAGAGGAACGCAACTTTAATAAGCAGCTGGTGGAGAAAAAGGCTGCGTGCTTTTTCCCGTGGAATACGATGATCGTCACTTACGATGGGGACGTCAAGCCTTGCTGCATACGCCCCACGGACTTCGCGCTCGGCAATGTAAACGACGGCCCAATAGAGATTTGGCGGAGTGAAGCGTACCGGCAGCTCAGGCTAGGGTTCGCTACCGAAGGCTACGGAGAGAATATGCACCCGGTTTGCAGGGCATGCGTCGGCTTGGCTCCGAAGCTTCCACCGATACAAATCAAGGTCAAGGTGAAGAAGCAGCAACTGGTGGCCAGCTAGGCTGTTGGGCGTTTGAGACTAACCCTCGTGCCTTTATAGCGCCGCATGCCGTTTCCCATCCGGGCGGCGCCGGTCGGTGCTGGGAGCGAGTTCGCGGCCGAATCCGAAGAGGCCTGCGAACCGATCGGCCTCCACCTGTTCGCGCACCTACGCCGAACAGTTCTACCCAGTCAACCCTGCTTGCTGGAAAAGCTCAATCGCGAGGCACTGCGCATTGGGAAAAGATTCTACGACACCGGCAGCCCTCATCAGGCGCGCCTGCCTAACCCCGCAGCAATTCCGGCAACGAATCTCATCCTATACGGAAGGAGTGAAAAGGGTCGCTAAACGAACGAGTTCCAGGTCGAAAGTTCCCTTGACATTCCGCGCCCCAGCGATAAAATAATTTGGCGTTTACCACGGTCGCTTTTGGGGCGAGACGTCGCGGCCGATACTCTACGGGATTATGCTGCTCTAATACTACTCATGACGCAGCAACTCTCGGGTATGTCCTCGTTGTTTTCTGGCGCGCGATCAAGTGCGCCGCGCTTAGCAGGAGTTCGACACCATGGGACGAAAGAACACGCCAAATCCGCCCAAGCAGAGTGACGGAAATTAGGACATTGCCGCTTGTTGGAGGTTCAAGATGGAGATTCCGGCTGGGACGAAATTCGCCCTGAGGGCGGTTGTGCTCGGGCTCTTGGTTTCGGCTGGGCTTGCCCTTGGTCACGCCCAGATCTCGAGTTTTTCACATATCATTGTGCTGGTTCAGGAGAACCGCACGCCTGACAATCTGTTCCAGGGCTTGTGCGGGCAGCAAGGCAGCCTCTGCCCTAACCCATACGATCTGCAGAATTATGGATTCAACCACCTGAACCAGAAAGTCTTGTTGCAGGAAATCCCGCTGGGAACGATCGACGATCCGGAACATACCCATGACGGGTTTGTTGCCCTGTGCGACCTTGACAAGAAGACGCAACGGTGCAC
>Ga0326727_10026695_pt1 | contig 10681 bp, 10 predicted proteins | sample MB2enrmetagenome_FD_207643 | JGI IMG/M metagenome (GOLD analysis project Ga0326727, IMG submission 207643) | Lab enriched peat soil microbial communities from McLean, Ithaca, NY, United States - MB29MY | ecosystem: Environmental > Terrestrial > Soil > Wetlands > Peat | place: USA: New York... | reverse complement strand
CTCTCGTCGTGGTATGGCACCGCGGGAGCCAATATCAGCATTCCCGTCTTCAATGGATTCCTCTACAACGCCGAGGAGAAGGAGGCCAAACTGCGCGCTCAGGCGGCCCAGGAAAATGTGCGCAACTTGCGCGACACGATCGCGCGCGACGTGCGTACAGCGGTGCTCAACGCTCAAACCGCATACCAGCGCATCGCGGTCACGCAGCAGTTGCTCGACCAAGCGAACTTCGCCCTCGATCTGGCCTCAGCGCGCTACAAGATCGGATTGAGCGGGATCGTAGAGATCAGCGAAGCGCAACTCAATCAGACGCAGGCCGAAATCGCCAACACCAACGCGCGCTATTCCTATCAAACGGCGTTAGCCGTGGTGCGCTACGAGATTGGGCAATGAAGCAGGGAGTAGGGAGTAAGAAACAGCCCCCGAGCCATCGCCCTTTGACGACGATAACTCATGAGCAATGAAGGTCTTGAAATCGAAAGCTAATCCCCCGCGATAAGGTTTTTCTACTCCCTACTGGCTACTCCCTACTCCCTGTCTCTACGAGATCCGCACGCTCTTGCCGCGCGAAAGCACTGCGGCCTTGCGCCGGTCTTTCGATGCGTGGTCGATCTTCTTCCAGAAACCGATGAAGTAGTCTACCGCCGAGATAATGGAGACCAGCACAGTAAAGTAGATGGCGGCCACCGCGTACCACATCAACGGAATCACCACCACGCCGATCTGCCAGTGGTCCCAGCGGTGGGCCAGGATAGCGGATACCACAGAGACAATCTGAGCCACGGTCTTCAGCTTCCCCAACTCGCTGGCCGTGATCGTGAATCCTTCCGACGAAGCAATCGATCGCAGCCCCGAGATCAAAAACTCGCGGCCAATGATCACCACCACAATCCACACCTTGACCACCTGCGGATTGTAGGCCACCAGGGCAATGAACGCCGCCGCCACCATGATTTTGTCGGCCAGCGGGTCCAGCAGCATGCCCATGGTCGTGATCTGGCCGCGCTTGCGAGCGAGATACCCATCGAGGCCGTCGGTGATCGAGGCCAACACAAAGAGAATCGACGCCGAGATCTCCTGTATGCCGTCCACTCCCTGCCAGGGAAAATGCGGCGACAGGATCCAAAGGAACAGGGGGATCATGATGATCCGCGTCATCGTGATGGAGTTAGGAAGGTTCACGGCGGAAGCACCACACTGTCGCGTCTCTGGTGGCGTGACACCATTATTGCACCGCAGACAAATCCGCGCACACAGGGGAATGTTACTTTCGGCTGGGAGGCGTAGCTGAAAGGATCACGCGCCCTACTTCCGGGCGTGCGCCGTGGCCAGCGGATACGACGCGATCAGGTAGTCCGCTTGATCGCTGTCGATCCGCTCCAGCTCCAGCAGTTCCACCGACTGGGACATCACCAGCCTGGTACGGAAGAAGTAAGCCTTCCCCGCCTCGGCCGTGAAGTGGGCAAGCTCCACGCGCTGGTCCACAAAGGACGACTGCAGCACCGCGCAGACGTGGTGTTCGCCTGGCGTAACCGCGACCGCGAACCAGGAGTTGCCGTGCCCGGCGCCCACCCAGGAACCATCCACACCATACTTTGTTGTCGGATACCCAATGGTCAGCTTCTCAAACGGAATGCCGGCATCGTGGATGAAATAGACCAGCGCTTTTCCGGCTTCGGGCGGCATCGGGCCGTGCTGGCTGCGATCCAGATTGACCTTGTAGCTCATCGCTGCAGGGCCACAGGCCGACGCCAGACGCCCCTGCCCCGGCTGCTGTCCGGATAGATCAATCTGTTGCGCGAACACAGAGACAGTAATGCATAAGGAAAAAAGTGCGGCTTTCATGGTCGTGCTCCCCCGGGGCTATTCGCCCAGCAGTAGGGATGCCCACATGACGAGTTTGGTTGCGCCCATACGCAAAAATGGCGAGAGCAGCTCAATGCTCCTCCCGCCACTTCTGTCCCTTACGCGTGACGCGCTAGGCGTAGATGCCGCGCTGTTTGATGGTGAACGCCACGCGATCAATGGCCAGCATGTACGCGGCGATGCGATTGTTCACATCGTGCGCCTCGGCATAGCGCACCACGTCGTCGAAGCTGTCGCGCAGGATGCCCTCCAACTGCTCGTTCACGATTGCTTCCTTCCAGAAGTACCCCTGCCGGTCCTGCACCCACTCAAAGTAGCTGGCGGTCACGCCGCCGGCGTTGGCCAGAATGTCGGGCACAACAAAGATGCGCTTCTCCGCCAGAATCTCATCGGCCACGGCGGTGGTTGGCCCATTGGCGCCCTCCACCACAATGCGCGCCTTCACCTTGTCGGCATTGCGGCTGGTGATCACGTTTTCGGTAGCCGCCGGGATCAGAATTTCGCACTCCGATAGCAACAACTCCTCGCTGGGCACGGACTCGGCGCCGCGGAATCCGAGAATCGTGTTGTTGCGGTACTTGTACTCCAGCAGCTGGTGAATATCAATGCCGGCGGAGTTGTACAAGCCGCCGTCGCGCTCCGCGATGCCCACGATCTTGTATCCCTGTTCCAGCATCAGGCGCGCGGCGTTCGATCCCACGTTGCCGAATCCCTGGATGACGACGCGACAACCCTCGACGGGTATGTTCAGGTAGCGCAGGCTCTCGTTGCACGCCACCATCACGCCGCGTCCCGTCGCCTCAATGCGTCCCTGCGAGCCGCCGATGTTCAGCGGCTTGCCGGTCACTACGCTGGTCACCGTTTGCCGCATGTGCATGGAGTAGGTGTCCATGATCCATGCCATGGTCTGCTCGTTGGTGTTCACATCCGGCGCGGGAACGTCCTTCTCCGGCCCAATGAATTCGATGATCTCGGACGTATAGCGGCGCGTCATGCGCTCCAGCTCGCCGTTGCTCATGTTCCTGGGATCGCAGATGATGCCGCCCTTGGCCCCGCCAAAGGGAATATTCACCACCGCGCACTTCCAGGTCATCCAGCTGGCCAGCGCGCGCACCTCGTCCAGCGTCACGTCCGGCGCATAGCGGATGCCGCCCTTGCACGGGCCGCGCGCCATCGAGTGCTGTACACGGAACCCCGTGAACACATCGATCATGCCGTTGTCGAGGGTGACGGGAAAATGGACGATCACTTCGCGCGACGGCGAGCGCAGCACCTTCCACAGGCCCTCATCGAGATTCAGCTTGCGCGCGGCGAAATCGAATCGCGCGTTTTGCGCCTCCCAGGGATTGATCTCCTGGTCCAGCGTCACGTTGGTCGTTCCGGTTGACATGTCTCGTCTCCAAATCTTTTGCTGCATCCCGGCCGATCGGATTCGGATGCGGATTCCACTTCTCTAGCATATCGGCGCGGTGGCGATTCTCACAGTTTTTCTCGCCCTCATCGCCATCGGGCGCAGCTCCTATTCTCTTCGATGCGGCGTGTCCGGCTCGCGCCGCATCGCTCGCCAGCCCAAACCTCAGTGAGTCTAGGCCACGCCAGCTTTCCCGTCAAGCCGCGCAGAGCCGGCAGCGACCATCCTTCCAAAGTAGAACCGATCGCATAAGTGCGCTTTGAAAGGGCACGGCTGGACACCCTCTGGGTCCGGTGGCGCAAGACAAGCAATAGAATTGCGGCTTTAGCCCTGAGGGATGTCCTTCGGTCACCGTGATGGGATTTATGCAACCAGCTCTAGATTCCTCTCTCGTGGGCCGCGTCTCAAACGGAAGCGCCTCGCCAGCGGACACCACGCGCGGGCAGTTACACTGAAGCTGTGAAAGCAATCCAGCGATCTGCCCAGCCCAGCCGCAAGGAGTTCCTGGCCCTGGCCCGGACGCACACCCTCGTGCCCGTCTGCCGCACCCTCCTGGCCGACTTCGAAACACCGGTCTCGGCCTTTCTGCGCGCGGCGTGGCCTGAGCGCGAGTGCTTTTTGCTGGAATCAGTGGAAGGCGGCGAGCAGGTGGGCCGCTACACCTTCATCGGGCTCACTCCCTTCAAGCGCATCGTGGCCCGTGGGCGCGAAATCGCCATCACCGAGGGCCGCAAGACCACCCACATAGAGGGCGACATCTTCGCCGTGCTGCGCGAAGCGCTCAGCGGGCACAAACCCGCACGCCTGCCGGGACTGCCACCGTTCACCGCCGGAGCTGTGGGATTTTTCGCTTACGATGCGGTCCGCCAGATCGAGCGCCTGCCTGAGTTGGCCAAGGACGAGTTGCGCGTCCCCGACGCTTGCCTGCTCTTCTTCGACGAAGTTCTCGCCTTCGACCATGTGCGCAAGGAAATCATGCTCGTGGTCACGGCGGATGTGTCGCGGAGCAAGGCCTCTGCTGCCTACGATCGCGCCGTCAAGCGGCTCGACAAGCTCGAAAAACGCCTTGCGCAGCCTCTTCCGGACCTCGATCGCATAAGGCCAGGCAGATCGTCGAAGCTCAAGGTGAAGCACCGCACCGCGAAGAAACACTTCCTCGCCGCGGTGGAGCGCACCAAGGAGTACATCCGCGCTGGCGACGCCTTTCAAGTGGTCGTCTCGCAGCGCTTCGACGTCGAGCCCGGGGTCGACACCTTCCAGGTGTATCGCGCTTTGCGCACGGTCAATCCCAGTCCCTACATGTTCTTTTTGCGTTTCGCGCCGGATGGGCCGTTGGGCGCGAGGGCGGCATCCCTGCCGAAGCGCTCCTCCAGAAAGTCGAAAGCATCGGAGATGCCGACGCTCGAGCTGGCGGGGTCGTCGCCCGAGCTTCTCGTCCGCGTGCACCAGGGCAAGGTGGAGTACCGGCCCATTGCAGGCTCGCGACCACGCGGCGCTACCGAGGCCAAAGACAACGCCCTTGCCGAGGAAATGCTCCACGACGACAAGGAGCGCGCCGAGCACGTGATGCTCGTCGATTTGGGCCGCAACGATGTGGGCCGCGTGAGCCGCTTCGGCAGCGTGAAGGTCGACAAGCTGATGTTCGTCGAGCGCTACAGCCACATCATGCACATCGTGAGCACGATTGAAGGCAAGCTTCGGCCCGATCTCACGGCAGTAGACGCTCTTCGCGCCTGCTTCCCTGCCGGCACGCTTTCGGGCGCGCCCAAGGTCCGCGCCATGGAGATCATTGAAGAGCTTGAGCCCGCGCGGCGCGGCACTTACGGCGGCGCGGTCCTCTACGCCGACTTCTCCGGCAATCTCGACTCCTGCATCGCCATCCGCTCCATGCTGGCCATTGGCGGAAAAGGCTCCGTTCAGGCCGGTGCGGGCATTGTCGCCGACTCCGTGCCCGAGCTCGAGCATCAGGAGTCGCTCAACAAAGCCAAGGCCGTAATTCGCGCCATCGAGCGCGCGCGCCAAATGTAGCGCGGTCTCCGTGCGCAGCCACTCCGGAGTCCGTGAGCGGCGGAGAGCGTTGGTGCGTCCTTGGGGAAAGACATCCACAGCAGGGGGACGCAATGGAGAAGGCATGGGGGTGGACGAGAAACGGTCTGGCGCTCGTGGGAGTGCTGGCGGTCGGGTTCTGGCTTGGCGCAGGCCGCACGGTGAGCGCGTCAAACTACCAATCGGGTACAGGCGATGTGGAGTTTCAGCTCACCGGAATCAACCCGACGAGCTCGCTGCTCGTGTACCAGCCGGGAACGAAGACCGTGTATGTGTACCAGGGAGCCACAACCGGAAACTCGGCGTTGCAATGCAGCTTCATGTTCCAGCTCGATAGGCCGGGCCAGGTCATCCGGCGTATTCCCTGCGGTGTGCCACAGTTGAACCCGTAACAGGCTATTCCACGCCATCGATAGCGCAAGGGAGATGTAGCGCGGCGCTCCGCTCCCTACCCCTATTCCCTACTCCCTATTCCCTGTCTTTCTCACTCCGCGCCGAAAACCCGCCGGAAGAATCCGCCGATTTTTCTGAAGAACCCCTTCTTCTTTGTGGCCGCAGGCTTCGGCGCCGGATTCTGGTTCTGCGCCTGCGCTGACGGCGCGGCTGCCTGAGGCGATGTCGCCGTCTGCGCCGCGCGATCGGCGCCGTTGTACACGAAAGTGTCTGTCGTGTCGGGAGCGTGGGCGGGCAGAGCCGAAGCCACAGGCGTGGAGGCTGCGGACGGCGTAAGACCTTCACTCTGCGCCAGTGGGAACTCGTTCGGCACGGACTTTGGCGGCGGCGGACAACCGCACGGCTCCTTTTCCTGGTCTACCACCTCGCGCAGGCTGCCGTGCTCGAACATCACCCTCTGGCCCGCCTGCACGCGATAGAGGCCGCCGTCAAACACGCTGCTCACCACCACGTAGGGAGCGTCGACGCCGGAGTTATCCACGCAGGTATCTCCATGCTCGCCAAGCCGCACCTTCACGTCTGTCGCGTTTGGTCCACCGATCAGAATGCGGAAGTACGGGGTGAGCAGCGTATCGGCGTTGCGCTCGCGCGCAGTGCTGGCCGCGAAGCTCATCTCCACAGCGCCGTGATCGAGAGCAATCAGCAGGCCGGGAACTTCGCCGGCCGGTGTGCTCGAATCCGCCGCGAGCTTGACCGTGCTGGAAGCGCAAACGTGCAGCGTTCCCCGGTACGGCAACGTCACCTGAGCGGTTGCATTGCCGGCCGTGATGGTCCCGCTCCCTGTGATGAACGCCCTGCCGTTCCACGCCTGCAGCGGCCCCGCAACCTCGAGCGCTGCGCCGGGGATGGACTTGTCCAGGGGAACGATGGCGATGGGAGGAGAGTTCAACGCGGGAGCCGCGCCACTCGCAGAGGGTGGTTGTGCCGGCGGTGCATCGGGTGCGCTCGCAGCGGCTTGCGGCGTGGCCGGGGACTGCGGAGCTTGGGACTGCGCCTCCTGCGCCTGCGCGCTCACCGCGAATGCCGCCAAGAAGACCGCGCAGACAGCCAGCGCGGCAATCAGCGCCAGCGCGCGCGTCCCATCCGCGCGGCGAGTCGTGATGTTCAGCGCGGCGCGCATGGGCTACATGTCCAGAAAGTTGCGGATCATTTGGTGCCCGCCTTCGGTGAGCACGCTCTCGGGATGAAACTGCACGCCCTCGACGGGCAAACTGCGATGCCGAAGGCCCATGATCACCGGGCCGGATCCGTTGACCTCGTGCGTGTGCGCAGTGACGGCGAGTTCGGCGGGCAGCGTCTCCTGCTCTACGATGAGCGAATGGTACCGCGTGCAGGTAAGCGGCGTGGGCAGCCCGGCAAAAATGCCTTTGCCATCGTGTTCTACCGCGCTGGTCTTGCCGTGCATCAGTGTCTGCGCACGAACCACCTTCCCGCCAAACGCTTCTCCGATCGCCTGGTGTCCCAGGCAAACTCCGAGAATCGGCGCCTTCCCCGCCATATGCCGGATCAGCGGCACCAGGATCCCCGCCTCGTGCGGCGTGCACGGCCCCGGCGAAAGCAGAATCCGGTCCGGCTTCATGGCTTCCACCTCTTCCGGCGTCACCTCGTCGTTGCGCCGCACTACGACCTCCGCGCCCAGTTCGCCCAGGTACTGGACCAGGTTGTAGGTGAATGAATCGTAATTGTCGAGGACAAAGACCATGGTGAATTCCAGTGTAGCGCGAGAGGTGGCGCAATCGAGTTTCGAGGAGCGCCGCGCGGGGCGCTGCGACCGAACCCAGTTGCCGCTTGCGCCCCCTCGCGCGTTTCTGCAAAACTGGCGATGGTTGGCAACCATGGTTCTTCATTTCCTGATTCAAGGCCGCGTGCAGGGCGTCGGCTTCCGCTGGTTCGTGCAGCGCGAAGCCAGTGAACTCGATCTGCGCGGCTGGGTGCGCAACACTGAGGACGGCGAAGTGGAAGTGGTCGCAGCGGGCGATCCCGGCGACCTGGACGAACTTCGCGCCAGCCTTCGCCGCGGCCCGCGCGGCGCCCGCGTCGATCGCGTCGTCGAACACCATCTCGCCGAGAGCGAGATCGAAGGCCTCAGCTCTTTTCAAATCGATGGCGCATGGTAAGTGGCTCTCGCGCGGCCCTGGTCACGCTTACACCGCCAACTCCGCTTATCCCGCTATAATCTCTTGGGAAGCCGAACTGCATCCCCGCCTGTTCCCTTCCCGCGACAGAATTCGCGCCCTTTGAGGGTCAGCGCCAGGAGCAAGCCACTGCCATGCCGCAAGAAGGAAAGCCCGTCAACGTCGAGGATCTCAAGAAACTGGTGCGCACCGTGCCGGATTTCCCCAAGCCGGGGATTCTCTTTTACGACATCACCACACTCTTGAAAGACAAGACGGGTTTTGCGCAGCTTATTGACGCCATGGCCGCACACTACATCGGGCGCAACATCGACCTGATTCTGGGCATCGAGGCGCGCGGCTTCATCTTCGGGCCCGCGCTGGCCTACCGGCTGAACGCGGGCTTTGTTCCCGTGCGCAAGCCACGCAAATTGCCCGCTCCCGTCGCCCGCGTCACATATGACCTGGAATACGGCTCCGACACACTTGAGATCCACGCAGATGCCATTCAGCCGGGACAGAGTGTTGTGCTCGTGGACGATCTGCTCGCCACCGGCGGCACCATGGAAGCAACAATTAAGCTGGTGAAGCAACTGGGCGGCGTGATTGCCGGGCTGGGGTTTGCCGTTGAACTCGACTTCCTCAAGGGCCGCGACCGCTTTCGTGAGTACGACGTCTTCAGCCTTCTGCACTACGACGAATAGCTGCGGCCAATTCCGCTCGCGCAAGATTCGGAACCCGCATTACAACTCATCCTCCGGCTCCTGTTCCGGCTCTTGCCCCGGCTTTTGCTCCTGGCTGGCGGCGCCGGACTCCTCCTGGAACATCAGCGCGTCGGCAAAGCGGTAGCCGACATAAACGTCAGTGAGCAGATACAGCGGATTGGACGGATCATCTTCAATCTTCTTGCGCAACTGGCGCACGAAGGTGCGCAGATACTCCACCTCCTCGCGAAATTCAGCGCCCCACACCGCGGTCAACAGCTTGGAATAGGTCACCACGCGTCCCGCGCGGCTCATCAGGCAGTACAAAATGTCGAACTCCTTGCGCGTGAGCCGCACCGGCGTACCGCGCTTAGTCACCAGACGCTTCACCGGCTCCAGGCGAATTTCGCCGATCTCCATGGGTGCGTCCTCAGGCCGGGCCGGAGCGCGCACGCGCCGTACGGCGGAGCGGATGCGCGCAATCAGTTCCCGAGTGCTGAATGGCTTGGTCACGTAGTCGTCGGCGCCCATGTCCAGCGCCTCTACCTTGTCCTCTTCGTCGTCGCGCACGGTGAGCATCAGCACCGGCAGGCGGGGCGCGAAGGTGCGAATCCGCCGCAGCGTCTCGATGCCGCCGATCCCCGGCATATTGATGTCCAAAAGCACGACATCGTAAGGTGTGGCGCGCAACGCCTGCAGCGCCTCCTCCCCGCGCGAGGCTTCGGCCACTTGAAAACCAAGCTCCATCAGCGGAGGCCGCAGCGCTCGCCGGATTGCTGTCTCATCGTCGACTACGAGAATGCGGATCGCTGGCTGCACCATCACAAACTCTCCTTCTCCGTTATAAGCGGAATGGCGGCAAAGAAAGTAGTGCCGTCTTCCTCATCGCTGGTCACCCAAACGTAGCCGCCATGGACCTGCGCCGCCCGCTTGGCCACAGAAAGGCCAATCCCTGTGCCCGGAGCGCGATTCGAGTAAGTCGAGGAGCGATAGTACCGGTCAAAGATCCGTTCGCGGTCTGCCATGGGAATCACCGGTCCATAACTGTGCACGGAAAAGATCGCCTCCGGTCCGGCAACCAGGACGCGGATCGTGATCGTGGTTCCGAAGTTCGAGTATTTACATGCGTTGTCAATGTACTGGGTCAGGAGCATGACCATCAACTGCTGATCGCAGCTCAATACCAGGCTCTCGTCTTCAATCTCCACCGCGACCTTCATGCTGGCCAGCCGGTCCTTGAGGCCGGCGAGCACTTCCTCAATCAGCGTTCCTACGCTTACCGGCGCAACGTGAATGGCGACCTCGCCTCCGTCCAGGCGCGAGGTAGTCAACAGGCGCGTCGTCAGCTCGCCCAAAAGCCGGGTTTGCTCGTCGATCAGTCCCACCAGGTCCGCTTGCCCTGTCGAAAGGTGGCCCATCTCCGCCAATCCCGTCGAGGCCGCTCGAATGGCCGTCAGCGGAGTTTTGTATGCGTGGGCCAGGCTGTCGAGCACGGTGGCGCGCAGTTGCTCGGTGCGCCGCTCAGTCTCGATCCGGCTCTCGTTGGCGAAGGCCCGGTAGCGATCGAAAGTGATCGCGATCAGGGAGGCGATTGCGTTGTTCGTCAGCGGGCTCGTATCCCCGCGCACCACCAGGCTGCCAATCGGGACAGTTCCCAGGCGCACCACGCGGCGGCCGATCCCCGTCTCCGGGTCGTCGTCCGAGGTCTCAAAGTAGTAGACGTTCTGCGCCATCTCCTGCGGATCCATGTTCCAGAATCCCGCCTGGTAAACATCGTGCAGGTCCGCATCGAAAACCGCGACGGCCTCAAGGTTGAAGATCTCATGCACCAGCTCGGCCAATTGCGGCCCCGGTTCCTGGTGAAGATTCATCTGCAGGGTCTGCCGCGTGAACTCGTACAGGTCCTCCATCTGCCCGCCGCGAGACTCCGCCTCCCGCGCATGATCGGTGACTCTTGCCGAGAGCCGGCTGACGGTCAGTGCGACGAGAACAAAGATTAGCAGGGTGACGGAATTGGCTGGGTTGGCCGCCACGGTCAATTGCGATTGGTGCGCCGTGAACCAGCTCTGCGCCACCACTGCCGAGAG
>Ga0326727_10026694_pt1 | contig 10681 bp, 11 predicted proteins | sample MB2enrmetagenome_FD_207643 | JGI IMG/M metagenome (GOLD analysis project Ga0326727, IMG submission 207643) | Lab enriched peat soil microbial communities from McLean, Ithaca, NY, United States - MB29MY | ecosystem: Environmental > Terrestrial > Soil > Wetlands > Peat | place: USA: New York... | reverse complement strand
GGGCGAGGAGTTCGGTTGCGGTAAGACCTCCGACAGCCGCGAATTCCGCCGGACGGTCGCGCTTGTCTTGGTCACGGTTGAACGATGCCACCAGCCACTGCATCACGTTGCCGTTGAGGTGCAGGATCAGATTGCCGATGCTATTCGATGCTTCATTCGGCCGCCACCAGATTTGCTCCACCGTCATCGGTTCCACGCATGCTTTAAGGCAAGGCCAGTGCTGTTCGAGGAGCCGCTTGCGTGAATGCTCGATAAAAAGTGCAGCCAATTCGGTATCGTATCTCGTCATCGGAAAGCGAGCCTCCTGGCACAAAGCCTGATTCTTCAGCCTAAACGCTAAATGAGTTCGTAGCCCGCAAACCAGTATCCGATTTCGAAGGCGGCCGTGTCTCCCGCGTCGGAGCCGTGAATCGCGTTTTCCTGGATGGAGCCGGCAAACTGCTTGCGGATTGTCCCCTCTTCAGCATTGGCGGGGTTGGTGGCGCCCATCAGCTTGCGCAGGTCGGCGATGGCGTTGTCCTTTTCAAGGACCATCAGAACCAGCGGGCCCGAGGACATGAACGCGCAGAGCGCCTCGAAGAATGGCTTGCCCTTGTGGACGGCATAGAAGCCCTCGGCCTGCCGCTTGGAGATGGATTGCTCCTTTATGGCCACGATGCCGAATCCGCCCTTGTCGATTGCGGCCAGAATCGCGCCGGTAAATCCTTGGCGGACCGCGTCGGGCTTGATGATGCTGAATGTGCGTTGCGGCACTGATGTTCGCTCCTGAGGGGAATCGTTTCTGTATTCCATTGTAATTACCGCGCCACGAGGGTCTACACGGTATAAATCGGGCAGAAGGGCCATTTCGGCGACGGCCTGCGCCTCGCCTCCATACTCGATAAGTGACCAGAGAGCCCGCCTCACCACTAAGCAGCTAACGGCTAGCAGCTAGCAGCTAAAAGCTAGCTTTTCCCGATCACCTTCGCGAGGGTTGCCCCGATCTCCGCCGGCGACACGACGACGTGGATGCCCGCTGCGCTCATGGCCTTCATCTTATCCGCGGCCGTACCCTGGCCTCCACTGATGATGGCCCCGGCGTGGCCCATGCGCCGGCCGGGAGGCGCGGTCTGCCCGGCGATGAAGCCGACGACCGGTTTCTTCACGTGTTGCCTGACGAACTCGGCCGCGGCCTCTTCGGCAGATCCGCCAATCTCGCCGATCATGACGATGGCTGTGGTTTCGGGATCGTCGTTGAACAGCCGGAGTGCGTCGATGTGGGTGGTGCCAATGATCGGATCCCCGCCTATTCCAATGGCTGTTGACTGCCCGATGCCGCGCTGGGTTAGTTGATGCACGGCCTCGTAGGTGAGCGTGCCGGAACGGGAGACAATGCCGACCGTCCCTTCCATGTGGATGCGGCCGGGCATGATGCCGATCTTGGCCTTGCCGGGCGAGATCACGCCGGGGCAATTAGGACCGACGAGCCGCGTGCGCGAGTTCTTCAGCTTCGCCCAGACCTTGACCATGTCGAGGGTGGGAATGCCCTCGGTGATGCAGACGATCAGCGGAATGCCCGCGTCTTCCGCTTCGAGGATGGCGTCGGCGGCAAACGGCGGCGGGACGAAGATCATGGTGGCGTTGGCGCCGGTGGCCGCCACTGAGTCGGCGACCGTGTTGAACACCGGCCAGCCTTCGTGAGTCGTTCCACCCTTGCCCGGTGTTACGCCGCCAACAACGTTGGTGCCGTATTCCGCGCAGCCCTTGGCGTGGAAGGTGCCTTCTTTGCCCGTCAAACCCTGAACAATCAAACGCGTGTTCTTATCGACTAACACAGACATGTTTATGCCCCCACGTTAGCTGCAGCCGCTACAACGAGTTCCGCTGCCTCTTTCATTGTTGCGCCCACCTGGAAGTTCAAGCCCGACTCCTTCAGAATCTTGCGTCCTTCCTCGACATTCGTGCCTTCGAGCCGCAGCACAATGGGTACCTTCACTTTCAAGTTGCGCGCTGCGGCGACTACGCCGGTAGCCAGGCGGTCCACGCGCAGAATGCCACCGAAAATATTGATGAGGATGGCTTTCACATGAGAGTCGGAGAGCAGGATTTCGAAGGCATGCTCGATCTGCTCCTGGGATGCGCCGCCGCCCACGTCAAGAAAATTCGCTGGGCTGCCGCCGGCGTACTGAATAATATCCATCGTCGCCATGGCCAGGCCGGCCCCATTGACCATGCAGGCAATGGAGCCGTCCAGTTTGATGTAATTCAGCGCGTACTTGCTGGCCTCCACTTCAAGCGGATCCTCTTCGGCAACATCGCGCAGCGCCTTGATGTCGGCGTGGCGGAAGAGCGCGTTGTCGTCGAAGGTGATCTTGGCGTCAAGGGCAAAGAGCTTGTCGTCCTTGGTCGTGATGAACGGATTGATCTCGATCAGAGACGCGTCAGTATCAATGAATGCCTTGTAGAGGCTCTGAAAGAAGGTAACAGCGGCGTTGATCTGCGTGGTCTTGAGGCCCAGGGCAAACGCCAGCTTGCGCGCCTGCCATGCACCGAAACCCACGGCCGGATCGATGCTCTCCTTGAAGATGGCTTCGGGGGTCTTTGCGGCCACTTCTTCAATCTCCATGCCGCCCGCCTGGGAGGCCATAAAGACCAGCTTCCCGGTGGCGCGGTCCAGCACGATGCCCAGATACAACTCCCGGTCGATGGCCGCGGTTTCTTCAATCAGCAGCCGCTGCACCTTCTGCCCTTGCGAGCCGGTCTGGTGAGTAACCAACTGCATGCCGAGGATGTTCTTGACGTGCCGTTCGGCGTCTTCGCGGGTGCGGGCCACTTTCACGCCCCCTCCCTTGCCGCGGCCTCCGGCGTGGATCTGCGCCTTCACCACAGCCCCGGATGCGCCCTCGGCAAACAGTTTGCGGGCCACTGCGGAAGCTTCTTCCGGCGTGTTGGCCACTTCGCCCCTGGGCACGGCAACGCCGTATTTCGCCAGGATTTCCTTCGCCTGATACTCGTGAATTTTCATTCGGGTTCTACCGCCCAGTCCGCTGTCGCAGGAGATTCGGGGCCGGTCCCGGAGAAATCCGGGCCAGCGAGACCGTGGCAACGGTAAGGAAATCTTATCTTGCCCACCAATGGACCGGCAAACCGGCCGCGAAAACCGGCCGCCTTCGAGGGCTGCGCCATTACCATTGGAGCATATGGGTGTCCTGAAGGAGTTGCTCAAGCCGCTGGCCGAGGACGGCGCGGCGCTGACCCGCCAACAGGCAGCCGCCGTGCTGGAAGAGATCCTTTCCGGTGATGTGCCGGAGGTGGAGACCGCGGCGCTGCTGGCCGTTCTGGCCACGCGTGGCGAACAGGCGCCGGAGCTGGCCGGCTTTGTGGATGTGATGCGCGCGCGTGTGACGCCGGTTCCGCTGACCGGCGAGGAGCGGGGCACACTTGTAGACGTGGTCGGCACCGGCGGCGGAGGCCCGCTGACCTTCAACATCTCTTCGGGCGCGGCGTTGGTGGCCGCTGCCGCGGGTGCGAAGGTGGCCAAGCACGGCAATCGCGCCATCACCTCGCGCTGCGGCGCGGCCGACGTGCTTGAGGCTCTGGGCGTGCCCATTGACCTGAACCCGGAGTTGGCCGTCGCGTGCCTGCGTGAGACCGGATTCATGTTCCTGTTCGCTCCCCTCTATCACCCAGCCATGAAAGCATTGGGGCCGCTGCGGCGAGCGCTGGGGTTTCGAACCATCTTCAACCTCTGCGGGCCTCTGACCAACCCGGCCGGGGCGCGGGCGCAGGTGATCGGCGTACTCGCGCCCAGCAAGGTGCTGCTGGTGGGACGGACGCTGGCCGCTCTGGGAGCCAAGCGTGCTTTTGTTGTGCATGGAACGGATGGAATCGACGAGCTGACCACTTCCGGGGAGTCGGTTGTGGCCCGAATCGAGGAGTCTGAGACGGGCGAGTCAAAGCTGAAGGCCGCCCGGGTGACGCCGGAGATGGCGGGGCTGCCGCGCGCAACCCTGGATCAATTCATCGGCGGCGACGTGCAAACCAACACTGCCCTGCTCTACGACGTGCTCACCGGAGTGCCCGGCGCACGGCGCGACATTGTGCTGCTGAACGCGGCGGCCGGGCTGGTGGCGGCCGGGCTGGCCGGGGACTTGAAGCAAGGCGTCCAAATGGGCGTCGAGGCCATCGACTCCGGCCAGGCCGCGGCAACGCTCGAAAAACTGCGCCGCTTCGGGGCAAAGTACGCGCGCTCTTAGCGCAGCAGCTCCAGCGTCAGCGGATCGGGCTGGCCGCCGAAGTATCTCACCAGCGCGTCGTTGAAGACAGATGTGTCGCTGGCTGCTCTGGAGAACAGGGTCATCGAGGAACGGAACTTCAAGTCGTCGGGAGACCCGAGAATCTGCTGGATGGGTCGCGTCTCAACCAGATTGACCAGCCGCGTGCACTGTTCCAGCCGGGGACCAAGAACTGGATGGCGCCAGTAGGCTGTGGCTTCCTCGAGTGAGCCGATGCCGTAGAAGTGGGAGTGAGAACTGGAGCCGAGTCCCTTCATCTGCGGAAAGATGAACCAGATCCAGTGGCTGCGCTTCTGGCCGGCGCCGAGCTCGGCCAGGACCTGCGGGAACACGCCTGCCTGGGCGCTCAGGAAGCGGTCGAGATCGAAGGGGTCTTCCATTGCGGTTGCCTCCTGCGCAGGGCCCTTGCGGCTAGAGGTTAAAGCAGCCCCGACCGCCCGGCCAGCCGCCGCGACAGCATCCAGGAGGCCAGCGAGGAGGCCAGCGCTAGGGTAACCCAGCCGGCCTGCTCGAGGGGGCGTTCGATTGCAAGGGACAAATGCGGCTGGGTCAGCGCAAGCTCCCTGACCGCCGGAATGGCTTGCCGGGTGAGCTCGAACCCGCCCCAGCCAAATACGCCTGCGGCGAGCAGGATACCGGGGATGGCGCGCTTCCACGGGAAAGCAATGGGTGCGGGCATCCGGGCCTCTTCACACACGCTCTCCATCACCGTGCCAAGGAAGCCGGAAGAAGGAATCAGCTCCTCCTCGGCCGCCAGAATGCGGTCTATCGAGCTCGGGTCCATCTTCGAATTGTCGATCTGTGTCCGTTTCATCTTCAAGCCTCCTTTCCGGTGTTGAGTACGGCGATTTCCGTGTCTGTGCTCTCCTCATTCAGATGCGGGAAGCGCCTTCGCAGCAGTGCCCGCGCACGAGACAGGCGTGCTTTCAGGGTGCCTTCCGGCAAGCCCATGGTGCGCGCCGCCGCTGACACATCCATCTCATGAAAGTGGAACAGTACGACCGGTTCGCGATAGCGGAGCGGCAGGGCGAGTACGGCGCGCCGAACCACTTCGTAGTTCTGCTTTTTTGACAGGCTTTCGTGCTGAGTCGAGGGACCGGTTGGCTCCGGAACCTCGTCAAGCGGCAGGTTGACCGTTGGGAACCGCCTGAGCTCGGAGCGAAAGACGTTGGCCGCCAGGGCGAAAAGCCAGGTGGAGAAGCTGGACTCGCGCCGCCAGTTGGCGAGCCCGCGCCAGGCCCGCAAAAAGGCTTCCTGGGCCATCTCTTCGGCGCGGCCCCGGTCGCGGCAGTAGCGCCAGGCCATGTTGACCAGTGGCCCCTGCCAGCGGCGGACAATGCCTTCGAAGGCGTTCGCGTCGCCGCCCAGCACCTGGGCAACGTCGGCCAGGTCTTCTTTCGCGCTGCTGGTTGTTTCCCTCAAGGCTGGCGCTCTCCGTGGAGTAAGACAGGCGCCCCGGGCGCGGGGTTGCATTTTCTTGTTCGAGAAAACTCTCCAAAAAAATGCAACCGGGTTCGGCGGTCTCGGGTCCCACCGGTTGCAAGGGTGAAAAACCCCGGCAACTGGAATAGGAGGATTTTATGACGAATCTGGCAATGTTCATGTCCGACAGACCGGATATTTCGGGTCTTGGTTTGTGGATGTTTCTATCCATCGGCGCGGTGGCGCTGTTCGTGGTCTTCATTCCCCTCACCACCTGGATCGATAGCCAGCGCAGGGAGCGCGAGGCGTTTTACAAGGCGGAGACCATTCGGCGGCTGACCGAGGCCTCGGGCGAAGGCGCCAAGGCGGCCATTGAGCTGCTCCGGGAACAGACCCGGTTGGAGCAGTCCAAGAAGCGCGAAGGAATGAAGATCGGGGGCTTGGTCAACCTCGGCGTCGGCGTGGCGCTGATGATTTTTCTGCGGGCGCTGGTGCACGATGGACCTGTATACCTTTGTGGACTGATCCCTGGACTCATCGGGGTGGCCCTGTTGGTCTACGCGTTTTTTCTGGCGCCTCCAATCGAGTAGGGAGGTATTGAAGCGCGAGCAGCTGCAGCCGGTTGCGCCGACCGCCGCAGCCTGTCCGGGCCAGAGCCGCGTTTCGCTGTGTATATTGGGTTGTGCGCAGGCGTTGGCAGCGCCCGCGCTCAGCTTCGGAGATTCCCCATGCGGCGGCGCGACATCCTCAAACTCGCGGCATTGAGCGCAGGAGCAACTGCCTTGCGCCGGTCCGCCGCGGCTCTGCCGCTTTCAGTTTCAAGCCCCGCTTCCGGCCCCATTCCCATCATCGACGCGCACATTCATCTGTTCGACCCTCTGCGTCCCGGCGGCGTTCCCTGGCCGGAGAAGACCGACACCGCAATTTACAAGCCCGCGCTGCCCGATCGGTATGTGGGCGAGACCGCGGCGCTCGGGATCGTAGGCGCAATTGCCATTGAAGCCAGTCCACTGCCCAGCGACAATCAGTGGCTGCTGAATGTGGCCAGAGACCATCCCATAATTGTGGGCGTTGTCGGAGATCTTGTGCCCGGCTCGCCTTCCTATCTGAACGATCTGGAAAGGCTGCACGGCAATCAGCTGTTTCTGGGAATTCGCTACGGGAATCTCTGGAACCGCGACCTGGCGGCGGACCTTGAGAACCCTGGCTTTGTGGACGGGCTCAAGGCTCTGGCCGCGGCCGGCCTGGTGCTGGAGACCGCCAACCCCGACCCGCGATTGATCGGCGCGATCGTTGAAGCCGCGGAACGAGTTCCCGACCTCAGAATCGTGATCGATCATCTCCCTCATGCGCCTGTCCCCACGGAACCCGACCCCAAAAACGAGTATTGGGAGAATCTGCGCTTGCTGGCAGGCAGTCCACGCGTGTTTGTCAAGCTCTCGGAGATTCCGGTGCGCGTGAATGGAAAGCTGATGACCGACCCGCATTTTTACCAGCCGAGCCTGGACTCGATATGGGACGTTTTCGGCGAAGACCATGTTTTATATGGCAGTGACTGGCCGAATAGCGACCATGTGGCTTCGTACGCGCAGACTTTTGCTATCGTGCGCGGATATGTTGCGCGGAAAGATGCCGAGGCGCGGGAGAAGTTTTTCTGGAAGAACTCGATTGCCGCCTACAGATGGGAGCGCAGAAGGTCGGATCAACCATCACTATGACCGGTGACTGCATTCACTTCGACGATTAAAAACCTGAGGCCTGTGGCCACCAGGCAATCAGCGGGTTGCCGTGTTTTATTCAAATTGAGGTGACGGATTTGCACCAGATTTCTTTCGCCCGCGCTGCTGCCGCCAGTTCTTCGCGCAGCCAACTCGACTGCGCGATTGCGCGGGCAGTCAAGCGGCTGGCGCCTTTTTTGATGGCCATGTACGTGGTCTCGTTTCTTGACCGGGCAAATATAGGTTTTGCAAAGCAGGCATTGCAGACATCCGTGGGAATCTCGGAAAGCACCTATGCTTTGGGCGCGGGCTTGTTTTTTATCAGTTATTCGCTGCTCGGGTTTCCCAGTAACCTGATCCTCCACAAGGTCGGCGCAAAGTTCTGGATGTCGTTCCTGATGGTGGGTTGGGGATTGGCGTCGATGGGAACCATGTTCGTGAGCGGCAGCACCTCGTTCTGCCTGCTGCGCCTGCTGCTTGGTGTGTTGGAGGCCGGCTTTTTCCCGGGCGCCATTCTCTATCTGACTTACTGGTTTCCGAATCGCGTGCGAGGGCGAATTCTGGGCCTGTTTTATCTGGGCGTGCCGCTTGCTTTGATCCTCGGAGGCCCTCTTTCCGGCTTGCTGCTTGAGATGCACCCGCTGGGCGGGTTGCGGAACTGGCAGTGGATGTTTCTGGTCGAGGGATTCATGGCCGTTGCGATGGGATTTGCGGCCTTCTGGTTTCTGGTTAGCCGGCCTGCAAACGCAAAATGGATTCCTCCCAGCGAAAAACAGGCACTCACTGAAGCGCTGGCGAGCGAAGAAAAGCAGAGGCGCTCTACCGGGCCCGCTAATCTTCTTCCCATGCTCCGCGATCCCCGTGTGCTAGGGTTTGTGCTGATCTACGCGCTGATTCAGATGAGCGTGTATGGGGCGATCTTTTATTTGCCCGCCGAGGTCTCCGCGCTGATGCACAAGCCCGCGGGACTTGAAGTCGGCCTGGTGACCGCGATTCCGTGGTTCTGCGCGTTGTGCGCCGTGTATTGGCTGCCCAAGGCTGCCGACAAGTGGAACAGGCACCGGCAACTGGCGGCGCTGTCTTTGCTGATTGCAGGCTGTGCCGGCTTTGCATTTCCAACCGCGGGACCGCGCATGGGGCTGGCGGCACTGTCGATTGCCGTATCCGGCTTCATCGCCGTGCAACCCCTTTTCTGGACCTTTCCTACCGCGTACATGGCCGATCGCGCCAAGGCCGGCGGCATTGCCTTGATCGGGTCGGGAAATCTCGGCGGATTTCTGGCTCCCAACGTAAAGGTCTGGGCCGATCAGTATTTTCATTCGCAACGCGCGGGGCTGTATCTGCTGGCAGGCATAACCGTTGTAAACGCGGGGCTGATCGCTTTGATGAGCAATCGGCGGGCGCGGCAGAGCCCGGTTGAATTAGACGCAGGGTATAATCGGTCTCATGGCGGCGAACGCACACACGAATCAAACTGAAGCTGAGACTGCGCAAAGTACGGCTGCAAAGCTGCACGCCCTGGAGTCGCGGTTGAAGCAGTTGGGAAGGCTGATGGTGGCCTACTCCGGCGGCGTGGATTCCGCGTTTCTGGCCGCCACGGCGCATCGCGTGCTGGGCGAAAAGATGCTCGCCGTTCTGGCTGACTCGCCGAGCCTGGCGCGCCGGGACATGGAGCAGGCCTGCGCCTTTGCGCGCTCGCTCGAAATGCCGCTCCAGGTTGTGGCGACCGAAGAGCTGGACAAACCCGAGTATGCGCGCAACGACGCCAGCCGCTGCTTCCACTGCAAGGACGAGCTATTCGCCACCATGAAGACCTTGGGCGGCAAGCTGGGTTTTAACTCCATCGCTTACGGCATGAACGCCGACGACACCAAAGACTTTCGTCCCGGGCAGCGCGCGGCCGAGGAGCACGCCGTGCTGGCGCCCCTGGCTGAGGCCGGGCTGACCAAGATGGAAGTGCGGGCGCTGGCCAAAGCGGCGGGTTACTCGCTGTGGGACCGCCCTGCGGCGCCCTGCCTCTCCTCGCGCGTGGAGTACGGACGCACCGTGACCCGCGAGGTGCTGGAACAGGTGGAAAGGGCTGAGGAGAGCATGCGGCAGTTGGGCTTTCGCGAGCTGCGGGTTCGCCATCACGGCGAGCTGGCGCGCGTTGAGATTGCCCGCAACGAGCTGCCCCGCGCCCTCTCCATGGAGATGCTGGACGCGATTACCGCCGCGCTCAGGCAGGCCGGCTTCCAATATGTCACGCTGGATTGTACTGGCTTTCGCTCTGGGTCCCTGAATGCAATTCTGCCCGCTGAAATATTGGCGCGGCGCGGTGCATAGCAAACAGTTTAAAATCTTGAACGCGATGCGTATTGCATATCTGGAGTGTTTTTCCGGCATTAGCGGCGACATGCTGCTGGGCGCCCTCGTTGACGCGGGCGTTCCGTTTGAATCCCTCTCGGAAACCGCTGTCGCGTTGAACGTGGGTGCGCGCCTGGAGATGCGCAAGGTGAGCCGGGGCGGCCTGGCGGCTACCAAGGTGGACGTCCTGACACCCGACCGGCCTGCGAGCGAGACGGCGCACGCGCATGAAGAACCTGCGCATGATGCGCATTCACATGCTCATCCTCACCAACCGCCGGGAGACCACGAGTCTCAACCGGAGTCCGTTCATCCCGCCCACAGCCACATGCCCCATCGGCATTTGTCGGCGATTCTCGGAATCATTCGCTCGGCGCCACTGTCTGAAGCTGTGAAAGAGCGTTCCATCCGCGCCTTTCAACTGCTTGGCGAAGCCGAGGCTGCCATCCATACAATTCCCATCGAGAAGGTGCACTTCCACGAAGTCGGAGCCGTGGACACGATTGTCGATATCGTCTGCGCGGCGACCGGCGCGGAGTTGCTCGGCGTCGCTCGGTGGCTGGCGTCGCCCCTGAACGTGGGCAGCGGAACGGTGAAGTGCCAGCACGGAACGCTTCCCGTGCCCGCCCCTGCCACGCTGGCCCTGCTGGGCGATGCCCCGGTGTATGCTGCCGGGCCGCCCATGGAGCGGGTGACGCCCACCGGCGCTGCCGTGCTGCGAATGCTCGACGTCTGCTACGAGCCGCTGCCGCCCATGCGCGTGAAGGCCTCCGGCTACGGCGCGGGCGGGCGCGACACCCCGGGCGAGCCCAACCTGCTGCGCCTGCTGGTGGGTGAGGTAACTGAATCCGCCGCCGATCCCGCTGCGGTGGAACCCATTGCGGTGATCGAGACCGTGATCGATGACTCGAATCCGCAGGT
>Ga0326727_10026691_pt1 | contig 10682 bp, 5 predicted proteins | sample MB2enrmetagenome_FD_207643 | JGI IMG/M metagenome (GOLD analysis project Ga0326727, IMG submission 207643) | Lab enriched peat soil microbial communities from McLean, Ithaca, NY, United States - MB29MY | ecosystem: Environmental > Terrestrial > Soil > Wetlands > Peat | place: USA: New York... | reverse complement strand
TAGGGCGTTCCCGATGCTGCGGAGAATCGCGCTGATGCTAAATGTCGGAAACCCAAAATGCTCCCCCATAGCGAAAGCTTCAGATAGCTGAAGGCAACGCTGAGCAATCTCCCTCCGGTTATCCGGACCACGCCTATGACGATTTGCAGAAGGAGCGAATTGTCGACAACCAATTTCGACCGATCCAAGTTCTTTGCGCCCTAGTATTGCGCCACCAACACGGCAGCCGCCATCGATGGGCCCGCCGCAATTCTGGTCAGAACGAAAATGATTGAAAAGCTGCCAGCGGGTGGACCCCACCAGTTTTCGCTGACGATGTTGCCGACCCCGGTCATGTTGATAACTCTGTAGCCGCTTTGGAACATGTTGCTCACAAGCGCCGGATTCGAAAAATTCAAAGGGTGCTGCGGAATGCTGCCTGCCGTCAAGTCTCTCCCGAATTTCTGGTCTTTTATCTCACTTGCCAGGAGCCGCTGCCTTGTCCGAGTTTCATGTAGTTTGGTTCTGAAAAAAGATAGAGAAACGCTGCGAATAAAACCAAATCCGGCGATTAAAATCTTATAATTGCTGCAAATGAAAGGAGGCATTATGGCCAAGAAGAAAATCGGTGTTTTGCTGGCAGGCTGCGGTGTGATGGATGGAAGCGAGATTCACGAGGCGACGCTCACGCTCTATTTCCTGGACAAGGGGGGCGCTGAAATCCTCTGCATGGCGCCCGATAAGGATCAACTCGATGTTGTAAACCACCTCACGGGAACTCCCGTTAGGGAAAAACGCAACGTGCTGCTTGAGGCAGCGCGCATCGCGCGGGGCAAAATCTCAGATGTAAAGTCGGTGAAGGCTGCGGAGATTGATGCCGTTATCATTCCCGGTGGATTTGGGGCCGCGAAGAACCTTTGCACATTCGCCAAGGATGGCGCGAATTGCAGAGTGGACCAGGATGTTGCAAAGCTGCTCCAGGACATGCTCGGGCAGAAAAAGCCGATCGGGGCGCTTTGTATCGCGCCGACTGTTCTTGCCCGCCTGTTCGGATCCGAGTTCGCTCCCGAACTTACGATCGGGGCTGATGTGGGAACGGCGTCGGCGCTGGAAAAAATGGGGGCCAAGCACAAGAACGCCAAGGTGGATGAGATCGTAGTCGACAGCAGAAACAAAATTGTGACTACCCCTTGCTACATGCTGGCGCAAAGCATCAAAGAGGTCGGCGAAGGCGCCGAAAAACTGGTCGCCAAAATACTGGAAATGGTATAGACCTTCAGAGACTGCTCGTTATGCATCCGATCGACACAATTCTGTTTGATTGGGACGGGACGCTGATCGATAGCGCTCAGCCTGCGTTTCTTGCCTTTAGGAAAGCTCTTGACGAATTGGGGATCCCGCTAGATTCCGGAATATACGAAAAGATCTATTCGCCAAACTGGTACAGTATGTACGAAGAACTCCATTTGCCGCAGGAGCGATGGCAAGAAGCCGACGATCTTTGGATCCGTTACTATACGAGAGAATCTTCCCAACTTATGCCTGGAGGACAGTCCGCACTGAACGAACTGGTGCGAAGGGAATATGCAATTGGGGTCGTCACCAGCGGCAGCTGCACAAGAGTTCAACAGGAAATCAAAGTATTTGGGCTGGCGGATTTTTTTCAGGTTGTGATCTGCAGCGAAGACGTTGTGAATAAGAAACCACATCCCGAAGGGTTGAAGACCGCAATAGAAAGAATGCGAAAGCGACCCGAACTCTGCTGCTATGTCGGGGATAGTCCCGATGACATTGAAATGGGGCAGCGGGCCAAGGTGTTGACTGTGGCCATTCCCGGTCGGTACCCGTCCAGCAAACAGCTTCCGAGATCCCATCCCGATCTCTGCTTCGACACACTCGAACAATTTGTGGCCGAGCTTTAGCTGCAAGGATAACCGCGCAACGCTTTGCACACTGGGCGGCTCTCCAGAGCCGCCCCATGAATAGGAAGAAGAAACAGGTTCACTTCGGCATAAGCGCAGATTCGATTTTCAATAGCGATTCATGTTCCGCCTGGGCCGAAAGCCCTGATTGCAGAATACGCCTTCGCTGCTCCTGGGCTCGCGATTCGCGGTCCAGCCTCAGATAGGCAGCCACTGTCTCGCCGAGCCCGCCCGGAGTGGCCTCAAGCAAATGACGTAGCAGCGAGATGCCTGCGTTGTTCACGACATAATTGACGACTGCGGTGGCGATGATCTCCCGGCGCAACGGATGCTCTGGGAAATAGGGGCTGAAATCGCGCCGCATGCGTTGCGGGAAATAGGCTTCCAAAAAAGGATGGGCGATGTCGCTGTCGGGCAGAGCACTATGCAGAATCTTGTCGTATCCCCACATCTTCGTATATCCCAGGAGATCGGCAAGAAGCGGCCTCGGCAACCCTCGCTTTTTCTGATCGCTCGCGAGCAAGGCTTCGCGGCTGGGAATCTGCGGGTCGAGACGGTCTAGGACCCCGCGAACCTTCATTTCATCGATAAGGCTAACGAATGCATCGTAATCCGTTGCGCTGCGCATGCCGTCGAGGGTGAGGGCGCGCGACTGGTCTTTGTTGTCGGCCAGTACGAGGGCTGCAACCTCTTCGGTCATCTCCGAGAGGATCCGGTTACGCTCTTCTTTACTCTTGATAACCCCTTTCTTTACGAGAATGTCGAGCAGGATTTTTAGGTTGACTTCATGGTCGGAAGTGTCGACGCCGCCGGAATTATCGAGAGCGTCGGTATTGATAAGTCCTCCGTGCACCCAGTACTCGATGCGACCTTTCTGAGTGAAGCCTCGGTTGCCTCCCTCTCCCACGACGCGGGCGCGAACTTCTGTGGCGTTTACGCGCACGCGATCATTGGTGCGATCGCCGACATCGGCATCCAATTCACCTGTCGCCTTGACATAGGTGCCGATACCACCGTTGTAAAGGAGATCCACCGGAGCGCTCAGTATCCTGCGGATCACTTCTTCGCCGCTTGCGCTGTCCGCTTTGAGATTAAACAGCTTCTGCAACTCCGGGCTAAGCGGGATTGCCCGAGCCGACCGGTCGAAAACTCCCCCGCCTTTGCTGATGGCGGACAGGTCGTAGTCGCGCCAGCTGGAGCGCGGAAGCTCGAACAGGCGCTTCCGTTCCTGGAAGCTTTTCTCAGTGTCGGGATTGGGATCCAGGAATATATGGAGGTGATTGAAAGCGGCGAGCAGCCGAGTGGCCCTGCTCTGAAGGACCCCGTTTCCAAAAACGTCCCCCGACATGTCGCCAATGCCGCATACGGTGAATGGTTCTGTCTGAATATCCATTCCGAGATTCCGGAAATGGTGCTTTACACATTCCCAAGTGCCCCGGGCTGTGATGCCGATCTTCTTGTGATCGTAACCTGTCTTTCCGCCGGAAGCAAAGGCATCACCGAGCCAAAAGCCGTACTGAAAAGAAATGCTGTTCGCTGTATCGGAAAGGTGCGCCGTGCCTTTGTCGGCGGCCACGACGAGGTACGGATCATCCTCGTCACGTCTCACGACCTCCGGCGGGTGGAGGGTCTGGCCGTCGACGATGTTGTCGGTAACGTCGAGCAGTCCAGAAATATACTCACTGTAGCGGTCGACCAGGTAGGCATCCAGCGCCGGCGGGGCCGGTACATTTCCTTTCAGGAAGAATCCTCCCTTTGACCCGACCGGGACGATGATGGTGTTCTTCAGCATTTGTGTCGACATCAGCCCAAGGACCTCCGTCCTGAAATCGTCGGGCCGGTCGCTCCAGCGGATTCCCCCGCGCGCGACACGCCCGCCGCGAAGGTGAATGCCCTCAAGACGGTTCGAGTGAACATAAATCTCGAACATGGGCTTGGGGGAAGGCATGATTTCGACCTTCCTGCTGTCCACCTTGATCGAAAAAACGGGGCGCTCGGGGACCTGGTAAAAATTGGTACGCAGCAGCGATTGGATCAGGTTATACATAGCCCGCAGGACTTCGTCTTCGGCAAGACTCACGACGGAACTGAGCGCAGCCTGAACGTTTCTTTCCTCGGCACCAACCGCGGTTTCCCTGTCGATAATGAGTTCGGGATCGAAGCGGGCTGCAAAATAGCGGAAGAGGGCGCTCGCCACGGAGCTGTTGTTAAGAAGCACTCGGTTTACCGTTTCCGCGTTGTAGTTCGGACGGATTTGCAGCAAGTGATTGCGTACAGTGCGCAGCGCCTCCACTTCGCGCCATGTGAGCCCGACAGAAAGCACGAGACCGTTCAGGGCGTCGTCCGTTGCTCTTCCTTCGTCCAGCCTGCGGAGCGCCTCGACGAAGCGCTCCTCTCCGGCGACTAAGGCCGCGACCTTTTCCGGAGAACCGTGGATCTCGTACCTGTAGAGATAACAGCGGCGGTCCTCCGGCAACTGAAGCGGGATGCGCATCTCGTCGGTTACTTCGAGACCAAGGTTCTCCAGCGTTTTGAGCGTTTCAGTCAGCCCCAAGGCGTGCATGGAATAGAAGTGGAGCATGGCTGCCTCGGCCGAGCGAGGGACAATCCGAACCTCCAGCCGTGCCTCGAGGCTGTCAAGGTGGCGAAGGTCGTCGGGGACCATTTCCGGCGGTGTGACTTCCCGATAAAGGCCGCTGCGGGTCTCGAATGTCACATAGCGCTTGAACAACCGCCGCCCTTCGCGTTCTCCGAACGCAGCCTCCAGCTCCGCGGCTACCCGGTCCTCCCAGGTCGTCACCAGCTTCACGACAATAGCGTGCACCGCCTCTTCATTGACGGGGTGATCCAAGCGGTCAAGATCGAAGTAAAAGAGGAGCAGGTTCACAGCGCCACAGTCCGCCCTAGTGTGGAACGAGACTGGTCCGAAGGCATCGGAAAGGGCGCGTCGTATATTTTCTTCAACGCCATAGGAATAGCGCAGCCGAGAAAACGCGATCTCAAGTACCAGGTAACCGGCGCCCGTGCGCGTGTGCACAATGATTTCCTCGTCCCCGAGCATGAAGGCGATTAGTTCTATGATCGATTTCAGCGCTGACGGGGGGGCATAAAAGAGCTCGCGCATCGGCATGCGGTTGAAGGTCGCGATGAGTTCGCGGTACACGTGGGAGTTCTCAACCGCTCCGCTGTCCTTCAGAATCGTCTGGATCTTTTCCTTCAGAATGGGGATTCTGTCGGCACGCTGCACGAAAGTGCCCCGGGAGAAGCGGCCGAGGAAAAGGGTCGCTCCCGCAAAGTTGCCCTGGGCGTCCCATTCACGCAACACGATGTAGTCGATAGGGTCCAAGTGATGAATCGCCGAGGCGTTTTTGCTGAAATCGATGCCGACAATCCGCGAGTCGTCCGACACGGGCAGGAGGTGCGATTCCACTTCTTCCAGGAGCCCAGGGAAAACGACCGGGAGAAGCTCCGGATCATTGAAGACGCCCGTGACGCTGTCATGGATGCGGTGAGGGCGTCCGTCGTGGCCGGCAGAATAACGTGCTATTCCGAGGAAAACATAGTTTTCGTCGAGAAGCCAATCCATGAATGCGCGCGACGATTCAATTTCTTCGGAACCTACCTGCGGGTGCAGCCTGCGGGAAATGTCCCGTGTGAGCGCGGTCATGGCGTGGAAATCCTCGACCGCGAGGAAGACGCATTTCAAAACGCAAAAGATCTCGTGTTGCATCCTGCGGAGGCGTTCTTTCGAATCGACCGGCTCGATCTGGAAATAGCAGTACGATTCCTTAGTCCCCTCTTCATGGGGCGCGCCGATCCAAACGATGCGTTCCCACTGACGGCGCACAGCGAAAATCGGATGAACCGCCGAGAAGACCCGCAGGCCGGCCTTACTGAAATAGTTCTTCAGACTTTCGAAAATGAAGGGCGCGTCGAGCGTGTGTGTGCGGACCACAGTTGTTTCAAGCGGCAATCCCGCTCCGCCACCCATTGCTTTGGCTTCGGCTTCGCCCGGGTTGTAGACCGAAACGTGGATGCCGGGAGGGCCTTTGAAGAGCTGAATGGAGGGCGGCATTTCGTGGACGATGAAACGAAAATGGCGCAGCAACCGCTCCGCAAGAATTTCAGGCGGAAGCAGGAAAAGGATACGGTCAGGCGCTTCCGCGAGGATAACGGGGGCGAAGGAGAAGACCAGGTTCCTGTCCTCGGCGGGCGCCGTCCGGCCGATCAGATCAATAATTCGGGAAATCACCTGAGCTCTGGTTTTCGGATCTTGTGTGATCATGATCGTTCCCTCGGTGTGTTCTTGGTGCCTTCGAGCCTAGGCGCCTTCAAGTTTAACCCTCAGACTCGAAGGCTCTAAGACTCCAAGGGGAAATGAATGGGACTGGCTTCATGCATGATTTCGTACACAGCTTCAAAGATCTGTTCGCGATTCGGTTTGGAGAAATAATCGCCATCCGATCCATATGCCGGTCTGTGTTCTTTGGCGGTCAGTGTTCGGGGAGCACCGTCGAGCCAACAATATCCACCCTGCTCCTCAAGGACCTTCTGCATCATATAAGCAGTGGCGCCCCCTGGGCAATCTTCATCAAGGAAAAGAATTCGGTTTGTCCTCCGGAGTGAACCAAGGATCATCCCGGGCATATCGAACGGGAGGAGAGTGCGCACGTCGATAATTTCCGTTTCGATGCCCACTGCGGACAGCTGCTCTGCCGCTTCCAGGGCGATTGTGCAACAAGCCCCGTAGGTTACGATCGTGACATCGCTTCCCGGCCGGATGGTTTCGGGTATCCCGAGAGGGATTCTGAACTGAATGATGTTGTCGGGCAGGGGGGCTCTCTTTCGATAAGCATTCAGCACCTCGATCACAAGTGCGCTGTCGTCGGACTCCAGCATCGTGTTGTAGAAGCCGGCGGCCTGGGTGGCATCGCGTGGAACACAGACATAAATCCCTCTGATTAGATTGAGAATGCCGGCTAGCGGCGATCCCGAATGCCAGATCCCTTCAAGCCGGTGCCCGCGGGTCCGGATGATAATCGGAGCCTTCTGGCCGCCGCAGGTTCGCCAGTGTAAGGACGCGAGATCATCCGAGAGGGTTTCCACGGCGTACAGTAGGTAATCGAGATACTGGATATCCGCGATTGGCTTGAATCCGCGCAGTGCGAGACCCACCGCTTGTCCCACGATCGTCGCTTCGCGGATCCCGGTATCCATGACGCGCAACGCTCCGTACTTGGCCTGCAGCCCAACGAATCCCTGGTTCACATCCCCCAGCCGACCGATGTCTTCCCCCATTGCGACAAGTTGCGGGTAGCGGGCAAAAGCCGAGTCAAAGCAGGCGTTCAAGATTTCAAATCCCAGCTTGACAGGCGAAGTGTCCGAGTAAACGGCGGGAACTCCCGGAATCATGAGCGCGGATTCAGCGGATTGGCTATAAAGATAGGAATCGTACCGTTCCGTATTGGCCCTTGCCTGCTTCTTTCTCCACGTGATCAGCTTTTGCCTGGATTTCACGGGCGCATTCTGAAGCACAATCAAAGCGTTTCCGGCCGAACTCATCAAATCCCGCCGGAGCGGGTATTTGATTTGTGCCAGCTCATCGATAATCCGATCCAGTTGCCATGGCTCGGGAGTCTCGGCAGCCGCTTCCTGAATGAGCTCCTGAAGCTGCCGGCGCTCCTCCTCGATGGGCACCTGGAAGCATTTCCATGCGCGGTCCCGAGTATCAAGGACGCAGGCCTTCTCAGAGGCCTCGACCAGGTTCAACTCTTCTGGCGTGGCGATCGCTTTGCTGATAATCCACTCGCGCATTTTGCGGATGCAATCGTATTCGCGTTCCCACTTGATCCTTTCCTCGGGCTTGTAGCGTTCCTGGCTCCCTGACGTCGAGTGGCCCTGAGGTTGAGTCAATTCCGTGACGTGAACGATTGCGGGAACATGACTGCGCCTCACTGCCTCCGCGGCGGCTAGAAAGGTTTCGCACAGCTGCGGGTAATCCCATCCTCGGGCCTTATACATTTCGATTCCGGCTTTTGCGTCGTGACGCGTTTGAAATCCCTGAAGGATATTGGAAATGTCAGCCTTAGCCACCTGCAGTTCATTTGGAACGGAAATGCCGTATCCATCGTCCCAGATGGCAAGAAGCATGGGAGCTTGCAGGACTCCTATGGCATTGACAGCTTCCCAGAAAATTCCCTCTGCGCAAGCCGCATTGCCAATCGTGCCAAATGCGATTTCGTCCCCATGATTGCTGAACAGGTGCCGGTGACCTTCGAGTCCGGGAATCTGCCGGTAGAGTTTTGAGGCAAGGGCGAGCCCCACAAGCCGGGGCATTTGGGCTCCCGTCGGGGACAAGTCCGCGGCCGAGTTATAGGATTCAAGCTGGTTTTTCCAGCTTCCGTCAGAATTCAGCAACCGGGTGGCAAAGTGTCCGGTCATGGCGCGCCCGCCGAAATAGGGCTCAGCGGAAGGATCGGCATGGCCGTAAAGCTGGGCAAAAAACTGTTCCAAGTCCAGCACGTCCAGGGCGAACATCAAGGTCTGGTCGCGGTAGTAACCGGAGCGAAAATCGCCCTTCCGGAAGGCGTGAGCCAGTGCAACCTGCGCCACTTCCTTGCCGTCGCCGAAAATACCGAATTTGGCTTTCCCCGAAAACACTTCCTGCCGCGCGATGATACTCGTCAGGCGGCTTCGATGGACGATGCGGTAATCGTTGAGGATGACCTCTCTGCTGAATACGGATTGGTGATTCTGTACTGATTTCCAGGCGCGCCTGGCGACCGCATTCACTGCAAGTTCTCCTCCCGATTGATCTTTCGCCTTTTTCTCCGACACCTTGATTATTGTAGCAGAATTCAGAATTTGAGATTCAGAATACAGAACTCGAAAGTGCACCTTCGCGAGTTGTTGAGTCACCTTGTCCGCTGGATGATCCAACCGTGCCTGGCGATCTTTATTCTAATATCTGAATTCTGATATCTGAATTCAGAGGTGGATTTATCGATTGACACGGGCTGCGAAGATGAGGAAAATAAATCACCTCCCCGTCGATCTGCTTCGGGGTTCGTGCGCGCAAATTCAGCGGAGGAAGGTTTGGATACTACAGGATTTGTCCTGATAGATTCTCTGTACAGACCGGTTTATGCGAACCCGGAATCCATCAGGATCCTCGTTTATCCAAATGCCACCTCTAATCCCGTCTCTCTGGACACCATCTTGACCCAGAAGATTCTTTCCTTCCTTCCGCGGGATCTCGATCTCTCGCAAAGCATTTCCATTGCCCAGTTTCAATCGGGGCGAAGGCACTATTCATGTCGGGCCTATCTTCTGGAAGATATCTGCAACGGCAGTGCGCGGGAAAATAAAATTGCCCTTCTTCTGGAGAGAGGGTTGCCGGGCCCTCCGGGGAGTGCAAAAACACAGAGAAAACTGGCGGGTATGTCCGAGGACGCTTTCAGTTTCGCGCCGGATTGCAGGTTTTACTACTTCAGTCGTGCGCATCAGGAAGTCTTCGCCTCTCTGCGTAGCCTGGTGCGCCAGCGACGCGGAATCGGTGTGGTCCTGGCACAGGCCGGGATGGGGAAAACGGCTCTCGTCGATTACCTGGCGCAAACGCTGCGGCGGGATTCCGAAATTGCTCTTCTGCCGGGTTCCTTCGAAGGCCGGTCAGAATTGGTGCGATCATTGATGGGAATTTTTGGCATTGACGCACCGGAAAGTGAGCTGGCCGGCAATTTGAGGCTTCTCGAGAATTGGCTGCTCTGTAAGCATCAGGCTGGACGGTTGGTCACGCTTATTTGCGATGATGCTCAGGATCTCTCTCTGGACACTCTGGAAAACCTTATTCTGTTGTCCGACATGCAGGCCGGGCAGCAGAAACTCCTACAGATTGTTCTTTCGGGCAGGCAAGGATTGCTGGAGAAACTGACGGGACTGCAGCTGGAACCTTTCTCTAATAAGATCAATGTGTACTGCCGGCTGGCGCCTTTGGACGAAGCGGAAGTGCGCAGCTACGTGCTGCACCGACTGCGGATCGCCGGAAGCACGAGACAGCTGTTTACCTCGGCGGCCCTGTCGTCAATCGCACTTTACTCGCGCGGGATTCCCCTGAACATCAACATGATCTGCCGCCATTCGCTGTCTTTGGCCGCGACTATCAACGTTCAGACCATTGACGATCGTATCGTCGCAGATTCCGCTTATGATCTGGTGCTCAGAGCGCAGCCTGCAAGTGTTTGGGATGAGCCCTTCAGCAGCGGTTCGGAGGTCCGCACGCAGAGTCTGCTGCGGGATCGCCGCGGTCTTCACCTCGTTCAAAAAACAAAATCCTAGCCGTCAGCTTTCTTACTTCAAAATTGGGAGGTGCACTAGGTCTTGGACGCTCTCCAGGATGCAGTCCGCTGAGGCGAGGTACTCTCTCCCCAGGGTAGTTTCGATCGCCACACAATACATTCCCGCCTTTTTGGCCGCCTCGATGCCGAGCGGCGCATTTTCCACTACCACGCACTCCCCAGGATTCACTCCGAGTTCTCGAGCGGCAGTCAAATAGGGGTCGGGGAAGGGTTTGGCGCGCGCCACCTCATCTCCGGTGATGATGAAATCGAAGTGAGCCTGCTGCTCGTTGTTAAGAGAATGCAGCATATTTTCCAGGGCACAAGCTGTTACGAGCGCGACCATGTATCCGCGCCGTTTCAGTTTTTCGATCACCTCGAACGCTCCCGGATATTGTTGCACATGTACGATGCTGCGGAAGTAGGCGCGTTTTTCTTCGATGAACGC
>Ga0326727_10026689_pt1 | contig 10682 bp, 3 predicted proteins | sample MB2enrmetagenome_FD_207643 | JGI IMG/M metagenome (GOLD analysis project Ga0326727, IMG submission 207643) | Lab enriched peat soil microbial communities from McLean, Ithaca, NY, United States - MB29MY | ecosystem: Environmental > Terrestrial > Soil > Wetlands > Peat | place: USA: New York... | reverse complement strand
ACCAACTACTTCGGGTACCAGGGTGGGCCGTTCAATCCGATTCAGGTCTACGGGAAGAAATACCCGATTCAGAACTGCCAGAGCGGCGTCTGTTACCCGGGCTACCTGTATTGGAACGGTTACATCCAGGCCAACCTGATCAACCGTACGAATTCGTCGGGACAGTGCACCGGCATCTGCGGGGTTCCAGCCAATTACAAGCCTTTCGGAACGCCGTTCTATCCCACGCCGGCTACGCCCATTCCGAACGATCCGAATGCGCAGTATTACGAGACCAACACCGTTTTCGTCCCGCTGGCCAACGGCACCGTCCAGACGCTGGCTTACAACCCCGGCCCCAGTGTGTCGGAAGGCGCTCTGAACCCGATGCAAAATCAGTACTTCCTGGGACCGTTCCACTGGAACATGACGGCCTCGCTGTTCAAGGCCGTGCACTTGTCCGAGCGGGTCCTGCTGCGCATCAACGCGGACTTCCTGAACAACGTGTTCAACATGCCGGGAACTCCCAACCCCAGCGGTACGACCGGTTTGATCGCCATGCAGAACTCGTACAATTCGCCGCGGACCTTACAGCTAACGGCGCGGCTTTCGTTCTGAGTCCGTGCGGAGCCGCTCGGCGAGCTCTCGCGTGGGCGGTTCCAGGCCGGGCTTCAGCCGCAGCGCCGCGCGGTACTCGGCAATGGCGTCCGGCAGGCGGTCCGGCATGCGGGACAAGACGGCAGCCAGGTTGTAGTGGACCTGAAACAGCCCGGGATTGATGCGCAGCGCCGCTTCGTATTCGGCGGCGGCGTCCGGCAGGCGGCCCGGTATACGCGACAGCACGGCAGCCAGATTGTAGTGGGCCTGAAACAGCCCGGGGTTGATGCGCAGCGCCGATTCGTATTCGGCGGCGGCGTCCGCGAGACGGCCCGGCATATTCGCCAGGACATTGGCCAGGTTGGCATGCACTTCCGCGAGGTCGGGCCTCAGGCGCAGCACCGCCTCATATTGGGTAATGGCTTCGGGCAGGCGGTCCGCCTGTAGCAGGGCGTTGCCGAGATCGTTGCGCGCCTCGGCCAGATCGGGCCTGAGGCGCACCGCCTCTTCTAGTTCCCGAGTGGCGTCCGGGAGCCGGCCGGGCATGCGCAGCAGGGCGCTACCCAGATCGGCGTGCACTTCCGCGCGATCGGGGTCGAGCCGCAAGGCGGTCTCACATTCGGCGATGGCATCGGGCAACCGGCCTGGTATTTGGGACAACGCGTTTCCCAGGTTGGCATGCGCTTCCACCAGGTCGGGCTTGATCCGCACGGCCTCTTCAAATTCGGCAATGGCATCCGGCAAGCGGCCCGGGATTCGCGCCAGGGCGTTTCCCAGGTTATCGTGGGCCGCCCAACTGGCGGGATTGCGCGCCGCGGTCTCCCGGAAGAGCGTCTCGGCATCGCGGTAGAGGCCGCTCTGGCGCCAGGTGCAGGCGGCGAGCACCAACAGCAACGCGGCAGAGGAAGCCATGGCGGCCGCCTTTCCCAGAGAAAACCGCCTTGCCGCCCACACCATCCCGGAGGCGAGCGGGACGATGATAGCGAGGATCGCCAGATACTGGAAATGGTCGGCGACGTAGGAATAGCGGAACGGATACACGTTCAGGAAACCGAGCACCGGGAAGAGCGTTCCGGCGAAGATCAGAAAGGCCGCCAGGGGACCGCGGCGGCGGCGCGCCATCAGGCCGAGACCGGCGGCCAGCAGCAAGACTGCGGCCGGGAACAGGGATTGCCACCAGACCCCCGGGTCGATCTTCCAGCGCGGATACATCAGCATCAGGTTTGCCGGCCAGACCAGCTTGGCGGCGTAAAACCAGATCACCCGGCCCGCCAGCCAGAAACGCTGCACCAGGGTCAGGCTGAAATCCGCGCCTCGCGCGCCCGTAAATACGCGCTCCACCCAGGCGGTGAAGAGCCCGGCCGGCACGGCGACCGAGAACCACGGAACCAGGGGCAGGATGTCGCGCCGCCAGTCGAGACGGCCGCGCCGCCACCAGAACACCACCAGCAGCGCGGCTGGAAGCGTGGCCGTAACCGTTTTGCTCAGGAGGGCGAGCACGAAGAGGCCGAACGCCAGGAGATATTGCCCCTTGCGGCGCGACTGGTCGAAGTGCAGATACGCGAGCGCCGAGGCGAGGTAAAAGACCCCGGACAACGTGCTTTTCTGCTCCGAGATCCAGGCGACCGATTCCACGCACACCGGGTGCAGCGCGAAGATCAAGCCCGCGAGCGAAGCGCCCGCGAGCGAGAGGCGCCGGACGATCACGACCACCAGGCAGGACGATAGTGCGTGCAGGATGATGTTGGTCAGATGGTAGCCCACGACGTCGCCACCCCAAAGCCGGTACTCGATCCAGAAGGCGCTGTGGAGCAGCGGATAGTATTGCTGGGTTGCGCCCACGTCGAACCAGATGCGCCAAAGGCCGTGCCAGGACTGTAACTCGGGCCTGGTGAGGTGGAGGACATCGTCGTAAACCAAGCCGCCGTGGAGCGCCGGCCAGTAGGCGAAGAGGGTCGCGCAGAAAATAGAGACCCAGATTGCGGCGATGTGCAGGTGGAATGGTGGGGAGCCGCCGACAGATCTTTCCACGCCGTCCTTGAGGCCCGCCGCCGAGCGGCCGGCGCGGCCGGCACGGCGTCTTTTCGCCATGTAGAGATGATAACGGAAATGCAGGCGCCTTCTTCGGAATCGCGATATGCGCAATCGCGGTATTCGGAATCGCGGTATATGGTGGGAAACGCCATGATATAGTGGCGTAAACAATCGGCTGTGCTGAAGAGGCTTCCATGAAGCGACTGGGAACCGGCGCATTCGGTCTGGTGCTCGCGGTTTTGGCGGTGGCTGTTGCGCGCCTGGCTGCGCAGCCACCGGCTTCCATTACGATCGATTACCCGGCTGACGAATCGATATTCCCGCCCGACATCGTGGCGCCGACGTTTCTTTGGCGCGACCCGGAAAAAAGGGCGACGGCGTGGCGGATCGACGTGACGTTTGCCGATGGATCGGCCGCCATTCAAGTGCGATCGTCCGGGGAACGGATGCGAGTGGGGGAGATCGACGAGCGTTGTATTTCGGAAACCAACAAGCTGCCCGAGCTGACACCGGAGCAGGCGCAGGCGCGAACCTGGAAGCCGGATGCCGCCACCTGGGCGGCCATCAAGCGGCACTCCGTGGCGGGCCGGGCAGTGGTGACGATTGCGGGCTTCGTTGACATGGGATCGCGGCAACCGGTTTCCCGCGGCCAGGTGACGATCGAGACGTCGAAAGACCCGGTGGGCGCGCCGATTTTCTACCGGGATGTGCCCCTGATGCCGTCCGAAGGAGAAAACGGAGTCATCAAGCCCCTGGGCGCGAAGGCCGTTCCGCTGATTGCCTGGCGGCTGCGCAGCGTCTCCGAGCCGGCCAGCCGCGTGATGATGACGGGCCTGCACACTTGCGCCAACTGCCATTCCTTCTCGCGGGACGGCAAGACGCTGGGCCTGGATCTGGACGGCCCGCAGAACGACAAGGGGCTGTATGCGCTGGTCTCGGTCAAGCCGCAAATGGCCATTCGCAACGAAGACGTGATCGCCTGGAGCTCTTTCCGCGGCAAGCTGGGAAGCCAGGTGCGGGAAGGTTTCATGTCGCAGGTTTCACCGGACGGAAAATACGTGGTAACCACGATCAAGCCGCCGGGGACGGACGATCAACAGTTTTATTACGTCTCCAATTTCAAAGACTACCGGTTCCTGCAGGTGTTCTACCCGACACGCGGAATACTGGTGTGGTACAACCGGGCCACCGGCGAGGTACAGCACTTGCCGGGCGCCGACGATCCGCGGTACGTGCACACGGATGCGGTGTGGAGTCCGGACGGCAAGTACCTGGTGTTCGCGCGGGCGGAAGCGAAGGCCGCTTACGCGGCGGGCGTCCTGATGGCAAAATACGCCAACGATCCGCTCGAGACACCGATTCAGTACGACCTCTACCGGATTCCCTTCAACGGCGGTAAGGGCGGGCAGGCGGAACCGATTGCCGGGGCGTCGGCGAACGGCGCCAGCAACAGCTTCCCGAAGATTTCGCCCGACGGGCGCTGGATTGTTTTTGTGGAGGCGCACAACGGGCAGTTGATGCGTCCCGACGGCAAGCTCTATATGGTGCCGGCGGAGGGCGGACAGGCGCGCCGGATGCGAGCGAATACAGCGCTCATGAATTCCTGGCACAGCTTTTCGCCCAACGGCCGCTGGCTGGTGTTCTCCTCCAAGAGCCGTTCGCCGTACACCCAGATGTTCCTCGCGCACCTGGACGAGAATGGCCGGGACAGCCCGGCCATCCTGATCGAGAATTCGACCGCGGCCAACCGCGCGGTGAACATTCCCGAGTTCGTGAATATTCCGGAAGACGGGATGCTGAAGATCGCGACGCCGGCCACGGAGTTTTACCGGCTGTTCGACGTGGCCAAGGAACTGGCGGACAAGGGCGATTACGACGCGGCTGTGCCCGCATTCCAGAAGGCCCTGGAGCTCAGCCCGGACGATGTCAGGGGCAACACCAACCTGGCCAATGCGCTGGTGCGAAAGGGCAGGTTAGGCGAGGCTGTCGCGCATTACCGGAAAGCCCTGGAGGGCAATCCGCGATACCTGGAGGCCCGCACCAACCTGGGTGCTTCGCTGGCCGAGGAGGGCCAACTGGATGAGGCGATCGTGAATTACCAGAAGGCCCTGGAGGTGGACCCCAAGTACCCCGAGGCCCAGGCGGATCTCGGTGTGGCTCTGTTCCGGAAAGGAAAATTGGAGGAAGCCATCGCGCATTTGGAGGCGGCTCTGCGCATCAATCCCGGGTTTGCCGAGGCCCACACCAACCTGGGAGTGGCTTTGATCCAGAAAGGCAGGTTGGACGACGCGATCTCGCACTTCGAGCAGGCGCTCAAGAGCGATCCCGAGGACACCAGCGCGCACACGAACCTGGGGGTCGCCCTGCTGCGGGCGGGCAAACTCGACCAGGCGACCCCGCACCTCGAAAAGGCGCTGGCCGCAAACCCGGGCTCTTCCGAGTTGCAGGCGGATCTGGGGGCGGCCCTGGCGGAAAGAGGAAAGCTGGATGAAGCCATACCGCATTTGGAAAAAGCCGCGGCGCTGGCCCCCGATTCCGCCGAACTGCACGCCAACCTGGCTGTCGCGCTGAGCGAAGGAGGGAGGCTCGACGAAGCCATCCCGCATTTCGAGAGGGCCGCGGCGCTGGCCCCCGACTCCGCCGAAATCCACACGAGCCTGGGGGCTGCCCTGGTGCAGAAAGGGAGATTCGACCAAGCCATCGCACACTTCGAAAAAGCCCTGGCCCTCGCTCCCAGCTCCGCCCAGGCTCGCTACTATCTCGGCAATGCCCTCTTCCTCGAAGGAAAAATCGCCGGGGCACTGGCCGAATGGAGGAAGGTGCTGCGGGCGCAGCCTGATTTCCTGCCGGTTCTGAACCAGGCGGCCTGGGTGCTGGCGACGAGCCGCGAGGCAGCGGTCCGGAACGGCGCCGAGGCGGTAGAACTTGCCGAGCGTGCAGCGGAGGTGTCCGGCCGGCGGCAAGCGAGAATCCTGGCGACGCTGGCGGCTTCCTATGCCGAAGCGGGCCAGTTTCCGAAAGCCATCGAAACGGCAAGGCAGGCGCGGGAACTCGCCACTCGCGAGAACAACCGGCAACTGGCGGAGGGGCTCGACGCTATGATTGCACTTTACGAAGCGAAGACGCCGTTCCGCGAGGGGCGATGAGCGAGCGGTTGCCGGGAGTCCTGCAAGAGACGCCAGCGCCGTAATTATCTGCCGATGCCGGCGCCGATCCCCCAATAAGCTCCTTTCTATCGGAACAAAACTCGGGCCCCAAGATTCTTCCGCCCAGAGGTAATCGTCTGCAACTCTGCTGGACGTGACGATCAAACATGGAGCGTGTGGGGCGCGGTATTCGCCAGCACGTCGATCCAAGTTCCGGGCGTCAAGTCAGACACCTCTGCAAAAGCGGGCGGCTTGATGAGTTGGGGCGCGCAAGCATAGTGAAATCCGTGACTCCCGTCGATATGTAGGTTGTAACGATGAGGCTCTCTGTGCCTGCTAGAGGGGCTGTGCAGGGGCGGTGCATCGAGCGCTCACGGAGGGCCTGAGAGCGCAGCATGTGTACTCGAGTTTCCATCAAACCGAAGGCTCGAAGTCTCCTGTTTGCGGCAACATGGCTGTTGGCCGCAAGCTGCGGGCTGCAGGCCGACGATCGCTTCCTGTGGCGCACATGGGGAGTGAAAGACGGCTTCGTGGAGACCTACACATCTTCCATCGCTGTGTCCCCGGACGGATCGGCTTATGCCCGTCACGGCTCGGTACTGTCAATGAGTATCTTCGACGGCTACCATGTAACGAGGATTCCCGACCCTAGAGGGGTCGTGAAGGGTTGGGGGGAGAGGGAGAGAGTACAGGCCGGCTCTCGGGGCGCGCTGTGGGCTGTCGCGGAGGGCGTGCTCAAGGAGTATCGAGGTGGGGAGTGGATCGCCCACAACCCGCCTCCGCCATGCCAACCCGCGATCGCGGCGATTCCACTTGGCCGCCGCGTCCTGGTATTGATGGCGGATCGACTGCGGGAGTACGACCCCGCGTCCGACGGCTGGCGGGACATGGAATCCGGCAGGCATAGCAGAGTCGGCCCGTTTCTCAAGGCCGGTGCCGCTACCATGGGGGATATCTGGCTGGCAGGCGAGCATGGCCTGGCACGCGTAACGGCTCCAGCCGAAGGCGGCCCGTACCGATGGACCGAAACCCCCGGGGATCCCGAGGGTCTGTTCCACTTTGACAATCCGGAACCGGGCAACGACGGCGAAGTGTTCGCCGAGGCCACATCCAGACAGCATGGCCGGAAAGCGATCGTCCGCTGGACGGGGAATAGTCTGCAAACCGTCTATGCGGCCGACACGGACACGCTCCGCGGCTGGCGCGGCCCGGACGGGGCCGTCTGGATTCTCGAGGGTCTGTCGATGTTCCGGCTGGTGGGAGGACGGAAGTTCCCGGTGGATGGGACGGGAACGCTGTCGGGCAACATCTTCGATGTCTTTTCCCAGCAGGGCCGGACTTTCTGGGTCGCTACCAGCGAGGGCCTCGCCCGCTACTCTCCGCCCCTGTGGCAGCCGCTCGCCGGCCTGGAGGACTTCGATCTCACCGTCCATTCCGCGGCGGAGGACCGGCGGGGGCGCCTGTGGTTCGCCGCAACCGAGTTCCTGCTGGAGTTGGACGGCGCCCGTTGGACGCGCCATCGGCTGCCGGATGGCCTTCGCACCCACACGGTTTACACCCAAAGCGTGATCGTTCTGGACGACGGCCGAATTCTCCTGAAGGCCGTCCGCGGCGGCCTGGTGGACGTGGTATTGATATTTGACTCCGGCGCCAGGGTTTTCACCGAACTCCGGCATCCCGAGGGCCGGGCCATGACGCTTCTGCTGCCGCGCTCCGGCGGCGGTGTGTGGGTGGCCTCGGAAAAACGCGGAACGCCCGGGTTCCGGCTGGAGACCTACGATGGGACCCGTTTTCGGAAATATCTGGAAGTCGGCACGGAGTGGAAAGGCGCAGTGGTTCGAACCGCGATCGAGCGCCCCGATGGCGATCTGTGGCTGGGCGGGACCGCCGGAGGGGGCCTCTATCATCAGGGCCGGTTGTTCCCCTTCTTCGAAAGCCGCGACGGCTACACCGACAGCGGGGTATTTGCGATTGGCCAGCTTCCGTCGGGCGAGCCCATCGCCGGGGGGCGCGACCAGGTTCTCAAGTACGACGGCAGTCGCTGGGTATTGCTGCGAAGCGGCCTCGACCGGATCCGCAGCTTCAGTATTGGCCCCGATGGCGCGCTGTGGGTCGCTTCCGGTTCAGGGGTTCACCGCTTCAAAGACGGAAGCTGGATCACCCACCAGGCCGAAGAAGGACTTCGATCCGTGCTGGCTTACCTGGTCTTCCACGATGGAGCCGGCCGCCTTTGGGCCGGGACCACGCGCGGCCTCATCCTGTATCATCCAGAGGCCGATACAGACCCGCCTGCGACGATTCTCGATGTTTCCGCCAATACCAATGAGATCCCCCCTAATGGCGACGCGCGGATCGTCTTTTCGGGCATCGACAAATGGAACCAGACACCAGTGGACCGGCTGCTGTTTTCCCATCGTCTGGATGGCGGCGGCTGGTCGCCCTTCGAACCTTCGGCAAATGCTTCGTACCGCGCGCTTCGCTCCGGCCCCCACCGCTTGGACGTGCGGGCCATGGATCGCAGCGGAAACATCGATCCGCATCCCCGGACCTTTGAGTTTGTGGTGTTGCAGCCATGGTACCGGCAAGCCGGGTTTCTGACATTGGCTGGGTTCGGACTGGCTGCCATCTTCGTGCTGGCGTGGCTGGCGGCCTCGCAATACCGGCGTCGGGGAGAACTGGTTGCTCAGCTTCACGACGCCAAAGAGCGGGCCGAGAACGCGAGCCGCCACAAGACGGCATTCCTTGCCAACATGAGCCATGAAATCCGCACGCCCATGAACGGTGTGATCGGAATGATCAGTCTGCTGATGGACACCCCTCTTACGCCGGAGCAGCGGGACTACGCGGAAACCGTCCGCCGGTCCGGAGAGGCATTGCTGACCGTCATCAACGACATTCTGGACTTTTCCAAGGTGGAAGCAGGCCGGCTGGCAATCGAAGAAACGAACTTCGATCTACGCATAGTGGTGGAAGAAGTCAACGAGATGCTGGCGCCGCGCGCCGAAGAGAAGGACCTGGAACTGGTTCTCCACTATCCGCCGGAGGCGCCGCGGTTCTTCATCGGGGATGCCGGCCGCATCCGCCAGGTTTTGACTAATTTGGTGGGCAACGCTCTGAAATTTACCGCCAAAGGCCAAGTGGTGACGACGGTCAACTGCCAGTCGTCGGACGAGGGAAGTGCGCGGGTGGAAGTAGCCGTATCCGACACCGGAATCGGCATCGAACCCCAGAAACTCGGCGCTCTCTTTGCGGAATTCAGCCAACTGGACGGCTCCACAACCCGGAAGTACGGAGGAACCGGGCTTGGCCTGGCGATTTCCAAGAAGTTGATCGTCCTGATGGGGGGCACCGTCGGCGTGGATAGCCGGCCGGGGGAGGGTTCCACATTCTGGTTTACCCTGCCGTTGAAACTCGACCCCTATCAACCCGCGGCTCCCGCGGCTCCCGCGGCAGTCGACGATCTGCGAAGCCTGCGCGTGTTGATCGTGGACGACAACGAAGTCAATCGGCGGGTCTTGCACGAGCAGATCGCCAGTTGGGGCATGCGAAACGGCAGCTATGGTACCCCTGGAGAGGCACTCCGCGCCCTGCACGCGGCCGAGCAGCAGAACGATCCTTACCACTTTGCGCTATTGGACTATCACATGCCGGGCATGAACGGAATTGAATTGGCCCAGGCGATCAAAGCGGATCCGGCGATCCGCGGTGTACGCATCGTCGTGCTGACTTCGGCCGTCCAACTGGGTGTTGTGCGGAACAAAGAGTCGTGCGTCGAGGCATGCCTCCATAAGCCGGTGCGGCAATCGCAGCTCATGAACACACTGTCCGCCATCTGGTCGAGGAGCCTGAAGGACGAGCCGCGCCCGCGAGCGGGGCCCCGGAATCCGGCGAAGGAGCGGAAGGCCGCCCTGGCCGCCAAGGCGGGTGGCGCGGCGATACGCGCGCTGGTAGCCGAAGACAATTCGGTGAACCAGAAGGTGGCGGCCTTGATGCTCGACAAGCTGGGAGTTCGCTCCGATCTTGCCGCCAACGGACGGGAGGCGGTCGACATGTCCGAGGTGGTGCCCTACGACGTAATCTTCATGGATTGTCAGATGCCCGAGTTGGATGGCTACGATGCAGCCAGCGAGATCCGGCTCCGGGAAGGCGCGCGGAGGCATGTCGCCATTGTGGCCATGACGGCCGAGGCTATGACCGGAAGCCGCGAGCGCTGTCTGGCGGCAGGCATGGACGACCATATCGCCAAACCGGTAAAGGTGGAAGATCTGTTCGATGCCCTGATGAAGTGGATTCCCGGCCGGAATCCAACGGACACGGCGGAGCAGAGCACCGGGGACCTGGATCCTCGCCCTTCGGCCAGCGCTTGACCCACTCGGAAAGTGGTGCTGGCACTGCCATCTGTGCACCGAAAGCCGTCTGTTTAGCGGGACGTTAAGTGCCATGTCTGAAAGCGCGCCAATCGTCAAGCTCCTTTTCTGGCCGAGCGTTGCGCAAGATCATTCCCGTGGGTACACAACGAACGGACGGAGCGGAGGATAAGGCTCTGCCGGGAGGCAACCCGAGCGCCGGCTCTGGGGCCAAGACCAGGCTGGGGTTCGGTGTAAACTGGACCCCCGGCAACGAAATCATCAGGCCGGCCGCTTGCGACGATGAGTTCACCTGCGGGTCACATACGGATTTGTGAATTACGGCTACACATCGTCGCTGGTTCTTGGCTACGGCGGCATCCCGGCCGCCAGGCACGCGCGCTTCGAGGACGTTAACTTCGTCACCATGCAGAATAAGTTCGCCGTTTGGATACAGTTTACGCCCGCGTACTTTACCGGACGCGGGTATCCCACCAAGGCGAGCAGCAAGCAAGCTTTGGACGATTTTCGCTTTATCAATTGCACGTGGGAGCATGACGGCGGGCAGATCTACATCGAC
>Ga0326727_10026687_pt1 | contig 10682 bp, 2 predicted proteins | sample MB2enrmetagenome_FD_207643 | JGI IMG/M metagenome (GOLD analysis project Ga0326727, IMG submission 207643) | Lab enriched peat soil microbial communities from McLean, Ithaca, NY, United States - MB29MY | ecosystem: Environmental > Terrestrial > Soil > Wetlands > Peat | place: USA: New York... | reverse complement strand
TCCAGTTCGCCCGCGTGGCCCCAACCGTAGAAGGGTGAATAGCCGGGGCGGGTCCAATGCGCGCCATTGCGGTCGTGCTCCGCAGTCTGGCTCAGCTCGGCCCGCAGCCGGTCAGCGGTTGCTGTGTCGCCGGCCATCCGCAGCTTCAGCGCATTCGCGTAGGGATCATGCACCGCGGCCGCCGAGCTCGCCGCCCATGCAATCGCCCGAGTGATTGCCTTGTTAGCACGCTCGCGTAGATCCTTTGTGGAGTTGCCGGCGAGCGCATCGCTGACCAGAGTGCGATGCAGCACCTCGGCCACGTAGAGGTTGAGGTCCGCGCTGGTCTCGCCGTAGTGCGGCTTCCAACTGCCGTCTACCTGCTGGTTTTCAACAAGCCAGTTCACTGCGCTGACAATGCGGCTTTGATCCACCTTGACGTAAGGCTGGGCCTCGGTGAGAAATTCAATGCCATAAGCTGTCAGCGCCGCGTCGGGAGCCTCGCTGCGGCTGCCCCAATAAGTAATTCCGCCGCCCGCGCCAAAGTAGCCCAGCAGCCGGTCGTAGCCCTGTTGCAGATAACTCTGCGCCTCGGCCTCCATCGGCGAAGTTCTCTTCGCGGCCTTCAGCAGTTCCACAAAGAGCAAGCTCGGATACGTGGAGGAGATAGTCTGCTCGCCGCAGCCATAAGGCCGCTCCAGCACCGCCTTCATCGAGTGCATCAGATGGGCGCGAAGGTTGGGATAAAGCAACAGCTCCGCATGGACTGAGCCAGGAATCGCATCGTCGGGCAGATCGAGCGAGAGCGTCATCGTGCCCGCGCGCAGCAGCCGGGATTCATTGACGGAGCGCGGCTCTCCGTCGGGATGAACGCGCACGGTCTTCTCCACCGCATCGCCTTCGCGCGCGTTGGCGGCGGTGATGCGCAGCGCTCCAGCCTCGACGACTTTTGTCGCGCGCAGGCCCACGCGCACCGGTGTTGTCCCGTTCGCGGCCACTGTTGTTTGTGTCGTTGACGCGGTCAGCAGAGTGAACCAGTCCGTAGGCTTTACGGTCACCGGCAGCGCCAGGCTGTGGGTCGTGTAATTGCGCAGGTTCACCGGCAGCGTGATCTCGTCGTCCACGGTCAGCACTTGCGGCGCGTCCAGATCGACAAAGAATGGCTGGAAGCTCTTGAATGTCTGGTCCAGCGACGCGATGCGGCCATCGACAGTTGAGGCCAGCGCATGCAGTTTCCAGGTGGTCAGGCTGTCGGGCAGCTTGAAGTGAAGGCTGGCGCGGCCGGCGGCGTCGGTTTCCAGCGAAGGCGCCCAGTAAGCTGTCTCCTCAAAGACGTGGCGCAGGCGCGGCGTGAAGGTGGGTTCAGAAATGGTAGCTTGGCCATTCTGTCCGATAACCTTACGGCCCGCGACGACGACGCCTGGCTTTAGTAATACCAAGTTCGAAAAATCTCTCCCACTAATCGATGCACTCGCCGTCTCGAGAGTCGGCGCTCCAGCCGACACCTCTACCGTCATCGCCGCAGCGCCAACATTCAGTGTCACATCCACCGTGGTCATTGAAGCAGAAGAAACATGAACCTCTCGCAACACATAGTGCACGAAGCCGGGCGCTGAAACCTCCACGGAGTAGAAGCCGGGAGCAAGATCGGCAATCAGGTACATGCCATTCTCCAACGTCTCTCCGCTGGCGACAAGAATATCCCCGCTGGTTTTTATCGTGACTTTTGCCTTGGCAATCACCGCGCCTGTTACATCACTGACTGTCCCCCCAATCGCGCCGCTGTTGCCTTTGAATGTTCCCGCATCGACGGCCTGCGGCTTCAGATCGCTGCCGCTCTGCTCGCTGACGGGATGCAAAAACTGCGCTACTAATTCCTGCGCCTCATCCCCGGCAGCCTTCCCGGTTGAGCGCACAATCTGCAGAGCGCGCATCAGGTGCGTTACGGCTTTGCTTTTTGCCTCCAAGCCACTGCCGGCGGCCTTCACCTTCTCCACGCGCGTATAGGCCAGCACCTGCGTCATGCGCAGTTGGAAGGGATGGCCGAGCGGATCACGCAGCGCGTCGAAATCGATTCCTGCCGTGGCAAACACCTGCCGCGCCTCTGTCTCGGTCTCGGGAAACAGCTTGCCTGCATTGGTCCAGTCGTTGATTGCGCTCGTCATGCGGGATTCAATGCTCGAAAAGTAGTCGATAGGCTGGCTGCTCCATGCCTCGCCGGAGTAGTGCCCATCCTGAAGAATCGCATCATGCGGAAAAACAAGGATGGTGTAGTTGCGCCGCCATAACTTCACTTCATAGTGGTAAGGCTTGCCTTGCGGATCGAGCGTATTGTCCAGCTCCAATCCTCCGGCGCGAGCCAGCGTTTTCAGTTCATCCTCATTTGCCGGCAATGTCCGTCCTGCTTTTGCCGCATCCGCCGCCAGATTGGCGAGCCGCTCGCCCGGCAGCGCAAAGTAATTTCGCCGGGCCAGCTCGATAGTGAAATCGTCATCCGTGCCAAAGCGCTTGTCCGGCCCCGCGCTCTGCAGGCTGACCACCTCGTCATGCCACTCGACTTTGGTTGCGACCTTGTACGGCGTATTCCAGGAGTCGAGCAGCAATGCATCCTCCAGTTTGGCTGCGCGGCTGATGCGCTGAACAGCATCAAGCGTGGCGGGCAGCCGCTCCGCGCGAGCCTTGAGCACAGCTTCGCCCAGAGGCTTCACGATTCGCTTTATTTCGGCTTCGTACTCATCTCGCGCACTATCGTCGTTGCTATCTTCAATTAGGATTCCCGGCCTGGTCTCATCCAAAAGTACGGCTTCAGCAGCCAGATCGAGATCGTCGGGCGCCGGTTTCGACATATCTGTCTTGTCCAGAGTTGCTCGCGTCACGCCGCCCACATTCGATCCCCGATTCCACCATGACCAGCCGTACCAGTGCTCGTTCGCCTCAGCCTCGGTTTCCGCGCGCAGCTCCACGGCTGTATCAATCACCGCAACGCCCAGCGCGCCCGGCGCAGGCGAGCCCGCCGCATCATGCAGGCCAACTCCGGCAACAACCTCAGCGCCTGGCGTGTAAGAGGAGCGCAAACCGGTCAGGCGCAATTTCAATTCCCGGTCTTCCGGATAAAGAACCGCCTTGTATCCGGTGGAGTTATACCATTCATAGCCCTCCGTGTCGCTGTTCATCGAATAAGCCCGCAGGGCAATCAATCCATGAAACGCATCGCTTGCCGGAATGGTAAAAGATTCCTCCGCGCTATGCATTCGCATCCGCTGGTGGACGATGATTCCGTCTTTCGTGAGCGCTTCCACGTCGATGACGCTGCCCATAGGCCCGTGCAGCAATGCCTCGATAGACTGGCCGGGCTTTAGCATGGTGTGTGTAACTGTAATCCAGATGCTCTCCGCGAGTCCTGGGTTCACCGTGTCGTCAAAAATCGAAGTGCGCTCTTCGTGGTCGCGCGCGGTCAGGCGAAGATTAACGCTGGAGTTATCGCCGTATTGATCCTTCTTTAGAGTCGATGCGGGATAGCGCAGATGCACTTTGGCCAGGCCGTAGCGGTTGGTGGCTACCGTCACGGCGTGTGTAGGATGCGATTCATCGTCCATCCAATCCAGCGTGACCTTGCAGGCCGCCGGCGCCCCGTCCGCATAACTGGTCGAAATCAGATAGTCGCCTTCGCGCTCGTTGCCGCCCATCCAGCGCAGATAAATGTGCTCCGGATAGCGCGTGAGCCGGACAGTGAAGTTGCGCGGCTCGCTGCGCCCCGTCGTCGCGTCGGTCACAATGGCGCGATAGCGAATATCGGTGAAGTGTTCATATTCGCGATCCTTGAAATCGCCAAAATCTTTCTTCACATCCAGGTGAATCTCCGCATCACCGTTGGCGTCAAGCGTCGCGCTCTGCTCTGCGCTTTCCTGCTCTTCATACTTTCGTGTCTTCGGATTCCATTGACGATCTTCAGCGCGAACTACGCGCAGTGAGCCACCAGCAACCGGTTTGCCAAAAAGATAGCTCGCGTGAATGTGCGCCATCGGCGTTTGGCCATCGAGATAGTAGCCGTGATCCATGGCCACGGAGACGGCAAACTCCGGAAGCTCATAACGCTGAATGCGAATTGCCGAGCTGACGTAGTTGTCGGAATCGGAGTCATCCAACTCGAATTTCGCTTCGTACTCTCCGGTGGCAATTTGCGTTCCGGTCTTCCAGTCGTAGGCGGCGATACCGAAGTGGTTGGTGGTCAGAGGAACTTCGAGCAACGTCTTGTTGTCGGGGTCTTTGATGGTCAGCGTGATTGCCTTGTCAGCCGAGGCACGGCCATCGTCGCCAAAAACCAGCGCGCGCAAATGCACCGTTTCGCTGGGTTTGTGCAGCGGTTTGTCGGTTTCAATGTGGATCACGGTCCGGTTGGTGGTCTTCAGATCAACTTTGATGGTTGCCTGGGCATGCGCGCTCACCACACCCCGAATGCCCGAGTCAATCCCGCGCGCGCCGGTTAATGTGCCAATCACCGTGAGCGTGGCGCCCTGCCCCGGTTCAACTTTGATTGGGAAGTTGAAGATCGCCTCGCCTGAAACACCAGTCACGGCCGTCCGAACCGTAGTCCGCTCCGAAATCTTGCTCTTGTCAGCTTTTGTCTTTGTAGCATCGAGCACCAGCGTCGCCTGTAGACGCACTGCGCCGTAGGGCGCGCGCGTGATGGGATTGCCGGCGTAAACCCGCACGCTCAGCGGCTTTCCGGCGACGAGCTTCTCCGGTCGTGCCAGCCGTAGCGCCATCAGGTTGGAGGCAATTACGCCCACCGCCAAAACGCCATGCGCTGCCGGCGCTCCGTTCACCTCAATTCTGTACGCAATGCGGTACCAGCCGACCTCACTGACCGCATAACCGTGCTGATCCTTCGGCCACGGCAGTGTGAGCGTGGCCGTGCGGCTGCCTTCGTGCAAAGCAACGGAGGTTTCGCCCGATGCAACATTCGCAGGCGAGAGCAACCAGGCGACAGCGCGCTCACCGGCAACAGCCGGACTGCTCAGCGGCAACTCGAAGCGAATTGACCCCTCGCCCAGAATGGCGCGGGCCCTGGCCTCGTTGACGCCAAAAGATTCAGCCTTCAGCGTGGTTTGCGCTGAGACAGCCTGTCCGCCGACAAGCGCGAGTCCAGCCCACAACCCAGCAACAAGCAACCGGTTCGTCATGGCGAAACCATCCCTCTAGCGCCGTAAGGTGCTGAAATAGAATTTGCAACCATATTACTCTCAGGAGAACCGGACGCAAATCATTGCCTTCATTGCACGACTTGCAATTCAACTCCTCGCGAAAATGGAGCAGGTATTTCTGTCCACTGAGGTGGAAAACGCCGTGTGCGGCGCACCAACGTATTGGATAGTTTGAAGCCATGTAAAATACCACCGAGGCGCGAAAAGCGCTTTCATAGGGAGCTTATTTAATGAAAGCAGCCATGATCCTGTCCATTCTTGCGCTGGGCGCTATGGCCAACGCGCAACCCTGGCGCCTCGTCTTCGAGAAACCCGAGGCCGTCGAAAAGCTCACCCTCAAAGATCTTGGCCCTGACATTCCCGCGGATTGGTCCGCCTACGATTATCTCGTTCTGGAGATGCGAACCACCACTCCGCAACGCTTTCATCTGATCATTCAGGACAAGACAGGTGTCCGTCGCCTCGGTTTCCAGCCCATCGGCCAGAATGTATGGTTCCGCGCCGCGGTCCCGTTGAAATTTTTCCAGGGACAAGATCAATCCGGCTTCGACCTGGCATCGGCAACCAATCATCCTTTTCATTCCTACTGGCTCTCGATTTGGGGCCCCTTTGGCCCTATTAATAAAGTCCAGGCGCTGGCCTTCATGATGGATCATCCCCTCAATCATCCGGTGATCGAAATCCGCTCCATCCGTTTGGCCCGAGATGACCCCGGCTCGGAATTTCTCGAAAAACTGCCCGTCATTGATGAATATGGCCAGTGGATTTATGCCGATTGGACCAGAAAGATCACCAGCCTTCAGCAACTGCAACAGGATTGGGCCAACGAAGTTAAAAGCTTCACGCCCAACGCTTTCGATTACTGCCAGTACAGCGGCTATAAGTCGACCCACGCCAAAGCTACAGGTTTCTTCCGCGTGGAACAGATCGACGGCAAGTGGTGGTTCGTTGACCCCGATGGCCACTTATTTCTTTCCATGGCCGTGCCGGGCATGGGCACCGGGGGCGCGGAAACGCGGGTTTCAGGCCGCGAAAGCTATTACAAAGCGCTCCCGCCGCCGGAAGTCTCCCGCGAGGCCCCTTTCTATCGCGGCATGTCGCCATCGGACGAAAAGTTTGCTGCCTTCCGCAATTGGAATCTCTTCCGCCGCTACGGTCCGGAGTGGCCAACCAAGGCCGCCGAGATGGAGGTGCGGCGCGCCCAGGGTTGGGGCTTGACCAGCATCGTCTCTCGCGGCATGACCACCCAGCGCCGCATTCCGTATCTCGCTTACTTCAACACCCTCCCGCGCGGCAGCGCCAGCAAAATCCAAATGTATCTGGGAATGCCCGATGTTTACTCGGATGAGTTTGCCCAATTCCTGGAAGAAGGCGCCAAAGCTCAACTCACGCCGCGCAAAGATGATCCCTGGCTGATTGGCTATTTTATCGGCAATGAGCCGCCCTGGCCGGGTCGCGAGTCGGAAGTTGTTGACATGGTTCTCGCCGGGCCGCCCTCCGCCATGCAGCGCGAGATCAAGAAATTTCTCGCTCAGGGAGACACGCCGGAACGCCGCCGTCAATTTGTTGTCTCTGCCTTCGAAAAATATCTTGCCATGGCGGGCTCGGCACTCAAAAAGTACGATCCCAATCACCTCAATCTCGGCATCCGTTTCGGCGGAGACCTGCCCGATTATGTTGTCAAAACCGCGCGCGTCTTTGATGTCTACAGCTTGAACGTCTACGAGTACGAGCCCACCCGGCAGATCAAGCAGGCATACGAACTCTCCGGTCGTCCGGTCATTCTCGGCGAATTTCATTTTGGCGTTCCCGCCGGCGGCCTCGGCGCGGGCCTGGCGCAGGTGCGCGACCAGAAGGAACGCGGCGTGGCTTACCGCTATTTTGTCGAGCAGGCCGCGGCGCTTCCCGGATTTGTGGGCGCGGGCTGGTTCACCGGCGTCGATGAGTCCGTTACCGGGCGCATGGATGGCGAAAATTACAACATCGGCTTCCTCGATGTCACCGATCGCGCCTATCCCGAGCTGGTCTCCGCCGCCAAAGAAACATTGAAACGGTTACATCGCGTCCACGCCGGCACGATTCCGCCCTTCAGCCAGCGGCCCCTGGCCTCCGATGCCGGAACGCAGCATACGCCCTGGAAGGATGAGGCGCATGGCTACAAGTTCAACCTGCAATAGCGCGAGTAAAGGAGCGTCGCATTGTTGCGCCTGCCGTAGATGCACGTAGGTCAATGAGTCTTGGGGATGAGCACGGCGCTCCTCGTCCTTCCGGGCCGGCCATGCGCCGCGCATCTGCTAAAGTGAGGTAGGGTCTCTTTGCGCAAAACCCTCGCTGCAAGATGGTTTTACGCAGTCCATCGGCGACTCGCCCAAGAAAAACATGCCTCACGACCTGCCCAAAGCTTACGACCCAGCCATCATTGAAGATCACTGGGCTGAATACTGGGTGCGCGAGAAGCTCTTCGCCCAACCCACGCCCTCCGCTGACGCCGCCGGAAAAGGTGAACCGTACACCATCCTGCTGCCGCCGCCCAACGTCACCGGCCGGCTGCACATGGGCCACATGCTCAACCAGACGGAGATGGACATCCTCGTCCGCTGGCGTCGCATGAGCGGCCGCCGCGCCATGTGGCTGCCCGGCACCGATCATGCCGGCATCGCCACACAGATGATGGTCGAGCGACAGCTAATATCCGAAAGCACAAGCCGCCAGAAGCTTGGCCGCGAAGCCTTTGTCAAGCGCGTGTGGGAGTGGAAACGTCACTACGGCGGCGCCATTCTCGACCAGATGAAGCGCCTGGGCGCCTCGGTCGATTGGCAGCGCGAATACTTCACCATGGACGAGAAATTGTCGGTTGCGGTGCGCGAGGCCTTCGTCCGCCTGCATGAGCAAAATCTAATCTATCGTGGCGCTTACATCGTAAACTGGTGTCCGCGATGCCAAACCGCCATCAGTGACCTGGAAGTGTTCCACGAGGAACAATCTGGCCATCTATGGGAGATTCGCTATCCCGTTCAAAACAAAGACGGTAAGGATTCAGGCAAGTTTTTATCGGTGGCCACCACCCGTCCCGAGACCATGCTCGGCGACGTAGCCGTGGCCATTCATCCCGAAGACGAGCGCTACTTCAGCTTGCACGGAAAGAAGCTCCGCCTGCCGCTGATGAACCGCGAAATCCCCATCATCCTCGATGATTGGGTCAGCCGCGACTTCGGAACCGGCGCGGTCAAGGTCACTCCGGCTCACGACCCCAACGACTTCGCCCTCGCCGAGCGGCATCATCTTCCATCGATCAACATCATGGACGATACCGGCCACATCAATGCCGAAGGCGGCGCATACGCCGGCATCGACCGCTATGCAGCCCGCAAAAAAGTCGTCGCCGACCTCGAAAAGCAAGGTCTCCTGGCTGGCATCAAGGATCACGTCAACAACGTCGGTCATTGCGACCGCTGCAAAACAGTCGTCGAGCCGCGCCTCTCGACACAATGGTTCATCAAGATTCAGCCGCTGGCCGACAAGGCCAAAGAGGCTGTCCGGCAAGGCCACATTAAGTTCACGCCGGAGATGTACGAGAAAACCTACTTCGAGTGGATGGAAAACATTCACGACTGGTGCATCTCGCGCCAACTCTGGTGGGGACATCGCATCCCCGCATGGCACTGCGCGGAGTGCCGCAAGATCACCGTCGCCCGTATCGATCCCACGACCTGCGCCCACTGCGGCTCAAAGAAGATAACGCAAGAAACCGACGTTCTCGACACCTGGTTTTCTTCAGGGCTGCTGCCGGTCTCCGTCTTCGGCTGGCCGAATTTCAGCCCTGTTGATCTTCCACAAATGACGGGTGCCCCAGGTCCCTCGCATTTGGGGACCGGGGAAGGTATCAAGGATCACGCCGACTTCGACGCGTTTTACCCTACCAGCCTCCTGGTCACCGGCTTCGACATTCTCTTTTTCTGGGTCGCCCGCATGATCATGTTCGGCTGCTGGTTCGCCGGCGACGTGCCCATGCCCGACGGATCGAAGCGCACGCTTGCGGACTCGGTTCCCTTCCGCGAAGTCTACATCCACGCGCTGGTGCGCGACGCCAATCGCGAAAAGATGTCCAAGACCAAGGGCAACGTCCTCGATCCCATCGAGATTGTGAAGCAGTACGGAACCGACGCGGTCCGCTTCACGCTGGCTTCGATGGCCTCACCCGGTACCGACATCGCCTTCAATATCGCACGCACCGAGGGCTACCGCGCCTTCGCTAACAAGATCTGGAACGCCGCGCGCTTCCTCTTCATGAATGTGGACCGCGCCGCCGAGGTCGGCATTGTTGTAGATCCCGCAGCACTGGGCGGAATGCCGTCTGCATCTCCCGATGAACCGCTGGAAGCCCGCTGGATCGTCGCCGAACTGCACGCAACCGCGGCCAAGGTCAATCATTCGCTGGAGAACTATCGCTATGACGACGCGGCCAATACCATCTATCAATTTTTCTGGGGCAGCTTTTGTGACTGGTACCTGGAGATTGTCAAGCTGCGCCTGGATTTCTCGGAGACGGCAGACAAGGCAAAGACCAAAGCCGCGCTCACCACGCTAGTTCAAGTCTTTGAAGCGGCCCTGCGGCTACTCTCGCCTTTCATGCCTTTCATCACCGAAGAACTGTGGCACGCCATCTACGACGGTAATCCGCCGGTCAAGTCGATTGCGCTCACGAAGTATCCGGTCAGATTGACTACGGAGCTTTCTGATTATTTGAGTCAAGCGATAGTTTTCATGGAAGAACTCCAGAATGTCATCACCGCAATTCGTGCCTTGCGTAAGAAATGTGGAGTACCTGATAAAGAATTTGTTCGAACATACATTTGCGGAGGAAAGCGGATTTCCTTTGAAGCTTCTCGCCGCTTTATTCTGCTGGTTCGATTCAATCAAGACATTCTTAAGAGTCTTGCGCGTATTTCAGAATTGATTATTGATGAACCCGTGAAAGGCAATGTGCATTCCGAATTCAATTTCGAAGTTGCGATTGAATACGAGAGGCAGATCGACGTCGCTGCCGAACGCGGCCGCATGACCAAGGAGATTGCCAAGTATGAGAAGAATCTAATCTCTGCCGAGTTACAGTTAAGCAACGAGAGCTTTATGGCCAAGGCCCCGGTGCATATCGTCGAAGGTTTGAAGAAACAGGCGGCGGAGACTCAGTTACTGCTCTCTAAGGCGAGGATAGCGCTGACTACGCTGCCGCCAGAATAAGGAAGTGAGCGAAGAGCAACCGCCGGTCCTTCGACTCCGCTGCGCTTCGCTCAGGATGACAGAGTATTGGGGCACTCAGCAGCTAATAGCTAGAAGCTAAAAGCTAGTAGCTGTTTTCCGAAGGTAAACATATGGATTGGAAGAACAGCCGCATCGACGCATTGCTGGAGCAGGCCTTGTTAGAAGACAAGGCTGCCGGCGACACCACCACCAACCTCACCATCGACCCCCGTCAGCGCGCCACCGGCTCGATTATCG
>Ga0326727_10026686_pt1 | contig 10683 bp, 7 predicted proteins | sample MB2enrmetagenome_FD_207643 | JGI IMG/M metagenome (GOLD analysis project Ga0326727, IMG submission 207643) | Lab enriched peat soil microbial communities from McLean, Ithaca, NY, United States - MB29MY | ecosystem: Environmental > Terrestrial > Soil > Wetlands > Peat | place: USA: New York... | reverse complement strand
TTCGGGGTATTGCGTTTCAAGCCCAATGGCGGAGTTTTGGACTCGTCGTTTCACGCAGAATGGCAGTACGGACAACGGACACGAGGAGGACCTCAAGCATTTCCTTCATCCGCCGTAATTTGATTTCCAAGTTGGTATGGGGATAAGATCAGAGCATGTTCCAACCTCATCTCGTCTCGGAGTCATTTACAGCACCTTGCCTTAGCCCCCATCTGTTCCGATAAAGTGGCCCATTTTTAAAACGCCACTAACACCCCCTGGTTCGCTAGGCCGGACTAAATCACTGTCATCCTCATTGAAACGAAACCTGCGTATGGGCATGAAACGCAACACGGGGATGCCCATAGGATTACAACCACGGCAAAGTCAGCTGCCTTTCATCAAAAACGACAATAGACGCAATTTCTCTCTTTTAAAAAAGGGGTGGGCGCGCCGTAGACGCAATCGGTAATAGACCGCTTTCATCATAGAAATCATTCTATTATAGAGATACCGGATTACAGATTTTGCACAACGGTATATAAACATCCAACGACTTTGACCTAAATGTATTAATTTAATAGATCCGCTGCTTGCAGGAAATTTCGTCATATACTGATCAACTTTGTCGTCGAACAACTGAATAAAAGAACGGTAAGAATATTTTCCTGAAGCAATGATATCGTTGTATGCCCTTTCAGCTAACTTGTTCAGATAATTATCATCTCTAATCCTGGCGACTACCTCTTCGATATTGCTGAAATCCTTTTTCAGTTCAATGAAATGCACATCAGGATTCAGGATGCCTGAATAATTACCTTCATAGAGTATCTGGCAGGTGCCACATCCGATGGCTTCAAACGCGCGCGGCGAAATCTGGTTTAAACGAATTAAACCATCGATATCCTTGAAAAACAGTTTCTTTACCTCGCCAAAAGTAGCCTGGGGATTTTTGCTGCAATAGTCTGAAACATTTTTTTCGATTTCCCCTGTGAAATCAAAAACACTTGCGCCGCTCTCCGTTCCAAGGATGCACTTGCAGTTCTTCAGGAAATGGAGCCAGTTCTTTCCGTAGATTCTGTCTTCCTCCCTGCTGGAGATATCGCAACGAAGGCCATGATCCTTAACATGCTGCAGGAAGTGTTCTCCAATCCAGACTTTTTCCTGAAATAATTCCCCAAACCAGAAAAGCCCGCCAAATCCACGCCCCCTGTATCCAACATCTATCGGGCGATGTTTCATCGAGAAATCAGGCTTTTTTCTTTCATAATATTCAGGCACATATCCGGTCAGGTTGTTGATTTTTACAAGCCCCTTGAGCTTGTCAGAAGGATAAACTTTCTCAATTTCTTTATCCGGCACACAGGTAAAAAGCACCTGAATCCCGAGTTCTGTCATGCGTTGATGAAAGGCATTGATATTTCGGTATTCATCCTGCAGAAACTGGATTTTCACAGCCTTACATGTTGAAATTGCATCACGCCAGGTTGCATTAATGTAATTCTCCCCCAAAATATAGATTGAGTAATGAAGAACCACAATATCGAACCGGTTCATATTTAGCCATGCAGGCTTATCGCGAGCCAGCGGATCAACAAAGAACAGCCTATTCCTCGAATACTTCTTGAAGCTGGTAACATGGTCAATAATCGTATTCGCGGAGCGTTTTCTGAAGTCCGCAAGCATCAATATATTAAATCCCATGAGAAACTCGTCTTATTCTAGAATCGGGAAACACAATCGATTATAGAATCATTACTCTGATACATTTCGAGGTTCAATATCCACACGAGAGCGAGAAGATCACGAGGGTTTTGCCGCGATGAATTTCAGGTACCCTTCTCCCCTCATCCAACGGCCATATCGGTAAGGCCCCCAAAGCGAATCCAAGCGTTGGATATTTTTAAGCCCCAGTTCCTCAAACCACTGGAGTATCTCATACTCATGATAATTCTTCCGGATTGGGACATACATGCAATCCATGATTGCATACCATAAAACAGGATTCCTGCTAAATAACTTGCACAGCGCCAGAGTAACTTGCCTGGGTATCCATCTTCTAAACAGTCTTGCGGAGTAAATGCCAAAATTCATCAAGCCGCCCCGCCCATAAACAGCTACAATCAGAGACCCCCCTGGTTTCAGCACTCGAACCAACTCAGAGAAACCTTTCTTCGGATCCTCTGTATGATGTAAAACTCCGTCGCAGTGAACCACATCGAATGATGCAGACGGGTATGGAATATCGAGAACGGAAGCGACCCGCACTTCAATCTTTTCTCTGAACTGACTGTTTCTCTCACGCGTATTTCTGACACAGCCTTCACCCACATCGATCGCACAGACCTTGCTTGCCCCGGCTAAAAGAAGGCTTCGAACAGCGCGTCCACTGCCGCATCCGGCATCGAGGCAGACTTTGCTTCGAAAAAAGTCTTTCTCATCGGGAAGAGGGGACCAATCAAGAAAATGCGCATCGGAGAAAGCCTCCCATTGGGATCGACTAAACTCATCCCAAATAGCCGCGTAGAGCGAGCCCGTTTCCAAAACATCTCCTTCATTGCTTGACTTCATATTTCCACTAACCTCCCGGAAAGGTGCAATCGCTATCAAAACTTGCCTCCGGTTGCAGGATCGGCATGCCATTCGGTCCCCCGTTCCAGGACGCGGAGAACGGTCTGGCGGGCTAGCCCAGTGGCCGTGGACTGGGAGAGTCTCCATTCAGACACCGCGGATCCAACATGTTTTTTGGATGACGGGAAAAGGAGGACATCTGTTGAAGTCATCATCGGAAACAATTTCTATTGGGTCCGGCTCAATTGCCCCTTCCTAAGTTACTTTTCCCGACGTTGTTGCCATAGCAAGGAAACAAGGCGGAGATTTTGAATGCTCAGCTCCTGTTTTACCGGCCTTCCCCCGTTGGCGAGCACGAAGTTGAGAGGACTCTGTAACGGATCAAATCGAAACCGAAGGGAAAAATCAACAGCTCTCCAACCCCGCTCGTATTGAAAACTCGTGTACGTTTTTCTAGATTCGTCAAACACGCCCATTCCTATCCCTCCAAGTTGTGATTTCCCCTTCGGTGAAAACACGATGGAGCCTGATACGGCATATTCGCCTGCTTGACGCAAGGGGGTTATCGGAACCGACAATATCCTCGAAGTTCGAACTTCATTGGTTTCTAACAAAATCTCATTCCCAACCCCTTCCCAATATGATTTTTTCGGAAAGTAATCCGGAAGGTATGTTATTTCAGACTCCCGCAGGTTCCAATCCATGGGAACCTCGGCATAGATATTTTTCGATTCGAAAATTGAAAATTGCCCTATTCGGGCAATCCGACGAAAATCTGGACATTGGTCATTTTTCAACGCGCTATACAATTTCGTGACGTCTGCGTATTTGACGTTGAACCTTTTGTAAACCCAATCTTCCTTCCCCTTCATGTCGATATCGGCCAAATAATCAAACAAGAAGTCATCCACAACGATATATTCGATGTTATTTTTCTTAAGAAACTCGGAGGTCACATCCACATTGTGTACAAGTATGTTTGTAAATCGTGTAGGGATATAGGCAAAGTGCGTGTTTAAAATGACAGGATTATGTCCTTTCGAAATACGATCATCCAGGTACTTTCCCACGCCCATGGCGTTGGAAGAAGGATCCCGGTAGATTGCTAGATCCCTAAAGGAATTCGCGAACGCCTGTGAGCTGTACCAGAGGGTCCAAACGGAAACCGCGCCCCACAAAAGGATTCCTCCGGATCTAAAAAGAACGCGGGAGTTTTTCCGGCTCCATTGAAACAGCCAATAAAATTGTGCAATGGCGAAATACGACATCACAAAAAAAACCGGTTCGATGTAAGTGCGCAATATAAAACGACCCCGGAATTCAAGGAGTACGAAGGCCCAATAAGAAACCAGCCAGATGACAAAAAGCGAATCGCCAATTGGGGGAGGAGCCAGCTTCTGTCCCTTACGCAAATCCGCCATGATCCGCACAACCGCAGCGACCGTCCCGGTAATCGATAGCACGACCATCGAGCTCCTGGCCAGCACCAGAGTGGGCCACGCCTTGGAAAAAACTTCCGGAGTGGCCTCAACCGTCAGAGCATGCCACCACGATGTAAGCAGGGAAATGGGTACTCGTTTAAAGCTGTCGAATTCCAGATCCGACGAATAGACACGCATCAGATCCCTGATCGCCGAAATAAACTGATCAAAGTAATACACGTGATAGGGATTCATCAGGAAGAAGGTGAGGAGAAAAACGAAAATGACTCCCCCGAGGAACAGCCGGCTTGAAGACATTAGACATTTTATTCCCGATCCAAATTGGATTGGGCTCGACTTCTTTGTGTAATGAAGAAGCCACAATGTCCCCAGTACTGGAAGAAAAAGATGACCGGAATATCTGGCCGCAAAAGCACACGCGGCAAAAAAAACGGTAAAGAACCAATCTCTCGCGGAACCGGACTTATAAAACTTACAACCGAAATAAAGGCACAAGACAAAGACGAGGACCTGTAAATTATCTAAACGAGTACTGCGGACAGCCGTGAAGAACGTTGAAATGTCGGAAAACGAGACCAGACTGACACAGGCACTAACCCACAAACTCCCGCTCAACCGGTATATCAAAAGAAAAGCCGCGATGATCAGGCAGAACAGGACGGCCAGCTGTTGAAACCGCATGAACCCGTCGACAAAAGAAATGTCTACAGGAACAATCTTCGAGAGCCCCGAGGAAACTACCACGGTGCTCAGGAAGAGAGGCCATCCTTGCGTGAAGCGATAGGATGGTATCGTATAAGATCCTGTCAGGAAATCGGTTACTTGATCCAGGGTAATGGCATCGTCTATCCAATGGGGCACAGTCATCCGGGCATCCCCAAGACACCGAAAGGTAGTCGGAAAGCACAAGGCTACCCACAAAAGACCAAGGAAGATGGCCACAATCCAAGCCCTGCCCATGCCCTGACCGGCAGGTCCTGATTTTGAAAAGACTGAATCACGGGACTCGAAGTAGCGGAAAACGCATGCGAGCGCTATCAGGCAAGAGATGCTCACTCCGGCAGCGATCAGATTGGGATAGGTATCGAGGACGTACTGGTTGTAAAACCTCTGCCCCAAGCCTGTCACTTTCAAAACGACACTGACAAGCAACCCCAACACGGCAAGAACCGGAACAAGCTTATAGCGGATAGAAAGCATAAAGAATATTTCTCTCCTACCGGCCGAGGTGAAGACCGCTCCCACAGTCTTGTAAATGGATTTAATGGCGATTTCAGATCCGGCTTCTCAATGTCTCGAATAACGCAAAGCCCCCGACATTGACATCTTAATACAAAACAAGATTAGGGAAATAGAAATTGCCCAACCTCCCGCCCACAGCCCGGTGTCCATGAGCATTGACGCCGGACGCGCGCCACCCCTCCCTTGACAGTCCCCATAGCCGATGATAGATTGCGATCAGAAATCGGGCAGCGTCTTTGAAGCGGTTCCTATCCGCCCAGTCCGACTTTCTTCTGAATGGGAATTGTCACCTGAAACTAATGCCGGTTGCATTGAAATTGATATCGATACGGCGACGTGAATCGTGAAGATCGTTCGCTGTCCCGTCTGTCTTCGGGATCCAGGGCTCTCCCGTCCCGATGTCGTCGTCCGTTACCCGCAAGGGCCGCTGCGGATATTCAAGTGTTCCTGCGGTCTCCGCTTCTCCGAATACGCACTGAATGGAATCCCTCCAGGTCTGTACGGTCACAGTTACTATGATCACGTTCGATATCGGGATCAGGAGGGTTCGAACGCATACCTGGCACACCTGGCTGATTTTTTTAATCGCGGCCTTGCCGCAACGACACCGGAAGGAAGGAAGCTCCTGGATGTCGGGTGCGCAACCGGAGATTTCGTCGCGTGGGCGCTTCGCGCCGGATGGGAAGCTGAGGGTATAGACATCAGCAGCGATGCCGTTGAAATCGGGAAGAGAAGAAATCTGCCTGTCACTCAAGCCGATCTTCTAGCCCTCCCGGATCCGCTCGTTCGCTACGACGTAATTACGCTTTGGGACGTCCTGGAGCATCTTCCAGATGTTCAGTCAGCTCTTCTCGTCGCCAATAAAGTGCTCAGGCCGGGAGGGCTTGTTTTTTTGAAGACTGTATCCTCCTTCTCACTTCTGGAGAGGATGGCTCGCGCCATTTATCATCTCAGCATCGGTGTTGTCGATGGGCCGCTCAAGCGGTTTCTCGTGCCTGGACACCTCTATTATTTCGGGCAGAAGAATCTGGAAACCCTTCTTGCGAACTGCGGGTTTGACCTATTGCGGCTCGAGAATTCGGATACGCCGTCCAGAGCTCTGTTTAGGTCCAGAGTGATGACGGCGGCGTTCGACCTGATCTATTTTTTCCAGCGGGCAACGCGAACCGGCTACGAGCTTCTGGCCGTCTGCCGATCTAGGCAATGAGCCCCGGCCCTGCAGTAGTCGGCCGAGGTACTTTCTAGCGCCATCCACCTCCCCGGACTCCCACGCCGTGAGGGGATATGTGGTTACTTGCATTGTGCCGGCCGGCTTCGTTGTCACGTGCAGTGTCTGCGCCCCAGTCGGAACGTCGAGCAGCAAGGCTATGACGGCCACATCATTGAAAGTGGGCGCAACGGACGTTTCCACTCTGGCAAAAGCTCCGCGGCCCGGTTCGCCGCAGGCGATCGTAACGGTAGCCCCCGGTAACCCTCCTCCGCGCAGCAAGGTCAAGTACGAGCCGGCGTGCAGACTCCGGCAGATCCACTCTTCCTTGTTCGCTTGGCTTAGGGGCACCGGTTCGAGCGTTTCGGCCCAGCGCACCCGCCCTGGCGTCAATGTGCGTGTCACCAGAACGGCGTGCGCGGCAGTCTCTGCCCTGGGAGCATAGAAGTAGTACTCCTGCGAACCGTCAAAGAGCAGCGCCGCTACATCCCGTGGACCAAGCAAGGCGCGCATCCGTTCGCGCCGTTGTTCGGGAGTGAGTTGCACGCGCCCGAACCCAGGGTAGTCGAACAGAGATTCACAGAGCTGCCGTTGATAGCACACTCTGTCGGCGGCATCGGGAGGCCGGGCGTGATCGGCAAGCATCCACTCGAAAATACTTCGCCATTGAGGACCGGCCGCAGCCCAGGTCAGGTTATCGATATAGACCGCCCGCGAGTCAGCGGTCCATCCCAATCGCGCACCCACCTGCCGGATTGCGGTGAGCTGATCGTCCAGAGAAACCAGTTTCCCCGCGTCGCCAGCCTTCCGGATCAAGGCGCGTTCCGCCAGTTGGAAATGGGCCCAGGAGATCAGCACAACAGCCAGCGGCAGCATCAAGAGCAAGGCAATCTTTCTTCTCCACGCTTGCTGACTCGCCCAGGCGCGCATGCTTCCATGCATGCACAGCCAGCAGAACGCCAACGGCACGAAGGCGCCAAGGTATGGGAAATAGGTGTAGTTCGGGCTTGCTCGAAAGGCGTACCAGAAATGAAACAGGATAAAGCCCGCAGCCAGGATGGTGACTGTCCGCAGGGGCAGATCTTCATATCTGCATCGAAACCGGATCAGCAGGCAGCATGCCGCGACGAGCACGATTGCCGACTCGAAGAAAAAGAGGGCTGTCAGCCAATCCGAGTGCACATAGGCGATGTTCGGCGAGGTTGCGCTCAGGGCATAGGCGCGCAGAGCCGCCGCCCACTCCGGCGACCAGGCGCCCCAGGCCCATTGAGGCGCCCAGAATGTCACGAGGCGCGCCTTTACATAGACCATACGGCTGTTCAGGTCGTTGAAATAGGCCGTCCAGTTTGGCAAGTCCGATTTCAACACCAGCCCAGCGATGGCGACAGGAATCAGCAGCCCACTCGCGTATGCCGCCAGCCGTGCATACCCCGTCAATCCATCCCGGGCCTCCCAGGCGCGTGCGAACACCAGAATGCTCGCCAGGCAGACGCCGGAGAACACGGCGCCACCCGGATGGCAGATCGCTGCATATCCTCCAAGAACACCGGCGGCACACCACAAGGCTACTCGCGCCCAACTGGCCTGTGTCGAGCGTATAGCAAAAGGGATCACACCAACTCCCGCACACCCGATGAGGAAGATTTCCTGCTCGTAGCGGACCGCGCGCGCGGCGAAAAAGAACGCAGGACTGAGGCCGACGATCAGCAACAGGCCCAGTCGGAGGACGTAAGGTGCTCCGGCGCGCTTGGGCAGCCACCATGCCACCATTACAAGGCCCAGGAGCATAGAAAATGCAGAGAAGAGCCTGCTCGCGCCCGACGAGCAGCCGAACACGAGATGTATGCCGTTTCGCACCCAGCCAACCCATGGAAACGGAAGCTTTTGAATGACACGCTGATTGTAGTTCTCCGCAACGATGATCTGTCCGTGCGGGTCGCCAAAAGCGGTGAGACGATAGACATCACCCAGAAGGTTTTGCTCATCGCCGCCTGCGGCCGGGAAATATCCGATACGATAGGTAATCAAAGAAAAAAGCAGCACCAGAACAAGCAGGGCCGACCACCACGTCCAGCCGTGCGGGACGCGCCGCAGCACTCCGGCCTTTGATGAGGCGGAGGTTGCTTCCTCCAGCCCTGGTCTGGTGCTGGCGCCCGACACGGCGTTCATCACCTTCGGATTGCCCATGCCATATCCCATGCCGCGGCAATGTAACGGAAAAACTGTTCGCTGGACCGGATGGACAGGACCGTCCTTAGCAATTGAACCGGTCGGAAGTAGAAGTCGATCATTGCCCTGTGGGCGAGGCGCCGCAGGCGCTCATCCGATAGGGTTGTCCATGGCCGACCCATGAAGGCCGTATCCGGCTGCGGCTTTGTGATGTACTCAGCCCAGAAATCTCGCTCCGCAAGAGGGAGGTAATAGCTTTCGTAGAGCTTGGTTTTCGGAAACGCCGTAAGATTGTTGAAAATGGCGAAGTCGAGGGGGAGGCGTTTCGCAAAAGCAACGGTCTCCCGTGCCGTATTTTCAGTCTCTCCAGGATTGCCTAGCAGGAAATAGCCGAAGGCGCTAATCCCCACCTTCTTGGTGTAGCGGATGATGCGCTCCACCGTTCCGAGGTCAATCTGCTTGCGCAGTGTCGATAGAATCTCCGGATTCGCCGATTCAATGCCGTAGAAGATCCGGTAGCATCCGGCCTCTCGCAGGGCGTCGAGTAATTCCTCGTCGATCGTGTCCACGCGGCTTCGCACGTCCCAGATCACGCGGCGATGCAGGCCCTTTGCAACGAGCAGGCGGCATATCTCCAGCACGCGCGCCTTGCTCACCGTGAAGCTGGAGTCGAAGATGTCGACCTCGCGCACACCATGTTCCTCATAGCAGTGCTCGAATTCGGCCACCACGCTGGCGGCGCTGCGGGCACGCCAGCGACTGCCTCCCGCCTCGCAGAAAATACAGCCGAATGGGCACCCACGGCTGGTGTTGAAGACCGTGTAGTTGCGCCGCGTGCTGATGAAATTGAAATAGCGGTCGTTGGGGACTAGATGGCGCGCGGGAAAGGGCACGGCATCAAGGTCGTGGCAGAGATCAGGGGGACCGGCATAGTGAACCGCATCCCCTTCGCGCCACACCAGTCCGCGCAGGCCGTCGAAGCTTTCCCGCGCCTCCCAGCGGCGCACGAATTCCGGCAGCACCATCTCCGCCTCGCCAACACAGACGAAATCGACCTCCGGGATGTTCTTTAGCGTTTCGGTGGGGTAGATGCTGGAGTGCACGCCGCCGAGGATAATCTTTGCTCCGGGCAGCGCGGCCTTCAGATGGCGCGCCCAGGCAGCGGCATTGTGGAAATGCGAAGTGAAGACGGACAGCCCGATAAGGTTCGGGGCAAAAGCAGCCAATTGCTCCGTCACTTCCGCCGGGGTCAGGCGCATTCCTACCAGATCGAAGTAGCGTAACTCAACGCCGAGCGGCTCCAGGATCGCGGCAACGTACAACAGCTGAATGTTCGGCATGTGACCGAAGTGTTTCATCACGGTCTTGCTGCCCGGCTCGTTGACGATCCGTGAAACGTCATAGTGGATCAGCGCAACACGCACGAGTGCCTTTCATGCTCATCGCGAGGGTGCACGCAGGCTAGAACCCGTTCATGAGCGCTTGTCGCTTCGTCTGTCACGCTGTATTTGAAATTGCCCAAGCTTGTAAAGCTCCTCAAAGTGATACTTATGTTGCAGTAGCAGCATGGAGATGCCGAGCAATTGCAGGCCAACAAGCATGCCAGTGCCGCAGAAGATCACGCTGTATGTATGCTGCAGGTAGACATCCTGCAATCCGATCGAACATGCCTGCGCCAAGCCTTCGGCAAGGTGGGCGGCAACACGCTGGCAAATTCGGTAGCCAAGGGCAACCGCCATGAATATCGACGGAATCAGCGCCAACGCAGCCATCACAAAGAATGCGAAGGCGGGCCGCGAAATCCAGCCCATGAATAGAAAGCGGCCAATCGTGCGCTGAATACGCATCTTGGAGGTGCGTCCTGCACCTGTCGCCGACTTTGCGTGCCAGTCCAGATGTGCAGGAACCTCCCGCACGCTGAAGCCCAGCATGGACGCCTTCATCAGGATTTCGAGTTGTAGATCAGGCCCGTCTGCCTGCAGTACCAGGCTGTCAATTACATCCCGACGATATGCACGCATCACGCACGTACTGGTGGCAACAGGGAAGCCGCACCCCTGGGCGAGGTAGAGA
>Ga0326727_10026685_pt1 | contig 10683 bp, 8 predicted proteins | sample MB2enrmetagenome_FD_207643 | JGI IMG/M metagenome (GOLD analysis project Ga0326727, IMG submission 207643) | Lab enriched peat soil microbial communities from McLean, Ithaca, NY, United States - MB29MY | ecosystem: Environmental > Terrestrial > Soil > Wetlands > Peat | place: USA: New York... | reverse complement strand
GGCGATCTTGATCTCCTTGCCGGTCCGGGGGTTTCTCCCTTTCCGTGCCTTGCGCTGGACGACGGAGAACGTCCCGAAACCGACGAACGTTACCTTCTCTCCTTTCCTCATGGCCTGGGCGATGGAATCCGTGATGAGGGCCAGGGCCTGACCCGCGGCTTTCTTGGAGATCTTGATCTCCTCCGCGAGCTTTGCAATGATGTCTGCTTTCGTCATCTTCACTGCCTCCTTGGTTCAGATATCTATGATAATCAGGCCATTCGAGCGGGCCTGTGGCGCGAAAAGCCGCAAAGACAGGCATCCGCAACAAGTATTACAAGAAATATGTCGATAATCAAGGATTTATGCGAGACCGCGTGAGATGATGCTGCCACCTACAATTAGAGCGTGGCGAACATCGTGAAGAAGTAAAGATTACGGGGAGAAAGAAAGAATGATGACCCCACAAGGAGGGGCGGGTTTGGATCGCCGAATGCGTGACAGAGCGCATGGGAGCCACAGAAGCTCAACTGAGGTCTTTTTGAAGAATATTATCCCGTATGATAGAATCAGCGAGTCGACTGTTCTGGATCTTTCGAGAGGACGAGCAGGTGGCTTTAGGCGGCGGACGGGCCTATCCTCCGCCTTTGCCGTCAATTCCGGCCGCATAGCAGGGAAGCAGATTCTGAGATACCTCGCCGAAGGGACTGTCTGAAGAACACGTCGTCCGTGCCTTCTCTCCGTACAGGATCAGAGTCTGATGAAAGGCTTGGTCGTTCTCGGGCAAATCCATGACAGCGCAAAGGATCAGCAGCACACTCCTTGACGAGCCCGTCTCAAGAAGCGTGGGGCTCCTTGGCCCTCCAGTTGTATACCAGCCGGGAACTCACCACCCGGGGCAGGGCAACGAAACCCTGGGGCATCAGGTAGACGACAACCAGCAGTATCCCTGCGGAGATGAAGGGGGTGTACATCTTGAGATCGCTGAAGAACTCGGGAATGAGGAAGAGGATAAAAGTCCCTATGATGGGTCCGGCAAAGCTGCCTATGCCCCCTACGAGCACATAGATAAGAAACCACATCGTCCCCATCAGGCCGAAGTTGGAAGTTCCGATGACCATGTTGTAGTGCGCATAGCCCGCGCCGGCGAGACCGACGAAAAAGCAGCCGACGGCGACAACGAGGATCCTGAACCCGGCTTCATTTATGCCGACGCTTGAGGCGACCGTGTGGGATTGAGCGATGGCCTTTAAGGTGGCGCCGATCCGTGAAAACTCTAGCCGGTGAAGGGCAAAGAGGCACACTGTGGCCATTCCGAGGAAGAAATAGTAGTAGGGGACCTTGGACGCCGTGAACATCGGCGGGATGCCGTAGAGGCCGGAATAACCCCCCGTCCAGTACCCGAAGGCATAAATGATCTGTGTCACGCCTATGCCGAAGAAGAGGCTGCCCATGGCGTAGTAGAGAGCCCTCAGGCGGGCGAATGGGTAGCCGATAAGGACGCCCAGGGCCGTGGTCACAAGCGCCGCCCCGGGGAGGGTAATCCAGGCCGGCATCCCCAGCCATTTGGCCGCGAGCCCAGCGCAATAGGCGCCGATGCCCATGTAGGCCCCATGAGCCATGGGAAACTGACCGGAGATCGTGATGGTGCGCAGGCTCGATGATGCGATCACGTAGATGAAGGTGAGCGTGAGAATATGCAGCGCATAGGGCGAGTCGAGTGCGAGGGGCAACACGCACAGCACGAGGAGGAACCCCGCCCAGACGGAAGGTACAGCCCATCTTCGGGTTCGACCGGCCGTCGAAGATGCAGGCGCCGGCGCCTCGTTCTCGGGGCCGCCTACCATCTCGTGTCCGAAGAACCCCTGGGGCCGCACCAGCAGAAGAAAAGTCACGATGCAGACGGCAATCGCATCGCTTGCGGCGCCTCCTACCACCGCAGGCAAAACGGCGTCCAATCCCCCCAAAACCAGGCCCGTAATAAAGATGCCGCCGATGCTTCCCACTCCTGCGAGGACAACGAGGATGAGCACCTTGGTCAGCATGGAATCCCCCATAAAAGGGGTGAGCTGCAAGTAGGCGCCCATGAGGCATCCGGCTAACGCCGCGAGCCCGCACCCAAGAGCGACGGCAATCATCGAGATCCGGTGGACGTTGATGCCCTGCAACAGAGCGGCGTTCATGTTTTGCGAAATGGCCTGCATCTGGACGCCCCATTTGGTTCGGTTCACGAACCAGGAGACCACTCCTAGGAGGGCGATGCCCATGCCAAAGGTGACGATCCTTTGATAGCTGACCGACATGGGCCCGGCTTTGAAAACTCCCTCCACAAAGACGGGCAGCGCTTGAATTTTGCCCCCTTCCAGGATATTGATGGCCGTTTGCGCCACTATCGTAACCGCGATGCAGACCATTACGGTTCTGTTGAAGTTGCCGACGAAGGGGCGAAAAAAAAACTTTTCCATGATCATCCCAAAGGCGCCCATGACGAGCACCGACAGCAGCGTAGCAGCCCAGGGATTAAAGCCGAGTCTTACCGATATCTCGAAGCCGACATACCCTCCGATCATGTAGATGGCACCGTGGGCAAAATTGAGGATGCCCAGCATGCTGAAGAGAAGTCCAAAGCCCACGGCCGTCAGGATGTACATGGACGACAATATGCATACGTTGATTGCCGTCGCGACTACTACCTGCTCCATCGAATGACCCTACCCTTCATATTTAGCGACAAGACCGGACGATCCTGCGGGACGGGGATTGCCCGCCCCGCAGACCGCTTGAATGAAACGAAGCCTTTATGGGATGGGGCCTGGTTCGATCCATCCCTTGAATGTGACAACACCGTTCATCGCCTTCTGATAAGAGCTGGGAACGGAAAGGACATGATGCTTGATCCCGTACGTCTCGTCCCCGCTGTTTATTCCTTTTCCGAGCACGGTTTCGATGACGCTCATCTTTTCCCACTGGGCCTTCACGACGTCCGGGTCGATGCTGTCGGCAGCTTTGATGACGTTTATCAGCGCGTATAACGAACTGGGCCCGAGAACCGGGTATATCTGCCTCTCCCCGGTCCTCTTCTTGTACAGCTCTTCATAGAGAGGCGGATTGCCCGGCGCGCCCGGTTCGTTGGCCATGGTTAGGACGTTTGTGGCGGCCGCCTTCCCCACGATGGTAATAAGGTCCTTCGGTTCTATAATGGTGCACGCGATCCACGGCTTGGTGTTGCCTAGCTCCCGCACCCCTTTCAGGGCGTTAGCGAAGTGAGGGGGCGCCGTGGCCATGCTGAATATGGCGTCCGCGTCCTTTATTGCATTGAGCTTTGCCGCTATGGGGCTCATATCCTGTAGCTCGTTCGAATAGATGACAGGATCGCCGACTATACTGTACCCAAAGCGGGGGAGTATCTTCTTTACCGCAGCCGTCAAATAGGGTGCGGAGCCGTCATCTGCGGTCATGGCTGCCAGTTTCTTCACATTAGGAAATTCCTTTTTTGCGGCGTTCAGCGCAATCAAGGCCGTGTTTGGGCTGCTGTCGCCGCCCACGAACCCGTAAGGGCCTAATTCACCCGGTTGAGCCGTGGACCACTCCACGGAATACATCACCTTGTTGGGGTTGAAGACCGACGAAGCGGCCGGCGCAAACCAGCCTGCCGGTCCAGTCACGAACTTGACCTTTTTTTCGAAGACCAATTTCGTGGCCGCGGCCGTGGTCCCCTCCAAGGTGCTCTTGATGTCCTCATCTACGATCTCGATGTCGTATCTCTGGCCCTTGATCGTGACGCCGCCCTTGCTATTGATGAGGCTGGCCATGAGTTTGACATCGTTAGAGTCGGGTCCGTCGAGGAATGAATAGAAGCCCGTCAATGCCTTAAGAGAACCGATCCGCAACGTCTTCGCCTGGTCGGCGGCTTGCGCCGTCCCAGCCAGGCCCGCTACAAGCGCGAGAACCAGACCAACGGACACTGCTACTGCTAATAGCCCTTTTCGTCCCATCTTGTCCTCCTTTGTTTTGCTGAAGTCCCCTCTCTATTTGCTTCGAGCCCCTTGCCCATACGTCGACCACTGCCGCCTCGCACGTACACCTCTTTGGAGACCACCTCCCTTCAGCCGCGCCTCCCTTTGCCAATGGAGGCTGTCATCCATTGGATCGCAGACCCCGAAACGCCGGTTGTCGCCCACGATTGATCCGATCTTTCAGAATGCTCACATCAGCACCGGACTCCTTGGCCAAGGCGTTGTTGGGGTATAGTCGGAGCGTGCCTCTTTGGGGGAAGGGATGAGGAGCGGGGGATACATGAGAAGAGGCTGCGCATGCCAACGACTCCTTTCGCTTATGAGAAGGATCCGTCATTGATGCCCGTGCTGTTCTTGTTGGAGATCTAATAGCGATGGTAACAGCGATTATTGTGCTTGTCAACAAACAAGAACGGTCGCCAAAGTAATCATTTGCATAAGAGGCTCAGGGCAAAGGTGCCGGGCTATACTGGCAAGCGATTGCCAGTCGAAAGAGAGCGTGTTTGCCGTACCGCGCATTTGCTCGCTTTCCCCTGAAAATGACCCTACCCCGAATTCACAGGTTTCACGGTTTGCCTCTTTGTCTCTCCCATGTGGAGCAGCCGGTCTGGGGTTCTAAACTTTCCCCTGCGTGCTCTACGGCAACACTGTTTTGTCCTTACGACCGGGCTATGTCAGTTTCAGGAGCGGGGTTTCCGCCACCAGTAAGCGTCGACCTTCTTCCACATGGTCCTTGAGTTTCGCTTCTTATGCCGCTTCTTTGACGGTTACCGCATATCCCAGACTCGAAAGCCTCCTTATGTAGCTTTTCGCAATGCGGTCTTTCCTGCGCTCGTCACGGTGGCGAGGGCCAAGCTCTTTGTAAGGCACCTTGTGTTTGAGTATGTGGTAGCACATGACGAGTATCTTATGGCCGATGGCGACAAGGGCCTTCTTCTTCCCCCTTCTGCCCACGAGGCTATGGTATTTCGACCAGAGGGAGGTCCCTTTCATCTTCGGTATCTTCTGCTCTACGGTGGCGAAGAGCCCCTCCATCATTGCGATATGAGTCAGGTGAGCCTGTATCATGAACCTGTGGTGGTCCTCCATGTTCCCCACGAGGGCCTCTTTCATCTCCGCTTTCCTGTTCCTCAATCTCCCTTTGGTGAGCTCCGCCATTGCTTCGGGTTTCAGCTCGCCTCTCATGAGTTCCTCGATGATCCTCTTCCCGCTTCCACCGAAGGTATCGGAGGCGATGGAGGAGAGCTTGATGTTGGCATCCTCGAGGATCTTCTCCACCCTCTGCTTCTCGGAGGTAATGGTCTGGATGAGCTTCCTCTTGTACCGGGTAAGATCTCTCAGCTCTCGGACTTCTTTCGGCGGGATGAAGCTTCCCCTTATGAGCCCGCTCCTTAAGGAGCTTATCTGAGCCATGCGCTGTCGTCGGCGTCTGTCTTTCTTCCCGGGACGTTCTTCACGTGCCGGGCATTGGCGAGAATCACGTCAAAGCTACCTTCGAGGATGTTGAACACCGGCTTCCAGTAGACCCCGGTGCTCTCCATGGCTACATGGGTGATCCGGTTGTCTGTGAGCCGGGCCTTACAACGGAGGAGGTCCTTGTCATCGTCGTGTAGGTCCTGATCTCCTTCTTTATCCCTGTCCCCATGATGCAGGCCACCACCGTCGCCTTGTGCACATCCATACCGCACGCCCTGTCGACTAGTATCTCCATGACATACCCCCTCGATTGGAATAGCTGCTTTATACACATATGCTATCCCGAGGGCAGAAATTTTCATGCTTATTCGTGCCGGTCATGCCGGCATGGGTGTTTCAGGAAGAAACAGGTGAGAAAGTCACCTACGATTCCACGTTTCGAATCCTTCAGTTTACTTGAGGAATACCACGTGAAGGGTTGAACTGCCGACAGGGTGGATCTACCGGTCCGGCACCTCCCTCACCCTTGCAACGAGCCTCAATTTCCTGTGTGACTCCATTTCTAAGCCTCCTGCTTCAACATGCGTAGGGCTTAGATAGGTGGTCCAGCCACCTTAAATTGGTCCAGATGGTGAGTCACACTCTGGACGCTTTCATACGGGCTTGACCAAACCTTTCGCTATCCTGAAAGAGCTAGTCTTCAGGGCCAGAGCACCTTGGCCACGTCTTCCATGCCCAGTTCGAGCAGCTTTTTCTTGCTCGGTTTCGCCGTCTTGAGATCCCAGTCCATGGCGGTGAGGAACTCCCTGTAGAGCGTCTCGCGGTCCACGGTCACCCCGGCCAGAGGGCCCTTTTCGGGCGGCGGGTTGCCTGATATCCTGCCCGGCACCTTGTATTCCACAGGGTTCAGCCCCTCTCGCACGTTGAAGGCCATCCTGATGTTGGCGATTCTCTCACCGGTCTTCTGAAGCTCGGCCATGTCCATGTTCCAGCCCGTGATCGCGTTGAGGAAATGGAGGAGTGCGCTTGCATCAGGGTAGGCGCCCACGACGAACATGCACAGGCCGGCGGCGTTGTAGACATGGGTATAGTTTGAGCCTATCTTGTGGGGCACCCCTCTGCCTTTCGCCGCCTTCTGATCGTATTCCGGCATCACCCCGGGACAGTGCGGTCCCTCCCCTCCCTGCGTGTGTCTCGCGGGCGTCCCGTCGAGGGCGTAGGAAATCCCCCACTGCATCCCGAACTTCGGGTCGTGGGCCGGCGCCTCCTGTCCCCCGATATGCATCGCGTACTGATCTGCGCCTTTCCCGATCTTCTCCGCGGCGACCTTGGCGCCGTCTGCGAGGATGGAGCCGAACCCTTCCTTCCTGACCATTTTTTCCGTCATGGCCACGATGGATCTGTGGTTGCCCCACGTCATCTCGATGCCGTCCGTGTCGTCCTTGGTGATGATCCCAGATTCGTAGCATTCGATCGCGAACGCGATGCACGCGCCCGCTGATATCGTGTCGACGCCATAGCGGTTGCATATGTCGTTGGCCATGATGATGGAGTCGACGTTATTGTTGAGACAACTGGCGCCGAACATGCCGAGCGTTTCATACTCGGGCTTGTGCGACCCTGCAGGATACTTGTACTCTCCCGTCCCCTCCTTCATGTGGCCGCCGCACCCGAGAGGACAGCGGTAGCAGGCATATTTCTTGGACTGCCGCTCTATGACCGGGCCTGCCCCGATGTCCCGGAACTGCGGGAAATCGATCGTCGAGGTGCCGGACCAGTTCTTGGTCGGGGTATCTCCAGCCTCTGCGAGGATGTTGAAAATGGCGGGGGTACCGATATTACGCATCATGTCCGCGTGCCCGCCCAGCTCGCCGAGGTACTTCTTGCGGAGTTCCTTCACCTTTTCTTCGTCGGCCTGAGGCACCGGCACGTTGCCTTTCACGACGATTGCTTTCAGTCTCTTCGAACCCATGACCGCCCCGAGGCCTGATCGGGCTGCGGCCCTGCCTTTGTTATTCATCACCGCGGCGATGAGCGCCATTTTTTCGCCGGCCTGGCCGATGCACGCAACCTCTGTGTCCTTGCCGAGTCTCTCTTTGAGGATGTCTTCGGTTTCGAAGGTGTCCTTTCCCCAAAGGTCCGAGGCCTCTTTCAGCTCCGCCTTGCAGCTATCGATCGAAAGGTATACCGGCTTGTCGGAGATGCCGGTGAAAAAGACCGCATCGTAGCCGGCGTGCTTGAGCGAGGGGCCGAAATCTCCTCCTGAATTGGCATCGCCCCAGCCTCCGGTGAGCGGCGATTTCCCCACGACGACATACCGTGAAGCGCCAATCGCAGCAGTGCCCGACGCGCAGCCGGTGAGAAAGCCTAGGATGGCGTCCGGTCCGAGAGGATCAATGCCGGCAGGCTGCCGGTCGAAGAGTATCTTTGCGCCGAGGCCGTACCCTCCAACATACTCCCGGCACAGCTTCTCGCCGAGGGCCTCCTCCTTCAGCTCTTTCCTCGAAAGATCCACCCACAGCATTCTCCCCATGTAGCCTCGTGCCATGTTCCCTCCTTAACCTTCATTTTGTCAAGAATTCGATGTTCTCGCTCGAATGAGACGGTAATTGCCTGCACCTTTTATGTCAACTCCGATACGGTCTCTTCTTGCCGTTTGACCGTCCTATCCACCGCCCACGAGCGGCAACAGCAAAACTTCATCACCCTCTTTCAGCACGGTACCGAGACCATCGAGGAACTGAATAGTCTGCCCGTTGACCATGATCCGCACATAAGGGAGAGGCAGGCCATTCTCGGGATCGAACAGGTGAAGGGAGAGTCGCTCCCCCCACCTGTCGCGCATATAGTCGAGAAGCCCGGACACCGTCGTCCCCTCGGGGAGTTCCAAGGCGAGGTCCGTCCCGCCGAGGGCCTCTTTCAGCTTGAGGATGGATCGGAGGGCTATGACCACCGATCGCTCCTCAAGTCTATAGGCCGAGGCTATCCGCGACGTAATCGAGACGCAGTTCTGCGAGCTTCGCCCTTGTGGGCACGCCCGTCTTCACATCCCATCCCCGTTCGCGGTAGTACTCGTCGAGCATTACATCCAGGTCCGCTCTGCTTATCATCTGTCCCTTCGAGGCACCCGCCTTAAGGGGCTCGGTCATGAGTCTTTCAGGAAGGGTATCGTCCGCCCGACTCAGGCCTTCCCGGACATTGAAGGCCTTGGCGAGGTTGTTGATCCTTTCGCCCGCTCTCTCGACCTCTTCGGGCGTGTAGGACATGCCCGTAACCGCCTCCATCAGGGTTGCCGTATTCTGGAGGCACGTGCCTGCGAAAGCCATGTCGAGGAGAAAAGCACACATGGTCGGGCAGTCCGTGGTGGCAGCCCGCACGTCCTGATTCCACTTGGTCAGCTTGCCTTTTCCTTCCAGGGCAAACCGATCGACTTCCCATGGGATCGGTATGCCGAATATCTCCTGAAAGGCGTAGCCACGGCAGTGGTCCGCACCGGTGAAAGACGTCGCGTAGTTGAGGCCATGCGCTTTGGCCCCTCGTACATCGTAGGCAGGGAGTTCGAGGCCCTTGACCTGGATGGCGTATTTCTCCGTGCCCTTGCCGATCTTTTTCGCCGCGGCACGACTGCCGTCCGCCAGGAGGTCTCCGATACCGTCTCTGAAAGCGATCTTACGGAGGACTTTCATCATCGCATCATCGTTGCCGAACCTGAGATCGATGCCGTCCGTGTCCTTCAGCGTGAGGATGCCCTTTTCAAAGAGCTCCATCGCGAAACCGATCGTGACGCCCGCCGATATGCTATCAAGCCCCAATTCATCGGAAAGCCGGTCCGCCGCGATGATCGGGTCAACCTCCGCGACACCGGTGTTACTCCCAAAGGCGTAGACGGTCTCGAAGTCCGGCCCTTCGGTGAGAACGCCTGCGTAGGGACCGGTCCTCGCCAGTTTCATCTGACTGCAGCCGACCGGGCACCCGTAGCAGTGTTCTTTCCCGATCTTCCTGCTCTCCTGGGCTTTGATGCCGATACCGTCAACGGGCACGAATTCGCCCGTTGACGACCAATTCTTGGCAGACAGTATACCCATCGCCCCCGTCAGGTCGACGACCATGGGGGTCCCGAGCCGCGAGAATTCGGGGTAGAGCACCGGGCTCTCTTTGAGTGCCTTGAGCATCAAGGTGCGGCCGGCCCTGTACTTTTCTTCCGAGTTGACCGATACCGACCCGGTCCCGCGGATCGCTATGGCCTTGAGGTTTTTCGAACCCATGACGGCGCCGAGGCCTTTTCTGCCCACAGCCCTCCGCTCGTTAACGATGCAGGAGATCTTGGCGAGGCGCTCACCGGTCGGACCGATGCAACAGACCCTGATATTCTGGTCCACCAACTCGTCCTTTATCATTTGCTGACAATCGAAGGTGAAGGTACCCCAGATCCCCCCGGCATCGCGGAACTTGACGGTCCCATCTTTCACGAATATGTAGGTGGGTTTCTCCGCGTTGCCTTCCACGATGATGACGTCCCATCCGGCGAATTTCATCTCTGTCGGGAATTGCCCTCCGGACAGGGCCATGCCCACGGCACCGGTAAGAGGGGACTTGGCCGTGACAGACATACGGCTCGCACAGGGGAGGCTTGTGCCGGTGAAGGGGCCGGGAGCGAAAATGAGCTTGTTGTCGGGACCCAGCGCGTCCGTTCCTGCCTTGAGTTCGTCGAAGAGGTACTTGATGCCGAAGCCTGCACCTCCGATGAAGTCCCGTGCCATTTCTGCCGGCAGTGGTTCTTCTTTGAAACTCTTTTCCGTCAGATTTACACGAAGTACCTTGCCTGTGTAACCTCCTGAGTACATTCGACCTCCTTATGCGGTTCGTTGACGGGCCAGTACCTCTCAGCAGGCCCCGCGGTCAGACCAAAAAGGCGTCCACACGAGACCCGTCGACCGATAGGCGTAACAACTATTACATTAACGTGCCTCGCTAAATATTAGACCTAATGAGGGTCGGGTTTCATTATGTAAAATAAGACAGGTTGTAATAGAAACAGCGCCTTCACATGTTACAGAAAAGGGGCAATGAGATGAGACAGCGAACGTTCCCGAAGGCCTGCGTGATGCATCTTCATCTCAGGCTGGAGACGGACAATGGGCTTGCCTTCGGACCGGGGAGGGCGCCACTCCTCGAGAACATCGAGCGCCTCGGATCTTTGAGCAAGGCCGCGAAAGAGCTGGGTATGGGCTACAGAGCTGCCTGGGGCAAGATTAGGAGGACGGAAGAAGTG
>Ga0326727_10026684_pt1 | contig 10683 bp, 13 predicted proteins | sample MB2enrmetagenome_FD_207643 | JGI IMG/M metagenome (GOLD analysis project Ga0326727, IMG submission 207643) | Lab enriched peat soil microbial communities from McLean, Ithaca, NY, United States - MB29MY | ecosystem: Environmental > Terrestrial > Soil > Wetlands > Peat | place: USA: New York... | reverse complement strand
ACCAGCACGCCGGCGGTCTGCGCCATGGCTTCCACGATGAGCACGCCCGGCATCACCGGAAAGTCGGGAAAATGGCCCGTGAAAAACGGCTCGTTGTGGGTCACGTTCTTGATGCCGACAATGCGCTCCGCGTCCATCTCCACGATGCGATCCACCAGGAGAAAGGGGAAGCGGTGGGGCAAAATAGCCCGAATTTCAGTGATATCCAAAATCGCCATGGAAGCAGTTATTGTATCGCAGAAGCGTAAAGTTACGTTCTACGATGCAAGACGAGGATACAGTCGCGCGCCAATGAAGACCAGGATGGTCGTGGTGACGAGGATGACGGCATAGTCGCAACTCAGGCCGAAGGCGCTGGTGCTGCCGGCAAGCATGAAAGTGCGCAGGGAATCGAGGGTGCTGCCGGCATAGTGGACGAAGACCTCATCCAGCGTGTGGATGCCGGCGCCGAGCGAAGCCTCAAGTTCCTGGCAGGTGCCCAGCGCATCCAGCTTGCCCAGGTGCATGATCGCGATGCGATCGCAATGGCTCTGCGCCTCTTCCAGGTAATGCGTGGTGAAGAACAGCGTGGTGCCGTAGTTGGTTCGCAGATCGGCCAGATGCTTCCAGACAGCGTCGCGCGCAATCGGGTCCAGCCCGACGGTCGGCTCATCGAGGAAAAGCACGCGCGGCCGGTGCAGCGTGGACTGGGCGATTTCCAGGCGCCGGACCATGCCGCCGGAGTATTGGCTCACCAGGCGCCCGCTCTCGGCAGCCAGGTCCATGAACTCCAGTGCCTCGTGGATGCGCGCCTGCCGCTCGCCGCTTGGCAGGTCGTAAAGTTTGGCGAAGATGAGCAGGTTCTCGTACCCGGTGAGCGAACCGTCCACCGAGACGGCCTGCGGCACATAACCGATGGACCGGCGAACGTCGACCGCCTGGGTGGCGATGGAGAAACCGGCCACGCGCGCTTCGCCCGAAGAGGGCGGCAACAGCGTGGTGAGCATCTTGATGGTGGTGGTCTTGCCGGCTCCGTTGGAGCCAAGCAAGCCGAAGACCTCACCGGCGTTGACGGAAAGGGTCAGCGAATCGACCGCCGTAAATTCACCGAAGCGGCGAGTGAGGTCTTTGATTTCCAGAACGGTGTCGCTCAAACCAGCTCTACCACCATTTTCCCAACGTTTTGGCCGTGAAAAAGACCGATGAAAGCGGCTACCGCATTGTCGATGCCGTGCACCACGGTTTCCTTATGCTTCACCTTGCCGGCTTTGAAATAGCCGCCCACTTCCTGTTCGAATTCGGCTCGACGGTCCAGCCAATCGCTCACTATGAGGCCCTTCATGGTGAGCCGTTTGGTAGTCATGTTGAACAGATTGGAAGGGCCGGGCCGCGGTTTTCCCTCGTTGTATCCGGAGATGCCGCCACAGGCGATGATCCGGCCGTGCACCCGTAACGCCTGTAGCGCCGCTTCGAGCGTTTCGCCGCCCACATTATCGAAATAGACATCGATGCCGCCGGGCGCCTCCCGATTCAATTGTTCGAGTACCGGACCGGCTTTGTAATTGAAAGCGGCATCAAACCCACATTCTTCCCGGAGAAACTCGACCTTTTCCGCCGAACCGGCCGATCCGACGACACGGCATCCGCGCAGTTTCGCCAGTTGCCCGGCCACGTTGCCGACGGCGCCGGCGGCTCCCGAAATGAAAACGACGTCGCCGGCTTTGACCTCCACCAGGTTCAGCCCAGCCCACGCGGTCATGCCCGTCATGCCGAGGGTGCCGAGGTAAACCGAGAGCGGTTGAATCTTACGGCTGACCGGATGCAACTGCTCGGGCGTGGCAACGAAATATTCCCGCCATCCAAAATTGGAAGTGACAACATCACCCGGCTTGAATTCCCGGGTGCGCGATTCGATGACATCGCCGACTGCGCCGCCGTCGAGCGGTTTGCCCAGTTGGAAAGGCGGCACGTACGACTTAACGTCGTTCATGCGGCCGCGCATGTATGGGTCCACCGACATGAAGAGGTTACGAACCAGCACCTCTTGATCTCTCAGCGGTTCCGAGTCGGCCCACACCAGCGCAAAGTTAGCTGCCGTTGGAATCCCGCTGGGGCGGGAGGCCAGACAAATTTCCCGGCTCTTCAGTTTTGACATAGAGATAATCTCGTTCGGCGCCCCAACATCACTTGAACGCCTTGAGCAACGCCTCGAATTGGGTATGCACGGATTCGGCGTGGGGCGTCACGGGCGGGACCTTGCGGCCGATACCGAGCAACTCGTAGACAGCCATCTGGGCGGCCCGTACCGAATATTCCACGGTAAAGACGACATCGTCCGCGATTTCGACGAACTGGCTGATACACGCGAAATTCCTCGATCCGCGAGGCACCGGCAGGGGCCGATCGCCGCGCAGGCGGGGCATGAACATGCTGGTGATATAGGGCATCCTGCACGGAATACAGTTGGCGGATTCGATGGTCTCCGGATCGAATCGCAGGTGGCCGCAGAGTTCCCGCAGGATTTCCGCGCCACGGCGCTATGCCACGGCTGGAAGGCGAATGTGGTGGACCACATATACCAGAATTCGGTCTCGAAGAGCGCGGGCGAAAGCCAGTCGGTGATGCGACTGGCGGCCAACGTTTTTTCATCCGCCCGGCTGAGTTTCAGCAATTCGACGCGGTCCTCGATGGAGAACCCCATGGAAGCCACGGGGACCTTGCCGCGACGGCGGTCGACCAGCCTGGCCATGGAATTGGCCTGGTGCTTCTCATTGAACTCCACGGTTTCGTCGAATACCGTCTGGCTGGCGTGGTTCAGTGAGGGAATGGTTTTGTAAAGATCCCAGGTGCACTCGTAGTTGTCGGTGGTGACCATGCGTCCGCCGCGCATGGAATAGCCGCCGGCAGGGCCTCCGGAGCCGTCCAGACTTCCGCCCAGGACGGGCGAGGCTTCCAGGATGGAAATATTTCCGCCCGGCAGTTTACCGTCGCGGATCATGAAGGCGGCGGCGGCCAGGGACCCGATGCCGCCGCCCACGAGATAGGCCTTCGAGTTCGCGCTCATGTCGACCGGGTTACTCGAGGACCACCGGCCGCCAGGATTTGTCGGGATTGAAACGCGTCATCTGGCGGGCTACGACGGCCGTCGTGGCCCCCAGATCCTTCTCGTAAACCACTCCCTCGTGATTGATGAGAAGGGTCAGGATTCCGGACACGCCATACTCCTCGGGCCAGGCAACCAGGGCGAAGCCGCCAATCATCTTGCCTTTCACCACATAGTCGAAGGCGCCTCCGGCAGCATCCGGCCCCTGCGATTTCAGCACTCGGAAGTAGTATCCGTGGTAGGATTCGGGCTTCTTGCCCCCCGCCGGATTGGCCGCCGCGGCCTCGGCGAAAGCCCGCGAAACCAGAGTATCGGGAACTCCATCCGCATACAGCCCATCCTGCTTGCCCGGTGTGGCGGCGATCTTCTGCGCATATTTCAGGACACGATCTCCGTCGCGCGCCGCCGCGGCGTATTCCAATTGCGCCTCGGCGTAGCCCCGGCAGACCTCCATGGCGTTCAATTCGTTCCGGCCAATCCGGCGGGCGAGAATCTCGAGCCTCCCGCTGGCCGAATCCAGTTGCCATTTTCCGTCCTTGCGAATCACGGGAACCGGAAAGGGCCACTCCTGTTCCCCTACCGTAAAGGTCACCCGGTCGGGGCTAAGGGGATCTTCCTCGATCTGGAGCTTTTCGTGCGCCGAGCGCGCAAACTCGGCGCGAGAGTCCTTGTCTTCGGCGGCGTCGCCGGATTCGACAATGTCCTTGCCCTCGGGTCCGAAAAGCTGGAGGAGGGCCGCCGTGTCATTGTGCTCCGCGGCATCGATAGTGGCCTGAACGGCCTCCCGCGGGGTTGCAAATGTGCGCTGGCCGTCCTTGGGGGCGGCTGCCAATAGAGTTGCCCCAACCACCAGGCCGGCGGCCAAAAGCCACGCGAGCCGATGGGGGCTATTTTTCGAGTCAATAGAATTGATTTTCGCCATGGTTTTTTCGCTCCTACCGATGTCCACCACCGCGGTTGCCACCGCCCCCGCCGCCACCACCCCGGCTCGGCGCTGCCCCCCCGCGCGGGGCGCTTCCGCTGCTGCGGGCGGGCCCGAGGCTGGAATACCCGTGGTCGCTCTGCGTTCGCGCCGCGCTGCCCTCCCGAACGCCGCCGAATGCGCTACGGTTCTTCGCGGATGCGCTCGGCGCAATCTGCCGATTGCCCATTCGCTCGCCTTTGGATTGGGAGGCGGCGGCTCGAGATTGCGCCTGTGAGGCGGTTGCGCGCGATTGCGCCGATCCCGCAGTGGCGCCGCGCGATTGCAGATTCTGGCGCACGTTGCCTCCGTAACGGTTGGCCACGGCAGCGTTCGAATATGGCACGCCCTGTCGATGCGAGGCATCGTGGGACCATGCGCTCGATCCATTCAGGCTGCCGATACCGCGGGAGTTGAAATTGTACCGGTGAATGAAGCTGTTGTTGACCATAATACTGTGGCCACCCCAGCCGAAACCCCAACCCCAGCCGCCCCAGCCGCCCCAGCCGCCGCCAAAATATAATCCCATGGGGATGCCCATTCCAAATCCCCAGTAAGCGCCCCCTCCGAACGGAGGGTAAAACCAATTCGCATACGGATAATAAAGGGGCGGGCCCCAGAAGTAGGCAGGGTCGTAATTGGGCAGGTACATCATTTGCGGATTCGCGGGCTCAATCACGATTTCGGGTTGCCCGTTGTCGTTGGTGGTGGTCACCGTTTGCTGAGGCGTCGAGGACAATTTCCCCGCCTGCTGCGCCTTGGCCCGCATTCGCTGTACGGCGTCCATCACGTCGGCTTGCTGACTGAGAAACGCGTTCCCAAGATTCGTGGTCCATGTAATGTCCTGGTTCAACCGTTTGACGAGGTCCGGAAAAATCACCAGGGCCTGTATGCTCGGGTCCCAGTTCTGCTGCTGGGCCGCTTGGGTGAGGGCGGCGCCAGTGAGGCCCGGGTTTCGTTGGAGCCACTGCCAGGCTTGGACGAGTTCGAGCGGATAGGTGGACGCCACCAGGATCTGGCTGACCAGCGGATCCGGGTAGAGTGCGACGGGCGCCACCAGATCGTCGAGTTGATCGGGCGCCAGCGTCTGGCCGGGAGGCGGAAGTTCCGGAGCCTGTTGGGCCAGCAGTAGTCCGCCCATCGGTACCAGCAGCAGCGCGGCACAGAGAACGGCCCGCCTTGGGAAAGACGATAAACAGAAGCGTTTCATGGGTTTCGATCCTCTCGCGGGCGTCATCACTTGGGGAGACTTTCTCCGCGCGCCCGCAATTCTTGCGCGGCCTGGAACCAGTCTTCGTCCGCAGATCCCTCCGGACAGCCTCGGGCTTGCCACAGCGTATGAGCCAGCGCGGCGATATCCTCGTGCCCAAAATTGGCGATGCCGTGTTCGTTCACAGTGGCCAGATGCGCCTGCTCGGTATGCTGGTGAGCCTGTTGGGAGTGCTCAAGAGCTTGCCTGGAGCGCTCTTGCCCGGTTTGGCGATCTTGCTTCTCATGAGCTTCCGCGGCACTCCGATGAGCGTGGGCGGCACTATCGTGCAACTCAGCGGCGCGTTGATGGTTTTCGTAATGCGATCCGTGGTTATAGCGAGTAGACATTTAGAGCCTTCCTAATGTTCGGCGGCAGTGCGATGGGCCTGTGCCGCAAGTCCATGCAACCCGGCGGCTTTCCGGTGTGCCTCGTGCATCGTGTTTCCTCCCATGGAAGTGCAGGCAACTCTCTTCTCCTGTGCACGAAAGGGACCAATCTCATAGGGATTGGAAATGTCAGCGCCGGAGGCGTTTGATGGCGCTTTGAAGCCTGGCCTTGTGGTGCGGATTCTGCACTCGCCATGGCAGATTCTGCACGACGAAAGCCGCTATCATATCAGCCGTGGATTCCTTACTCTCTTATGCCCGCACGCGGCAGGCGGAAATGGTGGCGCAAATTCGCCAGTTCGTGGAGTGCGAATCTCCCAGCGACGACCCGGCAGCGGTCGACCGGTTCGTGGAACTGGTTTCCGATACGATCACGCCGTTCGCCAAGGTGAAGACGTTCCCTGGCGGCAAGTTCGGCAGGCACCTGGTGTGCGAGGTCGAGTTGCCGGGGCGGAAGAAGAGCGGGCAGGTGATGGCGCTGGGGCATGCGGATACGGTGTGGCCGGTCGGCACCCTGCGCACCATGCCGTTCCGAGAGGGCGATGGCCGGCTGTGGGGGCCGGGCGTGCTGGATATGAAAGCGGGCATCGCGTTCTTCATTTTCGCGGTGCGCGGGCTGAGGGAACTGGAGATTCCGGTGGGCAGCAGGGTGCTGCTGCAACTGAATACCGATGAAGAGGTGGGCAGCCAATCCTCGCGTGCGCTGACGGAGAAGAACGCCGCGCGCAGCCAGGCGGTGCTAGTTCTGGAGCCGGGGACGGGGCTGGAAGGCAAGCTCAAAACGGCGCGCAAGGGGGTGGGCGATTTCACGGTTCGCGTGCGCGGCAAGGCCTCGCATGCGGGCGTGGACTTTCAGGCGGGCGCGAGCGCGGTGTTGGAACTGGCGCGGCAGATCGAGCGCATCGCCGGGTTCACCGAACTGAAACGCGGCATCACCGTCAATCCGGGGGTGATGGCGGGGGGGACGCGCTCCAATGTGGTGGCCGCCGAAGCCAGGGCGGAGGTCGATATCCGCGTACGGCGGCTGAAGGATGCGCCGGCGCTGGAGAAGAAATTCCGCGGGTTGAAGGCGTATGATCCGCGGTGCACCGTCGAAGTGAGCGGCGGTTTGAACCGGCCGCCGATGGAGCGCTCGGCGGGGATTGCGAGGCTGTTCCGCATGGCGCAGAAACTGGCGCGCGAGATGGACGTGGAGTTGGAGGAATCGCAGACGGGCGGCGGGTCGGACGGCAATTTCACGGCGGCGATTGGAGTGCCCACGCTGGACGGGCTGGGCGGGGTGGGTGAGGGCGCGCACGCGGCCAACGAGAGCATTCTCATCGACCGCATGGCGGACCGCACGGCTCTCATTGCCAAGCTGCTGGCCGCTCTGTGACGCTCACGCGAGGGTGAGATTAGCTTGCGCGGCAATGTCGAGCGAGGCAAAATCGCCGCGCGCCAGCTTGGGAAAGGCGGCGGCGGCGATCATGGCGGCGTTGTCGGTGGAGAGGCCGACGGAAGGGAAATAGACCGGGTAGGGAAGAGCCGCCGCCTGGGCCGCGGCGCGCAGGCCGGAGTTGCAGGCCACACCGCCAGCAACGATCAGCGAGCGCGCCTCGATGCTTTCGGCGGCGGCGGCGGCGCGCGTCAGCAGCTCCGCGATTACGGCGTGTTGAAACGAAGCCAGCAGGTCGAGGGTGCGTTGCGGCGTGGCGGCCAGCCATTGCTCCGCGGCCGGCGACGGATTGTCGCGCAGCAAGGCGCGGCGGGCGGCGATTTCGGCTTGCATGTCGTGCGATTCCACCCAGCGCAGGACGGCGGTTTTGAGGCCGCTGAAGCTGAAATCGAGCGCGTTGCCCTTCATTTTGGCGAAGGTGAAGCGCACGGCCGCGGCGTCGCCATGCGGCGCAAGCTGGTCGATAACGGGGCCGCCGGGGTAGCAGTAGCCCAGGAGCTTGGCCACTTTGTCGAAAGCCTCGCCCGCGGCGTCGTCGCGGGTCTTGCCGAGCAGGCGGTACTCGAACCCTTCGCGGACTTCGAACAGGTGGGTGTGCCCGCCGCTCACCACCAGCGCCACGGCGGGAAATTCCACGGGCGTGCCGGCGCGCCTGGCTTCCAGAACCACCGCATGAATGTGCCCCTCGATGTGGTTGACGGCGATGAGCGGCACACCGCTGGCGAAGCTGAGAGATTTGGCGTAGGTGAGGCCCACCAGGAGAGAACCGACCAGGCCCGGCCCCACGGTGGCGGCGATGGCGGCGAGGTCTTCGAGTTTCGTGCCGGAGCGCTCGAGAGCTTCGCGGACCACGGGCACGATGGCGCGCAGGTGTTCGCGCGAGGCCAACTCCGGAACCACGCCGCCGTACTTGCCGTGGGTGGACATCTGCGAAGCCACGACGGAGGAGAGGACGGTAACGCCCGCTTCCACCACGGCCGCCGCGGTTTCGTCGCAGGAGGATTCGATGCCGAGGATGCGCACTAGTTCTACCTTAGCGCGGGTTCCCGGTCGGCCCGGTGGCCGCCGAATGCGTGGATCGTTCTGGTCGCAGCCAGCACTTCGCCGCCATGCGGAACGCCGCGCGGGATGAGATATTCCTCCCCGGCCTTCACTGGAATGCGCTCTCCGTCGATGATCAGGGTATAACAACCCTGCACCACCAACATGTATTCGTCGTAGTCGTGGGCGTGAGTCGCGGATGCCGCAGTTTCACGGCAGGTCCATAACGCCATCTGGCTTCCGTCCGCTCCATCGAATATGTAACCTTCGACTCCTGGGGTCGCCTGATTGGTTTTCGCGATCCGGTTTGCCGGATGTTTCATGAATTCGGGGAAATTATCTATAATCACAGAACAGTGTTGCACGTTCGGCGCAACGAAACCGCGAGATTCGGTGCATGTCCTATTTGGGGGTTTCGTAGCCTGTCACCGAATTACTGAATCTGCACCGCCCCGTTAGTCGCCGACAGCTTCCGCTCCTCGGCATCTCTGACCACCAGCCGGATCAGATAGGTCCCCGGTTTCACGTCGAAGGTGGTCCGCACCGTAACCCCTTGGGCCAACCGCTCCAGCGTTTCATCCTTGAGGCGCAATGTCAGAACCTTCTTGATCCCCTGCGTGTAGTTTCCATCGCGATCGAATAGACCGTACACCAGGGTGACTTCGTTACCGTTCCGGCCTTCCACTTTTTGGAACCTGAATAGCTTCAGATTCAAGTGAGCCAGAACGGCGAGCCTGGCGGCCTGGTCGCTGGTCTTGAAGAACTGCGTGTGCAATTCGATGGGGAGTTCGAGTATCTCCTCCCGTGAGAAGAGCGCCGATTCAATCTCCTGCCTGGCATTCTCGGCTTCATCCTCCATATGTTTCGGAGCGTAATAACCGTGCCGCGCTTGAATGGTGACGCCGCCCCCATTCTTCAACGCAACCCTGAGGCTGTGATAGCTGCCGTCCAGCTTCAGGTTCTGCGGAGAAAAGCCCAGCAGATAGACATATTCCGGCGCGGCCGCCAACCGCCGGAACCCTTCATCCAGGTCGTTGCTGTTCTGGTAGAACGTTCCGCCCGTGCCGGCAGCCAATTCCGCCAGAAGATTGGCGCGGGCAATCGCCGCGCTGAGCGATCCGCCTCTTCCAGTTCCGCTTCTGCTGGCATCGTAAGAGGGATCGGTGAAAAGCCCGCGGGCGTCCAGCGTGCTGATGATCACGTTGGCCTTGATGGCGCGCTCCAGAATATCCGTCTCTTCCTGGATGTACTCCGGCGTAAAGGTGTTGAAGCCGGGAGAAATAAACATGATGGTGCGCTGTCCCGGCGCTATCGCCATTCTCTTGATAAGTTCCCTCAGATTGGCGAGCGAGCCGAGGGTTCTCTGCTCCAAATCGGTGAGCGCGCCGACGCGAACCATGACGCCGGGCCGCAGGCGCAGCAGCGCCTCGTGCAATTTCGTCCGGTCATCCGTGAAATCCAGGCTGACCTCGCCGGACATGGCATAAACCGCGGCCCGATCCGTGGGTTGGAGCGTTGCCATGTGACGGTCCGCGGCGTCCCGCACGCGAACCAGATCGCCCAAGGCGAGATGCACATCGTCGAAGAGATAGGCCACAAAGCGCTCGGGGGCAACCACGGGCGCCGCTTTTTCCGCCGCCATCGGCGCCGGCTGGTCTCCTGAAGCCTTCGATTCCTGCCCACCCGGCGCGCCTATCTTTTCCACTGTGAACCGGGCGATTTCCTGCGGCTTACCCTTATCGAAAAGCTGAAAGCTCTCCTTGGGGAGGTCCCCTATGGCGCGGCCCTGAGCATTGCGCACCACCACCGGCACCATAACCAGGTTTACCTTGGCCTGGAACGCCGTAGGCTCATCGCGGGTGGCCATCTCGGGAGCATTCTGACCGGCCGCGGTGGGCGCCGGAGCGGGCGCCGGCGGCTGCCCGGTTGTGCCCTGCGCGCGCAGCATGGCGCACTCGGCCCAAACCAGCACCAGGCATTGCAGCAAAAACCTCATGTGTCTACAGCTTCGCACTGTTTGCCGCTTTTGAAAAGGAAGAATCCGCTGAAGCGGCCGGACGTGGGTGTCCCAGAGCCCCGGAATTGGTTGGGTCGCAGGGATCGGCTGGTTCCCGACTCCTATGAGTCGGATGGCCGCTTATGCGCCGGCGCCGCCGCCGCCCCTTTTGGGCGCCTTCTTACCGCCGCCACCCCTCTTGCCGCCTCCGCCTCGCTTGCCCTTCCGCTGCTGGGCTCCCTGAGGGGCGGAATACATCAGCGGCGTGGCCAGCATGATGCCGAGTAAACCAAGTCCGAGAATCCTGCGAAGTGACATGAATAGAGTGCTCCTGCATGTGATTGCTGCACAGCGGACGGGAGTTCCATAAACCTTGCTTGGGATTAGAGCCGCTGGGGACGGAACACCGAAATGCGGTGCGCGTCCTATTTGGGGGTTTCGTAGCCTGGAGTGAACCCCAAAAGTGAGACACGGAAATTAGGGACAATTTTCATTGAATGGGAGGGGACCCATGCTGTCCGGAAAGAACC
>Ga0326727_10026683_pt1 | contig 10683 bp, 8 predicted proteins | sample MB2enrmetagenome_FD_207643 | JGI IMG/M metagenome (GOLD analysis project Ga0326727, IMG submission 207643) | Lab enriched peat soil microbial communities from McLean, Ithaca, NY, United States - MB29MY | ecosystem: Environmental > Terrestrial > Soil > Wetlands > Peat | place: USA: New York... | reverse complement strand
GCAGGTGGAGTTCACCAACGTCCCCACCGATCCCGCCGGTGAGACCCTCCAGCTAGAGGCTTTGTGCTCCCCATGAGTGCTCGTGTCACCGGATACGCCAGCAACGTCGACAGACCGGGAACTGACGCCATTTTGGCCGTCGAGTCCTTCACGGCCATCGGTAGATGACATGTTGCGGCTCTGCTGGACGGGAAGTCTGTTCTCGTGGCCTCAGGCCCGCACGAACAAGGACTCCACGTCGGAAGTACACCGCAACAACCAGGGTGACCCGTGGGTTCTCGGCACACGCCGGGGACCCATGGGGTTCCCCGCCGAGTTCATCTGGACGTATGAGAACGACCGGGAAAGCCGACGCCCTGGTGGAACGGTTCGCCCGGATGATTGGAGCAGGTTGACATGAAGCTGCGCTCGGTCGCACGCGTCGCGGTTGTCTGCCTTGGAGCCTTGGGCCTCATCGGCGTCGGCGCTCACGCCGTGTTCACAACCTCGACCACGAGTGGACAGACCATCACGGCTGGCACCTGGGCGACCATTCCTCCCCCGACCATCCCGACTACTCCTACGGTCACCATCACCTACCCGGTCAACGCCACCACCTACGGGGCCGACTGGGGCGGGGCCATCACGGGCACGGTCAGTGACGCCTTGGGCAGCGTCACCGGCGTCGGGGTCTCACTCCAGGAAGGCAGCGGTGGCTGCTGGAACGGCAGCGACGCCACCTTCACGGAAACCTGCCCCTACTACGTACCGGTCACGACCGGGACGACGCTCTGGTCGCTCACCGTTCCCACTGCCGACCTCACCTCCGGTGACAGCTACAACGCCACGGCCCAGGCCCAAGACAGCGTCGGGAACACCTTTTACAGCTCGACGGTCGCCTTCACCTACAACACCACGGCCCCGGCCCTTCCGACAGTCGCCGTCTCCTATCCCGTCGACGGCACCGTCTACGGACCCGACTGGACCGGAGCCATCACCGGCACTGCTGCTGCCAACGCCGCCGGGGCATCCATCGCATCGGTGGCTGTCTCCATCCAACAGGGCACAGGTGGCTGCTGGACCGGCTCGGGTGACAGCTTCACGGATACCTGCCCGAACTACCTGCCGGTAACCAGCGGCACCGCGACCTGGTCGCTCACCCTCCCGACCGCGGACCTCACCTCCGGTGACAGCTACAGCGTCACGGCCCAGGCCCAAGACAGCCTCGCCAATGTCGCCACGAGTTCCACGGTCACCTTCGCTTACGACACGACCGCCCCGAGCGTGGCGGTCACCTTCCCGGTGAACGGCACCCACTACGACGCCACCACCTGGACAGGGACCATCACGGGAACGGCATCGTCCAACTCCGGCGGCAGCACGACCATCGCGAGCGTGTCTGTGGCCATCGAGGACACCAAGACGGGCCTCTGGTGGAACAGCACGTCGTTCAGCGCCAGCACGGAGACCTTCCTGCCGGTGACGAGCGGCACCACGACCTGGCTGCTCACCTTTGCCGCCAGCAACCTCAGCTCCGGTGACGCCTACAGCGTCGTCGCCCAGGCAACAGACAGTGCCGGGAACGTGGGCACAAGCCCCACCGTTGCCTTCAGCTACTGCAACAAGACCACCAAGGTCCCCCCGACGGTGGCCATCACCTACCCCGTGAACGCCACGACCTACGGGTCCAACTGGACCGGAGAAATCACGGGCACGGCCTCGTCGAACGCCGGAGCGGGCACGACCATCACAACCACGAGTGTGGCTGTCGAGGACACCACCACAGGCAAGTGGTGGAACGGCACCTCGTTCACCAACTCCAGCCAGACATTCGTCACGGCCCAGGGCAAGACCACCTGGTACCTGCCCCTCGGGGCGACAAGCCTCACTTCAGCCAACAGCTACGCCGTCATCGCCCAGGCCACCGACTCGACTGGGGAAACCGGGACCAGCTCCACGGTCACGTTCACCTACGCGCCCCTCCCGACGGTCACCATCACCTTCCCTTCCAACTGCAAGACCTATGACGCCACCACCTGGACAGGCGAGGTCACCGGCACTGCGACGCCGGGCGCTGGAACGGCCCTCAAGACCGTGTCGGTGGCCATCGAGGACACGACCACCAAGCTTTGGTGGAACAGCACCTCGTTCAGCGCCAGCACCGAGACCTTCTTTGCGGCCTATGGCACGGCGACCTGGTACTTACCCTTCGCAGCCGGGAACCTCACCTCGGGTCACAAGTACGCCGTCGTGGCCGAGGCCCAAGACAGCGCCGGGAACGTGGGCACTAGCCCGACGGTGAGCTTCACCTACTGCAACCGGACGACCCCGCCCACCGTCGCCATCTCCTACCCGGTCAACAACGCCACCTACGGCACCAACTGGACGGGAGAGGTCACGGGCACGGCCTCAGCGGAAGCGGGGGCGACCATCACGAGCGTGTCTGTGGCGTTCAAGGACACCAAGACCGACAAGTGGTGGAACGGAAGCGCGTTCGGCGCTGGCACCCAGACCTTTGTTACGGCCACCGGCAAGACGACCTGGATGCTCGCGATGGCGGCACAGGCCCTCACCTCGGGCGTCACCTACAACGTCGTTGCCGAGGCCCAAGACAGCGCCGGGAACACGGGCACAAGCTCGGCGGTGAGCTTCACCTACGACACGGCCCCGCCGACGGTCGTGGTCACCTACCCGGTGAACAACACCCTCTACGGGACCAACTGGACCGGGACAATCGCCGGAACGGCCTCGTCGAACTCCGGGTCCAGCCTGTCGAGCACAAAGGCGGCCATCAAGGACGCGTCCACTGGCAAGTGGTGGAACGGCACCGGCTTTAGCGCCTCGGGCCTGACCTTCGTCGTGGCGAGCGGCACTACGAGCTGGTCGCTCGGCCTGACGGCTAAGTACCTCACCTCGGGTGCCACCTACACCGTGACCGGCGAGGCAACAGACGCCCTCGGGAACGTCGGCACCAGCTCGACGGTGACCTTCACCTACGACACCGCTCCCCCGACCGTGACAATCACCTACCCGGTGAACAACACCACCTACGGGTCCAACTGGAGCGGGAAGGTCACAGGCACCGCATCATCCAACTCAGGGGCCGGGACGACCGTCACGGGCGTCTCGGTGGCTCTCGAGAACACCAAGACCGGCAAGTGGTGGAACGGCACTTCCTTCAGCTCGGGCAGCCAGGTCTTCGTGACGGCGAGCGGTACTGCGACCTGGTCCCTCAACTTGGGCGTCAGCGGCCTCACCTCATGTGACACCTACTCGGTCGTCGCCGAGGCCACCGACAGCCTGAAGAACCTCGGCACCAGCTCGACGGTGACCTTCACCTACAGCACCAAGAGCACATCTCACGCGCTCGGCGGTTCGCATGGCTAGAGCGCAAAGACCTCAACAAGGTGTTGCGGCTCCGACAGGTGGGACCTCGTGTCCCACGCGTCTGGACCGCACCAACAGGGCACTCCCTCACAGGAGTTCCCTGGCAGCAAGCAGGGACCCGCGGGGTTCCTGGTCCGTTACAGGAACCATGGGTTCCTTGGCAGAGGCGACGTGTGCCCCAGCCAGTGGTCCATTTATTGAATAGGAGCAACCATGAAACTCCGCACTATTGCCATGACAGGAGTGTTGAGCCTTGCAGGTCTGGGCCTGGTCGGGGCGGGCGCTCACGCTGTTTTTGACACCAACGTAACCGCCACCCAGCAAATCACGTCCGGCAGTTTGCATGTGGCGATATGGGACACACTTGACGCGAGTTGCCCGAACGCAGGTGCGAACTGCCAGACGACAACGCTGGCGACCCCGCCACCGGTTGGATCATCGTTCGTGATTGGTCCCGAGCCGATTTACGTCACCAACAACGGCACGCTTCCCGCCTTCTGGACGGGAATCGGAATGAGCGACCAAGGAACAGGTGACAGCGCCCTGGCTTCTGAGTCCTACCTGTGCTTGCAAGACTCCAACCACAACGTGCTGTACAACGGCCCGTTCAGCTCGGCATCGACTTTCCCCGAGCACGACTCCATCCCAACGTCTGCTGGTGCGGGTAACTACATCCTCACCTACGTGACCTTCTACGCAGGCCCGACCTCAGTCGAGCCTTGCGGAGACAATGGCCCGTTCGGAGCCGACGGTTCGACCATGAACCCTGCGGCTGCGTCTCTTGACAACGCGGCCGAGGGCGAGACCATGCAGCCGACCTTCACCTTCAGCTTCACGGGCTAGGTCAACTAGCTAGCTAACCAGCCTTTGCCTTCACGCCCGGCTACACGGGCTGATCTCTAACCACAAGGTGTTGCGGTTCTGCCAGGCGGGGCATCGCTACCCGCCCCGTCTGGACCGCACGTACGGGGACCTCTCTCATCGGAGCGCCCCGGCAGCAAACAGGAACCTACAGGTTCCTGGCAGTACGGAGGAACCCCCCTGGATTCCGCCTAATCAGCAGTCCATCCATCCATTGAAGTGAATAGGAGCAACACATGAAGCGCTTTATGAACAAGAAGCTGTTGGTAGTCGGAGTGGTGGTCGCCCTCATCCTCGGTATTGGAGGGGCGGCGTTCGCTTACTTCACGACGACCGGGTCCGGCACTGGTTCGGCCCCCATCGGCAGTGCTTCGCCCCTGACAGTGGCTCTGGGCACTGGCTCGTTCAATCACGGGGCAACTGGCTTGCTGCCAGCGGCTCTCACGGATGGGAATGCCGTGATTGAAACGGTGCCCTACACGGTGACCAACGAAGGCGAAGGCGACGTGGGCCTGACTTCGGTCCAAATCGACGTAACCCCAGGATTCACTTACACCGATGCTGCTAGCGACCCTGCTTGCACGGCTGCTGACTTCTCGCTCAACGGTCAACTACCGGGCACGCCCGTCACCGTTACCGGCCTGAACCTGACGCTAAACGGTGTGTCGGATGCTCCGAACAACGCCTACGCCAGCAGCTTCACTATCCAAATGGTGGAGAACGGTGCCAACCAGGACAGTTGCGAGGGCGGGAGCGTTCCGTTGACGGTCACCGCCAATCCGAACCTGCTCACCAGCATCGACTACTACACCTGGACGAACCCCGCATTTGTATTTAGTCGGTCGGTCACGCCCATCGTCACTGGGGCGGTCGCAGACTCTTATAGCGGCGGTGACGTGAATCTGTCCATCACAGACGCTGTCGGCTACACCGATACCGGCTTCTACATTGTGCTGGGCACGCTCGGGAGCCTGCACGGCTACACCATTAACGGCACCGGCAATCCCTTCGGGACCAATCTGTACCTGGGCACCAACAGTGGGGAATTCTTCAACTGGAACGACAATGTGTACACGGGTGTCCCCGGCAACACTGCCTACGGCCTTGGCCCAGGAAGCTCTGGCGGAACCATCACGGTGAACGGCTCTTCTTTGTTCGGTATGCAGAATGCGTCTTGCTCCGGGTATTCGTATGGGACGACGACTCTGGCAGACCTTCAGGCTGGGGACTGCACCGGAATCACTGCGAGCACGCCAGTTGCCATCTGGGTCGGTCTCACGCTTGGCTCTGGCGGCACCGGGACCACGACCATTACCTCGGTCACGGCGTACTGATAACAACCAACTAGAGCGAACACAGGGGTTGCCTGGCAGGGTGGCGGCTGTCACCTCGCCACCACACTTGCTCAGCTCAACTCGGTCGGAAGGCCGGGCCGTGGGCACTTGTCCCTCAGCCCGGCCAACCGGCCCCACACCACGTAGGGATCACAGGTCGATGAGATGAAGCACTTCGAGCGAATGACCGCAGTGGTACTAGCCAGCGCAGCGTCGCTGGTCGTTGCCGTGCTCGTCTTCGTCCTCGTCTCCATCGCCACCGTCCCCGCAAAGACGCCGAAGTTCCTCCTCTCCTCGGGCACGGGCTTCGAGATCACGAGCACCATCTCCAGGTCTCCGACAAGCCAGATCGCCGCCCTGCTCTACCCAGGAGCACAGCGCTACCTCTGGTACACGGCGCACAACCCGATGAAGGTCCCGATCACGGTTACCTCCATGAGCATCGCGGCGGTGTCAGCGCCAGCAGGCTGCCCGATCTCCAACCTCGATTACCGCAACACGACGTTCTTCGGGTCGCTCGTCGTCCCGGCATCTGGCAGCAAGTCCGTGTCAGTGCCCATCTCCCTGAAGAACACCTCCAAGAACCAGGATTCGTGCGAGAACACGACCTTCAACTTCGTCTACGCAGGAACTGCGACCTACACAGAGGTATACGCCACCACGACGGCGGTCACGTCCTCTGGTGTCACCTACACGGCCACGGTCACAGCCAGTGCCAGCTCCGGTCAGGACCCAGTGCCGAGCAGCCCGACCGGCACGGTGACCTTCTATAAGGGCACCACAGCCGTCTGCACCGTCACGCTCACCCCTACCGGGACCACCACCTCGAAGGCCACCTGCGGGCCGATCACGGCTGGAAGCACGATCACCGCCGTCTTCACCAACGCCGACGGCAACTTCTCCGACAGCTCCGGGACGGGGTCGTGATGTCAAGGCGCGTCCTTCGAGCCATGCTGCCCTGGCACTGGCACCGGGCCTTCATCGTGTTCGGCGCGATCATCGTCGTGGCGCTCGCCCTCGTAGCCAGCTCCGCTTACGGCTACTTCACGAGCCACGGCTCGGGCACGGGTTCGGCCAGCATCGGGGCGCTCAGCGTGGCGGTGTCATCGCCCTACTCCGATGCCGTCGGCGGCTACCAGGGTCCCTGTACGAGCGCCTCGGTCGGCTGCACCTCGATCACCTTGCCCACGGTCGGCCCGGTCGGCTCGACCTTCGACTCGACCCCCATCGCCGTCACCATCACCAACACGGGCAGTGTCCCGGTCACCGGGATGCAAGTCTCCGTCAGCGACACGAACACCAACACGACGATGGAACAAGAACTTGGCCTGTGCCTCTACAACAGCGGCGCAGCTCAGCTCAACGGTCTCCTCACGTCGCTTGAGGGCACACCCGCGACCTTGCCCGGCAGTCTGGCGGTCGGCGGCAGCGACACCTACTCCGTCGACTTCTACGCCGGGCAAGCCTCGTCTCAGTGCGGAGGCGCGGCCATCCCGAGCCTTACCCCCGGTGCGGAAGATGGCTCGGTCACGACCACGATCACGGTGACGTACGACTCATGATCCCCCCTCTGCTCCCATCTCGCGGCCAAGCTGGTACAGGCACCCCTGCGTCTTGCGGAGACCGATGCGTCGGGCCTGGCGCGCTTCGGTGGTGATGCCGCCATGGCGGGAGGAATCATGACGACTGAAGGCCCCGTTGAGGACAGCATTCCACGGCCCGCTGAAGGCAGTGCCGCCGCCCCCGATGACGCCATGTCTCTCGTCACCTGGACCGAGACTCCTGCTGTGGCCGAGGAAGGCACGCCTGTCACTCAGGAGAACATGCCCGTCCCTGAGGACGACGTGGCTCTGGTCGTCGACGCCAGCACTCCTGCGGCTGAGGAAGGCACACCGGTCGTTGAGGAAGGCACGCCGGTCACGGTGGAAGGCACCCCGCCGGTCGTCGGGAGCGACGTCTTCGTGGCCGCCAGGGACAACACCCATAGGAAGGCGGCGCGTTCAGGCTCCAAGCTCGCAACCGGTGCCAGGTGGCTTCGTGCTTTCGTCGCCTACGTGCTCCTGTTGGCCGTGCTCGGGGCGGCCGGTATCTGCGCTTACGCACTGGTCCAGGGCTCCTGGCAGGTGACACCGGTCCTCTCGGGCAGCATGAGACCCGGCTTCTCCGTCGGCGGGGCGGTCATCAGCCAACGTGTCCCCGTCGACAGCCTGCACCTCCGTGACGTGATCATCTTCTCCGACCCGTTCAAGCCCTCCGAGCAGATAGTCCACCGCATCGTCAAGATCACCAAGGGACCCGGCGGGAAGCTCCTTTTCAACACCCAGGGCGACGCCAACAGCGTCCGTGACCCCTGGACGCTTCAGATAAAGGGCGACTACATCTACAAGGTGCGCTGGTCGGTCCCGCTTCTCGGCTATGTCGCCAACAACTACCAGAACCACCGGGGCTACTACCTGTTGGGCGCTGGCATCGTCCTCATCCTGATAGCCCTCGTCACCATCCTGGAAACACGCCCAGCCCGAAGCCGCCGACATGCCCGGCGGGTTAACCCGGCTTCATGATGGGGCTGTCGTGATAAACCCCTACCGCATTTGGAGAGCGGTGGAGACCGCCCCAACCGAGGCCGAGGCCGCTGTCGTCGAGGCCCCCGTCATTGGTGAGGAGCGTTTCCGCCTCGCCTTCGAGCAGGCCATGGCTGGCACAGTCCTCGTCGGTCTCGACCGCAAGGTGCTGGAAGCCAACGACGCCTTTTGCCAGATGCTCGGACGCAACAGGGACGAGGTGGTGGGAAAGTGCTCTGATGTGTTCACCCATCTGGAGGACCGCGACATCTCAGAGGAGGCCCACCGCCGCCTGACCTCTGGCGAGGTGGACCAGGTGAGCTACGAGAAGCGCTACCTGCGAAAAGACGGGCGGGTGGTCGATGTCGAGGTGTCGACCTCGCCCGTACGCGACGACACGGGGTCGATGCTTTGCTTTGTCGCCTCGGTCCGGGACGTCACCGAGGAACGCGCCCTCAACGCCCAGCTCTCCCACCAGGCACTGCACGACTCGCTCACCGGACTCGCCAACCGGGTGCTGTTTGAGGACCGCCTCTCCCAGGCGCACACGAGGACTATTCGCCGAGGCGGATGGAGCGCTGTGATGTTGTTGGACCTCGACGACTTCAAGGAGGTGAACGACACTTTTGGCCACCTCGTCGGCGACGAGCTGCTCGTGGCGCTCGCACGCCGCTTTGAGGAGGTGACCCGCTCCTCGGACACGCTGTGTCGCTTCGGGGGCGACGAGTTCCTCTACCTGGCCGAGGAACTGACGTCCGCGGGTCAGGCCGAGGAGGTTGCCGAGCGCCTCTTGGACGTGCTCGCCGAGCCGTTCTCCCTCGCTGGGACCCGGGTCCAACAGCACGCGAGCATCGGGATTGTGGTCCTGGAGGGGACGGGCAAGGGCTGGACCGAACTCATCCAGGACGCCGACGCCGCCTTGTACGAGGCCAAGCGCCAGGGCAAGGAACGTCACGTCCTCTACACACCCACAATGCGCCAGCAGGCGGCCATGTTCGGCCGGGTGCTGGGTGACTCGGGCCGGAGGCTGGCACCGTCACCCCTCGCCCACCCTCCCCCTGTTCGGAGTGGGGCCGATACGCCTCGGTATACGTGAGCCTCATGGAAGAAACCTGATGTAAGGAAGCACAGTTCACCCCCAACACCTACAAGCTGTACATCCATTGCGAGGAGGAAACACCCATGTCAACCATTGAGAAAAGGTTCCATAACCTGAAGGACCAGCCTGAGGAGGGCTTCACGCTCATCGAGCTTCTTGTCGTCCTTCTGATAATCGGCATCCTGCTGGCCGTCGCCGTCCCGACGTTCCTTTCGACCACCAAGACTGCCAACTCGACGACGGCACAGTCCAACCTGCAGACGGCCCTCACGGGTGCCAACGCCTACTGGACCGAGGAGGGCCAGACCTACTCGGGCATCGACGTGGCCGGGAACCCGACCGTGTCGAACATCTCTGACATTGACACGGGCGTGAACTACGTCAGCGGAACCAACTCGACGGGACTGAACGTGGTGTCGCTTTGGACCGACAAGTCCACCTCGCTCGTGCTGTCGGCCTACTCACCGGCCACACACGACTGCTGGACCGTCATCGACTTGAAGGGCGTCCCAAGCTCACCTGTCTGGGGCCTCTCCACCATGGGTACCTACTACGCCCGCGACGCCGGCGTTGGCGCAAGCGACTGCGTGGCGTCAGGCACGACCCCGACGGCAGGCACCGTGACAGGGCCGCAGACAGGGGGCTTCCCCAGCTCTTGAGGTCCAGGCGGTACAAAGAGCCGGTCTGCTCGGAGGACTTCTCGTCCTGTAGTAACCGGCCTTGATGGAACCAAGGCGGACGGCATCTCCCTGGGTTCCATCGACAAGCGTCTCCTGGTGAATCGCGACCAGGATGACGGGGTGCACGGCCCTTAGGCTTCCCTCGCAAGGCGACCGGGGTCGTGCACCTTTTGTCAATCTCGGTAGGGTCGTTCGGCCCCTGGCCGAAGCCGAGTTGCCCGTGGTACCTGTCGCTTTGTCGTGATCGGCCGTGATGGACTCAATGAACGACTTCCTCGTCACCTACCTTGACTCGATAGACGAGCGGCTCTTGGACTAATTCGCGAGGACGAGAAGCTGAAGCTCGACGCCGTCCAACGTCATCGGTTCTACACAACGGCGTTCCATTTCACCGGGGTTATGCGCGTCTTAATTCAAGACGAAAGCCTCCCCGCGCCGCTGCGACGGCATTTGGGAAAGGCGCCTCACCGCCCACGGCACCACTACAGAAGACCCCGTCGCGACGGTCGCGCTACCGACGGCGATTCCCCACCCAACCGGCCCCATCGGTGTGCACCCGAAGAAGTGGCTCAGTCCAGGCGTCTGGACGATCCCCACGAGCACGCCAGCTGACACCAAAGTCGATGCCAGTACAACCGGGCTCGTGCCTCCGATAACGGCTGTCTGCCCGAGCTGGGTGCCCACCAAGGCCGCCAGCGCGACAGTGCTCGAACGCCGCGAGGTTCCCGTCGGCCGGGCAAGCAACCAGGCGCTCGTTGCCCCGGCAGCCGTAGTCGCGGCGC
>Ga0326727_10026680_pt1 | contig 10684 bp, 8 predicted proteins | sample MB2enrmetagenome_FD_207643 | JGI IMG/M metagenome (GOLD analysis project Ga0326727, IMG submission 207643) | Lab enriched peat soil microbial communities from McLean, Ithaca, NY, United States - MB29MY | ecosystem: Environmental > Terrestrial > Soil > Wetlands > Peat | place: USA: New York... | reverse complement strand
TCAGGAAGAAAGGTTTTTCCAGATAGTCTTCAATCGGATCCTGCATCGACAATCGTTCGCTGATGTCGGCCTTGCTGGCCATCAGGATCACCGCGATCCCCGCTGTTGCCGGCCTGCTTTTCAGTTTTTCCAGCAACTGCCGCCCGTCCATGCCCGGCATGCGGTAATCGCTGATCAGCACATCCGGCAGGTCGTCGACGGCCTTCAATAATGCATCGGCTGCGTCGGTCGCCACCGTGACCTCACCCATCGCCGAGAGCGCCTGTTGCAGCATCCCCAGCACCATCGGGTTGTCGTCCACCAGCAGGATTTTGACGTCGCTCGCCATAAATTAACAACAGAAGATAAAAACAAATCGAAAGCTATTTTCGCTTGGCGCTTCTCCGGTAGTCTCCGCTCTTGCCGCCCGACTTCCGCTCCAGCACCACCTCCCGGATTTCGATGCCCTTATCGAGCGCCTTGCACATGTCGTACACCGTCAACGCCGCCACGCTGGCCGCGACCAGCGCTTCCATCTCCACGCCCGTCTCCGCCGTAGTCTTCACTTTTGTCGAAATAGAAACGCCATTTTCGCACACGCGCAGAGTCACAGCAATGTGCGACAGCGCCACCGGATGGCACATCGGAATCAACTCCGCCGTCCGCTTCGCCGCCATAATTCCCGCCGTCCGCGCCACCTCCAGCGCGTCGCCCTTCGGATTCTCCGGCAGCGCCCGCAGCACCTTAGGCGCCATTAACACGAAAGCGCTCGCCTCCGCTTCTCGCGCCGTTCGCGCCTTATGCGACACATCCACCATGCGGGCCTGCCCCCGAGCATCGTAGTGCGAAAGACGGTGCGAAAGAAGGTGGGAAAGTTTTTTCGCCATCGCCAACAGGTTATCGTACTCGCTCCAGGACTAGCTCGTTCATCGCATCAACAACGACACCCATTCTCCCGCCTCAATCCGCTCCCGCTCCGGAGGAATCACCACATAGCAGTTCGCCCGAGCCAGCGCGGCGATGTCGCCCGACCCCTGCCACCGCGCCAGCTCCACCTCCGCATTCTCGAACTCTCCCGAAAGCACCGCCGGAAGAAATCTTTTCAAGCCTGTCTTCGTCCGAATCCCCGATTTCAGCCGAGCCCGAAGAAAAATCAACCGCTGCGGCGCCTGACCCGCCAACGCTTCGATCATCGGTCGCACAAACAACTCGAAAGTCACCATGGTCGAAACCGGATTCCCCGGCAACCCAAAAAAGTATTTCTCGTGTGGCGCGGACACTCCTGTCCGCGTGTTGGCAGCGAATCCGTCCTCAGCGCCAACAGGAGTGTCCGCACCACACGAACCAAACACCACCGGCCGCCCCGGCTGAATCTCCGCCCCTGTAAAATAAAACTCCGCCTTCAACTCCCCGAGCACCTGCTCCACCAGATCGTACTTCCCCATGGAGACGCCGCCCGTCAGCAACAGCAGATCGCAATCCAATCCCTCTTCGATCAACTCTCGCAGCCGCCCCCGCTCATCCGGAGCGATCCCGAGCCGCACCGCCTCGCCACCCGCATTCTGAACCTGCGCCGCCAGCGAATACGAATTTGAATTCCGAATCTGCGCCGGCCCCGGCGTAGCGTCCATCTCCACCACTTCGTCGCCGGTCGAAAGCACCGCCACGCGGGGCCTCCGAAAGACCTGCACCCGGCTCTTGCCGACGGACGCCGCAACCGCAATCCCCGCGTGGTCCAGCCGCCGCCCGCGATCCAGCAGCAGTTGTCCCGCAAGCGCTTCCGCCCCGCGCGGCACAAAATTCTCGCCCGTACGAACGCTGCACCGAATCTCCACGAACTTCTCGCCGAGGGTGTCACGTCCGAGGGTGTCCGATCCCAGGGTGTCACGTCCGAGGGTGCCCCATCCTAACGTCGCGTTCTGTGCGACGTTAGGGTGGGAACTCAGAGCGGCCGAAGCATACTCCACCATCACCACCGCGTCCGCCCCCGCCGGCAGCGGAGCCCCCGTCATGATCCCCACCGCCTGCCCGCGCCCCACCGAGCACACTCCCGGCTCCGGCCAGTCGCCCGCCTTCACCTCGCCAACCACTTCCAACCGCGCCGGAACCTCCGCCAAATCCGCCGCCCGCACCGCATATCCATCGCGAGCCGCCCGAGCAAAAGGAGGAAAATCGCGGTCCGCCAAAATCCCCTCCGCCAGCACTCGCCCCAACCCCGCCACCAGATCCACCGTCTCCACTTCGCCCGGCGACACCGTAGCCGCGTGCTGCTCAACCAGCCGCCGGGCCTGTTCGAAGCTGACAATTCCCGCCGTGGAAGCGATCGAAGACATGCACGGATAATACCCCGCCCGCTTCTTAGCCGGCCACCACTTCCCGCATGTCATCCTGAGAGCGTATGACTTTTTGTGCCCCAGGTTCGCGCCCGTTTTTTGGGCGCTAACCTGGGCTACCTTGAAACATCCTGAACGTAGCACTAGGCTCAAGGCGGTGGTCGCCGTCGCCAAGCGAAGTCATTGTCATCCTTAGCGGAGCGGGGTAAGCGAAGCGCCGCCCCACCCAAACCTGTCCTCCTGAGCGCAGCATTGAGTTCACGAAGTGAAGTCAATGCGGAGTCGAAGGACCCCTGCACCCTCAACGTCCTCCTTTGCGCCGCAAGACATCTTCCCGGCACGCGCGGACCGCAAACAAGCGTCGGCAATGGTGTAGTTTGAATTGTGGGCTACTTTTGTTTGGAACCCTTCTTGCCTGCGGGTTGAGGTTTAGCTTCCTCTTGCTCTACACGCTCCCGTAACCATCGTGGCACAAAGTCTTGCACATCCTCCTCCAGATCAAGGGCGATCTTATTCAGGCGCTTCCTCAGTTCCTTCGGGAATTTCCGAAGATTCAATGCACAGGTTGGTTCCTTCGGTTGCATTTCTTAGCGTACATATGTTACACGAGTATGCTATGTTACTCATGTAACACACGTGGGGCAGAGACCGAAGGGCCTTTACACGGCTCTCCTGATGGCGCTACCCTGTGAGGCTAGGTAGAAAGTGCATTATGGAAGTGATCACTAAGAGTCGGCTACAAATCGGTTGGCTCAGGCTGCGCGATGCAGTACGAAATACGGCTGGCTGGAGTTTGGAGAAGCTCCGCTCCCCAGCCAGGTTGAAGCCGTTTGAGTTTGTCGATCCGGCAACGAACGAAACCGTCTACGTCTATACTGATCGGCTTTATTCAGTCCTGTGCGTAGGACAACGCCGTTTCTACTTCGACCGGATCACGGGCGCGTATGACGGAACATCCCTAGAGCTTCCCGACCTTGTTTCCGGGCGGGTTGAACTCTTGGATTAGTTCCGCTTCGCGCTGCGCTCTTTGCTTGGCTGTGGACCATGCCTCAGCAAAGAAGTGGGTCGCACCGGCAATCGGCGGGTTATTGAAGTGCTCCGCAAGCCTTCTCCGCAGGTTGTCGGTCAACCCCACATACAGGCACTCGTACTTGAAGGTGTACGGGTTGTATTTAAACAATCCGTAAACGCCACCGACTTCGTACACTGTGTCTATCGTGGGCTGGCTGAACGCATAAGCGTTTCCACTAAACGGTATCGTTCTCACCCCCTTTCTGCGTTGCGATTCTCCAAACATTTTCACCCTAAATTGTTTCGGGTGCAAACCCTACAGTAATCCAAGAAGCTCCTCAATTTCCCACACATGATCCGTGAGTCCGGCCTCCATCGGCGTCACGCGGAGCGTCTTGCATACACGGCAAAAGTGATAGATGCGCCTTCGACGAGCGCCGCGACTACTTGGGAATGTTTGGTAACATTCATGACAGGGATACAATACTACAATTATTATATCTTGACAACATAATTATTGTGTATTATCATCATTAACATAACAAAGGGGAAATATGCTATTTCAAGTTCCACCGATACTACCAGACGAGATGGAGGTGCTGCAAAAGATCAATGGTATGCGGCAGACGCTGAAGTATGCCATTAGTACTCCCGGGCGCTGGTTTGGAGTCCTACGAAGGGCCACGTTTGCGCGAAATATCCGGCATTCCAACAGCATCGAGGGGATAAACGTGACCAGGGATGATGCATTAGCCGCTGTAGAAAATGATGAGCCGTTGACTGCCGAGAGAACGCCTTGGCAGGCAACGATAGGCTACCGGAATGCCATGACGTATGTTCTCCAGCTCGCCAATGATCCACATTTCTGCTACAGCGAAGGATTGCTGCGAAGTCTACATTTCATGATGATCCAGTATGACCTTCCGAAAAATCCCGGACGGTATCGTCCGGGACCTATCTTTGTGAGAGACGAAAAGAAGCAGCAGAATGTCTACGAAGGGCCAGACGCCGGTATTGTACCGGGGCTGATGAAGGAACTCATAGAGTCGCTCAATGCCACAACTGGCGTTCCTGCAATGATCCGTGCGGCGATGGGACATCTAAATCTGGTTATGATCCATCCGTTTTCGGATGGCAATGGCAGGATGGCGCGTTGCCTTCAGACACTCATATTGGCAAGAGAGCAGATCATTGAGCCCACGTTTTGCAGTATTGAAGAATATCTGGGTAGATTTACGCAAGAATACTACGATGTGCTGGCCGATGTTGGTAAGGGTGCGTTCCATCCCGAAAACGACTGTCGGGTGTGGATTCGATTCAATCTTGTTGCTCACTATCGGCAAGCATCATGGCTACTCCAGCGCAGTCGGATGACTCAACACATCTGGGCTGAGTTGGAGCAACTTTTGGCAAAGCGCGGTATCAATGACAGAGCACTACCAACAGTTGCTGATGCAGCTTTTGGCTATCGCATCCGCAGATCGCACTATATGAATGCAACGGGAGTCTCAGAGCAAGTCGCGAGTCGGGATTTGAAAATGCTGGTTGATCACGGATTGCTCACTGGTGAAGGCGAAACCCGAGGAAGGACATACGAAGGCTCACCAATGATCAGAGAAATTTATTTACGAAACTATGAACCGAGAACCAACGTGGACCCGTTTATGCAGGGTGCTCTACCCTTCCCTGCTGACACAGTATCGGCCGGGTAAAACTACTTGCTCTCTGTGGCTTCTCTTACGATCCGGGCAGCCGCCTGACTGGCATCCTCTGTGAATGGCCAGTCCTATCGCGAAGCGAAGGGCGGGGCCTTTGACTTTTTTTCATCACAAACGCGCAGTGAGCGCCATCACAGACATCGAAGCGCCCGTCGGCGACAATGAAGATTGACCTGTAGCAGGCCCGAGGTGTGCCCGTCCCCCAGGACGGCCCTCGAAGCTGCTCCAGCCCCACGTGTCGCGCTCTTTGAAAACACCAATTTGAGACGATAAGCGGGCGCCAGCCCGCTGCCGAAGCCCCGCGCCAGGCGAAAAAGCCAGCTAAGTCATTGAGGAATAAATATTTTACCTCTAAGTCCTTTAAACCCAAAGATTTAGCGGGAATTTTCCCCTAACCCCATGATTCTAAACGGCAGGGGGGAGGGGGGGTAGGGGGGTATGCAGTAATCGGATCTGGCAATGACCTACCGCGCCAGTTCCTGCCCCAGCACGGTCGCATTGCTCGCGAAGCAAAGGCCGGTTTCCAGATCCACCAGTCCCGAGCGGACAAGTTTCGCGATCTCGCCATCGAAGTGCTGCATGCCTTCGTTTTCGCTGGCCTTGATCGCGTCCAGCAGCGTGCGGCCCGGCCGCTCGCCTTGTTCGACGCAATCGCGAGTGCGCGAGTTCGATTTCAAAATCTCGACCACAGGGATGCGGTCACCGCCATCGCTGCGTGGAATCAGCCTCTGCGCAACGATGTAGCGGAAGGTTTTGGCGAGACGTTCCCGCACCGATTGCTGTTCGGCCGCAGCGAACGCGCCGATGACGCGCTCCACCGTCTTCGAGGTATCGACCGTGTGCATGCTGGAAAGAACGAGGTGGCCGTTTTCGGCGGCGTCGAGAAGAATCTCGAGCGTCTCCCGGTCCCGGATTTCGCCGACCATAATCACGCGCGGCGCCTGCCGCAGCGCCGCTCGCAGCGCCATCGTGAAGTTGGGCGCATCGCTGTGCAGTTCGCGCTGGTGCACCGTCGATTTCTTGTGCCGGTGCAGAAATTCAATTGGATCTTCAACCGTCAGAACGTGATAGCAATATTGGCTGTTGATGCGGTCAATCAAAGCGGCCAGCGTCGAAGACTTGCCCGATCCGGTTCCACCCGTCACCAGGATGATCCCGTTGCGGACCTTCGCCGCCTCTTCCAATTGCGCCGGCAGATGCAGTGAACTGAAAGTGGGAACGACGGTGGGAATGACGCGCATCACGATCGCGCAACTGCCGCGCTGGATAAAGACGTTGACGCGGAAGCGCGCCAGTCCCGGCAATCCATAGGAAACGTCGCAGGAACCTTGCTCGCGAAGCGTGCTGATGGCTTGCTTGTTGGTGCCGATCAGATCGGCCGCGATGCGGCGCGTGTCATCCGCCGAAAGCGTGCTGCTCCCGGAGATCTCAACCGCCGTGAGCTGTCCGTGAATCTCGACCTGAGGCGGACGCCCCGGCGAAAAAATCAGGTCGCTGACTTTGTCTGATGCGCGCAACATGCCGGCGAGCAGAACCGGCGTCGGGATCGAACCCGTTCCGCTGATGCCCTCGAAGGCAATCGCAATCGGGGAATTCCCCGGAGCAGCCATCCCATACACTCCCAGTTATCGGCATTGACACCACAGGGGGAGAAATGTCGCCAAAGGAACCTATGTAATGAATGTAACGCGGATGTGCGAAAGAGCGAAGGACAACTAGGTCAACGACCTCGGTAACGGAAGACAGTACCCAGTACCGAGTACTCAGCACCCAGAAAAAATTGGCGCTGTGGTTTTACTGGGTACTGGGTACCGGCAACTGGGTACTGGGTTTACGCTACTTCTTCACCGGTTTCTTCGTCTTGTTTTCGAACCCGGTTTGAATCGGTGCGCCGATGCTGGCCAGCATCCCCTTGGCCCCCTCAGCGTACGGACCATTGGGTTCGAGCTCAAGATACTTCTGAAAGGCCTCGGCGGTCCCATCGGGCGCGACAACCTTGCCGTCCTTGCCGACGACTTCCTTGGCGATCAAGTTCACGCCCTTCCAGTAGTAAGCTGCGGCTTTAGTCGGATCGGTGGCAATCACCTTGTCGAATGCCACGATGGCATCGTCGCCCTTGCCTGCATTGGTCAAGATCGCACCCTCGTTGAACAGGTAAGTGACGGCATGCGTCGGATCCAGTTGGGCCGCCTTGTTGTAGTTGGCCACGGAATCATCGACCTTGTTGGACTTAGCAAAGGTCTCAGCAAGGTTATTGTAGTAGGCGGCCATTTTCACATTATTATCGGGGTCTTTCTGTGCCGCCTCAGACGCGCTGCGCAGTTCAATTGCCTTCTGGTAATTGGTCGCGGACAACTCGTAGCGTTTCTGTTTTTCGGCGGGATCGGTCTGCTTGGCCGCCGACATGCGGTAGGCGTCTCCGAGTTTGAACCAGATCAGATCGCGGGTGCTGTCGATCTGGTTGGCTTCCGTCAGGGTGGCGATTGCGGTCTCGTAGTCGCCGGCATCGGTAGCCGCACTGGCGGCTTTGAGTTTCTCGTTGAGCGTGCCGACAGTTTTCTTCTCGTTCTCAGCCTTGGCAAGAGCCTCCTTCGCCTTCGCGGCCTGTTCCGCGGTCAATCCCTGGCCCTGGGCCGCGCTCGCCTGCTCTTTCTTCAGGTCGAAGTCCTGCACCGTTTCGTCCAAGCCAACCGGGACGCCGCTGTAGTGAAAGATTTCCTTGCCGTCCTTGCTGAGCGTGACATTGTACTTGCCCGGGACGATGCCCAGCGAGAAGTACTCGCCATTCTTGTTGGTTTTGAGGTTGTACTTGCGGCCGGATTCGGTCCCGGACCACAGCACTTCGGCCTGAGCGATCGGCTTCCCGTCGAGATCCTTGCAAACTCCCTTCACGGTACCCGTGGTTTGCGCCAACGCCAGTGGAGCGCAGAGCCCCACGGCGAAGACGAACAACAGGGGAAGGATGAAATATTTCCTCATGATTTGGCCTCCCGGCATTCCATATGATTTTACTGAACTCTATTTACTCAATCTGATTTCCGCTTTTCGAGCTTCACGGACGCGCGCGGCGCCTCCCTCGCAACGAAAAAAAAGAAATCGCTATTTGCGCGTTTCACGTTCTAGCTCAATCGAGCGGCGGCTTCCGCGTACGGAATGGGATCTTCCGCGCCCGCTGCGCGAAACGCGCGCAGGCGGAGCACACAGCTGTCGCAGACACCGCAAGCGCGATCTTCACGCTGATAGCATGACCACGTTAAATCGAACGGGGCCCCCAGTTCAAGGCCAAGCGTCACAATCCCTTGTTTATGCATCGCAATCAGCGGCGTCACCACCCGGATTGTCCCGTCTTTAGTGCCCGCTTTCACCACCTCGTTGAACGCCCGATAATACTCCGGCCGGCAATCGGGATAGCCGGAACTGTCCGGCTCAACCGCTCCAATGTAAACCTTTTCGGCTCCCAGGACTTCCGCCCAACTGACGGCAACGGCAAGAAAATGCGCGTTGCGGAAAGGGACATAGGTAACGGGAACGCCAACACTTAGGCCGACCGGCGCGCCGGCGCCGTGCGCTTCGGGAACGGCAATGCTCGAATCGGTGAGGGCGGATCCGCCGATCGCGCGCAGAGCTTCATTGCGCACCAGCAGCCGGTCGCGAATTTCGAGCCGGTCGCAGATGCTTTCGAAGGCACGCCGTTCGCGCCCTTCGGTGCGCTGCCCGTAGCTGATGTGGACGGCAGCGGCCTGGTGGTCGCGTGCGGCGAGCGCCGCACACACGCAGGAATCCATGCCTCCGCTCAGCAGCACCACGGCGCGGCTCCGGTTGCTGGTTGCCTTCGGTGCTGAGTTCGATCCTGAGTTTGACAGCATGACCTCGTCCCAAGCAGAGCAGCCGCTTCCTTCTGATTTTATGACAGTTGACGGCATTTCACTGGCAGCGCGGCAATCAACGCCGCGGTGACGCGCTCGGCAGTTGTCCCTCGTAGTAAGCCTCAGAACCGGCCTCGAGAGTCTTTCCTTTTTCGCTGAAGATGGGGATGTGGATAATACCGGCCCGCTGGAGCGCGAACTGAAGCGTGGTTTCGAGCACTCCGAGTCCGTACTGAACGCTGCGGCGGAAATTGATGGAGGAGGCTTCCGCGAAATACTTTGTCGGGCAGGAAACTTCGCCGATGCGGAAGCCGAAGTAGACGCATTGGGCGAGCATCTGGTTGTCGAAAACGAAATCGTCGCTGTTTTCTCCGAGCGGCAGCCGGGTGAGTACCTCGCGGGTGAAAGCGCGGTAGCCGGTGTGATATTCCGACAGCTTGACCCGCAGAAACAGGTTCTCAAGAGCGGTGAGCAGGCGGTTGGAGATGTATTTGTAAAGCGGCATGCCTCCGCGCAACGCGGTGCTGCCGATGATGCGGGAACCGAGAACGACGTCATAGACACCGTAAGCAACCATGCTCGCCATAGCGGTTACCAGCAGCGGCGTGTACTGATAATCGGGATGAACCATGATGACGACGTCGGCGCCGGCTGCCAGAGCTTCGCGGTAGCAGGTCTGCTGATTGCGGCCATAACCGTAGTTGCGGTTGTGGACGAAGGACTGCAAGCCCAGCCGGTGAGCGACTTCAAGGGTGCGATCGGAACTGTGGTCGTCGACAAGAATGCGGATATCGACCAGGTCGGGCAATTCCCGCACCGTCGTTTCCAGCGTCTTTTCCGCATTGTAAGCCGGGAACACGACGGCAATGCGTTTGCCGTTGATCATGCAGGGTTGTCCTCGAATAGACTGCATGAATCATAACCGGAAACGCGCACTTCCGCTGGAGTACCCCGCTCGTGTGGGGACGGGCACCCTCGCCCGTCCAAGCCGAGCGCAGCTCGACTGCAACCGTGGTCACAGCTACTCTGGATTCGCCATGAGCGCGCAATAAAAAAAGACCCAAGGCGAAGATCTTGCGGCGGCGACGTTGGTAGACTTATCGATGCCGCTCGAGCCTTCGCCGCCTTGAACTTTCGGCGAACTATGGGCGAAACTTAAAAACTATGCCTCCTCGTACTCTTTTTGAGAAAGTCTGGGATTCGCACGTGGTCGTTGCTCCTGAAGGCCAGTCGGCGCTGCTCTATATCGATTTGCACCTGGTGCACGAAGTGACTTCGCCGCAGGCCTTCGACGGGCTGCGCGCCAATGGAAGGCGTCTGCGGCAGCCTTTGCGCACGGTGGCAACCGTCGATCACAACATCCCGACCACTCCGCGGGGCCTTCCCATCACCGACCCTATTGCCTTGAAGCAGATTGAAGCGCTGCAGAAAAATTGCCGCGAGTTTGGCGTCCCGTTGTTTGATATGGACTCGGCGGAGCAGGGCATCGTCCACGTCATCGGCCCGGAGCTGGGCATCACGTTGCCCGGGATGACGATTGTCTGCGGCGACAGCCATACCTCGACCCACGGTGCGTTCGGATCGCTGGCGTTTGGCATTGGAACGTCGGAAGTGGAGCACGTGCTGGCGACGCAATGCCTGCCGCAGAAAAAACCGAAGACGATGCAGATCCACGTAAACGGAAAGCTGGCCGAGGGCGTGACTGCGAAAGACCTGGCGCTCGGAATTATTGGACGCATCGGCAGCGATGGCGCCACTGGATATGTGATCGAGTACG
>Ga0326727_10026678_pt1 | contig 10686 bp, 13 predicted proteins | sample MB2enrmetagenome_FD_207643 | JGI IMG/M metagenome (GOLD analysis project Ga0326727, IMG submission 207643) | Lab enriched peat soil microbial communities from McLean, Ithaca, NY, United States - MB29MY | ecosystem: Environmental > Terrestrial > Soil > Wetlands > Peat | place: USA: New York... | reverse complement strand
AAGTTTTCACAGCCTTAACTACGTCCTGTTGCTGATAAGCTACCTCATCAGGATTGTTCATTGTGATGTCAATAACAAAATGGTCAGATTCTATTTCGCATCCTGTCAGAACTGTACCGCTACCAGGTGCTACAGATGGCAAATAGCTTCCAAACATCCACGGAAAAGTTAGTGTTGAAAAGTCATGAGTTTTTACTCCATCCCAACGCTCAGGTAGCCCGCCGTCTGACTTTATGAAAAACGGCAGACTAAATATCGTCTGCCCTCTCTCGCTATAAGTAGGCGCCACGCCTGTAAACGGGGTTGCCGCCGCAACTAATGCGTTCGGTATCGGCCCTTGAGCGTAAATCGGGAGTTGAGAGAGGATTCTTGCGCGGTAAGTATCATCAGACTCACCAGCCCTGCGCAGTTCTCCCCAGTCTGCCCCATTACTATCCAGTGCTGAACCTGTGGCTGTCGTTACGGAAAATTGTCCGGCTAGGTTTATTTGTCCTGGGTCAACCTGATCAAGCGCCGCACCTGTGCCCTGCACAATCTGGTACAGGACCGAAGTAGAATCCTGATTGAATATATTGGTCAATCGTTTTAAAAGATTATTTCCTTGGATACTCATACGCTCACCACCGTTGCTACGACTGTTCCAGCCTGTGGAAGTTGCGATGCGCTAACGGCCAACGAGGTTGTGCCGCTATTTAGGGTTACGCTACCTGCGTCGGCTATGCCTGCCTGAGCTAGTGCCGTTGTGACCATTTGCGAGGGATAGATATAACCGTTATTCTTTTGCGCTCCCAGTCCGAGTGCATTAATAGCGGCAGCATCGGCATTTTGTACATTTGTCTGTGCTGTGGTTTGATCATTTCCCGCGATAACGGTAATGTTTAGGGCTACATTGACGGTAAGTACAGTTGGGGATAATACCGTGGGCTTATCAATCTGTGGCCTCGTACTATTCAACAACGTTTGTAAAGCGGATATTTGCGCAGTCGTTGGAAGAGTGTTGCCGACTCCAGCGATATAAACTGCTATCCCATTAGCTGAGATATACCCCGGTACTACCGATGCACTAGTTACTCCTTCAATCGTAAGAGCTTGTTGTATATACCATGCGTCGGTTCCAATTGCTAAACCTTTAAATGCATTCAGTGCCCTAGCTCTGAGTTGGTCATCAGTCTCCGTGTCAATTCCATCTGTACCGCCTGTAGCATCAACAAACTGTACGCCATCCACGCCTGGAACCGACGATCCCCAAAGAAGCGCTGTCCCTGGTGCTATATTGCCAATGCTCCCGGCGGTTGTACAAGTTACAGGGATATTAATCGACGTGCCACCGACCGGAAAATAAACAAGCGAGTTGACGGTGAAGGTTATTGGGGCTTGACCTGCACTTGGAATAATTGTTACTAGCGCACCTGCTGGGATAGTGTACTGTTGCACCGCCGCCGTCTGCTTAGTGGCTACAAAGGTCCACTGAGCCGCCGTGGCTTGCTTTCGGTATATACCGTAGTCAGCTGCCTTGTTGTCTAAGTCTGTGCCTGTTGCCGTGGACAGGTAAGCCGCAGTTTGCGCCGTGGATATCGCCGTGTTGAGCTCATCGATAACGGATGCGATTGCGGCAAGGATTACGCCGATAACAGAGGATGAGCTATAGTCGTTCAGCTTTTTGCCTATTGCGGTTAATCCAGTTTGGATTGCGGATACCATCGTGGCTAGTACACTTGCAAACATTTAAACACCCCCAATCGGCACAGTAGTTTTGACGGTGCCCTGCCCGATAACCTCAACGGCTATTGACGCAACGAGGCCAGAATTACTTTGTTGTACGTTAACGCTTGTAACCTGGATGATACGAGGATCGACGATAAGCGTGGCGTTAATAGCCTGGAAGGCAGATGTCTGCAGGTCATCCGTGATAAGCTCATCGACCAACGTTCCTAGATTACTCCCTAAGTCATTACCAAAAATATAAGTACTCGGGATCGTTTGCACCCGAGTACTTATCATTTGCAATACGTTGTTTGTGGTGTTAACAGTCGTAATATCGCCTTGTGGGGATATGATTAGGTCCCCGGTACTATCCAAAGCTAGGTCTGTACCCAGTGGATCCGTAGACGGAAGCGGGGGATTCGTGTAGTTCAAGGGCTTTCACCTCTTTCTAGCCGGAATTAACTTTACTCGAACCGCTGGTGATCGTGCCAGTGACGGTCACAGTGTCGCCATGTGAATCAGTTCCGGAAGCCGTAATAGTATCACCTTTTCGGGCTATTCCTTCGCCTCCACCGGCTAAATTGAGATTTCCAGCAGGGCTTAAATCAACGTCTCCGTTTTGATGAAAATACAGCTTACTGCCTGACTGGTGTATGAAAGCCACATCGTCAACGTTTACAAGTGTTGGAGCAATATCAATATCATTCCAGACGCTACACAGTGTCAAGCCGGAAGAAGTATCCCCCATGTCGAAGCTAACCTTTACAGCTTGTCCTTCTGGCGGTATCGCGAGAAACCCGAAACCGTTACCCGCGTACTGACTGCCAACCCTTATCCAACCTGTCTCTACGCCATAAGGTTGGAGCATTACCTTAACGCTCGGGGGGCTTGCTTGGCGGGATGTTACAGTGCCCTCTAATATTGAGATACTCTGACTCTGTGACCGTTGCACGTAGTCTTTTATTTGCTCGAACCAATCTGTTGAAGCTATTGTCATACTAGATCCCTCCCGGGTCTGTAGCTGGCATATTAAGATTGCTAAAATTCAAAGTCATGCCGTAATTACCTTGTTTGTGATCAAAACTGTGTGTAACCTTCGTGGGCCAGTACTGTTGATCCGAGCCAAGGCCAGTACCGTAAAGCTGTAACGGCTGGTAAATATCCTGCTGGTCATTACCATCACACGCTAAATCTCCAATAAGCTCACTTGAGCTTAACTGATCCAAGATCGTATTCGCCTTGCTCTGCGCCTGATCTTGAGTGAGCCCCGGAAAGTAATACGTTTCAACCCACTCTTGATGTGCGCTTGTACCTGTGACCTTTTTAGCATAACTTGTTGCGTTTGTTGCTGTGGCTACTATTCTTGTTTTCTTTCCAGGCTGCCAGGTTATTACCTCGACCTTGATATCCTTAGCGGCGTGAGGTGTACGCTGTAAGTGCAATCTTTTTACGTTTTGCCCCCACGTGTATGGGAGGGTTGTTGACTTTAAGAACGAATCTCTTGGTCCGAAATAGAGCGTATTACCAACTACCCTGAGAGTAAAACCCTCTTGCCCTGCGAGATAGTTCATCAGGTCCCACTGAGTTATGTCTGTTGTGAGTTGTACCTGATCATCACTATAATAAGTTCCTGCCAAGGTGTAAGTTGGCGTGATTTGCGTCTGTAAGTTATATTGGGCCGCGAATGTAGCTACAATAGCGGAAGAGGTTTGGTTAGGGAATTTATCAGTCGTTTTCGTGTCCATGAAAGGGCCAACTTCATTACGGCCTGCAATCTGAACACTCTCGCCCGAAGTCTCAAAATGAAAGTCCACTGTATCCAAGTAGCCGTACATAAGCTGGGTTAGATCGCTTTCGTTATAATTGTTTGGGTCGCTTGGATAACCGCCGTAAATCTCCACTAGGATATCAGGCTGTGTGAGAAGGATTGTTTCGGTAGTTGGAGTATTCGCCAGGTCTGTTGTGCCCTTAAGGTAGTCAAGGATTCGGAAAGGACAGGTCAAGTCGAAGGTATCTGCCGCCGCGTAACCGTTTAGGTTAACATCCCAAGTTTGGAACGGGACGTAGACACTGTTTACCTTAACTATACTGCGCGGTTGACTGTAGGGACGGAAGTTGCTATTGTTTGGCAGTATGATCATGGTATCACCAGCACTGTTCCAATCGGCAGGTTGCTTGGGTCCTTGATGTTATTAGCCGTGGCAATCTTCGTATATTGTGATCCGTCGCCATAAAGATTCGCCGCTATTCCCCAAAGTGTATCGCCATCAACGACTGTGTAAGTCTGCTGAGGGGTTACCGTCGGGGCCGTTGTGGTCGTTGTGTCCGCCGTTGAGCTTGTGGTCGAACTGGCTACTGTAGACGGTTGTCCGTATAGTATCGCGTTAGGATCTTGTGACGTCAACGGCTCTAGTGTTATCTCATAATCCACTAGGTAATCGTTTTTGTAAGTTGGCTTAAACGCTGTGATCTGTACCCATCTTGGACTTAGACTTGCGACTGTTAGCTGTACAGGTTGTCCAGCCCTCCACATAGTGTCTACAGCGTTAGCTCTGTCAATGGCTGTGGTTGTGCCATCGAAAAAGGTAAAAGTACCTTTGAGCGAGATGGGATCATCAAAGGCTCCGAAGTCCTGAATAGACTTTTGACCGCCAGGATACTTTTCGATGGAAATAAGAGAGGAGCCGCCTAATGGCAACTCCTCCGGATAATCGTCGATATTAAATATAAGTGTACCGAGTTGAAGCACTTAGGTAGCACCTCCTTATTAACTATTGTTTACAGGTTTTCCTCCTATTGTGTCGAATTGGTAGTTGTTCGGACTTTCAATGCCGATACGGAGAGGAGGTGAAATATTTATGGAAGGAAATTATTGCCCATTCTTTACTACGCAATGCCGTCAAGACTGTAAGTTTTACACAACACACAAGGATCATTGTCGCCTCTTGTTAGCAATGAAAGACATTGAGGATCTCAAAATTGCTGTCGAAGAACTAAGGCGGCGTAATTAACCAAGAAACGTAATAGGTAACCCCTCGATAATGGCCCGAGCTTCGCGGATCGCTTCGCTGATTTCGTGGAAGCTCAGGTCCTTATTTTTTAGAAGACCCACAATTTCCAGTGCAATCGCTTTAACTTCCTTATCATTAGATGTTTGCTCATTCATGGTTTTTACCTCCTCAAATTTAACTACAATATTAACATTAACCTGGTACAAAGCGATTAGGTCCCATGGATCGAGACATGTTATTAGAACGCGTACCGGTTCCAAATATTTTTGCTACTTCTTGCGCGATTTCCTTGGCTGATTGATTCGGTGTAGGGTGGATATCGATGTAAGTATCGCCGTAACTCGTTCCACTGTTATCTTTTTGAGGAATCAGGTCACCTAGCTTATGATTAGGTATAACCCGGCTACCTGTTGGTATGTTTAGTATTTCCGGACCGTTTTCACCGACGAGCGACATACCACCGGGAGCGTAATTCGTTCCGCTTGCATATGCTTTACCTTGCACCCAGCTCTGTAATGACGATAGCGGGTTTGCCCAAGGATTGTGTGGTGTAGGCACGAGCGTTGCATTTGGGTTAGGCGCGGGGAGCGTATTGTTATTGTACTGCGTCCAAGCATTTTCCCCCTGTTTTTCCTGCGCCGGCTGATTGGTCCCCATAAAATTATCCATCGCAGCCTTAGCATCGTTTATAGCCTGTGTTACTTGCTTCCAATTAGTAACGATCAGTATAATCGCCGTACTAACTGCCGCCAGAAGGACAAGCCAAGGGTTGGCCGCCGTTAAGAGATTCCAGGCTATTGTGGCAATCTTCATAGCGTTCATCCAAACTAGCGCAGACGCTATAGCTGCCCCAACGGCAACGACCCATGGTGGAACGCCTTGTACTGCCTTTTTAACATCGTCCCAGTGAGTGATTATCCCCATTACCGCTAGTGCTATAACACTTAGAGTTAATACCCATGGGTTGGCATCGGCTAGGATATTCCACGCTAATGTGGCGACTTCAAGTCCCTTCATAATTACTATGGCTGATCCTATACCCCCTATGGTCGCTTTCAACCATCCGGGTATTTCGATATCGCCTTTGCTATTTATGATGCCTAAATCTTTGCCTAAATCTTCAATGTTTTTGCCAGCTTTCGGAATCTCTTGAGAGATCCAATCCGTGACGGCTTGGGTTTTTTCTTTTATGCCGCCCCAGTCATCTGTCCAGGCTTGATACAAGAGGTAGCCCGCTGCTATTAGACCTAACACCGGAGCTGCCGCGCCACCTATAGCTGATCCCAATAGCTTGAAACCTGTTCCAACTATCTCAGCCGTACTCAGATAACCTATCACGCCAGATAATAGCGTTATCGGCCCCACGACCAGCAGCACAGCTGCGGCAATCTCAGTAAAGGTAGCGATCCACTTCATTACTTCTGGATGGGCCTGTTCCCATAAAAGGATCTTTGCCAGGAAATCATTTAAGTTTCCCAGGAGAGGCAACATCGATCCCGCCACACCAAAACCAAAGTTTGTCCAGATATCCTTTAGCGTAGATGTCATTTGTGCAGTTTGACCAATCCAAGTCTCGTTAAGTGCTTTCTGTGTATCATTTACCGATGCAGAATCTTGCATCTGTTGTTGTACGTTTGTGTACTGATCTGCTCCTGCAGAGGTAGACATCGCCATGGCTACCTTTTCGCCCGGTACCCCGAAAATGTCTTTTAATAACGGTAACATCGTGGCAGCGTCCCCGTGGAATCGCTGCCCAAAATCCTGTAGGATCTTTGATGCAGCAGGTATCCCCACAAATGCGCCTTTAGCATCTTCAAAGACCGAACGACCATTTACGACAAACCCCGCTGTTTGCATAGCGTCATCGGCCTTTTTGCCAGAAGAACCGTAAATGCTTCTGCTGAGAAAGTCTTGCATAGCCATGCCGCCTTTGCCCCCACCTAGCCCCATGCGAGAAAGCCAAGCATTGTCGGTTAGTATGGTTGAAGAGCTTATACCCATCTTCTGCGCTGTCCCGGTGTAATATTTCATGTTGGTAGCAAACTCGCTCGCTGTATCGGTAGTATGCATAAGTGCTGCGTTTAGCTGATCTAGGTAAGTTGACGTGTCTTGGGTGCCTGTGATTTGAGCCAAGTTAGTCATTTTGACCGCGTTGGCTATTGCATCATTTGGGTCTTCGTGCTTCGTGCCGAACGCTTGCACATCGGAAAAATTGACATACTGTTGCATGATACTCGGATCAAGGACTGACGACTTAGACAGGCCTGCATTAGCGGCAGTGGCCATAATACCTCCGACTTGCTGGGCAGAGAACTGCGTCGGAATACCCATGGTTTGGGACATATTCATAGCTTTTTGGAATTCGTCATTATTTAGCCCTAGAGCTGTCTTGACGCCCATCATGGCCATTTGCAGGTTTCCGGCTTCGTCTGCCGCATTTGCAAGACCCTTAGCCATTACGACTCCCGCTAGTGTTAACCCACCACCAATAAAAGCCATTGATTTAAAATTATTCAGTGTGGCTTGAGTGGCTTTTGTCTGCTCGTCTAAAATGCCCATACTGGCACCCATACGCTGCATCTGGCCTGTTAGATTGTCTATTGCCGAAAAAACGACTACCGTCTCGAATGCACTGGATAAAAAGCTCATTATTCTCACCGCCTTTCATCGATACTCCATTAATCCCATCGGTTCTTTCTAGGACATATCGGGCACTTATTCCCATTTTTACGGCGCATTACTAGGTCTTGCCATTCGTGTCCGCATTTTTCGCACTTCCACCAAACTGTTTTATGAGAGCTAAAGCTGACATGTTCTGGTCTAAGATTCCCATTTCTTTCGTAGTTCCATTGTTTCGCTAACTCTGGGTTCTTTAATAGTAGACTGTTCTTCCCCTTAGAACTGGTTATATAACTGTAGATATTTGTTACATCTTCCTTTATATCCTTGCGCTTCATTTCGGAGAGTAAGGATAATTGCTCTTCGCTTAATACATAATTATCCTGAATCAAACCGAATAGCTCCAGAATACATCCCTTTAGCGAGCTTAAAGATACCTTATCTTTTCTAACCACAGTTAGCCCCATAACAGGTAAACCTATTTCTCTAACACGAATCAACCTAATGCCATTAGTTAACAATTCATGATTCTTCTTTAAATCTCTTTCTTCGCTTGTTTCCGATTTATGATACCTCACCCCGTCATACTCTATGGCGAGAAATAAGGAAGGTATAAAAACATCAACTTCATACCCATTAATTTTATGTCCACTCTGTGCATCAGGAAATAATTTTTTACAGTAGAAAAATATCGCTTGTTCTGGGAATGATGTGTGTAATTCTTTCGTACATTCTGGGCAATTACGCCACCATTTTCTGTTTGACACCTTTGATTTCCACTCATGCCCTTTTTCACATTTCCACCAGACACTTATTCCCGAACATGACGTAACGTCATTTGGTGTTAGATTTTTATTTTTAGTTGGGTGCCACTCTTTTGCTATTTCCGGGTTCACTGTTGCTAAAGAATTATTAGAAGATACCTTTTTACCACTGCAATATGGGCAATTGTTTCCACGAACACGATCAGAAATCTTCGATTGCCACTCATGGTTAATATCTTTTTTACACAACCACCATACTTTTTTGCCAGATCCATATGATACTTCAACAGGAGTTACTTTCCCGTTCTTGCTAGGGTGCCATTCTCCTACTAAATCCGGCCTCTTTACCGCTAAACAGTTTTCTGGGGACACTCTTTTGCCGCTACAGTAAGGACACCCTACCTTTCTGTTATTCATATCAGCGATTCTTGCATCGAATGCATGTCCTTCATTGCACGTCCACCAAACTTTTCTCCCCGAATTACAGAGAACCCTATCCGGCGTCAGATCTCCATTTAGATCCTTATTCCACTGTGCCACTAGTAGCGGCTTACGGACTTCCAGTGAAGACTCCCTGGAAGTCTTCTGTCCACTGCAATAAGGGCAACCTCCTTTACGACTTGTACCCGTATTTGTTCTTGAATTTACGGACGCTTGCCACTCATGCCCGCACTTCCCTAGCCACCAGATGTTCTTATGGCTACTACGTGTAAGCATATGTGGCTCAATGCCATTATTAAGCGTTGGGTGCCATTCCTTCGCTAAATCAGGTTCTACTACTGATAAGCGATTTTCATCGGTAGGATAAGGAGAAGCCATTAGATACGCCACCTTCTTGCTGTACTGATTCTAGTGCAATTATAACTGATACTTGTACTAGAATCAATGGTTATTGTACACTTAGCTGTACTTTTATTATTACTAGTGGTACAGTTATAAGAAAAGGAGGGTGGTTAATGATTAAGATTCATTTATCAAAGCTTCTGGGTGCGAAAAGGATAAGTATGTCCGAACTAGCGAGGCAAACGGGGTTATCACGAAATACAATATTTTTACTTTATCATGAAAAATCTGATCGGATTGATTTGACAACGTTAGATCGACTTTGCGTTGCCCTAAGTTGTCAGCCAGGAGAACTATTAGAGCATATAACAGACAATGAACAATAGTGCGTTACGGGAAATTAAAAAGCCGCCCGAAAGCGACTATGTCAACATTTGATTATTTACTAAAAAATATTTCTATTTTGATGGCGGTGTATACCCATCCTTTATCGCTTGTGTCGCTACCGCTTGGTTTACGATCTTAATACCGTTTAAAGCCTGTTGAAGGTCATCTTTTGCACTTGATAATATACTTACCTTTTGGTTATCCATATAATCCTTTGATTCCTTAATGGAGTTTTGTAAATAAGAGGTAGCCATTTGCAGGGATTCCTTTGAGTCATTATATTGGGGTGACACATCAATACTTACAACCCTGCCGTAGAGGCTTTGTGCTTGACCGTAAAGCTTGCCAAGATCCGAATAACCTGTAACGGGATCAATTGCACCCGTACTTATGTCGCTAAGTTCTCCCTGATAAGAAGTTATTAGGGAATTGATAGGTTTGATTATTCCATCAAATGTCGTGACTGCACTTTCTGCTTGCTGTTGGGGTGTTGGTTGTGCCGGTTGTACTGGTTGAGTAACCGTGGGTGTAACTGGCGCTTGCGCCGCACCCTGCGTATCACTACCACATCCAGCAATGCCAATCGTAAGAATTAACAAAACCAAAAATATTATTTTTTTCATAAACTTAGCCCTCCGTTTTATTGACATTATATTGCTTATTTATGCGGAAGGCTATAGTTTATGTTTTACTTCTTAGGCTTCTGCTTTTCCCTGATCTCTTTTAATATTTCCATCGTTGCCTTACGCTCTACCCTAGTCATTTCCAGGGCAGAAATACCCAAAGGTATGCCGCCTTGTGTAGCATCGGCCAACATAACGCTCTCGTAAAACGCCGCTAAGTTTTTTAGGTCATTAACTCGGCGGCTGAAGCTTCCCCCTGCTCATCGGTCTTTTCCTCGGTATCTCCCTTGGTATCTTCCTTGTAGTCATTTAACCGACTATAGGCCATGCCAATTTGACCGATCTGTTTTGACGTAAATCCAGCCATGAAAGTTCTAACGTCATTAAGACTCACAGGCCGCTTAACTTCCTTACCATTAATTTCCTTGATCGCAAATACGAGCATAACATACCTTAATTGGAGTTGTCCGGCTCCAGGGGTACTCATCTCTTTACCGATTACCTTTGCTGCAATCATATCATCCAGCCCCGTTAATTCAGTCACTTTAACTTCGCGGCCATCTTTTAATTTTACAAGCTCAAATTCTCTTTCCATGATTAATCCCCCTTAAGAATTTTAATAGTTAGAGCGCGGTGTAGTGCCGCGCTTATTTATCCCTGCGTCCGCGTCTGTGCCGCTCCGGTGAACGAGTATTTAATTTCGTCTTTTGCGGAAGTGTCTTCTTTTTTAAAGTTATACAGGACCGTATCGGCCCATACATAGGTCACGACAGCTCCGCTGTAATACGTTGTTGT
>Ga0326727_10026674_pt1 | contig 10687 bp, 7 predicted proteins | sample MB2enrmetagenome_FD_207643 | JGI IMG/M metagenome (GOLD analysis project Ga0326727, IMG submission 207643) | Lab enriched peat soil microbial communities from McLean, Ithaca, NY, United States - MB29MY | ecosystem: Environmental > Terrestrial > Soil > Wetlands > Peat | place: USA: New York... | reverse complement strand
TTCTGGGCGGCGTGGCCATCCCATCCGAGCTCGGCTTGGACGGCCACTCCGACGCCGACGTGCTCTCGCACGCCATTACCGACGCTCTGCTCGGCGCGGCCGCCCTGGGCGATATCGGCCTGCACTTCCCGGACACCGACCCGCGCTGGGCCGGCGCCGATAGCTCGGTTTTCCTCCGGCATGCCCTCAAGCTGGCGAGCGAACAGGGCTACCGTCTGGTGAACGTCGATTGCACCGTTTTGCTCGAGCGCCCCAAACTCAAGGACTACCGCGGGGCCATTCGGGAGAAGCTGGCCGCAACGCTGTCGCTCGATCTGGAGCGCGTTTCCGTCAAGTTCAAGACCGCCGAAAAGCTCGGGCCGGTGGGAGAATCGCGCGCCGCCGAAGCCCAGGCCGTCGTAACGCTCGCGCGCGATTGAGGAGAAGATCATGAAGTGGAATACCGCAGGAGTCTGCGTTCTGGCCGTCCTGGGCGCGACCGCCGGTTTCGCCCAAAGAACCGAAGACATCGAAGGAAGCAAGGACCATCCGCTGGTTTCGCGCTACCCCGGCACTTTCATCAGCGAGTATCAGTACGTCGAGTTCGACGAGTTCACGCTGCCGCTGGGCAAGTTCAAGGATGACGGCGCCTTCGAAAAAAGCCAGCACCTGGAAGGCAAGATCACCCACATCGTCTACATCGCTCCGCCGGGCCGCTCTATCCTGGAAATCTACCGCAACTACGAGAGCGCTCTGAAACGGGGCAACTTCCAGATCTTGTGGTCCTGCGTGAACTCCGAGGGGTGCGGGCACGGAACACCCACGCTGTACGCCGCCAAAGGCGCCGAAGACTGGGATTGGAGCGCCGGCCAGCGCGTGCTCTCGGCCAAGCAGGCCAGGGCCGAGGGCGATGTCTACCTGAGCCTGCACATCGGTCAGTGGAGCGATCTGGCCCAGGGGTCCGCCATCCATCTCTACGTCGTGGAGGTCAAGCCCATGCAAGGCGGGCTGGTCACGGTGGACGCGGCCGCGCTCGCGGGCGACATTACGCGAACGGGCCACTCGGCGGTCTACGGCATCTACTTCGACACCGGCAAGGCGGAGGTCAAGCCGGAATCCGACGCCGCGCTCGGCGAGATCGCCAAGCTGCTCCAGCAGGACCCCGCGCTCAAACTCCTGGTAGTGGGACATACTGACAACGTCGGCGCCCTGGCATCCAACATGGATCTCTCCAAGCGCCGCGCCGCCGCCGTCGTGCAAGTGCTGACCACCAAGTACGCCATCGCCGCCGCCCGCCTCAGCCCCCAAGGCGCCGGCCCCCTTGCACCCGTCGCCTCCAACTCGACCGAAGAAGGCCGCGCCAAGAACCGCCGCGTGGAGCTGGTGCAGCAATAGGACAGAGGCGCCTGCGGAAATGCTCAAAAACCATCTTGAGCCGCAGATGAACGCAGATAAACACCGATGGACACGCTCTTTGCTGATCGGCGTTTATCTGCGTTCATCTGCGGCTAGGTATTCGTGCCGTTCCTGCCTCACTTCCGCTCGAACTCGTCCCCCTTCTTGAACCGCCCCAATTCCTCCGCGTTCGCCGCGTCGATCCCGATCAGCGTTGCAAACCGCGCGATCTGCTCCAGCCCCGAGAAATCCCATTCCTCGTGAAACTCGTCCGAGGGCTGATGGTAGTGCTTCGCGTTGAACTCCTCGAACAGCTTCTCTCCGAAGTCCGCCGGCTTGCCCAGAAACTCCGTGCCCTGGCTGATCGAGAACGCGGGAATCCCAGCGCGCGCGAACGAGAAGTGGTCCGAGCGGTAGTAGTGCCCCTGCTCGGGGTGCGCCTCGGGCTTGATCTCGAAGCCCATCCGCCGCGCCGCCTCCTCCACCAGCGGCCAGAGCGTGGTCCGCTCCGCGCCCGAAACCTCGACATCCCGCGTCCGCCCCTCCGGTTGAAACGCGTCGAAATTCAGCGCCAGCGCCGTCTTGTCCGCCGCCACCACCGGATGCGCCGCGTAGTATTCCGACCCGCGCAGCCCGGATTCCTCCGCGGTCACCGAGAGGAAAATCGCCGTGCGCCGCGGCTTCTGTTCCAATCCCGCCCAGGCCCGCGCAATCTCCAGCAGGATGGCGCAGCCCGTCGCGTTGTCCACCGCGCCGTTATAGATCGCGTCGCCGTTCACCGGAGTGCCTATTCCCAAGTGGTCCCAGTGCGCGCTGAACAGCACCGCCTCCGAGCGCCGCGCCGGATCGCTCCCCGGAATCTGGGCCACCACGTTGCGCGTCTCCTGCTCGCGCACCTTGGAGACCATCTTCCCGTGGAACCGTATGCCCAGCGGAATGGGATGAAACCCCCGCGATTCGGAGGCCTGCAACAGTTCGGGCACCGTGTGGCCGGCTAGCGCCAGAATGCGGCCGCCCGCTTCGCTCGTCACCCATCCGGCCAGCGCCAGCGCCGGCTCGCCCGGCGCCACCCGCACCCACGACTCTTCCCTGCCCCAGGAACTCCGCACCACGTCCCAGCCGTAGCCCGCCGTGGGCGTGGTGTGGATGATGATCGCTCCCAGCGCCCCCTTGCGCAACGCCTCTTCGTACTTGTACGACCAGCGCCCGTAGTAAGTGAGCGCCTTTCCCGCGAAGAACTTCGGGTCGTTCGATTCCGGCTCGTTCGTGAACAGCACCAGAATCTTGCCCCGAACGTCCGCGTCCTTGAAGTCGTCCCAGCCAAACTCCGGAGCCACGATCCCGTGCCCCACGAACACCGCCTCCGCGTCGATGGCCGCCTCCGGTTGCTGCCGCTCGTTGGTCCCCACGAAGTCTTCCAGCCACCTCAGGGCCACCGTCTGGCCCTGCGCCGTGGCCGCGAGCTGCGAATCCGGCTGGGGCTCCACTCCCACCAGCGGCACCTTTTGGTAGAACGTGCCGTTGTCCCCGGCCGGCTTGGCCCCCATCGCCTCGAACTGCGCCGCGATGTATTCGGTGGCCAGTTGTCCCCCGCGCGTTCCCACCCCGCGCCCTTCCAACAGGTCGCTCGCGAGGAAGCGCGTATCCGCCCGTATGCGCTGCCCCGAAACGTCGCTCATCTGCGCCGCCGCCAGCGCGGCCAGTCCAATTGCCAGCAGTATCCGCTTCATGCTTCCAGTATCGCCGCTCTTTTGCTAAGCTGTCAGTGCCATGAAGAACAATCTGCGCAGCATTTCCCTCGCCCTGGGCGGCGCCCTCGCTATCGCGGCCGCCAGTGGCTTCTACCAGCTCGTGGACCAGGGTTTCACGGACACTCCCATGCTCCCCGGCCAGCCCTGGCACGTTCACGACCCCGCGCGCCCCCATCCGCGCATCGTCACGCCCGGCGTTTTGCCCGGCCAACCCCCTTCCGACGCCATCGTTCTGTTCGACGGCAAGGATCTCTCCCATTGGCGCCACATCCACAACGGCCGCTCCGTCCCGCCCGCCTGGAAGCTCGAAAACGGCTACATGGAAGTCGTCGACAGCGCCGGAGATCTGGTCAGCAAGGAGTCGTTCGGCGACGCCCAGTATCACGTCGAGTGGGCCTCTCCGTCGGTGATCGAGAATTCCAGCCAGGGGCGCGGCAACAGCGGCGTGATCATCATGAGCCGCTATGAGATCCAGGTGCTGGATTGCTACGACAACCCCACCTATGCCGATGGCCAGGCCGGCGCCATTTACGGCCAGTGGCCCCCGCTGGTGAATCCGTCGCGCAAACCCGGCGAGTGGCAGACCTACGACATCGCCTTCGAGACCCCGCGCTTCGACGGCGGCAAGCTGGTCAAGCCAGGCTACGTCACGGTCTTCTACAACGGCGTCCTGGTGCAGAACCACCAGCAAATTATTGGCGCCATGGTCTACCGCAAGGTGGCCACCTATACGCCCCACAGCCCCGAAGAGCCGCTGTCCCTCCAGGCGCACCACAACCCGGTCCGCTTCCGCAACGTCTGGGTCCGCCGCCTGGCCGGTTACGATCAACCCTAAAGTCCGGTCACCGCTCAGCCGATTTCCTCTGCGGCGGTGGTTCATGAACTTCCGCCGCCGACTCCAGGGTTGCGCCTGTTATCGCGCACGCTCTGGAGGCAGCCGGGAAATCGTATGGGCTCCGAGCTGTTCAACTCGTTGCACAGCATGGACCGGAGCTCCCTCGCGCTGCTGCTATTCGCAGGTTGCTTCGTGCTGGCCTGCGTCCTCGGCATGATCCGCACCGTCCGATAGGGGAACCTGGGTGGTCAGGGCTTCCGGGTAGTGTCCGTGGAACAGGAAGCGATCAACTTCAAGACGTCACCGAGATTCGCGTTGTCGACTGAGTACTGAAGGTCCCACCCTCCCCGCCAAGACCTGGAGAACTTCAGGAGAAGTTTCCCGCAGGCGTCCCCCGAGCTGTTCGTAAACAGCGTTTCTATTTCGGGGTTATCGTAGCTCCCTTCAAAGCTCCGAGGTCCTCTTTTTTCTTCGAGCGTCTCATCGGGTTCCGACCACCCGCCAGAAATCGCGAACCGATATCCCACCTCAATGCTGCGATCAGACGGTCCGGGCCAAAGTTCGGATCTCATCGCCGCCCAGGTCTTCCCCCGCAGGAGTTGTTCGAGCGCCGATCCGGCGTTTGGTCCCAGGTTTGTCTCCAGTAACAGGCGATCATCGGTCTCCCATGCCAGAATCAGATCATCCAACGCGTCTTTCGGCTCATCGCCCCGCCCACAATGGATCCGAAAAGGGGACTTCTCCCGCGAGGGAGGAACGCAGGGAGTTACCTTGAGCTCCTCGGCAGTGGAACCCGCCACGGTGCATGTGTGGACGCCATCCAGCGCCGGCAGTCGCGCAAAAGAAGAAACGTATGAAGTAAGCCCCAGCGCAAGAGCAATGGAGCCATCCACGCCGTAAGCGTGATCCGCAAGATTGGGATTCCCGACCAACTTGTGCAGTCGCGGAAATGCCTCCGGCCCCTTGATCCGGGCGTACGCCCCCATCAGCCATCCAGCCTGTAACGCGACCCCCGATTTCCAGCCGCGCGCCTCGAGTGAATCAAGCGCCTCCTCGATGGCGGGAACGGCCGGGAGGCCCATTTTCACGAGCGACATGGTGAGCGCGCGGTCGTCTTCACCCTCCCAATAAATCTCTCCGCAACTGAACCTTTGGAACGCCCCCTTTTTCGTACCATTCTTGTCGGGCCGATCGGATTGATACGTCAGGTACCTTATGAGCTCGGCAGGTGACTGGGGCGCCGTCTGGCCAAGGGCCCCGCCCGCCGCAACAAGCAGCGTAGTTCCAAGCAGCTTCATCGCACGGAAAGGCACACAGCATTGGGCGTTCATGCGTCCCCTCAGTATCCCAGCACCCGCCCGGCCTCGCGCACAATGTCCTCGACCTGCGGTAGAATCTCGCTTTCCAGTTGCGGATTGTAACCGATCCAGGTATCGAGGGCGGCGACGCGGGCGACGGGAGCGTCCAGGCAGTCGAACAACTCCCCGGCGATGCGCGCGGCCACCTCGGCGCCGTAGCCCCAGGCCAGGCAGTCCTCGTGCGCGATGAGCACGCGGCTGGTCTTGCGGACGCTGGCCCGGATGGCTTCCCAGTCGTAGGGCGCCAGGCTCCGCAGGTCGATCACCTCCACCGTTACGCCCGGGCTCTTCCACTCGATCTGCGAGGCGGCTTGCAGCGCTTTATGCACCAGCGCGCCGTAGGCTATGACCGTCAGGTTGGCGCCGGCTTTCACCAGGCGGGCCTGGCCGAACGGGATGGTGAATTCGGGCCCCGGATGCGGCGAGCGGTTGTAGGGCTCGCGGTACAGGCGCTTGTGCTCGAGAAACAGCACCGGGTCGTCCGAGCGCAGCGCGGTGCGCAGCAGGCCGCAAGCGTCCAGCGCGTTGGAGGGCATGACCACCCGCAGCCCGGGAATGTGCGTGAACTCCACCTCTCCACATTGGCTGTGATAGATGGCGCCGCCGGTCAGGTACCCCCCGATCGGCACGCGCACCACCGCCGGGCAGGAGTAGCCGCCGTTGGAGCGCCAGCGCAGCGTGGCCAGTTCGTTGCGGATCTGCATCATGGCCGGCCAGATGTAATCGAAAAACTGGATTTCGGCCACCGGCTTCAAACCGCGCGTAGCCATTCCAATGGCCCGCCCCACGATGGCGGCCTCGGCCAGCGGCGCGTTGAAACAGCGCTCCGAGCCGAACTCGCGTTGCAGCCCCGCGGTAGCTTTGAACACGCCGCCCTTGCCCTTGACTTCGGCCAGGCCCCCTTCGCGGCTGCAATCGGCGACATCCTCGCCAAAGACGACGACGCGGGGGTCGCGGCGCATTTCCTCCGCCAGGGTCAGGTTGATCTCATCGACCATGGTGCGCGGTTCTCCCTCCAGGCGCGGCGTAGCCGAGAAGGCGCTCGAAGCCGGATCCACGCGATCCGAGTACAGGCGCAGCAGCGCGGAAGCGCGCGCCGGGGGCTGGGCGCGCAACGCATTCTCGGTGGCCTGCTGGATCTCGACTTCGATCTCGTGAACGATGATCTGGAGGGCCTGGCGGTCCAGCACGCCCTCGGCGACCAGTTGCTCGGGAAACTTGAGGATAGGATCGCGGGCGGACTCGGCGGCGCGCTCGGCTTGCGTCTTGTACAGCCGTTCGTCGTCGGAAAGCGAATGGGAATAGGGACGGGTGACCTCGGCGCGGACGAGCGCGGGGCCGTGGCGCGCGCGGCACCAGTCCACCCCCCGCCGCATGGCCTCCAAGGACGCGGTGAAATCCGTGCCATCCACTTCTTCCACGTGCAGGCTCGGGAACGCCCCGACCAGCGCGGCGATATTGCCGCCGGCGGTCTGCTTCTCTACGGGAACCGAGATGGCGTAGCCGTTGTCCTCCACCAGGAAGACCAACGGCAACCGCTCCAGGCAGGCCGCGTTTAGCGCTTCCCAGAACTCCCCTTCGCTGGTGGCGCCTTCGCCGGAGGTCACCAGCGTGATCTCGTCGCTTTCCGGGTGCAGCCGGCGGCCCGCATCGGCGCATCCCACCGCTTGCAGGTACTGCGTGCCGGTGGGCGAGCTGGAGCTGACGATGTGGAACTGCGGCGCGCTCCAGTGCGACGGCATCTGGCGGCCGCCGCTTCCCACGTCGGCGGCGGCGCCCACGGCCGCCAGCAGCATCTGCTCGGCGGTGACCCCCAGCATGAGGCACAGCGTGCGATCGCGGTAATAAGGATAGATCCAGTCGTGCCCGGCGCGCAGCGCCATGCCCGCGGCGGCCTGTATGGCTTCGTGCCCGGCGCCGCTGATTTGGAAGAAAACCCGGTTCTGGCGCTTCAGAAGGATCTCCCGGTCGTCCAGCCGCCGGGACATGTACATGGTGCGGAAAACCTGGATCAGCGCCTCGGGACCGAGCCCACTCAAGCGGCCGGCAGCTTCGGATGCGGCCTGGACTGTGGCGCGCTCTGCCATGCGAAAGCGCCTCCCAGTCCAAGTGTAGCCGAGGGCGGAGGAACTTTCTTGGGCTTGCCGCCTAGCCAAGTTCTTGCCGCCGCCGGATGAGGGTGTTGCTTTGTTTTCAGCGGGTTCTGCGTGGCAGCCCGCGTGCCCCAAGCATGGCGGGAGCGTCCGCACGCAGCGCCACATGCACAGAACGCCGGCCGGTATCCTGATCGCCGCCGGACTTCTCCTGGCGCAGGACGAGCCGCTCATTCTGCGCCCCGCGGCGCCACCCAAAGCCCCGCGCGCGATGCCCCTGGCGATTCTGGACGACGGCGTCCTCTACGCGGAGAGCCCCCTCCGCGAGCAGTCCGTCGACGAGCGGCAGCGCAATTGCCGCCTGCTGGTGGATGCGGTCAAAATCGCGCTGCGCGAACTCTCGGACGAGGGGTTCTTCCGTCAGGAGAAGGAATGCGCCCCCAAAACTCCGCCGCGCCGCTAACGTGGCCCGCCGGGGCCGGCCGGTGGCCCGTCGAACCGAACGTGGCTTGTGCCACCCCCATTCGAAAAGGGGTATGTAGGTTTGTCCTGCACTGGCCGATTAGATTCCGAGTGCAGTGACTCGCAACGCCGCCGTCGCCGCCAATGTGAAGACGTGTAGGGCGAAGGGGCGGCGGAAGCAGGCTCAAGGACACAGCAACGCGCCGTTTTCGGCTCCGCGGAGAACAAGGGAATGCAACTGCAAGACGACGATGTGATTCGCGAATTTCTGGTCGAGAGTCACGAAAACCTCTCGCGCCTGGATCTGGAGCTGGTCTCGCTGGAGAAGCGGCCGAAGGATGCCGCCTTGCTGGCCAGCGTCTTCCGCACCATGCACACCATCAAGGGCACCTGCGGTTTCCTGGCGTTTTCGACCCTGGAGAAGATCAGCCACCAGGCCGAGAGCCTGCTGAGCCAGTTGCGCGACGGCGAACGGGAGCTCACTCCGCACCTGGTGTCCCTGATTCTGGAGACGGTCGACGCGACGCGCAAGGTGCTGGCCTCCATCGAAGCCAGTGGAGAGGAAGGGCCGGACCGCTTTGAGGAGCTCACCGAACGACTGCGTGCGGCGGCCCAGTCCAAGGCCGAAGCCGCCGACAGCCCGCCCGTTACCGCCGCGCCACCGGCCCCCGCGGCGGTGCATCCCCAGGAGCCGGCGCCCGCCGAGCGCGCCGAAGCCGTCAAGCCGGAGCCCTCCGAAGCCGTCAAGCCGGAGCCCTCCGAAGCCGCCAAGCCGGAGCGCGCCGAAGCCGCGAAGCCGGAGGAAGAGGCCGCGAAATCCTCCGCTGTGGCGGACGCCAACATCCGGGTCGGCGTGGTGCTCCTGGACAAGCTCATGGATCTGGTGGGGGAGTTGGTGCTAACCCGCAATCAGATCCTGCAGTTCAATACCGAGCGGGAGGACGCCACCCTCAACGCGACCGCGCAGCGGTTGAACCTGATCACCACCGAGTTGCAGGAAGGCGTCATGAAGACGCGCATGCAACCCATCGGCGTGGTCTGGAACAACCTGCCGCGCGTGGTGCGCGACATGGCGGTGGCCCTCGGCAAGCAGGTCCGGCTGGAGCTGGTGGGCGCCGAGACCGAACTCGACCGGACCATTATCGAGGCGATCAAGGACCCGCTGGTGCACCTGGTCCGGAATTCGTGCGACCACGGCATCGAGCCGCCGGAGGCGCGCGTGCGCGCGGGCAAGCCGCCCCAGGGAACGTTGACCCTGCGCGCCTATCACGAAGGCGGGCACGTCACCATCGAGATCATCGACGACGGCGCCGGAGTCAACGTCGAGCGAGTGAAGGCCAAGGCCGTACAGAAAGGGCTGCTGGGACCGGAACAGGCCGCGCGCCTGAGCGACCGCGAGGCGCTCAATCTGCTCTTCGTGCCGGGGTTTTCCACCGCCGAGGCGGTGACCAACGTCTCCGGCCGCGGCGTGGGCATGGACGTCGTCAAGTCCAACATCGAGAGGATCGGGGGCGTGGTCGATCTGACCAGCCGCTGGGGGGAAGGAACCACCCTGAAACTCAAGATCCCCCTAACGCTGGCGATTATCCCCGGCCTGGTGGTGACGGTGGGGAATTCGCGCTCCAGCGCGCGGGAGGGACCGGGGCATGGGGAGCGGTTTGTGATTCCGCAGGTGAGCCTGCTGGAACTGATCCGGCTGGAGGGCGAGGCGGGTCAGAAGCAGATCGAACGGATTCATGGCACGCGCGTGTACCGGCGCCGCGGCATTCTGTTGCCGATCGCCTACCTGAACGAGGTTTTGGGCATCGAGAGCGATACCACCACGGGGGTGGTCAACATCGTGGTGTTGCAGGCCGAGGACCACCAGTTCGGGCTGGTCGTGGACGGCATCAACGATACCCAGGACATCGTGGTCAAACCGTTGGGCAAGCAACTGAAGGGACTGAACTGCTACGCCGGGGCGACCATCATGGGAGACGGCCACGTGGTCTTGATCCTGGACGTGCTGGGAATCGGGCAGCGCTCCGGGGTGCTGGTGGAATCCCGCGAACAGACGCGCGTGGCCAAGGAACAGAAGACGCAGTCGGGGCTCGAACAGCAGCGCCTGCTGTTGTTCCGGGTGGGCAGCTTCGAGCGCCTGGCGATTCCGCTTTCTCTGGTAGCCCGGCTCGAGGAGTTTCCGCAGGCGTCCATCGAGCACGCGGGCGGATGCCAGGTGGTGCAATACCGGAACCGCATCCTGCCCCTGATCCCGCTGCGGGCGGTGCTCGAATCCGGCGCGGCGGACACCGGAGAGGCGGCCGATCCGGCGCAGGTGATCGTTTTCAACGACGGCGACCGGAGCGTGGGCCTGATGGTCGACCAGATCCTGGATGTCGCCGAAGAGGTGGTCACGGTGCGCCAGAAGGCGAGCCGCGAAGGCCTGCTGGGCTCGGCGGTGGTGGGCAAGCGGGTAGCGGATTTCCTGGATCTCAACTACGTCATTCGAACCGCGGCGGTGGGTTGGTTCCAGGCCGGGGGCGGGTCCGGCGCCGGCAGCAGAATCCTGCTCGCCGAAGGCTCGGCCTTCTCGCGGGGCCTGATCCGAAGCGGGTTGGACATGGCCGGCTACCGGGTGCTGGAGGCCGCCAATCTGGACCAGGCGATTCGCCGGCTGGAGCAGCAGCCGGTGGACGTCGTCGTGGCGGCGCTGGATCTTCCGCCCAACGGCAGTTCCGCCCTGCTGGAGGCGATGCGCCGCCGGCCGGAGTGGGAAGGCATCCCGATGCTGGCGCTGGCCGACTCGGCCGAGCAGATTCGAGCGCGCGCCGGCCA
>Ga0326727_10026671_pt1 | contig 10688 bp, 5 predicted proteins | sample MB2enrmetagenome_FD_207643 | JGI IMG/M metagenome (GOLD analysis project Ga0326727, IMG submission 207643) | Lab enriched peat soil microbial communities from McLean, Ithaca, NY, United States - MB29MY | ecosystem: Environmental > Terrestrial > Soil > Wetlands > Peat | place: USA: New York... | reverse complement strand
CCATCCCTACGATCGCATCAACGTTATCGGCGGGACCAAAGGCGTCTTCGCAGACTACCCGCCCCGCATCTACTTCGACGGCCAGGCAGGCGGTGAGGCCTGGGGCAGCATCGACGCCTTCAAGGAACATCAACATCCGCTCTGGAAGCGCGAGGGCGAGATTGCCAAGAAGCTCGGCGGCCACGGCGGCATGGACTACATCATGCTCTACCGGCTCGTGCAGTGCATGAAGGATGGCCTGGTCCCGGATATGGATGTCTACGATGCGGCGGCCTGGTCGGCGCCGGGACCGCTGAGCCGCATCTCAGTCGCCAACGGCAGCGCCCCAGCCAGGTTCCCTGACTTCACGCGCGGACACTGGCGCGAGCGCTCCGCCTCGCAGATTGCAATGCAGAGCTAGCGGGGTGAATTGGCAGCTCTTCACCCTGTCAGATCGGTAGCCCAGTTCTCTCTGCCAACGAGATCGGGGAGGCGGCTGAAAACTCTATCCCCAGTCACCAGAATCGCACCGGCGGCGATGGAGTGGGCCGCGATCAGCATGTCTATGCTTTCCAACGGTCGTCCTGCCGCTCCCTGTTTCACCCGCAGATGCCCGTACGCCCGCGCTTCCACCGAACCCAGCGGAAGCACCAGCATGCGGCCCAGGAACTTTTGAAGCGCGCAGCGGAGGTTCTCCGCGTTCGGGCTTTTGGCCAGGCCAAACTCCACAGTTCAAACTCCGTGACGATGGAAGTGGAGGCGGCCAAACCCATCCCCAAACCGGCAAGTCTGGCTCGAGCCGCGGGGGACTTGCCCTTGACGATATAGCTGACGGTATTGGTGTCGAGCATGTACAGCCGGCTCATAGCTCTTCGCGTTCTTGAGCCGGGCCCTGGCTCCGATCTGCCAGGAAATCCTCCGGGAACCCCGCCTTGTCCAGGGCGCCAAAAACCTCATCCCAGGTCCCCGGCGCCTGGGAGAGAATCACGTCCCCACTCTTCGGATCGCGTCGAATGTAAACCTCTTTTGAGGCAAACCGGTAAGCGGCCGGGATGCGCACAGCCTGGCTCCGCCCACTCATGAAAACGCGCGCCTTATCCACCTGGGCCATGGCCCCCCGCTGAGGTATACCATGCCATATCTCAGAGTCGGCAGCAACTGGGCGCCTGGGCGTGCGGCGGGATTGGTAGACTTTACCCCATCCCGGACGGTGACAGCAGCCTCCGAGTAGGACAGACCTCACGCGGCGCAAGCCGCCTCCGCCTCACCGCAGGTGATCCAGCCGGAACGCCGCCGCCTGAAAGTCGCCGCGGAACTCCGTGTCCATCTCCAGCCCGTGGTTCATCCACCAGGCCCCGCTGGCCAAAATCGGCTCTCCGGCCCGCGTTTTGCCCTCGATGGGCGAGAGCGCATAGTTGGCCGCCGGGTCAAGCCCCTTCAGCTTCAGCGTGGGGAAGAGCCGCCCCTTCTGCGTCGAGTGGATGAACGCGAACACCACCGACTGGCTCCTGTCCGGGCGTACCGTCTGCGTTGCTGAGAACTCGCTTCCCTCGCGCGGCGAAATCAGCCGGTAGAGATCCCCCTGCACAATCGTCGCCTGCACCTCGTGGTAGGCCGCGATCAGCCGCTTGGCGGTCGCTGCCTCCTCGTCGCTCCATTTGGCGATGTTCGCGCCAATCCCCAGCGACCCCTGCATCGAACTGAGCATCCGGTAATTCAGCGACGTGCTTCGCTTGTTCATCCAGTGCGGCGAATCGGTCACCCACGCCATCATGATCTGCGGTGTGTAAGCGTAAGTGAAGCCATCCTGCTGCATCAGCCGGTCGAACGGGTCCGTATTGTCCGACGGCCACACCTCGTCCACATAGCGCAGAATCCCCAGGTCCACGCGTCCGCCGCCTCCGGAGCAGGATTCGATCTCCACCTTGGGGTGGCGCTTACGCAACTCGTCCAGAATTGCATACAGGTTGCGCGTGAACTCCACGTACACCTTCTTCTGCTCGGGAGCCGCAAGCTGATCCCACCCCGGCTCGCTCCAGTTGCGGTTGTAATCCCACTTCAGAAAGGCAATATCGTTTTCCGTCAGCAGTTTGTCCAGAAAGCCCTGCACATACGCGCGCACATCCGGCCGCGCCAGGTTCAGCACCAGTTGGTTGCGCTGCTCGGACCGCGGCCGCCCAGGGAAATTCAGCACCCAATCCGGATGCTTGCGGTAAAGGTCAGAGTCCGGGTTCACCATCTCCGGCTCAACCCAAAGCCCGAAGTCCATCCCCAGCGCGTGGACCTTGTCGATCAGCGGCTTCAGCCCATGAGGAAACTTTTCGGCATTGACATACCAGTCGCCCAGCCCCGCGTGGTCGTCCTTGCGCTGCCCAAACCAGCCGTCGTCCATCACAAAACGGTCGATGCCCAGCGCGGCGGCTTTTTCCGCCAGCGCCATCTGCCCGGCCTCGGTCACGTTGAACTCGGTCGCCTCCCAGGAGTTGTAGATCACCGGGCGCGGCTTGGGCAGCTTCTGTCCTTCGGTGGCCTTGGTGCGCGGCAGGACGTTCTCCAGTTCATAGCGGTGCAGCAGCCGCGAAGCGGCGCCCAGTCCGTGGGCCGAGTAGCCTCCATAAAACACCGGCGTCTCCAGCGCCAGCCCCGGATGCAGCACATAGTTGAACTCGAAGGGGTTGAAGCCCCCCGTAACCCGAACCTCGTCCAACTGGTCCTGCTCGACCGTAATTCTCCACGACCCGCTCCATCCCAGAGCGCCGAACCACACTTCGCCATGGTTTTCATCCGGATCGCCGGCCTGGATCGCAAACCACGGATTCGCCTGGTGCCCGGTCGTTCCCCGTCGGCTTTCAATCACCCGCGCCCCCGGATGGATCGTCTCCTGGGTCAGCGTCCACTCCCCTGCCCAGCGCCCAGTCAGGTAGTTCAGCGTGTAATGCGCCGGGGGAAGAGTCCAGGCCGCGGCTGCGGCCTGCTCCACCGTTACTGGCAGCGTCTCCCGGTTCGCGATCGTCGCCCACCGCGCCAGAATCCCGGTTTCCGCGTCGATCCGGTAGTGCAGCGTGACAAAGATCTCGCGCTTGATGTCCTTCAACACCACATCGAAGCCGTCGTCTTTGGCTTGGTGGCTGAGGTAATGCAACACCAGGTCGCGGTTGCCATCGGCAAAGCTTACCTTCAAAGCCGGCTCCACAAACAGCCCCGCGCCCCAGCCCGCATACTCCTGCGGCGTATTCGTATACGAGGAATCGAACGAGGCCCACTCCGGCATCGGCATGGCCTGAGCAAAGCTGTCCGTTGCCGCCAGCCGTCCACCCCAGTAGACCTGCTGCAACTCACCCCTGGGATTCACGCCGAAGACATAGGAAACGCCGCCGCCATCCATCCGGAAGACCTTGGGGCCGAAATCGAAGGTGACCGCCGCGGGCTTTGGCTGCGCCATGAGACCGACTGCCAGAAATAGTGTGCAAATTGAAAGACTTTTCATCAAGAGTTGCCCCCTCGATTGGGTTCGCAAACCGCACCATCATAGCACCGGCAAGGGCGCCACAGGCCGATCACCCAATCGTCACCGTCACGCTCTCGCCCCTGGGCAGGGCCCAGCTCTTGCAGCCGGGCGGCGCGGCCTGGCGGCCCGTAGGCAGCTTCACCTTTTCGCCCGCATCCAGAATCAACTCCGCCTCCATCTCCGCCGGCACAAATAGCGTCATCTCCCGGCCGCCCCCAGCTCTCTTGGCCGCAAACCGGATCGTGCCGCGCACTGTATGAGCCTGGCAGGCAATCTCGCCCAGGTCGCCCAGTTGCGGCTCAAGCACACAGGTTGCATACCCTGGACTGGTAGGCCGAAGCCCCAGAATGCCGTGATACAGCAGGATCAGCGGCGCCACCGGGCAATGGCTCCATTCCGCGCCGCTATCGTACGAGGGAACCCAGTCCTCCGCCAGCGTGTTGTTCTCCTCCGCCGCAGTCATATCCCAGCGCGACCGGAAATCGTCCAGCACCACCTGCATCCGGCGCGATTTGGCCAGCGCCCAGTAGCGCCACACCGCATTCGCCGGGTAGGAGAGCCCCATCTCCGTGGGACAATCCGTCAGCATCTTCACTGCCGCCGCCGTCGCGCCTCCAGGGCACTGGTCAAAGAGGATGGCCGTGGCCAGCGAGCGGTCGCAGGCGCGGATGCGCCCCTCTTCCGCGCTCCACGGCAGGTTGACGATGAAAACCTGCCGCCCCGCGTCCCAGAAGCGCTTCACCGCGGCGTTCTCCAGTTCCTGTCCAAGCGTCTCCAGCGTCCGCGCCGCCCCATCGTCGCCGAATGCGCGGGCCAGCGGCGCCAGCGCATGGCGAAAGGCCGCCGCCGCGTAAAGGTTGAATGCGCACTGCTTGTGGCGTTGCTCCGCGTACGCGTTGTGGTCGATCCACACATACGGAATGCCCAGATTCTCCACCTTCAGCAAGCCGTATTCGTCGCGAATCGTGCCCAGGTAGTCCACCATCCCCGCAAAGCGCGGATAAGCCTCCTTCAGCATCTCCAGCCGCCCGGTGTAAAGGTGGTAGTAAAAGCAGTCGAACGCAAACCCGATGCCGTGATCCAGGATCGGTCCCCAGTGCGTCAGCGACAGGTTGCGCTCCACAATCCGCCACGCCCGGTCGAAGGCCGGCCAGCAGTCAAGAAAATACCCCGCCGGCGTCGCGCCCTGGCTGAAGGTGTTCACAAACCGTCCCGGCAGCCGGTTCTCGTTGAAGGCGTGATAAAGCGCGTGCAATTGGTGGCCGCCGTCGCCGCTGTACTGCTGCCGCTCCCTCGCCATCCCGTCCACCACCGTGTCCTGGGCCGAGTTGTTCAGCGTGTTTACGCTGGCCGCCAGCAGTTTGCCCAGCTTCGCGTCCGAGCAGCGAATCCCCGGCTGCCCGGGCCACGGATAGATCCGCCTGCGCACCGAGATCTCCCTCACCGTCACTGGCCGGTCGTGGTTGCGGATCGCAAGCTGAAGCCAGCGCAGGCTCTCGAAGTCGAAGGTCTCAAAGCGGCTTTCCCCCTCCCGGCAGATGAACCGGCTCCACGAGTAAAAATGCGTGTTGAGCAGAAAGCAGCTCCCCGGCTTGTGCGCCTCGTGAACCAGCAACTCCACCACCGTCCCCGCCGGCGCATCGATCGTAAAACCCGGCCAGCCCACCACCTCCTCGTCCCGCGCAAAGGTCAGCGCCGCTGTCTTCTCCCCGTTCACCCCCACCCGCCATGCGCCCGGCCCAATCTCCTCGGTGGCCTGGGCCCATTCGCCGGTGAAGGCGTCCGGCGGCAAACACTCGAAGTACTCCTCAGGTGGGCAGTGCCAGGTCAGCCACGAGCTTTCTTTGAGCGAAAACCCTCCCTGCACCTGCTCGTTGAGCATCGGTACGCTGCGCGCCCGCAGAGAGCAGATCTTCGGATCGCCTTCGCTCTCCATCACCGTGGCCGACGAGCTGCACACGGACGGCTTGTCCCCGCCCGCGCTGGTCACCGCCGCCGCGCGCCACCGGCTGCCGGGCTTGAACTCCGGCTCGTCCCAGCCGTAGGGATAAAGCCGCGCATCGAACTCCTCCTGAAACGCGCGCAGGTACCAGCGCTTGTAGTGGCCCGGCGGCCAGCTTCGCGCCAGGTGAGCCTGCCAGTTCTCGTCGGAGACCACCTGCTCCCGGCGGCCGTCTGCCCATTCCAGGTTCAGCAGAAACAGAAACCCCGGCTTCCCCGTCACCCAGGTTCCGTCTCCCTCGCCGTAAAACAGCACGCTCGCGCCGATTACGTTCTTGCCCTTGCGCAGATAGGCGCTCAAATCCAGCGGATCGGCCTCCGGCCACCGTGGATCGCACGGCGCGGGTCCCCACTGCACCCGTTGACCGTTGACGGTCAACTTGTAGCGGCTGTCGGCCACAATCCGCCCCGTCGCCGTCCTCGGAACCGCCTCCAACGTGAGCTCGCGCCGCAGCAGCACCACCGTGCTTGGCAGGCACCGGCCCATCGGATACCAGATCCAGCGCGCCGGCTTCAGGTCGATCGGCGTCAGCAGCGAGTCAGCCGCGGGCTCGGGCCGCGACAACTTCACAACCGGTGCCTCCGCGCCCGCCGGCGCGGAAGCATTCAAAACCGATGGAAGCGCGCACAGCGCTCCGCTGCTCTTGAGAAATCGCCGCCGATTCATGGGCAAAGTCTACGCTCGCCCCGCACCCCGCCACAACGCCCGGTTCGTTTGCGGTCCTCCCGAGTCAGCCGCCCATCGGCTATCCTGAACCCTGGAGGCCCCGGATGCTCTCCCCCGCAGTCGTTCCGCCCGCCTGTCCCACCAACGCCGAAGCCATCGCGGAGGCCCTCGATCACATCGGCCCCCTGCACGGCCTTCCCCTAGAAGACCGGCTCTGGCTGGCACGGAACGGTCAGGAGCGGGTTGCCAAGGCCGGAGATATCCTCTTCGAGGAGGGCGCTCCCGCCGAGCAGATGATCCTCATCCTCAAGGGAGAGATTCACGTCCGGCGTCAGCGCGGCGGACCCATGGCTCTGTTCATTGGCCGCGCCGGCCAGATGACCGGCTTACTGCCCTTCTCCCGCATGAAAGGCTACGGTGGCCAGGGCTTCGCGGTCTCCGATGTCTGGGCCCTCCTCATTCACAAGTCGCTCTTCCCTGAGATGCTGCGGGCCGTTCCCTCCATGACCCAGCGCATCGTCTCCACGCTCCTCGACCGCGTCCGAGAGGTCACCCGCATCGAGCAGCAGGCTGAGAAGCTCACCGCTCTTGGCAAGCTAGCCGGCAACCTGGCCCATGAGCTCAACAACCCCGCCTCCGCCGCCCAGCGCGCCGCCTCCGGCCTGGCTGCCGAGCTGGCCGCCAACCGCGCCAACCGCTTCAAGCTCATCAACCTCTGTCTCAACGAGGAGCAAGTTCGGTGCATTGAACAATGGGAGCAGAGAATCCTGGCCCGCGCCCCGCATCCTGAAGCCCCGTCCTCCGCCGTTGCCCTGCTCGCCCGCGAAGAGGAACTCCGCGTCTGGCTCGCCGCTCTCGGCTGCGACCAGCCCTGGGAGATTGCCCCGCACTTGGCCGAGAACAGCGTCACCGTCGCCGATCTCGACGAGCTGCGCGCCACCCTCGGTCCCCAGGAAATCTGTATCTCGCTCCAGTTCTTCGCCCGCTATCTGCGTTCCTCGCGCTCCGTCGAAACCCTCGTCAACTCCACCGCCCGCATCTTCGACCTTATCGGCGCCGTCAAGGCCTACTCCTATATGGACCGCGCCCCCATTATAGATGTGGATGTGCCGACAGGCCTGGATGCCACCGTCCAGATGCTCCAGTCGCGTCTGGCAAACATCCAAATCGTCCGCGACTACGAGCCCGATCTCCCCCACATCAGCGCCTACGCGAGCGAGCTGAACCAGGTTTGGACCGCCCTGATTGAAAACGCTCTCGACGCCCTCGGCACTGCAGCCTCCAAAGAGGGGTCCTCGTCGGCAGGGCGGAGCAGCCGTGGCGAACTGCGGCTCACCTGCCGCCTTGAAGGCGAAATGCTTCTGGTCGAGATCTGGGACACCGGCCCCGGCATCCCGCCCGAGTTGCAGGACCGCATCTTCGAGCCCTTCTTCACCACCAAGCCCCCCGGCCAGGGCCTTGGTCTCGGCCTCGACAACGCCATGCGCATCGTCCGCAAGCACCGCGGCCACCTGAGCGTCCGCTCCGAACCCGGCTCCACCTGCTTCCGCGTCCGCCTCCCGCTCGATCAGTTGCAAGCCTATTGAGACCCATGCAATTCTCGACCGGCAGGTGCCCCCCGATCTCGGGGCTCGGCCCACGATGATCGTGCCCTGTACTTGGGTATCGTGTCCCCCCATCGCAACTACCGCGCAAATCCCCCCGCCGTCCGGTGTTGTGCGTCGGATATTTCAATCTGTTGCGCATCCCCGGCCGCATGCAGAAAACTCTCCAGCCTCATCGAGAAGATACCGTACCCCAATCGCTCGGCATCCTGCCTCACTCGACGAAGTTCTTCCTGGGCAGCGTCTCTTCGCAACACAATGTGGATCTCGGCAAGGCCCAGGCGAGCCTCCAGCTCTTCATACACTCGCCCTTGGTGGTGTGTCATGGACTGGGAGCGTTGAAAATCCGCGCTCGCGGCCGCCAAATCGTGATCGGACATCCTCACATAACCTCGCGCCAGCAGCAGCGGAGCCGCAAAATCTCCGTGAGCTGAATCCTCTGCTTGTTTGAATGCAAGAGCAATCGATTGTCTCGCATCCTGCAGCTTGCCCTGTTTTGCCTCGGCTTCGGCCAGCAATGCCAGGCTGTACGGGTCGCCCAGGTACGTGCCGGGCTGGTTGCGCTTGCTGTCTGCAATGTTCTCGCGCGCCAGTTCCTCCGCTCGTTGAGGGTTTCGCTCCAACTCAAGATAGATAAGATCGCTCCGGGCGCCAATCAATTGGAAGATGCGGCCGATCGAGCGCATGCTTGCCAGCGAATCTGACAGCATTGACGCCGCCTCATCGATCTTGCCTTCTCGAAACAGGGCCTTGCCGAGCCGCTCTTTCGCGATTGCAGCTCGGTCGAGCTCTCCCAACTCCTCGCAAGCAGCCGCGGATTGACGAAAGTATCGTTCCGCCTCCTGGCTGTTGCCTTCAAACTCTGCAACGATCCCAAGATCGAGCAGGCGATTCGCGATCCGGCTCCTGTCGTTGGCCGCCTGGCTCAAGGCCATGGACTTGAGATAGAACTCCTTGGCCTCTTCGTAGCTCGACCTGCCAATTGCATCGTCCCCCAGCAAGCTCAGCACATAACCTTCCTCGGCAGTGTTGCCGGCCTCATGGTAAATTGCGGCAGCTTCCTTGAAGAGCTTGATGGCTCCCGGCTCGTTCTTGGTGAACCCTTTCCCCTCGTAGAGCTGAACATCGCCCAGGCGCGAAACCGAGAAGGCTATGCCTGAACGATCCCCGATTCTCTTGCTCAGGGCCAGCGCCTCTTGAAACAGTTTGATGGCATTTGCCGGATCGGCCCGGTGCCAGGCCATCAGCCCCTCATGATTCAGCGCGGTTGCCACCCCGCCATAATCGCCGATCGATTCATACCGCTGCCCTGCCAGCCGCCACAACCGCTGCGCGTCGTCCCAGTTGTCCAGCATGTCCTCGGCATCGCCTTGCTCCATCCGCGCATCCGCAATCAGCAAGGCCGAACCCTGTGCCGCCGCATGTTTTTCTGCCCTGATGGAAGCCGATAATTGTCCCCGGAAATCGGAGGCCGCGGCATCCGCGCGAGCCTCTGTCAGGTCAACTCGGGGGTCGGTCTGCGCGGCAGGGTTGCTGCCGGCCAATGCTCGAATGGTCGCCAGCCCATCGGACGCCTTATTGGCATGGGTCTGCGCTTCGGCCAGTTTCAGGCCAAAGTCCAGGCTATCCGGATAAAGCTGAAAGAGCCTGGAATAGGTCGAGATCGCCGCTGGCCAGTCGTTGCTGGCCTCCTCCGCCAAACCTTCGTAAGTCAGCCGCTGGATAGGAGAAAGTTCCTTGGCTAAGTCCCTCGCCCGCACCGCTTCCTCACGGCTCCGCTCCTCATAGCCCAGTGCCGCCCACGCCGCGGAAAGCGCGGCGTGGGTCGCCGCATGCTGCGGCTCAATCTGCGCTGCCTCGGTCAGCAGCACGCTCGCTTCTTCCGGCTCAAAGTGCGCCAATGCCGAGGTCCCCTTCGCGTAAAGCCGGGCCGCGGCCTGATTTGCGGGCAGTGTCGCTCGAATATAACCGGCCGATTCGCCGGAAAGCCGCTTCAGTCCCAGTCTTGCCCGCAGCAAATCGCTCGCATTGATCACAAGCTGTCCAATGTCGCCTTTGGCTCCAATGATCGTCACCGCTTGCGCGTCTTGGCGGCTGTGAAGATCTCTGAGGCACAAATCCAGCCGGACCCGTTCCCCCGCGGCGCTATTCTCCGTTTCACTGTAGTTGCCGTAGACAATCTGGTCAGCCCCAAAGGCCTGCCCAGTTGCCTTCAGCGCGTTGGCTGGCAATTCGCCGCAGCCGCCATCCCCGGATACTGGCTGAAGGACCGGGCTGTCTCCTGCCACCAGCACTTGCACGTCGCCGCCCGCCTTCAGATCGGTGGAGAGCCAGTCGGCAAGGGAATGCAACACCCACTCATTCGCCGGAGTCCCCGAAAGATCCCGAAATCCAAGGATCAGCACCACAGGGCGGTTTTGTGCGGGCGGGCCCGGCCTTTCAACGGCCTCCCATGTAATAGCCGATACCACCACGGCCAATCCGGCAAAGGCCGCGAGTTTGCGGTCGTTGGGAAGTCGTCTGAAAATCCCGCGGCGCTTTGACGATTGGTGTTCGCTCGCAACCCCGGGATTGTCCGGCGGAGCGGGCGGCAGCAAGGTCTGCGGTTGATTCGGCGCGCTTCGAGCAGTCGCCTCCTCGGCCGGCACGGGAGAGTCAAACACGACAGCGGCCAAAAACCGGTAGCCCCTCCCTTTGAGCGTCTCAATGTAACGCGGCTTTGCCGGATCGTCATTGAGGCTGGCGCGGAGTTTAGCAACCGCCTTGTCCAGGCGTCGGTCGAAATTGCCGTGCACTTCCCCAGGCCACAGCTCTGAGATCATCTCCCGGCGAGCAACCAGGTCTCCTTCCGCCTCAATGAGCAGCGCAAGGACCTTGGCGGGCTGGGTCTCCAGCCGGATTCGAATCCCGGAACGCAGCAAATCGCCCG
>Ga0326727_10026670_pt1 | contig 10688 bp, 5 predicted proteins | sample MB2enrmetagenome_FD_207643 | JGI IMG/M metagenome (GOLD analysis project Ga0326727, IMG submission 207643) | Lab enriched peat soil microbial communities from McLean, Ithaca, NY, United States - MB29MY | ecosystem: Environmental > Terrestrial > Soil > Wetlands > Peat | place: USA: New York... | reverse complement strand
TATTTTGATCAGGAAGGGATCATAGACAAATCTTACTTCAGGAGATTTACGGTGAAAATTGATAATACCTATGAGATGACCAAGGATATAAAAATCGGCAACAACTTTACGATCACCCCGTTCAGTCAGCAAGTAGCGCCGAATGTTACTTACGAAGCCTACCGGGCACTCCCGGTCATTCAGCCGTATAATTCAGTCGGGTACTACAATCCGGTTCCGGGAGTAGGTAATCCCCTTGCCGACCTGGCTTATTCGAATAATACCAACAAAGGAATACGGGCTACCGGTAACGTATTTGGAGAAGTGACCTTCCTGAAAAATTTTGTTATCAAGTCAAGTTATGGAATCGATGCCGACTATACGAAAGGGGTCAATTTTACACCTGCATTCTCAGTATCACCTACCCAATACAACCTTTTTAGTACTCTTGGTAAAGCATATACTGATTACTTTGAATGGCTTTGGGAGAATACTATTTCCTATAAAAAAGATTTCGGAAAACATTACCTGGACGTTGTTGCCGGTTATACGATGCAGAATGAAACGAATGAGATTGTCAGTATGACCGGACAAAACATCATCCGTGATAATTCAAATTTCTGGTACATCCAACCTAATTATATTGTTGACGCATCGAATAATATCAATAATCTCTCTACGATAACAAACAGTGTTGATCCCAACATGTATTTTTCGATGATCTCTTACCTTATCCGGGTTAACTATACCCTTTTTAATAAGTACGTCTTAACGCTCACTTACAGGAGAGATGGTTCTTCCAAGTTCAGCACGGCTAACAGGTGGGGTGATTTTCCTTCTGCAGCAGTGGCCTGGAATATGTCTGAAGAAAAATTCATGAGTGAAATAAAATTCCTTTCCAAGCTTAAATTGAGAGGAAGCTGGGGCATTCTCGGGAACGATAAAATTCCTTATGACAGCCGGTACTCTTTGGTGAATAACAGTATTGTAAGTGTATTCGGAATAGATCCTTCTGCTGTTCCCGCAGCTACTTACGGAGTTATAGGGAATAATAACCTGAAATGGGAGACTACTTCACAAGTGGATATCGGACTTGAAGCAGGATTTTTTAAGGACCGGCTGACCGGTGAATTTGATTTTTATGATAAAGAAACATATGGGATCCTGGTGCCATTGACCATCCCTGCATATTTTGGGAACGGGCTCAATACAACAGAAATCTTTAATGCGGCGAAAGTTCAAAACAGGGGATTTGAGTTTAGCCTAAGTTGGCGGGATCAGATTGGAAAGTTGAAATATAGTATCAGCGTCAATGGAACTACGATTGCCAATAAAGTGTTGAGCATCGGGGGAGTAAGCGGATCGGATACCGTTCTGTATGGGGGATATCTCAGCAACGGGCAGTATGTGACTGCTTCCAGGGTCGGATTGCCTATCGGGGCTTTTTACGGTTATAAGACTGACGGTATTTTCCAGAACCAGGCTGAATTGAATGCTTACCCGCATCTGGCGGATGCTACTGTGGGCGACTTACGTTTTGTGGATGTGAACGGTGACGGAAAAATAGATGACCGTGACAGGACTTACCTCGGATCGCCAATACCGACATTTGTATTTGGATTTTCGGTTAATTTCGAATACAAAGGATTCGATCTGGCACTTGATTTCCAGGGAGAGACCGGGAATAAAATTTTTAATGCAAAAGCGATCGTTCGTCCTGATCAATACAATTATGAGAGTAATGTGCTGGGTGCCTGGACGGGGCCCGGTACAAGTAATACGGAACCAATTGCCTCCTCCGGAGGGGACAATTATCTGCCTTCCGATCATTTTGTCCAGGATGGGTCATTCATCCGGATCCGTGATCTTATTTTTGGATACACGTTGCCGTTAAATATTACGCAAAAGGCCTTTATTCAGAAGTTAAGAATTTATTTAAAAGCCGATAATCTTGTCACGTGGACAAAATACACCGGATATACACCAGAGATAGGCAGTTCGAATGTATTAAATAACGGCGTGGATTATGGCGCTTATCCGACAACTTCGGTTTATTCATTAGGATTAAATTTAAATTTCTGACCAATGAAATCATCAAGAATTCTCGTAATAATAATCACATTGGTTCTTTTCCTGGTGATCCCCGGGTGTAAAAAATTTCTCGAGAAGGATCCCCAGGGATTATTGACTGAAGATCAATTTCCGACCAGTGCGTCTGATGCACTCCTTGCTACCAATGCTATATATGCACAGGTAAGGGACTGGTATTATAATTCAGGAGGGTATCCTATCCTTGATATCATGTCGGATGATGCAAGGAAGGGGAGTAACCCTTCCGACCAGGCAAGTACCGTGGGACCTTATGACTATTTTGGAATTACTCCGACGTCGGATGGCCTTGACCGGTGGTGGACTTCTCTGTATGTAGGCGTGAGACGCGCAAATGTCGTGATAGAGAAGGTTCCCCCGATTGCAATGGATGACTCACTAAAAAGCAGGTATATAGGTGAGGCGAAATTTCTGAGGGCATTGTTTTATTTTGATTTTGTTCGTGCCTGGGGCGGAGTTCCGCTGGTCACAACAACTGATCCCCCGCTGGGATTGGCACGAGCAAGTAAAGAAGCTGTTTATTCCCTGATCATCAGTGATCTTCAAAGTGCAATCAGTAGTTTACCTCAGAAAAGTCAATATGCAACAACTGATCTCGGTCGCGCAACAAAAGAGGCAGCTGAAGCGTTACTTGCAAGGGTATACCTTTTCAGAAATGATTTTTCCAATGCAGAGACTTACGCCATGGATGTAATAAACATGAATAAATACAGCCTCGAACCAGTTTTTATCAATGCATGTGGAGTAAACGGAAACAATGGAGTGGAATCAATTTTTGAGGTTGGAGCCCTGGAGGTAGAAGACCAGGATGCAGGGGGTGATCAATACGGAAATACCCAAGGGGTAAGGGGGATACCAAATAAAGGATGGGGATTTAACAGGCCTTCTATCAGTCTCAGGAATTCTTTTGAGACAGGAGATCCACGGTATAAGGGAACTGTGATCGACCTGAATGATACAATTGACGGGATCGTTATTCTCGGAGATGCACAGACACCTGATGTGACAAGGGACGCTCAGGGTAATATCATAGAAATTCAATGCTATAGCCGCAAAGTCTGGGTACCAGGTGCTACCACAACATCTAACTGGGGTCTTCACCGTCGCCTGATCCGTTATGCGGATGTCTTACTTATGGCTGCCGAGGCCCTGAATGAAAACGGGAACCCCACCCAGGCCCTGACTTATCTGAACATGGTGAGAGCCCGTGCCCGCCAGGGAAATCCAAACATACTTCCTGATATAACGACGACAGACCAAGCCCAACTAAGAGATAGCATATTTAATGAACGAAGGCATGAACTTGCATTGGAAGGATTCAGGTTCTGGGACCTGGTGAGAACCGGAAGAGCACCAGCAGTGCTTGGACCGCTGGGTTTTGTTACAGGAAAGAATGAAGTGCTACCGATCCCTCAAAGTGAAATTGATCTCTCGCAGGGAACGTTAGTACAAAACCCGAATTATTAATATTTATTAATCTTAATTATGTTTAACCTTTAAATGAATGATGTTATGAGAAAACAAGTGTTGATTTTGAGTTCATTGCTTCTTGCAATGATTCTTGTAGTTGGGATTTCAAGTTGCAAAAAGAAGGAAAGTTCGACAACGACTTTCGCACTTTCATCCCTGAAAGCTGGTACAATTGACCTTAACGGAGCTACTCCTCCATCAAATGTTCCGGCTAATTCTGTTATAACGGCTGTCTTTACGGTGGCAGTGAATCCTACAACTGCGACTACCTCTACGATTAAGCTCCTTGAAGGATATGATACAGTTTATATTCCACTTACCGTTACAGTAACAGGGGGTACGATTACCATTCAACCTAATCAAACGCTGGCTTCCGGCACATTATATACTCTTACCTTCGCTACCGGTATTATGTCTACCGATGGTCAAGGTATTGCTGCATTTACACGTTCATTTTCAACAGTAGGGAACTTCGTACCTGCAGGAGTAATTGCATACTGGGATTTTGAAAATAATGCAGTTAATGATGAGGTAGGAACTTTTAACTCTAACTACAGCAACATAACATTTGCTCCATCATACAGCACAGCTGCCGGAATGGCTGGATCATTCGATGGAACCTCAAGTATTGTTGAAATTCCCAATGGTGACCAACTTGATGCTACCCATGATTTTTCCATTGCTTTTTGGGTAGATGCTGTTTCTGCAGGTCATGTTGATTCTTTAGGAAATCAGAAAGGACAATTTGTCTTCGGCCTGAGTGCATTTTATGGTTTTGAGTATGAGATGGCCGGAGATTATAGTTCATGTAAACTTTCTGCAACATATAATGTTGGCGATACCAATACGGTTTCAGAAGACCTCTGGTTCGACGGCAGTGGTACGACAGGATCGAATGGTGGTTGGGTAGGTTGGACCTACTGTCGTAATTTGACCAGCAGCGGAGGTGTAGCTGCATTGCTCAAGGACACCTGGGCTAATGTTGCCTGTGTTTACAATAGTACCACAAGGATTGGTACCATGTATATCAACGGGCAGGAAATGAAGGCACAGAATTTCAATCTCTGGCCCGCAGGAGCACTTGACCTTGCTGTGACAGGACTTAAATACAATGGGGTTGAACCACAGGAGTATCCCATTCTTGCTTTCGGATTCATCAAATCAAGGAACAGTACTTTGTGGAATGACCAATCCTGGGGGCTCTACTCAAGTCCATATGCCAACCATTTCAAGGGTTATCTGGATGATGTAAGGATCTGGCATAAGGCTCTTTCAGCTAATGAAGTTTCATTAATGTACAATTCTGAAAAACCATCTTCGAAGAAATAAAATACTTATTTCCAGTTGTTATTAATCAGGTTATTGGCAGTTATTTATTTTCATTGACCTTTTTGAAGAAAATAAATATCTGCCAATAACTTTTTATGACCCGTTTCATATTATGAAATCTTACCCCGTCATCGGATTATTTGTCATTTTAATTCTCGTTTTCTCTCCATCCTGCAAAAAGAAGACTTCCAATACAGAAAGTCTTGAGGTAGAACTGATAAATGGTGGAAGCTATGAAATAACGCTCCAAGGTCCAAATTTTTTTATCCCTGTTGATAGCGCTATTGTTATTCAATTCAATGCTTCACTGGATACCGGTACAGTTAAAAAAAGCCTTATTCTTAAAAAGAATGGAAGTATCAGTGTATTGTTTGGGATTACTTATTTAAACAGATATCAAACAGTGGTACTTACACCGGTATTGGCACTCGATCCATTGACAAATTACGTTTTGCAGATTGGTTCTTCATTGACGGGATCTGGTGGAGAAAGTTTCCTGGGATCAAGCTATTCTTTCACAACGAATAACCGGAAACTTACTCTGAACAGCGCAACTTTGAACGGAAAAGAATTCCTGCAAAACAAGAATTTGTCAAATATCGATTATAATCATGTTGATATAGAACTTATATTTTCTAACCCTCTTGATTCATCTGACTACCAAACATATTTTACTTTGGGGGCCAGTTATCTTTCTTTTGCGCTTTCTGACAGCAACAGGAAAGTATCGATTACCAATGTATCCCCTTTGCCGGATTACACACTAACGCAATTCACCATTTCAACCAGCCTCAAATCGAAGAAAGGATTACAGTTCAATGGGTTTTCAAATTCATTTTACACTTCGTTGGATTCGACTTATAAATTTCCACCTTTATCAGATGATGCCTTGCTTAGTTTGGTACAGCAGCAAACTCTGAAATATTTTGTCGATTTTGCACACCCTGATTGTGGGATGGCACGGGAAAGGAATACCTCCGGCGATGTGGTCACGACAGGGGGTTCCGGATTTGGAGTAATGGCGCTTGTGGTGGGGATGAACAGGAGTTTCATCACCAGGGACCAGGGTCTTGCACAATTTGGAAAGATACTCACCTTTCTTGAAACCTGTGACCGTTTTCACGGGGCATGGCCGCACTGGATGAACGGAACCACAGGGAAAGTTGTTCCCTTCTCTCAGAAAGATGATGGAGGCGACATTGTAGAGACTTCATATATGGTGATGGGGCTTTGTACCATGCGGCAGTACCTCGATTCAACCAATACATCGGAAAAATTGATGATAAACAGGATCAATGCGCTCGATACAGCAGTGGATTATAACTGGTACACGCAGGGACAAAACGTGCTGTACTGGAATTGGTCTCCTGATTATGGGTTTGCTATCAATGTTAAGGTACAGGGATATAATGAAACGCTCATTACTTATGTCGTCGCAGCCTCTTCAACCACGCATCCCATTTCTGCTGCAACGTACACCCAAGGTTATGCACAGAATGGCGCCATAAAAAATGGCAATAGTTATTATGGAATAACACTTCCATTGGGTCAAGCTTATGGAGGTCCTCTTTTCTTTACTCAATATACATATCTTGGATTGGACCCAAGAAACCTAAGTGATACTTACGCAAATTACTGGACCCAGAATGTCAACCAGTCAATGATAAACTATTCATATTGTGTAGTTAATCCAAAAAAATATATCGGTTACACTGCCTCATCGTGGGGACTTACTGCAAGTGATGACCCGGATGGATATTCATCTCATTCGCCGACAAATGACGATGGTGTTATCACACCGACAGCGGCCGTATCATCACTTCCTTATACCCCAGTCCAATCAATGAATGCAATCAGAAATTTTTATTATATACTCGGAAATCGCCTCTGGGGACAATATGGGTATTATGATGCCTTTGATGTCTCTGCAGGTTGGTGGGCATCCTCTTATGTTGCGATTGATGAAGGCCCTGTCGTAGGAATGATCGAAAATTATCGTACACAATTACTGTGGAACCTGTTTATGTCATGTCCGGAAATCCAGCAAGGGTTGACAAAACTTGGGTTTACATATTAAACAGTAATTACTGCATATAAAACTTAAAACCTTATGCATTTTAATCCCGGATTCCTGAGATCCTTTCTTCCTGCATTCGGACTTTTTCTGCTGATTCAGACGTCAGTTGCCCAGGAAACGGCAGTTGCAACGCTTTCTCAAGCCGATAGCATCAAAGTTGAAAATTTACTCGCCCAAATGACCCTGGATGAAAAGATAGGCCAGTTATCTCTGTTTGCTTCCGGTTGGGATGTTAACGGTCCTACATTAAGTTCCAATTATAAGCAGCTTATCAGGAATGGCAAAGTTGGGGCTATTTTGAATGCCAGGGGTGTGGATTATGTAAAAAGTCTCCAAAGAATTGCAGTCGAAGAATCCCGTTTGAAAATACCGATGATCTTTGGATTGGACGTGATCCATGGTTATTGTACTATTTTTCCGATTCCCCTGGGACAGGCGGCAAGCTGGGATCTTGATGCCATTGAAAAAGCAGATCAGATAGCCGCTATGGAGGCTTCTGCCGGAGGGATCAACTGGACGTACGCCCCTATGGTGGATATTGCAAGGGATCCCCGCTGGGGAAGGGTTTCAGAAGGGGCGGGAGAAGATACATGGCTTGGATCCCGGATTGCAGAAGCAAGGGTCAGGGGATTCCAGGGCAAAGGGTACGGGGATGGTAAGCATATCATGGCATGTGCAAAGCATTTTGCTGCTTACGGCGCCGCACAGGGTGGCCGTGATTATAATACTGTAGATATGTCCACTCTTTCCCTTTATGAATACTACCTGCCTCCCTATAAAGCCTGCGTTGATGCAGGTGTTGGTTCTGTAATGACTTCCTTTAATGAAATCAACGGAGTCCCATCAACTTCAAATAAATGGTTGCTGACCGACATACTCAGGAAAGAATGGGGATTTAATGGATTTGTGGTCACCGATTATACTGCCATCAATGAACTGGTCAACCATGGTGTAGCGGAAGATGTAAAATCAGCAACAGAATTATCCCTGAATGCGGGAGTTGACATGGACATGGCGGGAAGGGCTTTTTTGGACTATCTTCCAAGTCTTATCAAAGAAAAAAAAGTAAGCAATTCCATTATCGATGAGGCCGTACGCCGTATCCTGCGTGCCAAATTTCAACTGGGTTTATTTGATGACCCCTACCGTTTTTGTAACAAGCAAAGGGAATTAACCGATATAATGAAAAAGGAAAGCCTTGATTTTGCCAGAAAACTGGTATCGGAAAGCTGCGTACTGCTTAAGAATGACAATCACACACTTCCTGTTCCTCCAACTATTAAAATCCTGGCTGTGATCGGTCCACTTGCAGACGCAGGGAAAGAAATGCTGGGTACCTGGGCTGCTGCCGGAGACTGGAAGAAATGTATTACTCTATTTGAGGGGATCAGGAATAAATGTGGAGGATCAGTCAAAGTAGTTTATAAAAAGGGATGCAACATCAACGATAAAGACCTTACTGAAATTGATTCAGCAGTAAAACTGGCACGCGAAGCCGATTATGTGATCCTGGTTCTTGGGGAAAGCCCTGGTATGGCAGGGGAAGCTTCTTCAAGATCGGACATTGACCTGCCAGGAGTACAGAACCTATTGGCAGATGCTGTGATCAAAGCCGGTAAACCCACTGCAGTTGTTCTTTTTAATGGCCGTCCCCTCGCTATCTCCCATTTAAATGAAGTTGCCCCGGCCATACTTGAAACCTGGTTCGGAGGAATCGAGGCTGGCAGCGGCATTACTGATGTTTTATTCGGAGATGTCAATCCATCAGGTAAGATCACTATGAGTTTTCCCAGGAATACAGGGCAGATACCGGTTTTTTACAATGCAAAGAATACAGGAAGGCCTTACGACCCTGATCATCCGGATGAGAAATATGTTTCCAGATACCTCGATATCCCGAATTCACCGCTTTATCCTTTTGGTTTCGGTCTGAGCTATACCAGTTTCAGGTATTCAGACATTAAAGCCATAGTCAAGGGAGACACAATTACGATCTCATCAAATGTTACCAATACCGGCGACTACGATGGGGAAGAGGTAGTGCAGTTGTACATACAGGACAAAGTAGGGAGCATTACCCGTCCTGTTAAAGAATTGAAAGGATTCAAAAAACTTTTGATCAGGAAAGGTGAAACCGTTAATGTAACATTTACATTGACGTGCGACGATCTTTCTTTTTATCATCCTGATCTGAAAAAATATTGGGAACCCGGCGAATTCAATGCATTTGTCGGAGGGAATTCAGCAGATATTATTTCTGTCTCATTTAAGCTCTGACAACCATTTTCTGAAAAAAAAGAAAAAGCATATGAAAATCAGTAAAATCTTATTATCTGTGGTTTTTACTTTATCAATTGGTACTTCATGGCCGCAAAATATTGTATTCAGATCCAATGGGAAAGTGGATTATCCTTTGACATCCGGCGAAGCGGCGATGCTCGATTCCATTCAGCATAAAACATTTCTTTTCTTTTTGAATGAACATCATCCTGAAAAGGGAATTGTCAAAGACCGTACATTAACCGGGGCTCCTGCAAGCATAGCAGCAACTGGTTTTGCAATACCATCTTTTGCAATCGGTGCTGAAAGAAACTGGATCACCCGTGAACAGTCAGCGGAGATCACGCTGAAAATTCTTACGTTCTTTATGAATTCAGTTCAAAGTACGGATAAAAATGTTACCGGCTATAAGGGTTTTTATTATCATTTCCTGAAAATGGAATCAGGTACACGGGAATGGAATTGTGAGCTTTCTTCAGTAGATACGGGATTACTGATGATGGGGATTATCTTTGCCCGGAACTATTATAATTCTAATAATGAAGTTGAGACCCAGATCCGTTTACTTGCAACAATCTTACTTGAAAGGATTGACTGGAATTTCATGGAAATGCCCGATACGGGGAAATTTGCTTCTACTATTTCCATGGGGTGGACACCTGAAGATAAATCACACAATTATGGCTGGATAGGATACAGCGAAGCAGATTTCCTTTATATTTTAGCTGCAGGAAGTGGAATGAAAGATGCTGAACAAGGGTACAAGACTTGGTTGAAATCATACCGTTGGTACACCCCTTACAAAGGACTTTCGCATGTAGCTTTTCCTCCTTTATTTGGCCACCAGTTCTCACAGGCATTTATAGATTATCGCGGGATAGATGATGAATATATGAGAGAGAAGGGAATCGATTATTTTGAAAACTCACGCCGTGCAACATATGTTCAGCGACAATATGCAATTGATAATCCGAAAGGCTGGGTTGGTTATGATTCACTTTGCTGGGGTGTAACAGCAAGCGATGGACCCGGTATGAAGTATAATTTTGATGATAAAAAATTTATAGGGTATGCCGGAAGGGGAACAAGTGGTCCCGGGTACAATTATTTTGATGATGGAACGATTGCACCTTATGCCTCGATTTCCTCACTTCCTTTTGCACCTGAAATAGTTTTACAAACCATCAAATCAATGAATAAAAAGTATAGTAAAGAATTATGGGGGAAATATGGATATTATGATGCTTTTAACCTGACGGCCAAATGGATTGACAATGATTTTTTAGGCATCGATGAAGGTCCGATGCTGATCATGATAGAAAATTTCAGGACCGGATTGGTATGGGAGTATGTAATGAAGGATCCGATAATCCAGAAAGGTTTGAACAGGCTCGGCTTCGCATATTTAAAATAGCATTTTTTCTGGTATAAAAAACCTTATTAT
>Ga0326727_10026669_pt1 | contig 10688 bp, 7 predicted proteins | sample MB2enrmetagenome_FD_207643 | JGI IMG/M metagenome (GOLD analysis project Ga0326727, IMG submission 207643) | Lab enriched peat soil microbial communities from McLean, Ithaca, NY, United States - MB29MY | ecosystem: Environmental > Terrestrial > Soil > Wetlands > Peat | place: USA: New York... | reverse complement strand
CTCGAATACGGACATGTCCCCCGAGGCGTCGGTCAGGATAAAACCGCCGGTTACTCCGCCCTTGGGGGTAGACTTCAGGTATTCGAGGGCCTCAGCCGGCGACGCGGCGATTTGGGCCAGGTAGTGGAAGTAGACCTCCGGCGGAACTCCCCACGCAGGCGTATCCGACATGATGGCCGTCATGGTCCAGGTGAAGCCTTTGCTGTTCATCGCATAGTTGGAGTTGACCCTTCCCGCGTACGTTTGAGAAACGAAACTGGCGCCTTCTTTGGGGAATGCCAGGAGAATCATGCTGTCCATCGCCTCGGTGGCGGCCATGGATGTTATGGCATGGATGGGCTTGCCGTCCGATGTTTTAGCCCCCGTTGCGGCGAAGGTATTGCAGGAATGATACTCTCCTCTTGGAATCGCGGCAGGGGAGGTTTCAACGGAAGCTATGCGCGTCTCCGCCGGATACGGCGCTTTGGGCCTCGCCCAGAATTCCGTGGGGTAGACCATAAGCGAGATCAGGTCGAGGTAACTTACGTCATAGCCTTTCTGCTTGCACCCCTCCACGATCCCCTCCAGCCAATCCCTGTAAGTGGGATCATACTTTGTGAGGTAATAATCCCATACCTGCATATCTTTTGTTACGGTATCGCTGCCGCGGGCGTCATAGAGCCGGCTCTTAAAGAGAGCCACGTTATGGGCGATGGCCGCGCCTGCCTGTTCTCCGTACTGCACGCCCATCTCGTGGTCGGTTCCGGAGACAACTACCACCTGAGGGAAACCGGTGGACAGATACGGTTGCGGTGGAGAAGAAGCTGCGGCTGCGGCACCCGGCGCGGAGTCTCCTCTCTGCGCGCCGGCTGCGTAACCGGCCATCTGAAACAGAATGAGACAAAGGACGAGCGCAAAACCCAAGCCGAGCGAAACGGTGCCCTTTCTGTTCATGATGCATACCCCCTTGGCATCGAGCAGGATCTGATAAGGTATGTTAGCAGTATACCCTCCCCCATTCAAGACAAAAAAGTAGGACAAAAACCGGGTAAACTCCGGACTCCTCATTCTTTTAAATCGGAAAACGTCGTGCTATGATTGATGCTCCGTGAGCCCCTTCCTCCTCCTCTGCGCCGCCGGCTTATCCGCCATTTTCAGCTCGACCGTCGCGAAGAGCCCGGTCCTTCCGCTCTTTGCGTCATATCTGGGCGCGAGCCCCGCAGCGGTCGGCACCGTCGCCGCGGTCTCCGCCTTCACCGGGGTCCTCTTCAGCATCCCCGTGGGCATGCTCTCCGACAGGGTGGGGAGGCGCGCCATGCTCCTCTGCTCAGCCTTTGTCTTTGCCACGGCACCCTTTCTTTACCTCTTCGTCACGAAGCTCTGGCAGCTCGCCCTCGTAAGGTTCTACCACGGCCTCGCCACCGCGGCATTTGTCCCGGTGGCCATGGCCCTCGTGGCCGACCTCTTCCACGAGGAGCGAGGAGAGCGGATGGGATGGTTCTCCACGGCAACGCTGGTGGGGCGGTTCGTCGCGCCCCTGGCGGGCGGGACGCTCATCGGCCTCCTGGTTCACAAACCATCCCTCGGCTTCAAGGCCGTCTACCTGCTCTGCGCGCTCGCGGGTGCGCTCGCGCTTATACTTATCCTGAACGTGCGGGAGCCCGAAGCCACGGCCCCCCGCCTTCGGAGCTGGGATGAGACTTTTTCAGGCCTGCGGCATATCCTGTCGAATGGGGCAATTCTGGCCACGAGCGGCACGGAGGCGGGGATTCTTTTCGCCTACGGCACATTCGAAACCTTCCTGCCCCTCTATGCGCTGAAGTGCGGTCTCAACCCGTACGAAATAGGCGTCTGTCTCTCCGCGCAGGTCATCAGCCTCGCCCTCACCAAGCCGCTCATGGGGAGACTCTCCGACCGGTACGGCAGGCCGCGTCAGATCTTCGCGGGGACCCTCTTAGGCGCCGCCTCCATAGGCTGCTTTGCCCTCTTCGGCTCTTTCGCCGCCCTGGCGGTCCTGAGCATCTTCTTCGGGGTCTCCATGTCGACCCTCACGTCCGCTACCTCGGCATACATTGCCGACCTGAGCCGAACGGCGCGGGGCTCTGCAATGGGCATGCTCGGGTCGATCATGGACATCGGCCATACGAGCGGGCCCATAGCTGCGGGCGTGGTGGCGGGAGGCCTGGGATACCCTTTCTCTTTCCTCACCGCGGCAGCGGTGCTCGCGGGTCTGTCCGGTCTTTTCGCCAGGTCCGTCGGCTTCAAGGGCAGGTAGGCCATTCCGCGAAATAGTGGAAATGGCGATCGTGAAGGCAGGAAAAACGCAGATTATGTCTTATACCGTCTATGTAATACGGGCATCACCTATGTCAAGAAAGGAGGCAGGGGTTCTGAAAAAAAATTCCGCCCGCTTTCAGGTGGCATTCGTCATGGGATACTTTCCATACTCCTCCACGGCTTCAAGCACCGCGCGCATGTTGCTCAAGGGAATTCTCCAGGGCATGCAACAGAGAGGACAGATGATAAATCTCCCGTATGGCGCCATCTTCACGATGTTCTGCCTTACTCTCTCCATGACATCTTCAGGCGTGCCGTGCTCCATTTCGGCATTTACGCTGATGGCGGCACCCATGATGTGTATATCCGGATACCTCTTTCGAAAGCCCACCCAAAAATCGAGGTCTTGAGGGAAACTACCGTTGACGCCAAAAACTGTGACCCCTTCCTGCCGCAGCTTGTCAACCGTTTCAAACCAGTAAGGTTTGAAACCACAGTTATGAATATAGAGGGGCAGCCCCGTCGCCTTGCAGAACCGGGCCATGAATTGGCCCTCAAACTTCCATGCATCCTCAAAGCTCAACATGTGGGCGTTAAAACCGTATTGGGCATTGAGCACGATGCCCGGGGTTCCGACTGCTTTGGAATATGCTTTGTAGTAATCCCACTGGGATGCGTATATCTTTTCGCAAAGCGACAAAAGCAAATCGGGATTTCTCTTCACGTCGATGTAGGCCTTGCTCCCGCGAAGCATCTGGACGTTCGACCACGTCAGGCTGAGATTGAGAGCAGCCGGCATCCCGGTCTTTTCCTGGTTGATCGCCAAAGCTTCCAGTATGGTAGGCCATGGCTCGACTTTCGTATGATCGGGAATCTGAAGATTCTCGATTTCCTTTTCGGTTTCACAGAGAGCTCCTTCGCGCAGAAGGGGTGTGGAGTGATCTTGCCATACGAACGCATCGGCCTTCCCGTTGGCCTTCGCATAAGCCAGGCCTTCGAACGGACCCAAATAAGGCCCGGTGAGCAACCATAGATTATCCATACCCAAATATTCGTAAACGTCCAAGCTCGCCGCCGCGAGCCTTTTAGAACTCGACAGCATCTCTCTGACGGTCAGTCCGGAAATTCGGGATCCCGCGCTCTCATCGAGAAACAACATGCAGGGGACCCTGTCAGGGGTTTCACCAGCGTACGAAGCGTTCAGCCTCTCTATTGACGCCTTCCAATCGTGCTTCATCTCTTTTCCCTCCCTAAATCCACCCCTTGATTATTTCAACTCCCTGCCACGCGTCCTTTGCATACGCATCCGCCCCAATTGTCTTAGCTGCCTCCGGAGTGGCAGCTGCGCCTCCGATGATCACCTTTGGCCTGACTTTCTTCTCATTAAGAAGGATAATCGTCTCGGCCATTGAGGATACACCGCCCGATATCAGTGCTGAAAGGCCAATGACGTCTGCATTCACCTCTTCAGCCTTCTTCACAATTTCTTCCGGGGCTACGTCTATCCCCAAATCATGCACGTCGAATCCATTACCCTCGAGGAGTCCGCCGACTATATTCTTGCCGATATCGTGGACATCCCCTTTGGGAGATGCCAAGACGATCTTCTTACCTATCGTTGCGCCCCCGCTGACCATGCGGGGACGTAAGATGTTGAGGGCCGATTTCATTATTTCGGCACTCAAGACCAGCTCCGGCAAGTAAAAGTCGCCCTTTTCGAATTTTTCGCCGACCATTTCCATTCCCCTTGAAAGTTCATTCAAAATCTGTTGTGCTGAGAAGCCCTCTTTAAAGGCATCCTGGATCCCTTTCTCAACCCCTTCTTCGTCGAAGTCTAAAAGCAACTTCCGAAGTCCCTTGAGAACCTCCCCATCGGGCATCTTTTGCCTCCTTATTTACGTTTTTCTGATGATCTGACTTCCACGGTAGCACACGAATCGAGACAGTGTCAAGTCCTAAATCCACCGCCTCCTTCCCTCAGGGCAAGGGATAAAGGGGGCGGTACGGGAACGGGGGAGCGGAAGTTTATGAAAGTCCGTGCAGTGGCCGGAATTGAACTTCCCGGCTGCCAATTCCGGCATTCCCGGGAGCGGAGGCGCAATTGGCGCTTCGCGGTTGGGGAACAAAGAGACTTTTCGATCTCTTGGTATTTTCGGCTTGCAATTTAAATAAAAGTGGAGGACAATCAATTTATGAGATGGGGAGCTGGCTGATACTCAATCATTAAAAGGAGAAAAGTTGAAGGTGCATAGAGGTAAAATTCTGAAAAAGGGGGGATTATGAAAATTGCAGCAAAGGTACTGTTCTTCTGCATTTTATTTTTTGGCCTCATCAATGCCGCACGTGCAGCGGACCAAATTCTCTTAGGTGTCCCGACTTCATTGAAACTCATAGAAGGCTATGAGAGTAACAGAGCCGCAATCCTTGCGGTTGAGGAGATCAATGCGAAAGGCGGTGTCTTCGTAGGGAAAGAAAAGCGATTATTCAAAGTGGAATCTCTTGATATCAGGGATGGGGAACCCGGTATCCCTGTTTCCGAAGCACTGCTCGGTATCGAAAAACTTATTCTCGACAAGAAGATCTATGCCGCCCTGGTGGGGAATTTCAGATCCGAAGCGCTCCTCGCCGCAATGGACATCTACTCCAAGTATAAAGTGATCAATATCGGAAGCATTCCAATGTCACCCAAGTTTCAGGAAAAGGTACTGAGCAATCCGGAAAAATACAAATATTCCTTTAGAGTATGTCTCGAAGCAACGGGTCTTTCCAAATACATGAGCGGCTTGATGAAATTAATCGGAAGAGACTTTGGCTATAACAAGGTTTTCATTGCAACCCAGGACGTACTGTGGGCAACAGCGACAGGTTCCATGATGGAAAAATGGTACAAGGATAACGGTTGGACGGTCCTCGGGTTTGAGAGGTATCCGACCGGGGCTTCAGATTTTTCTTCCTCTTTGATGAAGGCAAAATCGGGCGGCGCACAGCTTATCCTGGTCGTATTCGATATGCCTACAAGCGGCATTCTCGTAAAACAGTGGAAAAGCATGAGGGTTCCGGCCTTGATGGCAGGATATAACGGACCGCTTATGGGCTCAAAGGCGTGGACTACCTTCGGTGATGAGATTGAAGATTCATTAAATATCATAGAGGACATAGGTCCTATTCCCGTGAAGGCCTACCCACCGGCAACAAAATTTTACGATGTATACACGAAGAGGTGGAAAGAAAGCCCTCAGGCAGGCCATGGGGTTGGTGCCTCGTACGACGCTGTGTACATGCTTGCCGCCGCCATAGAAAAAGCGGGAACACTGGACCCTGATAAGGTATCTGATGCCATTGCTGCAACCGATATGGCAGGAGGAGTTGTGGGCAGACTGAGATTCGACAAAGGACATCAGCTGATCTATGGAGAGGATCCAACAACCGGTGGATTAGGTGTCTGGTTCCAGTGGAGGAAGGGGGAAAGGGTCATCGTGTATCCTGAATCCGTGGCTGACGGAAAGATAGATAAACCAGTGTGGACGAAATAAGTCTGAGGGGAAGGAAGGGCTATGAAAGCAATGTTCCAAATGAAGAAAATAACATAGGAAAAGATCAAGCGGGCGTATGAGGGAGGGAGCAGGGCTTGACATAAAGGAGTGTAAAGGAATGAAGGGGAGACAGTGCCTTCTCGTCCTGATGGCCATTGTGGCGTGCGCCGGATCGGCTCTCGCGGCTGGCGGGGACGGGACAGTGAGGGAGAACTATGGGGCGTCATGTGTTTTACCCCGGCTGGCAATGCCCCCGATGCCCGCAAAGATACCGGGTTACACCGAATTGGACCCGACAACCGGGCTGCATGTCACGGGCACGGTGCGGCAGATCGAGATCACGGGCTACCGGCTGGGGCGGTGGATAATCCACTCAGCCTCAGGTACGATGATCTCCGCTGTATGCCACGAACAGAGGCGCGCCTCAAATTGGTCTGCCCGGGCTTCTTCGAGGACACGGCAACGTGGGCGGGCACACCGCTCCGGTTCGTCCTCCGATCGGCCAAAGTCCGGCCGGATGCAAGGGAGGTCCACCTGATCAGCGCTGACGACTACTCAGTTGTGGTACCGCTCAAGGAGGCCCTGTCCGAGGGAAACTTTCTCGCCTACGAGTGGGAAGGAAAGGCGCTTCCGGCGCTCCATGGCTTTCCTCTCCGTGCAATATTCCCTGGGTCCGAGGGCAACCGATGGGTTAAGTGGCTGATAAAGATCGAGGTGCGCTGAGTGCCTTGCCGGGAGCGGGAGAACCCTCGCCTTCTGTCCTCCGGAACCGATCTGCCTTCCTCCATCCTTTGTGACTCAACCACTCACTGCCTTCCTGTAACAGAGGATTTCAGGGTTTCTCTTGAAAGACAGGAATGCCGGTGCTAATGAATAGGGGACGGGTGATCTGAGTGGCTGATTGAGCAAGCGAGGTAGGGTATAGTAGATATTGCCGACCATTGTTCTGGGGTGTCTGATATGACCTGCGTTGCGTCTGTGGAGTGAGTGGGCCAAAACACACAGGAGGTGGACTATGGGTTTTGTCAAGTCTTTGGAGGAAATCGCAGAGAGTCAACGGGTGACCGCGGAGTTCTATGGCGCAGAAGCACTTATAGTGTACTTTTTCACCAAGCCGGAGATTGTGCAAAAACTGCTTCCCCCGCCTCTCAAACCGGCGGCGATGCCGCTCGGCTCTGTTTTTCTTGCCCACTACCCCAGAACCAATTTTGGCGTCACCTATCGGGAGAGCGCTCTCTTATTGGCAGCCGATTTCAAAGGAGAAACGGGTCTGTACTGCCTCTCGATGCCGGTGACAAACGACATTGCCCTGATCCTTGGCCGCGAGACGTTCGGTTACCCCAAGAAGATGGCAGACATCCATCTGACACGTCAGGGCAGTAAGGTGGAAGGGTGGACGGAGCGTCATGGGGTGCGCCTACTGGATGTTCGGGTAAACCTCACGGGCACATTCAACGACAAGGCTGCCCTGGGAATGATGAAGGATCGTCTGCAGGCCAATCCCGATACTATTATTTTCAACTTCAAGTATTTCCAGTCGCCTACCAGGAAGGGCTTTGACTACAATCCCCGTCTTGTCAGGGGGGTGGTGAAGTCATCGGAGGATTCCCTGGAGTTCGGCGAAGCAGAGTTCGTGCTCCGTTCCTCGGATCACGACCCCTGGGGGGAGATCGAGATCGCAAAGGTACTTGGTGCAACATACACGGTGGGCAGTCTCACCATGTTGCCCGGTGCTGTTGTGGCGGAAGTCGATCAGGGCGAATTCGCACCGTACGCATTTATGAAGATAGACGCCCTGCCTGCAGCGGTGGGGCAGAAGAAGTAGGCGACCGGCAGGAGACCCGAGCCATGGTGGGGGACAAGATCGATCGGGTCCTGGAGAAGTGGAGCGAGGGGCGGACAGGCACAACCATACCTGCTTATCCGGCCAGGGCCTTAAGGGAGATCGTAAAGGCCGGGCCGGGACAATGCGGGCGGCACAACAACCGGTGGGGTGATGCATGGAGAAAAGGCGGCTGGGTAAGAATGGGCCCCTCGTATCGGCAATGGGACTCGGGTGCATGGGCATGTCCGAGTTCTACGGCAGCCGCGTTAACGCTGAGTCGATAGCCACGATCAAACTCGCCCTCGATCTCGGCGTAAGCTTTCTCGATACGGCCGACGCCTATGGCCCCCACACGAACGAGGAGCTCGTGGGGCGGGCGATCAGAGGGCGTCGCCACGACGTCTTCCTGGCGACCAAGTTCGGCCTCCTTCGGAGCGCCGATCCGGCCTTTCGCGGGGTGTGCGGCCGGCCCGATCATGTCCGCTCTTCGTGCGAGGGCAGCCTGAGGCGCCTCTCCGTCGATGCCATCGATCTCTACTACCTCCACCGCCTTGACCCGGAGATCCCCATAGAGGAGACGGTCGGCGCCATGGCCGGGCTCGTTCAGGAGGGGAAGGTGCGCTACCTAGGGCTGTCGGAGGTGGGACCGCTGACGCTTCGGAGGGCCCAGGCAATACATGAGATCACCGCCCTTCAGAGCGAGTACTCCCTCTGGACCCGTGACCCCGAGACCGAGGTGCTCCCTACCTGCCGGGAGCTGGGTATAGGCTTTGTGGCTTATAGCCCCCTCGGCCGAGGCTTTCTCACCGGCCGCATCAGGAGCATGGCCTACCTGCCCGACAACGACTATCGCCATACCACCCCCCGTTTTCAGGACGAGAACTTCCGGAAAAATCTTGCCCTCCTTGCCCCCATCGAGGAGATCGCGAAAGAAAAGGGCTGTCTCCCGGGACAATTGGCGCTGGCCTGGGTGCTCGTTCAGGGAAAGGACGTACTCCCCATCTTCGGGACGAAGCGGCGGAAATACCTCACAGAGAACCTCGCGTCCCTCGACATCGAGCTGACCGGGGAGGACCTCCGACGCATCGAGGAGAGATTACCGCCGCGGATCGCCTCGGGCGCAAGGTACCCGGAAGGGGCCCTGCGCCTGCTGGGCGACTAAAGCCCTGATCGACCCGGGGAGCCGTTAACCACACAACAATGACTCAACAACCAAGGCCGGCGCGCTGCCGGTTATAACACGATCCTCCCTGATCGAGATATGGGGAGGCTGGAGAAAAAGCGGCTATGTTGGCGCAGGAACTTAGGTTTCCAATGTTCTCGCCGAAGACACTATGGTGAGTTGCATCATTACCTATGCCGTAAGCATCCTGCCATATGCGCCGGGTAGGTATGCGGGAAAAGGGAAAGGCTCACAGCAAAAAAGGCCCAACAGGTCTAACGTTGGTGACCTTGTCGGGGAGACCCCTTGCGGTATGCGGCCGGTAAGGGCGCCGGATTAGGTTAGTCTCAATAAGGCAACGACTGTGGATCCGAAGCAGCATTTCCCTTTCACTGAGTCCGGCACCGACCACCTTAGGAGGGTGCGAGCTAAGATTTCGGCCCTCGTTTGGGATTTGCGCTTCTTTGACGTGACCACAATCCGGCATCCGGCCGATCCAAAAGGGGAAGAGCTTGTTGCCCGGATCAATACGACACTCGCCGACATCTTTGGTCGACAATCTCAGGAATACAAAGATTACTCTATACGGTCCTTTTATACACCGCCCCTCACCCCGGGCGCAGGGTACCCGCTTCCGGAAGTGAGACAGGGGTATGAAAGAGGCATCGATACTGCGGTCCAAAAACTGAACCTACTATTGGATATTCTGAACGGGAAACTGGGGGCTGCCGAAGGAGTGACCCCCCCTGCCCGGCAAGCCGGGGCAGCAGCCGCGAGTTCTGATAAGGAGAAAATATCGCTCCTTACTATGCGGGCTAAGCTGAAAAACAGACATTTTCCGTCGACCGGCATCGGTGCCACCGCTCCCGGCGACGGAACGCAGATGAAGCACAAGCCCATGTTCGGGGTGGGGGTTGAAAGGGCAATCGATGGGCAACTCGACAAACCTCAACCCAAGGAAGGAACGGCCGGGGCAAGCAATCGAGGTAGTGCTTACATCCTTCGGAAGAGCAAAAAGAAACACACCCAGCTCAAGGCTGACGAAGCCGGTCTCGCAACCAAAAAGCGGAAAGAGAGCGCTCAACATGAGCCCGAGGCTGCTACGGTCAGACCGGATGAGAAGGCGCAGCCCTGCGCGGGGTTTCTCCCTGGCAAGCCTCTCAATGACGGCCCCGGCAAGGAGGCGCTTGTTCCGGTCCACGAGACCACTGGCCCTGTCAATGATCAATTGCCTGCGACGAACGCCATCGGCACGTTGACTCAAGAATCGCCTCTACCGGCTGCTATTCAAGAAGGTCTCCACACTGCCGGACACGAGGAGCCTTCCGCAGAGATTTGTCCCGGGCCACACAATAAGATTGTCCACATTGAGACGGCACTAGGGGAGTCTGTCGAACCATCCATGGCGCTCATGTGCCTCGATCCGCTCAAGTCAGCCGAAGTCGCGATGACGGCCGGGGAGGAGAACGATGAAGAGAGAATCGGGGACATAGAAACCGGCTTACCTGAACTGAGCGGGCAAGCGGTATCGGACGCTGTTCCATCAGAGCTTCTCCAAGAAGAGTCATCGACCATAGAGCATGGCCCATTCTCGCACGCTGCAACGGAGCAGGTGACCGGGCCGCCATGGCACGAGATTGCAGCTCATGAACTCCTTTCGGTCGAGCTGTGGGCGGACGAGCTGGAAAGGAGCAATCGGGGCATCAACCTCGACCAGGTCGAGGATGTACTGCCTGCACTATGTCTCGAACAGGCCGAGGAGCCCCTATCGGTAAGTTCTTTAGATCCGTGCGATGTCGAGGCCTTAGCGGACAAGTTCGCCAAAGAAATGGCAGGCCCGCCGGAGAAGGTGCGCGGAGTTCCGGAAGTCCGCCTGTCCGGCGACGCAATAGGGATTCCTGTTGGGTTTGAT
>Ga0326727_10026668_pt1 | contig 10689 bp, 9 predicted proteins | sample MB2enrmetagenome_FD_207643 | JGI IMG/M metagenome (GOLD analysis project Ga0326727, IMG submission 207643) | Lab enriched peat soil microbial communities from McLean, Ithaca, NY, United States - MB29MY | ecosystem: Environmental > Terrestrial > Soil > Wetlands > Peat | place: USA: New York... | reverse complement strand
AGCCTACCACGGGCCGGCCCAACGCCGCCGCGATGTGTGCGGATCCGGTATCCCCTGCGAGGTGAATCGTGCAACGATCCAGCAGCGCCACCAGTTCAGCCAGCGTCGTTCGGCCAGTGAAGTCATCCGGTTGCGGCGCAGTGTTTCGTACCAGCTCCGCGTGGCGGGCCATCTGTTCACGGCTACCGACCAACACAACGCTTCCGTGAGCTGCGAGCGCTTCGGCGACACGCGCCCAGCGCCGCACGGGCCACGTTTTCCACTCTGCTGAGGTCGATGGATTGATCACTATCAGCGGTCTCCGTGGTGGAATGTGGAGTGCCGATAGGATGCGTTCGACGGCCGTTGCAGCCTCCGCCTGGACGGGAAGGTCGTGCGATTCGCTCCGCACATCGCGCAAGGCGGCGCCTTCGCGTTGGCCGTGCATCCCGATTCGTATAGGCGCGCGCGAGCACAAGGCGACGACGGCACTCTTCAGAAGCCCTTGCAGATCCAAGCTGACGTCGTAGCGCTCACTTCGCAACTCGCGCATCGCCTGCGTGAACGATCGCAGCCAATCGCGACTCGCATGCCTCCACCGCATGGGCGGGAACGTTACGATACGGTCGATGGCTGGATGGCCATGCACGAGGGGTGTCGTCCAGCTTTCCACGGCCCAGGTGATGCGGAGTCGCGGATAGCGTCGCCGCAGTGCGGTGGCCACCGGCAACGCATGCACGACGTCGCCGATCGACGACATCTTCACGATCAACAGGCTTCGCAGCCCTGATGGATCAAGGTGTGGAGCCACCCCACTCTCACTCGTCTGTGCGCCGATCGTTGAGCTTCGCTTCCAGCCGGGCGCAACGCGCTTCGAGTTCCTTCAACCTGCGGCGGTAATCGGGAAGGTGCGGGATCAAGGAAAAGGCCCGCATGAAGACGTTCCCGAGGATCGCAGGTGTGCCCATTACCGTTGCGGCGGCCGGAACATCACGGTGCGCACCGGAGCGTGCCGCCACCCTAGCCCTCTCGCCGACGGTGATGTGATCGACCACTCCGGCGCCGGCTCCCAAAACCGCCCGGGCGCCAATCCGCGCGCTTCCAGCCACGCCCGACTGCGCCACAATACACACGTGTTCGCCGATCTCGACGTTGTGACCGATCTGGACCAGATTGTCGATCTTTGTTCCGCGCCCCACCTTAGTCACGGTCATGGTGGCCCGATCGATGGTCGAGTTCGCCCCGATCTCCACATCGTCGCCAATCTCGACCCCGCCCACTTGCGGAATCTTGTACAGTTCTCCAGCCGAACCGGCAGTGAAGCCGAATCCATCACTGCCGATGACTGCTCCGCTGTGGATACGCGCGCGCTTGCCAATAACCGTGCCCGGATAAATCGAAACGTTGGCAAACACGATCGAATCGTCGCCGATTTGCACCCCCTCACCGAGATAGACGCCGGGATAGATGTCGACGCGGGCGCCGACCTCGACGTCACGCGCCACGTAGGCACCGGCACCGATATTGGCGTCGGGTCCGATACGGGCCTCTGGCGCCACGAAGGCATGCGGGTCGATCCCGGTAACGGTACGCGGCTGCGTGTAGAACAGCTCGAGCAGCTGCGCCAGAGCCAGCCGTGGCGCAGGCACACGAATCGTCGGCAGTGGCACCTGCGGCAAACGCGCGGCAACCACCGCTGCGGAAGCATGGGTCTGCTGCAGCGCGCGCACGTCGCCGCGATTGGCTACCACCGTAACGTCGCCGGGGCACGCCGCTTCGATCGGTCGCACGCCCGCAATCTTCAGCGCGGCATCTCCACTTTCGACCACGCCTCCGATGCGATCGGCGATCTCAGCTAAGGTGAACTGACGCATTCTTGGCTCCTTTGGCTGCAGCGGTGGATGGATTGGCTGACACCCGACGCGGATCGTACGGAACGCGCGCCACTGCCCGGCGTGCCTGATGAACGATTTCTTCCGGCGTCGCGGCCTGCAGGCAACGCCGGCGGCGCAGACATAACCGCGGGCAACTCGGCCCGCACGCTCCCGGGTGATAGACGGCAAGATCCTCGTTGCCGTAGGGCGCCTTGCGCCACGGTGCGGTGGGCCCGTAGAGACCGACCACCGGCCGCCCCAATGCGGCCGCAATGTGCGCCGTTCCCGTATCCGGCGCGATGTGCAGCGCGCAACGGCCTAGCAACGCCACCAGCTCGGGCAGGGTCGTCCGGCCCGTGAGATCATGTGGCCGCGGCCAGGCAGCGCGCGCGATTTGCGCATGTCTCGTCACCTGCTTGTGACTGCCGATCAGCACAACGGCACCGTCGGCAGCAAGGGCGCTGACGACCGGAACCCAACGCTCGGCGGGCCAAGTTCGCCAGGCCGTGGAGCACGATGGGTTGATCACAATGAGCGGCGGCTGCGTGGGAACGTGCACCTCCGCGAGCAACCGTACGACGGCAGCCTCCGCTTCCGGCTGCACGCGCAAATCGAATGAGACTGGGCTCGCGGAGGCTCCGAGAAATTCGGCGCAGCGCAGATAGTCGTCGACGACGTGGATCTGCCCGTGGTCGCCCGGCACGGCCCGAGAAACGAAAGAGGCGCCTTCCCGTTGTCCGTGCGTCCCGATGCGCACCCGTGCACGCGACAACAGCACCACGACGGAGCTCTTCAGTAATCCCTGCAGATCGAGACTCACGTCATATGGCTCGCTCTGCAATTCCCGCACGGCGTTGGCGAGGGATCGCAGCCAGGCACGGCTCACTTCCTTTCCTGCCATGCGCGGGAAAACAATGAGCCGGTCAATGGCTGGATGGCCGACCAGCAGCGGCGCGGCCCAGTCCTCCACCGCCCACGAGATTCGCATGTGCGGATAGCTCCGCCGCAGAGCGCTGGCGACGGGCAAGGCGTGCACCACGTCCCCAAGCGAAGACATCTTCACGATCAGCACGCTCTGGAGCGTTCGGTTGCGAGGCTGCGTCCGCGAAGTCATTTCGACCACGTTGCCGATGCGGTTGATGGCGTTACTTGCTCGAACAGAGACAAGCGGGTGCGGCGCCCCTGTGAGTAATTGATGCCGTCCATCGCCCACACTTCGTGCACCGAGAGGCCGATGTCGATGGCCGCTCGCGTGAATGCGGCGCGTTGATTCTCGCTGACCAGAACGAGACCGTCGGTACGCTCGCGCAGAAAGCTCGCGGCCTCTTGTGGCTCGATCAGCGCGACATCGGTCGCCGCAAGGAACACCAAGCTCGGCTCCTGATACCCGACCGCTGCGATCGGGCGTGCAGCATCGCGCCCACGTGGCTGCCGCGCAACAGCGGCTGATGCGGCTCGGCTCAGCCACACGCTCCCGAGATCCGGGAGCACCCACTGCAGCAGCGGGACGAACACCACCACGCTGCTGATTACCGCGATCGTGGAGGCCTGCGCTAGTTGTCCACGCCAGCACAGCCGGACGCAGAAGAAGGCCGTCAGAGCGGTGGCTGCTGCAACCACGAGGCTGGCGAAGCCCAGGCCGTTACCGAGCCTCGCCGAGGCCACCAGCACCAACGCCCCCAGCAACACGGTGACGCCACTCCACAGTCCGAACCCCGCGCGCAGCGCGCGCGTCCCGGACGGGCGCAACGAGCCGGGGCGCGTTGCCAGCGCCGCGCGGGCCGCGAGCAGGGCCAGTGCCGGGTATGCCGGGAGCACGTAATGCGGCAGCTTCGTCGGCATGAGCTCGAAGAAAAGCCAGGTCGGAATGAGCCACGCCAGGCAGAAGCGCTCGCCGGTACGTGCGTGGCGCCCAAGCCCGCGCACGAATCCAAGCGCGGCGGCAAACGATGCCGGCCAGAACGTCACGACGGCGAGTAGCAGGTAGAGGCCCGGGAGCGCCCCGTGCGATTCCTGCGCGCCAACAGCCTTGGAGATGACATCCTTCACCATCCAGTCACTGTAGAATGCCCCGTGCGTTGCCCACCCTGCGGCCGCGATCCAGGGTGCGGAGATCGCCAGCGTCAGGAAGGGTCCCCAGCGCCAGCGGAGGCCGACGAGCAAACGGCGATTGCTGTCGGCGTGCTCCTCACCGCCGCGCCAGTGTTCCAGGCCGAGGAGAACTCCGACGGTGAGCCCACTCACCAGCAGAACGATGGGCCCCTTGATGAGCACGCCGATGCCTTGCGCAATCCAGAACCCGGCAGCATAGGACCTGGCGCCGATGTGCCCTCGGCGACCCGCCGTGTAGAGCGCTGCGAGGCAGCTCTGAGCTGCCACCACGCACGCGAGCAGCACCGCATCAGTGGTGGCGAGATGCGCTTCCACGATGAGCAACACCGACGAGCCCAGGAATGCCGCGCCCAGCAGCGCAACGTGGCGGTCAAAGAGACGGCGACCCGCCCAGTACGTCAACAACACGGCACCGATGGCGCCGAACACGGAAGGCACACGATACGGCCAAATCGCTGCGCTTTCTCGGCCGGCCGTGATGAGAACCGCAGCCGCCTGCAACCAGTAGATCCCAATCGGCTTGTTGAACCGGTTCTCGGAGCCAAAATGCGGCAACACCAAGTCGCCGGTCTGCAGCATCTGCTTCGTGGCTTGCGCGAACCGCGCTTCGTCCCGATCGACCGGCGGAATCGTTGTCAGCCCAGGAACATACAACGCCAGGCAGAGCAGCGTCAGTAGCATGCAATCGCGCGACTGGACGCGCACGGTACCGAACTGCCTCATGGTTGCGCCAGTTCCTATCACGAAATATATTCGCCGCCGAAGTCCAGGGGACAACATGTCGCTGAGCTGCCGGATGTGTGTGGGCACGGTTCGCGGCGGCGAAGGCCGACCGCCATGCCGCGATTCGTTTGTTCCGGCTCGCCGCCCGCGCTAGTGGAATGGCAATGTCGGACTCGCTCGCCGGGAAAGTTGCGCTGGTCACCGGGGCGTCCCGTGGTATCGGTCGCGCGATTGCGTGCAAGCTCGCCTCGGCGGGCTGCGACGTGGCCGGCATCTACTACAATAGCCACGTCCAGGCCGAATCGCTGCGCGACGAGATCCGCTCGATGGGGCGGCGCGCCCATGTGATCCAAGGAAATGTTGCCAGCCCCGAGAGCGTGGAGGAAACCTTCGCCGAGTTTCGTACGCACTTCGACCGCGTCGATATCCTGGTGAGCAATGCCGCCAGCGGCGTGCTCAGGCCCGCCCTCGAACTGACGCTGAAGCACTGGCGTTGGTGCCTGGAGACCAACGCCCTCGCGCTGGCGCTGCTCGCCCAGCACGCCGTGCCGCTGATGCGCGCGGGCGGCAGAATCATCGCCATCTCCAGCCTGGGGGCGCACTTTGCCATCCCGCGCTACGGATTCGTGGGCGCCTCGAAGGCCGCCCTGGAAGCGCTCGTGCGGACTTTGGCGCAAGAGCTTGGACCGCAAGGGATCCGCGTCAATGCGGTGGTGGCCGGAACGGTGGACACCGATTCGCTGCGCTACTTTCCCAATCGCGAGGCACTGCTGTCCACGTTCGCGGAGCGAACGCCGGCTGGGCCGGTCCTGACGCCGGAGGCGGTCGCGGATGCGGTCTATCTCCTCACCCTCCCTGAGGCCGACATGATCAACGGGCATACGTTGGTGGTAGACGGTGGGTTCTCGGTTTCCGGGTGACGGGTGCAAGCGGATGGCGACACCTCTTTTCCACGACTCTGGACTGCGGGACCAAGCGGTGATCGTTACCGGCGGAAGCCGCGGCATCGGACGGGCGATTGTTGAGCTCTTCGCGGCCGAGGCAGCGAACGTGACCTTCTTCTTTCGGCAGGACACGGCTGCCGCCGCCGATGTGGTGGCGACCGCCGCTCGCGAAGGGCATCACGTCACCGCGGAGCAGGTCGACGTGCGCAACGCCGAAGCTTGCGCCGCGGCTGTCGAGCGGGTGGCCGAACGCTGCGGCCGTATCGATGTGCTCGTGAACAACAGCGGCGTCGTGCGTGACAATATCCTGGCGATGCTGGAGGAAGACGATGTGCGCGCGGTGCTTGAGACCAACGTCGCCGGCATCTTCAATGTCGCGCGCGCGGTCATTCCTCACATGGTGTCGCGACGGGCCGGGAAGATCATTAACATCAGCTCAGTGTCGGGCGAGAAAGGCGGCCGCGGGCAGACGAACTACGCAGCGAGTAAGGGTGCGGTCAACGCCCTCACCCGCGCGCTCGCGGTGGAGCTGGCTCCTCGCCGGATCACGGTGAACGCGGTAGCGCCGGGAGTGATCGAGACCGATATGTCGCGTGAGATCCGCGAGCGCGCCGGCGATGAAGTCAAGTCCCGCATCCTGTTGCGTCGATTCGGAACGCCGGCAGAGGTGGCGCCGGCCGTCGTCTTCCTTGCGTCGCGCTACGCCGATTACGTCACCGGCCAGATCATCGGTGTCGACGGCGGGTTCAAAATGGAGTGAGGCCGTATGGACGAGATACCGCGTATACCCAAAGAAGAGATCCGCCAGATATATCCGAAAGTGGCGCAGATCATCGCCGACGCGCTCGACCGCGACGCGGAAGAAGTCACGCTCGAGAGCTATCTCATGGATGACCTCGAAGCCGAGTCGATCGACTTCCTTGACATCCTCTTCCGACTGGAGCGCGCCTTCAAGGTCAAGCTGCCGCAGGGCAGGATCATCGAGCACGCGCGCGGCGAGCTCTCCGAGGCGGAATTCGAGCACAAGGGCACTCTCACCCCGGCGGCACAGAGGCGCCTGCAAGCGTATCTCGACGAGGTGCCAGCGGAGCGCTTCCGTTTGCCCATCAAGGTGGCGGATGTGCCGCGGCTCTTCACGGTGGAAACCTTCTGCAAGCTGTTGCTGCGCCATCTTGCCGCGCAGGCCTAGCGGTGCGTGCTGATGGCCGACTGCGGCGGCGCATTCTCGTTTGTCGATCGCATCACGGAGATCGAGCCGCGCCGGCACGCGCGCGGCCAGTTCACCGTCCCGGAACGGCTGAATGCGCTCTCCCCGTGCTTGGTGGCGGAGGCCGTCGGTCAGCTGGCTGCCTGGGTGGCGATGTCACACGTGCAGTTCCGCAGCCGGCCAGTCGCGGCGCTGGCTCGGGAAACACGCATCCGCACGGATGTGGCGCCCGGGAAAACGGTCGACCTCGAAATCGAGATGGAAGATTGTACGACCGCGGCCATCGCCTACCGTGGCTGGGCCCGCGTCGATGGCTTTACAGTGATGGAGCTCAACGAGTGTGTGGGCCCGATGCTCCCGATGGTGGACTTCGATGATCCAGCCGCCATGCGGGAACGCTTCGAGACCCTGTGCGGTCCCGGCGTATCCTGCCGCGTTGCCGTTGATCCTGTCGTGGTGGATCCGTACATCGTCACCGAGCGTGATCCAGGGAGGCGGTTGCGCGCAGCGATCCAAATACCGGAATCGGCTCCGTTCTTCGCGGACCACTTCCCACGTCAGCCGGTGTTTCCGGCGACGCTACTTCTCGAGGCGCAAATCCGTCTGGCCGCGGCGCTTGCCGCCGAGGTCGTTGATCCGAGCCTTCGCCCCTGGTTGCGGCCCACATGCGTGCGCGACGTCAAGGTCCGCACATTTCTCCGGCCAGGCCAGCGGGTGGAGATTGCAACCGAACTCTTATCTGCAAAAGGCACGACAGTGGAGATCGCACTCGCGGCGATGGCGGACGGGAAGCGCGCGTCAACAGCGCGAGCAGAAATCGGCCAGTGGGAGCCGCCGTGACGCTGGCACGGCGAAGAGCGGCAATCACCGGCGTGGGGCTGGTCACGCCGCTTGGCAACGACACCGCCACGACTTGGGAGGCGTTGTGTGCGGAGCGCAGTGGTGTGGCGCCGATTGCCAGTTTCGATGCGTCCGGGTTCAGCGTGCGCATCGCCGCCGAGGTGAAAGGATTCGACGCGGTAGCGGTGATTGGCGACCGCAAGTTGTTGAAGTTCGCGAACCGGTACCAATCCTTTGCGCTGGCCGCCGCTGACGAGGCCATGCGTGATGCGGGCATCGCGCCCGACGAGCGCACGGCAGCGCGCTGGGGCTGCGTGGCCGGCGGCGGCATGCTGGGTTTTGGATACGAGGCGCTCGCCGACCTGCACCGGGGGTTCGCCGCCGACGGGGAGCTCAACGTGAAGCAACTGCTCGCGGCCGGGAGCGCGGCCGCCGATCCGCTCGTGTTCTGTCGCAGCCAACCCAATGCCGGGCTGGCGCTGCTGCTGCGCCGGTTCGGTATCCGCGGCTACGCCAGCAGCGTTCACACCGCATGCTCATCCGGCGGGCAAGCACTGGGGACGGCGCTGAAGCTCATCCGCCGCGGCACGGCGGATTACGTTCTCGCCGGTGGCTTCGATTCCATGATCGATCCGATCGGACTCGCGGGCTTTTGTCTCCTCGGGGCGCTGTCACCGGATAACGATACGCCGGAACGGGCAAGCCGGCCGTTCGATCGGACGCGCAATGGTTTCGTGCTCGGTGAAGGAGCGGGATTTTTCGTGCTCGAAGAATGGAACGCCGCTTGCGCCCGTGGCGCGCGCATCTATGCGGAGCTTGCCGGCGATGGGAATTCGCTGAGCAGCTACCGGATCACCGACTCCCACCCCTCTGGCGACGGCCCGATTCAGGCCATGCGTCAGGCGCTGGCGGATGCACGCGTATCACCCGGCGAGATCGATTACCTCAACGCGCACGGCACCTCCACGCCGATGAACGACCGCAGCGAGTGCGCGGCAATTCACGCCGTCTTCGGAGCTGAGGCGGCGAGAGTTCCGGTGAGTTCGACCAAGAGTTTGATGGGGCATCTCATCGCCGGGGCTGGTGCGGTGGAAGCGGCGGTCTGTGCGCTGGCGATCCAGCACGGCACTGTGCCGGTGAACGCCAATCTCTTCGAGCGCGACCCGGAGTGTGATTTGAATTTTGTCTGCGAGCGGCATGGACCGCAGCGAATTCACGCCGCCATGTCGAACTCGTTCGGCTTCGGTGGCTCCAACAGCTGTCTCGTGTTGCGCAACGCCGGCGAGGGGTGATGACTCACAGTTCCAAAGTGCTGGTCACAGGAGCAGGCGCCATTTGTGGCGTGGGCAGGGAGCCGGAGGAAATCTGGCAAGCGGTGCGCGCGGGGCGGACCGCGTTCGCGCCGATTGCGCGCTGGGAGACCTCCAGTTTCCCGCCGCTGGCGTCGGAGATCGTCGGCGTCGATGCGCGTACGCTGGTCGAAGACCGCAAGGTGCACAAGCTGACGCAGCGTTCGGACCTCCTCGGCCTGTATGCGGCGGCGCGCGCGATTGACACCTCTAACATTGTTGCGTATCGCGAGCGCCTCGATGCCGCGGCCGCCGAAGCGTTCAACGATCGCACGGGCGTGTACGTCGGCTCGGGAGGTGGGACGTATGAGATCAGCTACGATTTCTTCCCCCTCCTCACCACCGCCGCGGGCGATCTGCGGACCTTTGGAACGGAGTTGACCTCGACGGTGAATCCCATGTGGTTGCTGCGGACGCTTCCGAACAACGTCCTTTGCCACGTCGGCATCCGCTACGGTTTCAAGGGCGCCAATGCCTGCATCACTAATCACGCGACCAGTGGCACGCTGGCGCTCGCCGAGGCGGCCGCGGCCGTACGGGCCGGCGAGGTAGACCGGGCCGTCGCCGTTGGACACCACGCCGGCCTCGAGCCGCAGGCGGGCCTCTACTATCAGGCGTTGGGACTGCTAGGTGTCGACGCGGTTCGCCCATTCGATGTGTCGCGCAACGGCAGTCTGCACGGTGAAGGTGCGGCCGCGCTCGTGCTCGAGGACGAAGCGGCGGCGCGCAGCCGCGACGCCAGCGTGCTGGGAGAGTTTCTCGGGAGCGGCTGCGTGTCGGAAGGCGAAGGGTTGCTGTCGGTCCGCAGTGATGGCGACGGGCTGGCGCGCGCGATGACACTGGCGCTCGATGACGCCGGGATGCGCGCGGCAGGGGTCGGCATGATTGTGGCCCATGGGAATGGGACACTAGCTTCCGATGCCTCCGAAGCCGCGGCCATCAGGCGCATCTTCGGAAGCGGGGCGCCACCGGTGACCGCATTCAAGTGGGTGTTTGGCCATCTCACTGCCGCTTCGGGCAGCATGGATGCCGTCCTCGCACTGCTCTCGTTGCGTCACGGCGTAGTCCCCGGGATCGGCACCTTGGGCGAACTCGACCCGGCCTGCGCGCCCTTGCCGGTATCAACGGCACCGCAATCGCCGCGCAGCGACGTCGCCCTGGTGCTGAGTCGCGGTTTTGCCGGGATGAATGCGGCCCTGCTGTTGCGGGCTTCCACCGATGGACGGGGCTGATGACGGTTCGCTGCGGCATCGATCGGGTGGAGATTGCGCGCATGGAGCGCCTGCTGGCGGAAACGTCGGCAGAGCATCTGCTGGGAATCTTCTCCCTCGATGAGCTGCAGGAGCCCAGCGATGGAATGCACCGTGCGGCGGACCTGGCGGCACGTTTTGCGGCAAAGGAAGCCTGCTTGAAACTCTTCCCGCGTGAAACGGCGCTGGGTGAGATCGGGCCGCGTGACTTCGTGTTGATGCGCGATGCCGCCCACGGGCATCGGATCGCGTGCACGCCGAAAGTTCAGACGCTTCTGGATCGGCATCAGCTGCAACCGATTACCGTGTCACTGAGCCATGTTGACGGGAGTGCCTCTGCCGTGGCCTCGACGCGAAGCAATGAGATCGATGTGCCGCTCTCAGGCAAGTTACTGTACCACCTGCTGCCGA
>Ga0326727_10026667_pt1 | contig 10689 bp, 7 predicted proteins | sample MB2enrmetagenome_FD_207643 | JGI IMG/M metagenome (GOLD analysis project Ga0326727, IMG submission 207643) | Lab enriched peat soil microbial communities from McLean, Ithaca, NY, United States - MB29MY | ecosystem: Environmental > Terrestrial > Soil > Wetlands > Peat | place: USA: New York... | reverse complement strand
GTGGGCGCGCGCGCATTCCTCTTCGGCCATGCGGCGCGAGGTTTCGAGTCCATAGACCGCGGGAAAGGTGATCTTGCCCTGTTGTGCGTCCTTGCCGGCGGTTTTTCCGAGCGCTTCGGAGGACTCTACCACGTCGAGGATATCATCCACGATCTGGAACGCCAGGCCGACGTGTTCGCCGAAGCGGGAAAGCGCGGCGTACTGGCCGTCGTCGGCGCCCGCGCAGATGGCGCCGAGCCGTAAACTGGCGCGCAGCAAGGCCCCGGTTTTGGCGCGGTGGATGGTCTCGAGCAACCGCGGTTCGGGAGGCTTGCCTTCGCCTTCGAGGTCGGCCACCTGCCCGCCGATCATGCCGCCGACGGTGCCGGAAGCGGCGGAGAGTTCGGCGACCAGGCGGACCTTGCGGTCATCGGCGGTGTTCACTCCGGCGAGAACCTGGAAGGCGAGCGTGAGCAGCGCGTCGCCGGCCAGAATGGCCATGGCATCGCCGAAGACTTTGTGGTTGGTGAGCTTGCCGCGGCGATAGTCGTCGTTATCGAGCGCGGGCAGGTCGTCGTGGATGAGCGAGTAGGTGTGGATAAGTTCGAGCGAGCAGGCGGCCGCGACCACGCCATCGGCCGAAGCGGTGACGGCGAGCGCGGCTTCGATGCAGAGTATGGGGCGAATGCGCTTGCCGCCGGCGAAGAGGCTGTAGCGCATGGCGCGATGGATGGTTTCCGGGGGCGTCGTTTCCGGAGGGACAAGGCGGTCGAGTTCCGAATCCACCAGTCGTTGTTGCTGGGCGAGGTATTCGCGCAGGGTCATGCTTTCTCGGATTTTTCGGGGCGAAACGGCTCGGCGGCGATCGTGCCCTCTTTGCGGATCAGCATCTCGACGCGAGTCTCGGCCTCCTCGAGTTGCTTGCGGCAGGCGTCGCTGAGGCTCATGCCGCGCTCAAACAGCTCGAGGGAGCGCTCGAGCGGGAGGTCGCCGGCTTCCAGTTCCTTGACCACCCGTTCGAGTTCGTCGAGCGAAGCTTCGAAGGACTCGGCCGGCTGGGCGTCGGGTTGATTTTCCGCCATCGATCTATTTTAGCTGCTAAAAGCGGAGCTTACCAACGAATTCGAAATCGCGGGGATTACCCGCGCCGGTTATGGAACCGAACGCGGCGCTTCCGAAGCTTCCGTTGGGGTCGTTCAGCGGAGGCGTGTTCGATACATTGAACGCTTCCGCGCGGAATTCGAGGTTGACGCGCTCCGCGATACGAAACGTCTTTCCGATCATCAAATCCGCATCCTGAAGGCCTGGCCCGCGCACGGGGTTGCGGGAACTGGTTCCGATGACGAATTGCGGCGCGGCGGTGAAGGCCGCGACGTTGAAGTACTCGGCCACGCTGCGGCCGTTAAACTGGTTGGGGTCGGCGATTCGGTTGGGCCTTTGCACCGCAAAGCCCAGGCTTGAGTTGTTGTTGGTAGCCTGCGTGACTGCTACCGTATCGCCGGACTGCACGCGGACAATGCCCGCGATCTGCCAGCCGGCGATCTTCCAAAGGCGGGGAATGCCGTAGACCCAGCCCAGCGCCAAAACCCGCGGAATATCGCCACTCGACAAATCCTTCTCGAGATGGCGGTTGTAGGCGTCCGCCGCGCCCGTGCTGTTGAGAACGGGGCCAGTAAAAATGGTCTGCGAAAAGACGCTGGATGCGTCGTCAAGCAGTTTGGAAAAAGTGTAGGCGGCACTGATCGTAAGACCATGCGCCAACCGCTTCTCCAGTTTCGCCGCGGCGGCGTTGTAGTCGGAGTTGCCCACATTGTCGCGAAACAGCGCCACGGTGGTGAAACGCGGGAAGGGCCGCAGCAATTGCTGTTGGGCGATGGTGGCGCCTCCCAGGGACGACGAGGCTGGAATCTGTCCGAAGTACGGATTCGGCACCTTGGTCAACAGCGCCGCGCCCATGGAAAGGTCCTGCGAAGGGAGTTGGTTGATATTCGCGTCGGGTATGCCGAGGCGTGTATTCTTCGAGCCCAGGTACGACACCTCGACATTCCAGTCCTTTCCGATTGTTCGTTCAACCGTGAAGTTCCGTTGCTGCGAATAACCCGAACCGTTATTGCGATCCACGCCAAAAACACCTTGCCCCAGGCCGGAGTTCGCATTCGGCGCTGTGACTTGAACCGTGGGTCCGCTCGACAGGGCGAATGCGGCGTTCACGTTATCCGGCGATTGCTGGCCCACCGTTTGAACGAAGGGAAACTGCGGCATGGTGAACGGCGTCGTGATTCCGGTCTGCTCGAAGAAGACGATGCCGTAGCCGGCGCGAACCACCCAGTTGTCGGCAATCCGGTAAGCCAATCCCACGCGAGGACCGAAGTCGCAACACTCCAGTTCGCGGGCGGTATGGGGAAAACCCAGGACCTGCGTGTTCAGGTTAAAGATCGCGCCCTGATTGTGAATCTCCGTGGATGGGAAGTTGAGCGTATAGCGGGTGCCGATGTCGATCGTAAGCCGTGGCGAGACCTTCCAGTCGTCGCCGATGAAAAACTCGGCGATATGCGCGCGCGATTGAATCACTTGTTTTTGGATGTCGATGGTGAATGCGTTCACCTGGCCCAGCAGGAGCGAGGCTAAGGCATTTCCGCTTCCCGAGACGGCGGAGTTATTTGTGCCGGTCGTGGTGAAGGCGAACGATCCGGTTGGGTTGGGCGGGTTCAGAACGTCCAGCGCTTCGCGCCGGATGTCGGCGCCGAACTTAATCGTGTGACGGCCGCGCACCTGGGTGAAGGTATCCAGGAACTCGGTGATGGAGGTTGTGAAATTGGAGTTCGCGGCAGTGGTCGGGCCGATCTGCTGGAATCCGGCGACGGTGAAGATGGGCAGCACCGATGCGAAGGAATTTGCCGGCAGGCCGGGCACCGTGATTCCGCCGTTCTGAAGCGAGCTCTGGTTCAGATCGCGCCTGGAATAGCCGATCCGAAACTGGTTCAGAGCGGAAGGCGAGGGTACCCAGTCGTAGTCGCCGGCGAAGGCGTCGCCGCGCGTGATGGCGTGCCCGATGACTCCGGAGGTGAGACTTCCGCTTCCGTCCGGCAGTGGGGTGACGGGGTTGTCGTTGTCATGGAAGAAGGAGTAGCGGCCGAAGATCCGATGCCTTTCGCCGAAGTAACGGTCCAGCCGAAAGTCGGCCTGATCCTGATTGTCGGGTTCCGTAGCGGTGCGGACGTAGTTGTTGGCCCCCGCCACGTTTGGCAGCGGGTAATGTTGCAGAACCTGGCTCGAGATGGGATCGAAGCGGCTGGCCGGGATCGTGTTGCCCGGAAACTGAGTTCGGGGCGAGGACGCGGGATCGAAAATCGCTTGCGTGAAAATGCCCTGGCGCTGGGCCAGCGTGGGAACTACGCTGAATCGGGTGATGCCCGTGCGCAGCCGCGTGCCTTGCCAATCCACAAAGAAGAATGTTGCGTTTTTCTGGACGGGTCCGCCGATAGTCGCGCCATACTGATTCCGCCGGAATTCGGGATTCGGCCCGGGCTGCGCGAACAGGTTGCGCGCATTGAGCGCGTCGTTGCGAAAGAACTCAAACAGGCTTCCGTGGAACTCATTGCTTCCGGATTTTCCAATCACCATCACAGTGCCGCCGTTGGAACGGCCATACTCGGGAGAATATGCGTTGACGTTGAGTTTGAATTCGGCCATTCCGTCGATGATCGGGTAGAAGACCACCTGCCCCGGCTCCGGCTGCAGCACGCTGATGCCGTCGTAGATGTACTCGTTGGTGCGCGGGCGGCTGCCGTTGATTCGCGGCAGGAGCGAGCCGTTGGGAAGCGCCACGCCCGGAGATAGCGTGACCAAAGGAATGAAGTTGCGTCCATCGAGAGGCAGCGTGGATACTTTCTGCTCATCCACGTGCTCACTCACCGCCCCGCTGGCCGTTTGCAGCAGGGGGGCTGCGGCCGTGACATCAACGGATTGCGAACCTTGGCCTACCTCGAGCTTCACGTCGATCGCGGTCTGATCCGCCAATCGCAGCGTGATGCCCGACTGCCGATATACGCGGAAGCCCGGCTGCTCGACCGTGAGCACGTACCGGCCGGCGGGCAGACCCAGAATGTGATACTCGCCGCGCTCGTCCGATGCGACGGAATACTGGGCCATGGTGGCCTGGTCCTCCGCCGCGACGTTGGCCTTGGGCACCGGAAGGCCCGAGGGATCCTGTATCTTGCCAAAGAGCTCGGTCCGGCCCGCTTGCCCGAGACAGAGCGTGGAGACGAGGACCAGGCCGGAAAGAGAAAGGAGCAACCCATGAGTGTGTTTGGACATATATGTTGTGCAAACGTTACAGAGTAATATTATCACGACATTTGAGACGGGTTGGCCGAGTGCCACTCGGCCGCAGGATGCCATCCTGCCCCACAAGTGCGTGTTATTTTGGACTTAATGGGCATCGAGAATCCGTTTCAGGATCCGCTAAGGTTTGAACGGCAGGCGCCCGAATGCGCCATCGTGATTTTCGGCGCCAACGGGGACCTCACCAAGCGCAAGCTCATGCCCGCCCTCTACCGGCTGGCGTACGACCGCAGACTTTCGGCGGGGTTCGCGGTGATTGGCATCTCGCGCACGCCGCTCACGGACGACCAGTTCCGCGACAAGATGCTGGAATCGGTCAAGCAGTTTTCCGAAGACACCGCCGTGGATGCGGACGTGTGGGCGGCGTTCGCGCGCGGGCTATATTACGTGGCGGGGGACATCGGCGACGCGGCACTCTACCAACGGCTCGGGCAGAGACTGGCGGCGGTAGAAAGCGAGCGGCACACGGGCGGGAACGCGCTGTTCTACCTTTCGACGCAGCCGAGCCAGTACGCGCAGGCTGCCCTGGGATTGGGCGCGGCGGGCCTGGGCAAGGGCGGCGGGTGGCGCAGGCTGGTGGTGGAGAAACCGTTCGGGCACGACCTGGCCAGCGCGCGGGAGCTGAGCGGCCACCTGCACGAGGTATTCAGCGAATCGGAGGTCTACCGCATCGACCACTACCTGGGCAAAGAGACGGTGCAGAACATTCTGGCGTTCCGGTTCGGCAACGGGATCTTCGAACCGCTGTGGAACCGCCGCTACGTGAACCACGTGCAAATCACGGGGGCGGAATCCATCGGGGTGGAAGGGCGCGGCGCGTACTACCAGGAAGCGGGCGCGCTGGCGGACATGATCCAGAACCACCTGTTGCAGGTGATGGCCACGATTGCGATGGAGCCGGTGGCCAGTTTCAGAGCCACCTCGGTGCGGGATGAGAAGTCGAAACTGCTGCGGTCGATGCGCGCCATGCCGCCGGACGAGGTCCGGCGGAATTCCGTGGCGGGACAATACGGGCCGGCGCGTGTGGGCGGGCAGGAGATAGCGGGGTTCCGGCAGGAGCCGGGGGTGGACGCGCAATCGCCGACGGACACCTATGCGGCGGTCACGTTTTTCGTGGAAAACTGGCGGTGGGCGGGCGTGCCATTCTACGTGCGGACCGGCAAACGGCTGCCCAAGCGCGTCACCGAAATTGCGATCCAATTCAACCCGGCGCCGCTCCACATTTTCGATGATGACGGCGGGGAAAGCGCGCCGAACCTGCTGATTGTGCGCATCCAGCCGGAGGAGGGGATTTCGCTGAAGTTTCTGTCGAAGCGGCCGGGGGCGGGAATGACGCTGCGGCCGGTATCGATGGATTTCAACTACGGGTCGAGTTTCGGCGAGCGCTCGCCTTCGGCATACGAGACGCTGCTGCTGGATGCCATCGTCGGCGACGCCACGCTGTATACACGGCAGGACATGGTGGAGGCGAGCTGGAGCGTGGTCGAGCCGATTCAAAACGTGTGGCGCGAAACGCGGTTGGATTTCCCGAATTACGCGGCGGGAACCTGGGGACCGGCGGCCGCCGACGAGATGCTGGCGCGGCGCGGGCACGTGTGGAGGAAGCCGTAGTGGTGGCTCCCGAACACATTCTGCGCGAGCTGGCGGACCTGTGGGTTTCGCTCGGCAGCGTGCTGCGCGCCTGCACTTTGACCCTGGTGGTGCTGGAGGAGGCGAGCGACGACGCCGCGGCGCTGGGGGAGACGATTGCGGCGCTGATGCCCGAGCACCCGGCGCGCACGATTGTGGTCCGATTGAGCGGCGCGGGCGAGCGCGCGCTGGCCGAACGCGTGTACGCCCAGTGCTGGATGCCGTTCGGCGAGCGGCGGCAGATCTGCTGCGAACAGATCGAGATCACGGCATCGGATGCGGCGCTGGCCGATTTGCCATCGGTGGTGCTGCCGCTGGCGGCGCCGGACCTGCCGGTGATTGTGTGGTCGAGGAGCGCGCGCCTGTTTGAGATGCCGCCGTTTGGCGCCATGGCGCGGATGGCGGCCAAGGTGGTGGTGGATAGCGCGGGGTTCGCGGATCCGAAGCGGGCGCTGCGGCTGCTCGCGGAGACGGCGGGGAGTGGGGTTCCGTTGGGCGACCTGGCGTGGACCCGGCTGACACGCTGGCGGGAGATGCTGGCGCGGCTGTTTGAGAATCGCAACTACCTGGCGAAGCTGGCGCGGATCTCGAGTGTGCGAGTGGCCTATAACGGGGAGTTCGCGACTTCGGCATGGTATATGGGCGCCTGGGTGGCGGACGCACTGCGGGATGCGGGAGTGAGCGCCAACATCGTCGTCGGGGCAGGTCGGGGAGCTGCCCCACTGAGCGTGGAACTGGCGGGCGATGGGTTTCGAGTCGAGTTGGTGCGGCGGGAAGACAGGCTCTCTATTACGGTTGACAACGAGGAGAATTGCACCAACCTGCCGCAGCCGAGCGATTATCTAATGATGCGCGAGGAACTCGGAATCGTGCGGCGGGACGCGCTGTTCGAGCAGGCGCTGGCATCCGCGGCCCGTCTCGCGTATGCTACGGACTAATGAGTGTCCGCTGGCATGCTCTACCGGATGCGACCGCGGCCGCCGAAGCCTGCGCGCATCATGTGACCAATCTGCTGGAGGAAGTGCTTTCCGGCCAGGAGTTCGTCACCTTCGCGGTTTCGGGCGGGTCGACGCCCAAAGTGCTTTTTCAGAAGCTGGTAGCTTCGAAGATCCGGTGGGACCACGTTCACCTGTTTTGGGTGGATGAGCGCATGGTGCCGCCCACCGACCCGGTCAGCAACTACAAGCTGGCCGACGATTACCTGATCCAGCCGGCGCACATACCGCATCGGCACGTGCACCGCATCTACGGCGAAATGGCGCCCAAGACGGCGGCTGCGCGATATGTCGAGGAAATTCGGGATTTTTTTGGCTTGGAAGAAGGCGAGATGCCCCGTTTCGACGTGGTGCATCGCGGCATGGGGCCGGACGCGCACACTGCCAGCCTGTTTCCGGGCGAGCCCTTGATCGACGACCGCGAGGGGATTGCGGCTGCGGTTTTCGCGCCGAAGTTCAACCAATGGCGGGTGACGCTGCTGCCGGGCGCGCTGCTGGCGGCCAAACACAACGTATTCCTGGTGACGGGTCCGGACAAGGCGGAAGCCGTGCGGGCGGTGTTCAAGGAAGAATACGACCCGAAGCAGTATCCGGCACAGATCGCCTCGCACCACGGGCGGGGAGTCACTTGGTTTCTGGATGAGAAGGCGGCGGAGTTGATGGACTGAATTTCGGTGACAGGCTACGCAACCCCCAAATGCCAGCGGCTGTGTAATTGGGGGTTATGTAGCCTGTCACCGAATTAATCGGAGTAGCACCAGCACGACGTCGTTTTCCCGCAGCGCGAACTCCTTCGAGTAGGATCCACCCGGATGGCTTACGATGTCCCGAAAAGCCGGGGAGCCGTCCGACGCCTGATGGAGCGCGTCCTCTTGCGGCCTCGTGAGCTGCGCGGGAGCACCCATGTCGAGGTAGGCGGTGTAGGGATCGTCCATCCGGTACCCGGTGCGATAGGCCTCAACCAGGTACCGGCCCGCTGGAAGTTGAGCGATTTCCAAACGGACCGCGCCTTTATCCTTCGCCGGAAGTTCCTTCTTATAGAAGAACTGGTCGTTCGTTCCGTCGGGCGGCACAATGGGTGTGAAATCCCAGAAGAGCGCCACCACATCGCCCGCGGCGTTTCTTGTCACCCACGAAGCCGCATCGCTGGAGAGTAGTTCCTGGCTTCCCAATTGGTTCAGAAACCGGAACGCATAGTAGGCCGGCTTGCGGATGCCCTGATAGTTCAGCAGCCCAAATCCGCCATGGAAGGGAGTAGAGCGGGGACCGTTCTCCTCGAAGATATCGGTAAAAACCCAGTACGCCATCGAGGTCACCGATTCCTGCGCGCCCTTGATCTTGTCGAGGACAAAAGCCGCCTGGTGGTACTGGTCGTGAATGGGGTCGGTCGGCGTATACGAAGAACTCCACTCGGTGAAGTGCAGCTCGAGATTCGGAAATGCGGACCGCTGGATGATCTCTCGCGAATGCACCATGCGGGAACGGACCGCCGCCGGGTCCCCATCGAGTACGGTCCCCTTGCGGCCGGTCTCATCGACGTAGCCTTCCTTCACCCCATAGGAGTGGGTGGAAATGAAATCGAGGGGCACGTGGCTCCGCGCGCAATAGTCGAGCAACTCCTGCTCGAAACGGAATGGCGTAGCCGATGCCGGTCCGCCCACGCGGTATTGGCTGGAGACGCTCTTCACCGCCTCCGCGGTGGCTTTGTAGAGCTTGAGGTACTCGTTCAGGTCCGCGGTCCAGAAGACTGGGAGATCGGGCTCGTTCCAGACCTCGAAGTACCACTTGCGGACTTCGTCTTCTCCGTACCGCTCGCGAAAGTGAAGCGCCAGGTTGCGAATGAGAGCCGACCATTTCACGTATGACTTCGGCGGAGTGATGTTGCCCTTCCACCAGAAAATAGTCGCTGTTCCGCTGGCCAGATCGCGCGGCATGAAGCTCAGCTCGACAAACGGCCTCAGCCTGGCGCTTAGGATGGCATCGTAGAGCTTGTCGATGTACTGCCAGTTGTAGATCGGATTGCCCTGGGCGCTCTCGCTATAGACGCCCATATCATCGTGCAGCAGGCCATGCATGCGGATGTATTTGAAGCCGATCTCCTTTTGGACGACCGAGAGCTGCTGCTGCCAGTCGGCGCGCAGCCCTTCATTGGCGCGCCCCGCCGCGATGCACTCCTTAAACACCTGGCTCATGGGGCCTTTGATCCGGGTGAAATCAGCGTGGATGGTGCGTGGCGGGCCCGCTTGGGCCATCAGCGGGAGAGTGAAGGCAAGCGCAAGGATTGGGCGGCACGCAATTGTCATTACTTGGCCACGGCGTGGGCGGCGGCGTGCTCTTTCAACGCTTCCGCTTTGTCGGTGAACTCCCAGGTGAAGGTGTCTTCCGTGCGGCCGAAATGGCCGAAGGCGGCGGTCTTGCGGTAGATGGGGCGGCGGAGCTTCAGGTGGTCGATGATGCCGCGCGGGGTCAAGTTGAAATTCTCGCGCACCAGATCGGTGAACTGATCGTCGGGAATCGCGCCGGTGCCGAAGGTGTCCACGGACACCGAGACCGGTTCGGCGACGCCGATGGCGTAGGCAAGCTGCACTTCGCAGCGCGTCGCCAGCTTCGCGGCCACAATGTTCTTGGCGATGTAGCGAGCCATGTAGCAGGCCGAGCGGTCCACCTTGGTGGGGTCTTTGCCGGAAAAAGCGCCGCCGCCGTGACGGCCCATGCCGCCATAGGTATCGACAATGATCTTGCGGCCGGTGAGGCCGGTATCGCCGTGCGGCCCGCCTACCACGAAACGGCCCGTGGGGTTGATGTGATACTTGGTTTGCGAATCCACCATGCCGGAAGGAACAATCGGGTCGATGATGTGCTTCTTGACCTCCTGGCGGAGTTCCTCGATGGAAATATCGGGGCTGTGCTGCGTGGAGATGACCACGGCCTCAATCCGCTTGGGCTTGCCATCGACGTACTCGACGGAGACCTGGCTCTTGCCGTCGGGGCGGAGGAATTCCAGGATGCCCTCGCGGCGCGCTACGGAGAGGCGCTGCACCAGTTTGTGGGCCATCATGATGGGGAGCGGCATCAGCTCGGGGGTTTCGTCGCAGGCAAAACCGAACATCATGCCCTGGTCGCCGGCGCCGCCCGTGTCCACGCCCATCGAAATGTCGGGCGATTGCGACTGGATCAGGTTGAGCACGCCGCAGGTGTGGGCATCGAATCCATAGCTGGCGTCGTTGTAGCCGACATGATCGATGGTGCCGCGCGCGATGCGCTGCACGTCCACGTAGGTCTTGGTGGTGATTTCACCGGCCACAATGCAAGTGCCGGTGGTGACCAGGACTTCGCACGCCACGCGGCCGGTGGGATCGTCCGCCAGGACCGCGTCCAAAACGGCATCTGAAATCTGGTCGGCAATTTTATCCGGATGACCTTCGGTGACGGATTCCGACGTAAAAAGATACTTTTGAGTTTTTGCCAAGCTGGCCTCCTGCGGTACAGTTCTTCAATTTAACACGCGTACTAATAACGATAGTGGTCGGGCTTATACGGGCCTTCGACGGGCACGCCCAGATACTCGGCCTGAGCGGGCGTGAGCGTGGTGAGCTTCACGCCGATCTTTTCCAGGTGCAGGCGCGCCACCTCTTCATCCAGCTTCTTGGGTAGCGTGTAGACGCCGGGCTGGTACGTTTCCCGGTTCTTCCAGAGATCGATTTGCGCCAGCGTCTGGTTGGAGAAGCTGTTGCTCATGACG
>Ga0326727_10026664_pt1 | contig 10689 bp, 3 predicted proteins | sample MB2enrmetagenome_FD_207643 | JGI IMG/M metagenome (GOLD analysis project Ga0326727, IMG submission 207643) | Lab enriched peat soil microbial communities from McLean, Ithaca, NY, United States - MB29MY | ecosystem: Environmental > Terrestrial > Soil > Wetlands > Peat | place: USA: New York... | reverse complement strand
GAAAAACTCCATGTGCGGTCGCGAACGGAGGCCGTGGCCAGACACCTCGGCCAGACGCCGCCTCACGAAACGCCGGACCGCCCGATTTGATGATTCCTGTTCCCGGTCACATCGCCAGAATTGGCGATGGCAATGTCACCAGAACTGGCGATGGCGCTGGTTCTGGCAGGCTGTATAGTCACGGTGTGAGAACGTTGAGCGAGACCATAAAACTGCGGAACGCTTTGCAGCCCGCAGGGCGAAAGTTCTGAATTAATGAAAACAAAACCGGCAGCCATAACCAACCCGCCACGCTTGGAAAGTTGTCGCCGACAGGGCGTCGGGCGCGTCGGGATTGGCCGTTGTCATTTTTTTTGTTGACATGATTCTGGATTCACGCAATACTCGCCAGACAATCACACAGAAACACACAAAAGACACGTAAAACGCAGAGCGAAAACACTTAACTTAATGAAAAGATCCGTAAAATCCCCTAAAGCTTTCACCTTGATAGAACTTCTGGTGGTCATTGCCATCATCGCCATCCTCGCGGCCCTGCTGCTGCCGGCCTTGGCCAAGGCCAAGAGGGCGGCCCGGCGTGCGCAGTGCGTTACCAATATCAAACAGATAGGTCTATCCTTTAAGGTGTGGGAGGGTGATCACGGCGACAAATATCCTACGGCCCTTAGCACGGGGTCTTGGGGTGCAATGGAAAATATCGTCAACCAGAACAGTTCGGCTGCGGCTGGATACGGGGTGACTAATGTCTTTTGTGTCATGTCCAATGAATTGAGCACGCCCAAGGTATTGCATTGCCCCGCCGATGTTTCCCAGACCTCAAATCCCACAGATTCGGGAAAGCCTACAGGACCTGTGGCGTCCGCGGCGACGAACTGGGCCGGTTTCGGCCCCCAGGGTCTTAGTTATTTTGTGTGTGGAGATGCGTCGGACAAGCATCCCAAGATGATTCTCGTCGGAGATCGCAACATCGGGAATACCATTGGCGGCAAAACCAGCGACACCACGGACTACGGTGTGCTGCCGGCCGATTCCATGAACATAGTGAATCATGCTTATTGCAACACCACAGGTGTGCTTGGTGCCACTCAAAAGCCGTTTCCGTGGGCTTGGACGGATCCCGACCTGCACATGGACTCCGGCAATCTGGGTTTGGCCGATGGCAGCGCCTCGCAATCAACGCTCAAGGGGCTGATGCTTGCCATCACTGACACCATGAATGGCATACCGGCTTATCCGAAAGTCGTTTTCAACATGCCCTGACAAAAATCAGCCCGATTTCAACCCAAATTTCCCCGCAGATTAAACTTTAACAAACAAACCAGAAACCTATGCACTCGAAAATATCAACTGTTCAAACATTGTTTGGGGTCAAGTCGTGGCGCTCGCGCCTGTGGTTGCTGATCGCGTTCGCAGCCCTCTGCGGGGGGGTGGCGCGCGCGCAGCAAAGTGATACTTGGACCGGCGTCACCGGCGATGGTCTCTGGTCCACCACCAACAACTGGACTGTTGGCGGCAACGCGGCTGTGGGGATCAGTCTCACCAACGGCGATAATTTGATTTTCCCGTTCCTTGGTGCCAATTATTTCTACCATTCGACCAATTCTTATCCTGCGGGTGCCGTATATGCAGGCCAGATCACTTTTGGCACCAACTCGTGGATTATTGGTGGCAACTCCTTTACAATCACCAACGGCATCGTGGATGCTTGGGGATCCAACACGATTGTCGCTCCGCTTGTTTTAGGTGCGCCGCAAACTTTTCAGAACACTGTTGTGGGTTATGGGGTGGGTAATCCTTTGGGAGGAATAACAAATAACTTTCAAACTACGATAGCCGGCACCATTAACATGGGCACAAACACCCTGACGACCGGGGGCAACGGCACGATCTATCTCAACGGCATCATCACCGGCGCCACCAATGGCGGCGGCGCGCTGATCGTCAGTGGCGGCGTTACAAGGCTGGGGCCGTCCAGCGGTTCCGCTGGAAATGGATTCGGCACAAACCTGTTGTCACAGACGCCGAGCTTTATACCCTATGCCACGAATATCGTGTCGGTGACCACAAACATTGTGTCGGCGGCCACAAACCTGACGTTGACAGGTATCAACTATGTAAACGGGGGCACGAACTATGTGTATTCCACGAACATCGTGACGGCGTCCACGAACGTCGTGCCGGCATCCACGAACTATGTAGATTTTATCTACGGAACGAACGCGACGAGCTGGACGAACTATACTTACCTGATTACGAACGGGTTCTCTACTAATATAACTTGGACTTACGTGACCAACAGGGCGATTACCACCACTTCCAACGTCGTGTGGGCAACCAACTCCATCGTTCAGGTTCAGGACGTGGTGACGGTTGTCGGGGGTGCCCTCCTTCGGGCTGGTGGCACCGCTGCTACCACCGTCCCCAACGGGGCTGGCGTAGGCAACTTGTGGCTGGATGGCGCATGGGATATCAACCAGAGCAGCCCCACCATCAACGGACTTGAAGATTCGGGGGCTGGGACGGGAATCATAGAAAACCTTACTAACACCGGCACCTATACGTTGACCTTCGGCAATGGAAATTCAAACGGCGTCTTTTCAGGGGTCATTCAGGACTCCTCCGCCAACACGGCCTCGACCGGCACGATAGCGGTCACCAAGACGGGCTTTGGCACACAGACGTTGACTGGTGGCAACCTGTATAGCGGTGCGACCACCATCAATCAGGGAACGCTGGTGCTGGGGATCAGTCCCAACAATGTTGAGGGATCCTTGGGCGCGAGTTCTACACAATTGACAATTGTTTCTGGCGGCGTGTTTGATTTTTCGGCATTGAATGGCTATGGCGGATTTTCTACTGCGACTGGGCCTCTCACCGTGTCCGCCGGCACACCCACAAAGCCTTATACCAATTTCTTTGGCAGCTATTATCCCTTTTATCCTTGCACAACAAATTACGTGGTCACAGTCACCACAAACAACTATGTCTATTCCAATACGCTGGTGACGTGGAATGGATCCGCTTATAGCACTAATGCTGTCTACACAACCAACTTTCTGTCTTATTCCTATTCGACCAACACCATTGCGAGCATCATCAACTATGATGTTATCGGTAACTTTTGGGTGAATGGTGGCGGCGCGATCTCGCCAGTCACCACGGTTGCCCCCGGCATCGCCACATGGAGCATCAATGGCAATCTGACCTTGGACACTTCAAGCAGGAGCGGTGCAAACCGTATAAACTACCTCCTGAACAACAGCACAGCAGTGGGCGGGGGAACCAATGACTTGATCGCTGTCAGCGGCACGCTCACCATTGGCGACGAGGTTGATTTTGTGGTCAGCACTGTCACCGGCTCGTTGGCGTCCGGCAAATATACATTGATGACCAGCTCCCAATACATTTCCACCAGTCCCAATGATGCGAATGCCGCGAAACTTGTTTTGATTGCCCCTCGCGGTATCACCGGCACGTTCGACACCATCACCCAGCCTGGCAACATTCTTTTGCAGGCCAGCGGCACGGTGGCGCCCGGAACAATCACTTGGGCGGGCACCCCGTCGGCCAGCACATGGGATGTTGGGCTGACGAAAAACTGGAAAAATGGCCGGGTCAGCGATTACTTTTACAGCCAGGACAATGTGATCTTTGACGACACCGGGGTTGCAACGGTTAGTTTGCCTGTCGTGCTGACTCCCAGTTCAATGGTCTTCAATAATAACTTGTCAAACTATGTGTTTACCGCCAACTCTGAAACGGCCATTTCCGGAACAGGCGGGATTACCTTGAATGGCACCGGCTCGGTGACGCTTAACAACCCGAATACGTTCACAGGTGACGTCACCATAAACAATGGAACATTGATCATGGGCAGCTGGGGTGCTTATAACTGTGTGAACCTTTATAATGGAACTGCGCCCGGGAACCTTATCTTTGGCAACCTTGGCAATAACGAAATTTTTGAACAACTTTCGGGCACGGCAAACGTGACCATGAACAACACCTTTGCCGGATTTACGCTTCAGCCCGGCGCGAATGCGCAAATATATGGGCCAACCAGAGGGGCCAATAACACGTCTTGGATTGTTGTGGGCACAAATGTCAACCGCAGCGTCGGCAGTTCGCTTTATGTGAACTATTATGGCGCGGTGAAAAGCGGCACCGCAAACAACGGCCTGTATATAACCAACACACTTCCTTGGATCAATGGCCTTGTCTTCGGCGGCTGGGCCCATAACGGCACCGATTGGTATCTGGCCCAGACCAACATCTTCGGTGCTGCCATCGCCAGCTATGGTTATGCTGGATATACAAACATTACCTCCGCCAGCTCCATCGCGCTCATTCAGCCGACCAACAACATCAGTGTGAGTGGTGCCACTGCGCTTGCCCTTACAGCTAATGCGGCCGTCAACACGCTGAAGATGACCGGCCCATCGGCCATAACCATCAGCACCGGCGTGACATTGACCAATATGACTGGCGGCTTGCTGGTGTCCAGCGCCGGAACAGCTAACAGCACGATTTTGGGCGGCACGATCATGGGTGCGGCGGGTGCGGACTTGATTGTTCTCAACAACGCCACCCTCTATCCGTTCACCATCGGCTCCGTCATTGCGGACAACGGTTCGCCCACGGCGCTGACGCTCGGCGGTTTGGGTGGCACGGTGATCCTCACCAATAACAACACCTATACTGGATCCACCTATATCAACAATGGCACACTACAGGTGGGCAATGGAACCCCCTTGGGCAGCATTTCAACTTTGTCCGCCGTTCGGGATAATGGTGTCCTGTCCTTCAACCGGCCGGACGCCACCAGCATTGGTGCGGTCAGCGGATCGGGTAATTTGACCCAATTGGGCACAGGCGTTTTGACGCTAACCGCCAACAATACCTTGAGTGGCGTGGTTACCGTGAGCGCCGGCACTTTGCAGTTGGGCGCGGGTGGAGCAGTGGGCAGCGTCAGCAATGCCGTCAGCTTGGTTGATAACGCAACGCTTGCGATCAATAACAGCGGCAGTGTGGGTTATCCCCAGGCTATCAGCGGTGTTGGTGATGTGGTGAACGTGGGAACTGGCAGTTTTGTCATAGCAACCAATGAAGCCTATACGGGCAATACGATTGTTAGCAATGGAACGATGATTCTGGCGGCATCCGGATCGGTCTCAAACACGGCCAACATCATAGTCAAATCGGGCGCAGTTTTTGATGCGTCGGCCACCGGTCTGACCTTGCGCGGTGTTTTGCCTTATGAATCGTTGGTTGGCAGTGGCACTGTCAAAGGCACGGTCACGGCACCGGCCAATTCGAGCATTATGCCTGGCACCAACAATGCCATTGGCACTTTGACTTTCGCGAACAATCTGGTTCTGGCCGGTGGTTACTATGATATTGACATGGCCACCAACGGGGTGGGGATTGTTAATGATAAGATCGTGGTCAATCAGCAGCTCAGCGAGAATGGTGGGCTTGTGATTGTCCAATTTGCGTCCTATCTTACCAATGGCATTGACAACATTACAAACGGCGTCTACAACTTGTTTACTGTCGGCAGTTTGTCCGGTTCCGTGGCGAATCTTGCCGTCTATGCTCCAGGTCTGCCGCTCGGACAATTGGCGAAGCTGACAAACGCCACACCGACCACGGTTGATCTGCTTGTGTATTCGGGTGTCTCTCCTGTGCTTACATGGCAGGGTGATGGTGGAAACAATTACTGGAATGCAACGGGTTCCTCCATTTGGAAGGATGTCAATAATGCGACGGCAGTATATGCGAATGCGGACATCGTGGACTTCCTCGATGGTGGTTCCGACAATAATCCGGTGTATATGAACCTTGCTTCTGTTTTCCCAAGTGCAGTCAATGTCAATGCTACCCAGAACTACACCATCGGCTCCGGCAGTTCGGATGCTGCGGCCAATATTATTGGCGGTGGCGCCAGCTTGAGCAAGAGTGGGACCGGCACCCTTACCCTACAGTCGGTGAACAATTACTTGGGTGGAACGGTGATCAACGCCGGGACAATTCAGCTTAATGGCACAGGTGCCAGCACGGCTGACGGCATGGTGGGTATTGGTCCTGTTACTGATAATGGCGCCTTGATTGCCAACAATGCGTCCAGTGAAGCACTCAACGGCAACATCAGCGGCTCTGGTTCGTTGGTGCAGGAGGGCATCGGGACGCTGGTATTGGCAGGGAATAACAGTGCCTTTAGCGGGCCGATTACGATCAGCAGCAATGCCTTGCAGGTCGGCAATGGTTTTACTGGAACATTGGGCACCGGCCCAGTGACCAACAACGGCACTTTGATCTTTGATGTTAACAACAGTGTTACCGTCAATGCTCCCATCACTGGCACTGGAAGCTATTCCAACGTGCTTGGAACAGTGACGTTAAGCGGAAGTGACACCTATGCAGGCTCGACGGCTGTCAATGGCGGAAAGGTTGTGGTTGGTTCGGCAAGTGCCGTTCCTGCCACCACGGCGCTTATCATGAATGACAGCAGCAATGGTGTTGCGTGCGGCGTGCTGGATTTGAACGGATATGACATCACGGTTTCTAGTTTATATGGAACCAACTGGGGGCAGGGTATGGCGAGTCTCCTCGAACCGGTGATTTACAACAACGGCATCACCACAAACATTATAACGATCAATGGTGGCGGCACCAACATCTTCTATGGCCAGATTCTGGACAATAAGAATTCCGGCACTGGCAAGGTTGGGTTGTCGGTGATCAATGGCACCTATATGTCGCTTGTTAACCCTTATTCCACCTCTGGAGGCACTGCGGCCTACCCAAGCTTGTTTAGTGGTGGCGTGACCGTCAGCAATGCCACGCTGTCGTTGGGTGGTGCCAATGGCGCCATAGCAACATCAAGCGGGCCGACGGCTGAGGGAACAGATGCCATCGGCGGCAATGGTAATCAAAACATCACCTTTACCGGAACAAACGACGTGTTCTATATGGCTGGCTTTTCCGGAAGTTCGACTCCGACGATTGCCAACACGGTCGGCAACATCACGGTGACAACTAACGCGACTGTTTGGATGTATGGTCCGCAGCGCGGCAATTTGACTGCCGCGTCCTTGAGTGGCGGCGGCAACATCATCTATCAAACGGAGTATGTTCGCGGCGAGGTTGGTTTTGGCAACGCCACCAACTATTATGGCACAATTACGTTCTGCCAGATCCATGATTCTACCGGCGGCAACCTTGGGTATTTCAGCACTGGTGGCTTCCCCAACGCCAACGTGGTTTTGGGCATCACCAACGTGTCTGGAATGAACATGGGTGGCGCATCCGGCGGCAATGTGTTCCCATTTGGAACACTGTCTGGCGGTGACAACACCTTCTACCTGGGTGGTGGCACCCAGCCCGCAAGCGATGGTGCCGCGAATGCGATTTATGCCATCGGTGGTTTAATGACTCCGACCACAACCAATATTGTTGGCGCGCAGATGTCGGATGCTGGCACTGGCATCCGCATGGTCGGCAGCGGCACCCTCATCTTCACCAACAACGTGCTTGGTTATGGCGGGCAGACCTGTGTGAGCAATGGCACGCTGGCCTATATGCCATTGGGCAATAACACGGGTCCGTTTAATCCGTTGACAAACAATTATCTCCTTGGCACGAACTTCACGATTGTCGCGCCGGGGGTGTTGGATGTTACGGGAATTGGTGGCACCCTCTACCTTGGTTGGAACACAACCAACTTCCAGAGTCTGTTCGGCAATGGCACGTTGAGGGGTAACCTGTGGGTTTCAAACTCCAGTGCGGCGAACCATGGAAATGTAATCGCCCCGGCTTGGGGGGTCAGCAGTGCTGGCACACATCCGGGCACCTTGACGATTACGGGCAAGGCGACCATCAGTGGTGTCGGCACAACATTCGTGATGAATGTCAACGTCACCAACACGCCGGTGTGTGACACCCTGAATGCTGTAGGCGGCCTCACCATCAGCAGTGCCCGGCTCACGGTTGCCACAAATAATATGGTCTATCCTGGTGGCACTTCAAATGTGTTCCGCTTCTTCCCCACGGCTGTTCCGACGGCCTTCGGGTTAACCACAGGTGGCATCACGAACATCACCGTGCCGCCGATTCCGAATGCCTATTGGGTGACCAATCTGACCTTGGACGGCAGCATGGCGCTGGTCGTCAGCAATACGGCAAGCACAAACGCATTGCTTACGAACTTGGTCCTTTCGGCAGGCACGCTGGTGCCCGCGTTTAGCTCGAATACGCTCACTTATGCCGCGGCGGAGGCGTATGTCAATGGCACGATCACGGTGACGCCCACCGATTGGAGCACCAATGCCACAAACTATGTGGTTTATCTGGGTGCGACCAACGTGGTGGCTTCGGGCGTCGCAAGCCCATCGCTGACACTCAACGCCAACCCGGCCGTGGCCAACGTCGTTCGGGTGCATGTGACCGCACAGGACAACAAGACAGTGTCGGATTACGTTGTAAATGTGACGAGGAATCCGGATCGGACGCCTGGGGCGATAGTCAACTCTTTTGATGGCAGCTATCTGACGATGAGCTGGCCGTTGTCGGAGAATGGTTATCAATTGCAGGCGCAGACCAATCAACTGGGAACCGGTCTTTCCACTAACTGGGTGGTTGTGGCTGGTTCAACCTCGACCAACGTGATTGTCATCCCGATCACAGCGACAAACGGCAGCGTGTTCTATCGCTTGGTCAACACAAACACTCCGTAGGATGCTGATAAACAATAGCAGCACTCTGTAAATTCGCGACGCGCGGTCTGATTGCAGGCCGCGCGTCTTTTCAAAGTTGCGAAAAATACATTCAGGTTTAGAATATAGTATGCAAAAAGAGAAAACTGGTTCGTTGCGGGCTTCTGCCTCGCGGGGTTTTACACTAATTGAATTGCTTGTTGTCATCGCCATCATCGCCATTCTGGCGGCCCTCCTGCTGCCGGCCTTGGCGGCGGCCAAGCGAAAAGCGAAGTTGGCGCAGTGCACAAGCAATTTCCACCAGATCATGCTGGCGTGCAATATCTACGCCAACGATTACGGTGATTATTTCCCGCCGGACACGACCCACACGGGTGCGGCCGCCTTTAATGTGATCAATGGTGAGCACTATACGTATTTTTTCCTCTCCCCTAGCGGGACCAAACCCCCCTGCGAGACTCCAAACGTAGTAATTACGGCAACCATTCAAAACAATGTCTTTGATAATCTTGGTTATTTGTATGAGACGCATGGGATTGGTGACGCCAAGGCACTTTGGTGTCCTAGTTTTCCGCCCAATGCACCCCAGAACATCAATAATTATGTAACTCCGCAGTGGTTGAGCACGGAGGCTGGTGATGGACGCATTCGCTACACGATGCTCTACAACCCGCGCGTGATAAATGCGGCGGGCGGCAATAATAGTCGGGCATACCCCAAAACAAGCAGCATCTGGTCCGAGCCTGGTGCCGGCGGAAATGCCATGTTTGGGACCGACTATTTGGGCGCGGCTTCTCCTGCACTGTTTGGCCCGAATACCTTTGCCCATTACCCTGGTGAGGGTTTTAACTGTATTTTTAAGGATGGCTCGGTGCAATACGTTCAGAGTGTTGCGGCGTTTCAGCTTGTTACCAGTGGTAGTTTTACCACCACAGAATCAACTACATCACTTGGAAATTATGACACGTTTATGAACGACATTGAAAATCCCAATTAGTGGGGCTGTCCTTGGTCTGTGGCATCATATCGCCTAATCCGCGTGATGTTGATGTGGTGAAGTTGGAGTTGTCTTTGAAAGTGGCGGCAGTCAGTGTGAACTGGCTGCCGTTTCTATGCAAACCGGGTGTAATTTTGAAATTTGATCCGGTTTGTGCTGATGGCTGTGGATATGTGGAGGATGCATGCACGTTCCAGGCGTGGTTTGGCAATCGAATTTATGAATAGCCGGGCAAGTAGATGTCCCTGTGGCGGTTGTCTGCGGGGGTTCACCCTCATTGAACTGTTGGTGGTCATTGCCATCATCGCCATCCTGGCGGCGCTGCTGTTGCCAGCCTTGGCGGCGGCCAAGCGGAAGGCAAAATTGGCGCAATGCCAGAACAATTTTCACCAAATTTCCCTCGCTTGTTATATTTATGCGAACGACTACAACGATTATTTTCCAATTTGCACCGTCGGGGCTTACAACAACGGCACATTCAACCACCTTGGTGATGCGCATTACACGTATTATGTGGGCCAGTTTGCGGCTCCCAACGTCATTCTGAACCAGGGCATTCAAAGCGGGTTTGACTGCCTTGGCCGTTTGTATGAGACCCATGGGATGGGCAATGGCAAGGCCCTTTATTGCCCGGCTTATCCGGAGACCTCGCTCTTGAGTTCCGCGCAATATTCAAACCCGTCATTTATGAGCACGGATAACGGGGAAAATGGTGGTGCATCCCCGGCCGTTCGTGACACCATGCTGTATAATCCGCATCTGGTGGATCCGACGAATACGGAAGCCAATAATGGCGGCTTTGCAAGATTGTTTCAGAAAACCAGCGGCGTCATCCCCGCCAAATTGTTTGGAACCGATTATCTGGACACGCCAACCAGTGACGCGGGCGGATACACCGCGCCGAGCACATCGTTTGGTCCCAACTATTATGCCCACTTTCCAAGCCAGGGGGTTGATGTTTTGTTCACGGATGGATCG
>Ga0326727_10026663_pt1 | contig 10690 bp, 8 predicted proteins | sample MB2enrmetagenome_FD_207643 | JGI IMG/M metagenome (GOLD analysis project Ga0326727, IMG submission 207643) | Lab enriched peat soil microbial communities from McLean, Ithaca, NY, United States - MB29MY | ecosystem: Environmental > Terrestrial > Soil > Wetlands > Peat | place: USA: New York... | reverse complement strand
CCTGAATGGCAGGAAAAACACCCGCCATGACGGACAACGCCGCAACGTCCCTCTGATGTCACTCCGTATCGAAGGCCTGGAAAAGCGCTTCGGCGCGGTCGCGGCGGTACGCGACATCGACCTCGACGTCCCAACCGGCTCGTTCTTCACGCTGCTCGGCCCGTCCGGCTGCGGCAAGACCACCATCCTGCGCTCCATCGCCGGCATCTACGCCCCGGACCGCGGCCGCGTGCTGCTGAACGGAGCCGACGTAACCACCCGACCAATCCACGCACGAAACATGGCGCTGGTGTTTCAGAACCACGCGCTGTTCCCCCACATGACCGCATTCGACAACGTCGCATTCGGCCTGCGCATGCGCCGCGTGCCGCGCGCCGAATTGCGCAGGCGCGTCGAGGAAGCCCTGGCGCTGGTGCGGCTCGACGGCCTGGGCGCGCGCATGCCCGCGCAACTTTCCGGCGGCCAGCAACAGCGCGTCGCACTGGCCCGCGCGCTGGTGGTGCGGCCAAGCCTTCTCTTGCTGGATGAACCGTTATCGAATCTGGACGCACGGTTGCGCGACGAGCTGCGGGTGGAACTGCGCGCGCTGCAGCATCGCCTCGGCGTCACCACCATCCTGGTGACGCACGATATCGAGGAAGCCTTCGTGTTGTCCGATCGCGTCGCCGTGCTGCGGTCCGGCCAGATCGAGCAGGTCGGCGCACCGCGCGAGCTGTACCGCACGCCGGCCACCCGTTTCGTCGCCGGATTCGTCGGGCCGGTGAACGAGATTGCATTGCGCGCGATCGAAACGGCTGGCGGCATAACGTGGGGCATAACCAACGACAATCTGCGCCTGTGCCTGCCACCGGACGCCGCCGCGCTCGCCGGCGGCCCAGCGTGGCTTATGGTCCGTCCCGAGCAGGTCGGCATCGCCAAGGGCGCACAGTCCAACCAACTCGATGCGGTGGTGGAAGATCTGGTCTACGCCGGTGCCGCGACACTGTGCCGATTACGGGCCGGCCCGCTGTCACTGTCGATGCAGATACAGGGCGAGGCAACCGAACTGACCCTGGGAACGCAAATACGAATCGGCTGGCGCGAAATCGACAGCGTGGTGCTGCGTGATGTCTAGGATGCGCCTGCGCGGGATGGGCTTCGTTGCGCCGCTGCTGGTGGTGATGGCATTCGCCTATGTCTGGCCGCTGTGGCAGGCGACGCTGAACAGCCTGCATCCAAACACACCGCAAGGCATCGATGCCGCAAGCTGGACACTGGCAAATTTCGCCCGCCTGTCCGACCCGCTGTACACGGACGTGCTGCTCCGTACGCTCCGCATCAGCCTGACCGTGTCCGCCATCACCGCGCTGTTGGTCTATCCCGTCGCATTGCGCCTGGCCCGGACCGCACCACGCTGGCAGCCCTGGATCATCCTGGCTTTCGTCAGCCCGTTCTTGGTCAACACGGTGGTGAAATCATTTGGCTGGAGCCTGCTGTTGCGCGGCAATGGCCTGGTGAACAGCGCGCTGGAGGCGGTGCATCTGATCGACCGCCCGCTGCACCTGATGCTGAACGAAACCGGTATCATCATCGCGCTGGTACCCGGTCATTTCATGTTCGTGCTGCTGCCGCTTTGGTCCGCGGTCGCGGGAATCGATCCGGCGCTGAACTGGGCCGCCGGCACATTGGGCGCGCGGCGCTGGCAGGTGTTCCGCCACGTGATCCTGCCGATCACCTGGCCCGCGCTGGTGACTGGCCTGGTGATCAACTTCATCATGAACATGACCGCCTTCGCGGCCCCGGCGATCCTCGGCGGCGCGCGCACGCTGGTTGTTTCGGTGCTGGCATATCAGGTGAATTTGCAACAGCTCGACTGGCCGTTCGGCAGCGCGATCGCGGTGGCGTTGCTGGCGTTCACCCTGGCCCTCGTAGGCTTCGGTCAGAAGCTCGCGGTGTGGCGGCGATGACGCGCACCATCACCGGGTTGATGCTGGCCGTGATGCTGGCGCCGATCGTTCTGGTGGTGTGGATGTCGTTCACGCCACAGGCCTATTTCGTCTTGCCGTTCACCGAATTTTCGTTGCGCTGGTATCGCGAGGCACTGTCGTATCCAGGCTTCATCGACGGGTTTGCGTTGAGCGCGGAGCTCGCCGCGTTGGCCGGCGCGACAGCGGTCATCTGCGCATTCCTCGCCGCCTACGGCCTGACCCGCTATCCGTTGCCCGGCAAGGCGGCGCTGCTGGCGTTCTTCACCTCACCGTTGCTGGTTCCAGCCGTGGTGTTTGGCATTGCGATGCTGCAATTCGTTAATCGGATCGGGCTGTACAATCGGCTGATCGGGTTGGTGTTGGCGCACGTGGTGGTCGTCACGCCATATGCCATCCGCACCCTGCACACCGCGCTGGCAGCGGTGCCGGAGGAGATGGAATGGGCCGCGATGGCGCTCGGCGCACCGCGGCTGCGCATGCTGGCGCGGATCACCGTGCCGCTGTGCGCGCATGGGCTGATAACAGCATTCCTGTTCTGTTTCCTGCTGTCATTCTCCGAGGTCACGATGACTATCTTCATGACCGGACCGGCGTTGCAGACGTTGCCAATCCGGATCTACAGCTACATGTCGGACCGCATCGATCCGATGGTGGCCGCGGTGTCGTCGCTGGTGGTGCTGGTGTCGCTGCTGGTCGTGTGCGCGCTAACGCTCGCCGGCGGGCTGCGCCGGGTGTTGCGGTAGGTCGCTTTGACGGGAGGATTGACTTCCCTTCGTCATGGCCGGGCTTGTCCCGGCCATCCATGCTGCGACGTCGGTGCGTAGGTGGGGACAAGCGTAACGGTCAGACAACCGCCTCCGCACGCAACCTCCGAGGCAGATCATGCGCGCACCGCCCCAATCCGACACAGAAATGATTAACCACCGGCGCCAAACTCTCCGCCGCCTGCTTCGTCGCCGCATTCGCCTCCGCCAACCGTGCCGCCGCCGCACGCGCGCGAGTCACGATGCGCGGCCAGTCCAATCCCGGCAGCACCCCATCGCGCAACACGAACTGCCCGCCGACCATAACGTCGCGCACCGCCATGCCGTCCTCGGTGTTAACCAATTGGTTCACCGCGCTGTTCAACGGTACAAGATTGACATGATCCAGATCCAGGAACACCAGATCCGCCTTGTACCCCGCTGCAATCTTCCCAATCAGCTCTCCCATGCCCAGCACCGCGGCGCTGCCCTCGGTCGCCAACTTGATCGCCTCGGCCGCGCCGATCCATTCCTCCGGCGGCCGGTCGAACACCCGCGAAACGAATGCCGCCAGGCGCATTGCCTCGAACATGTTCTGATTATCGGCCGACGATGAACCGTCCGTCCCCACCCCCACGGTCACCCCGCCGGCAATCGCGCGACGTATGTCGGCGATGCCATTGCCCAGCCGCAGGTTGGACCCGGGATTGTGCGCAAGCGAGCATCCATGTTTCGCTAGCAGTTCGATCTCGGCGTCATCAATCCAGATCGCGTGAGCGCCGCTGAAACGCGGACCCAACACCCCAAGGCGCGCCAGATGCGCCGTCAACGTCATGCCATAGCGGCGCTGTGCACCAGCACGCTGCACCGGCGACTCCCCCAGATGCGATTGCACCGGCATGCCGTATTCCACCGCGAGATCACGACACCCGGTCATGAATTCATCAGAGCAGTGCAAGGGAATTGTCGGCGCGATACCAAGACGGATGTTGTCATGCGCATACGGCCAGCTCCGTGCGGCCTCACGTATGGCCGCCAGCGTCACCTCCCCCGGCGCAGTGCGCATCGCCTCGGCGACCGTGCGCAATTCCGGCGGAAACGCATCGAGCAAACCAGGTATCGCCTGATAGAACGTGCGGTCGGCGATCATCGGCGACACCACGGCCCGCATGCCGACATCGGCGTAGGCGCGGGCGACCGTGTGCAACCCCTCCGCCGTCGGCGCAGGCAGCGCGGCCGACAGATCGTAACAGGCAGTGCAGCCCTTCTTCACCATCTCCACCGCCGACAGCAGCGTTGAAAGATAACGATCGTCATCGTTGCGCCCGGCATTGATCCAGGACCCGGCGTTCAACAACAACTCCAGCGACCAACGATCGCCAATCCCCTTGCCAAGGCCGCCATGCCCGTGCGTGTGCGCATTGATCAGACCGGGAATGATCAGGCGGTTGCTGGCATCGATCCGTTCCGCACCCTCCGTCGTTGCACTGCCAGGCGCAACGATCGCCTCGATGCAATCGTCACGCAGCACCAGATCGGCGGGCCGCGCCCCCACCTCCGCTGCCGCCAACACCAAGCCACCTGTGACGATCCGGTAGTCCGCCATCTTCCATCTCCGTTGGGGATTTGCGCCACCGGCAGGCTACGGCAATATCGGCGCGAAGCGTAGGAGAGAGTGATGATCAGGACCGCGGAAGCCTACCGCCAGGGGCTGCGTGATGGCCGCCAGGTCTGGATCGACAACGAGCGCGTCACCGACGTGACGCAGCACCCCGCATTCAAGCCAATCATCGACGTCAAGGCGCGGATGTATGACATGGCGCAGGACCCGGCGCTCCAGAACGCACTGACCTATCTCGAGGGCGGCACGCGCCATTCCACCTTCCATCGCCCGCCACGCCAGACCAGCGACTGGACCGACAAGACCACAGCGCTCGATCTGGTGCTAAAGGACATCGGCGGCGTGGTCACCCGTGTCGGAGACGAAACGGTGGGGGAGATGTGGTCGCTGCTCGATGGCCGCGACGTGCTGGCCGAGATCGATCCACGCTTCGCCGACAACATCGACCGACACATTCGCGCGGTGGTGGAACACGATGTGTTCCATGTCTCCGCCAACACCGATCCAAAGGGCGACCGCTCGCGTCCGCCGCAGGACCAGGACCCCGACATGATGGTCCATGTGACGAAAGAGACCGATGCCGGCATCGTCGTCCGCGGCGCGAAATATGAAACCGCCGCCGCCTACGCCGACCAGGCATTCTTGAAACCCACTGTTGGTGCCTGGACAAATGACAAGCTGTCGGATTACGCGGTGGGTTGCATCGTCAAGATGGGCGCGCCAGGCGTGAAGCACATCTGTCGCGCCGGTTTCGCCGGCCGCGGCAGCATGGATGACTATCCGTTGGCCAACCGGTTCGACGAAGTCGATACGCTGATGGTGCTGGATGACGTGCTGATCCCGTGGGAGGACGTGTTCTTCTATCGCCACACGCGCGCCGCGCAGCACATCCGTGCGACGCTGCATCGATATTCCGCGTTTCCGTATGTGCTCCGGCTGCAATACGTGGCCGACATGATGATCGGCGCGGCACTGTTGAACGCGCAACAGACCGGCCTCGACAAGCTGCAGGCGGTGCGGGAAAAACTCGCTGACCTGGTGTGCTATCGCGAAGGCATCCACGCGCACCTGGTCGCCGCAATCGCGATGGCGCAGCGCAGTCCCGCGGGGCTGCTGATGCCGCACCAGTCGATGCTGTATGCGGGGCGCGTGTTCGCCTGCTCGAACCTGCCGCAGATGATGCACATCGCGCGCGAACTCTGCGGCGGACAGATCTGCGTGACACCGAGCGCGGCAGCGTTCGAGGCCGCCGGCACGCGCGACTGGCTGGCGAAGTTCTACACGCTGAACGATCAGTGGGCAGCGGAAGATCGGCGCAAACTTCTGGCGTTCGCGCGCGACCTGTTGAACTCCGATTATGCCGGCCACCGGCTGACCTTTGTGCAATTCGCCCAAGCGCCGCACTTCAATCATCTAGCCGCGGTCTACAACGCGTTCGATTTCAGCGGCCCACTGGATTTCGTGCGCAAAGCCGCATTTCTGTCCGAAAAGGTAATGGCACACGCGTCATGACCAGCAATCGCAAGATGCACTTGGTGGCCTTCCTGCTGGCAGGCCCCACCGCGCATCATCACGGCGCCTGGCGCCATCCCGAGGCGGATCTCGGCGTGTTCACGCCACAATATCATGAACACATCGCACGCGTACTGGAAGCGGGGAAATTCGACAGCCTGTTCTTCGCCGACATCCTCGGGCTGTACGATCTGTTCGGCGGCAGCTTCGCGACCATCCTGCGGTGCGGCGGGCAGATGGGCCTGCTCGATCCGATCCCGCTGCTGTCGATCATGGCGCGGGTGACAAGTCATATCGGTCTCGGTGCGACATTGTCGTCGACATTCTACGCGCCCTATCATTTGGCGCGCTCGCTGGGCACGCTCGACCTCATGAGCGGCGGGCGCGTCGCGTGGAACGTCGTCGCGTCGCACGGCCATCTGGAGGCGCAGAATTTCGGCGTTGCGGAACTGCCGCCACGCGATATCCGTTACGATTTCGCCGATGAGGTCGTGGAGGCCGTGTGCCGCCTGTGGGAAAGCTGGGATGCGGACGCGTTGGTGCTGGACAAGCACGCCGGCGTGTACGCCGATCCGGCAAAGGTGCATTACGTCAATTACGAAGGACGCTGGATCAAGACGCGCGGACCGCTGACCGTGCCGCGCTCGCCGCAGGGGCGGCCGGTGATCATGCAGGCGGGATCCTCCTCGCGCGGAAGGGACTTCGCCGCGCGCTGGGGCGAGTTGGTGTTCACCTTGCAGCACAGCAAGGCGGACATGCAGGCTTTCTATCAGGACCTGAAGGGGCGCGTCGTTGCACAAGGCCGCGCGGCGCAAGATTGCCTGATCCTGCCATCGATCGACGTGATCATTGGCGAAACGGACGCGATCGCGCGCGAACGCCAGGCCTACGTGAACGATCTGGTGCAGACCGAGGTGGGGCTGGCGCAGATGTCAGGTCATATCGGTGTCGATCTGTCGCAATACCCGCCCGACCAGCCGCTGGCGGACATGCAGATGGAGGCGGGATCGCGCGGCTCGCTGGACGTGGTTCTGCAAGGCACGCAGGCGCAAGGGCTGACACTGGGTGAGGCCGCGCGCCGCTTCGCCACCAGCGAGTTATGCCCGCAGATCGTCGGATCGCCGGAGACCGTTGCCGATGCGTTGCAGGAGCTGTTCGAAGCACGCGCCTGCGACGGATTCATTCTGACTCCGACCTTGATGCCCGGCATGTTCGAGCAATTCTGCCGTGCCGTGGTGCCGGTGTTGCAGGCGCGCGGCCTGTTCCGCCGCGATTATTCCGGCACAACGTTGCGCGCCCATCTGCGCGATTGAACCATAAAATGGGGGAAACGATGATGTCACCGATCCAGCCACCACGGCGCACACCCGGAACGTTTCTCTACGCCGAGCCAGTGACCTCCCTGGACAATCTGGCCGCGGATATTGCGTTTCTGGGCGTGCCGTATGCGCAGGCCTATAGCTACGAGGACATCACCAACGACCAAAGCAACGGGCCAACGGCGATGCGCGAGGCGACAACGCGCATCATTCGCTCGATCGAACGATACGATTTCGATCTCGGTGGCCCGCTCTACGCCGACAAGCCGATCCGCGCGGTGGATTGCGGCGACATTCGCACCGAACTCGGCGACCCCGGCGCGCACGCGCGCTACACCGAGCAGGCCGTGCGCAACATCCTGCGCGCCGGCGCGATGCCGATCGTGCTCGGCGGCGATCACGGCGTGCCGATCCCGGTATTGAAGGCGTTCGAGGGCCAAGGCCCGATCACTCTGATCCAAATTGACCAGCACATCGATTGGCGCGATGAGGTGAACGGGGTGCGCGAGGGCTTGTCCAGCCCAATCCGTCGCGCCTCCGAAATGGCACATATCGGCGAGATCTTCCAGATCGGTCTGCGAGCCACCGGCAGTGCGCGGACCGAGGAGGCCGAGGCCGCGCTCGCGTATGGCGCGCACCTGATCACCGCCTGGGAACTGCACGATGTCGGAATGGATGCGATCCTGGCGCGCATCCCCGATGGCGGGCGGTATTATCTGACGGTCGATCTCGACGGTATGGACCCGGCGATAGCGCCCGCGGTTGCCGCTCCTTGCCCCGGTGGCGTAACGTTCCACCAGGCGCGCAAACTGATCCATGGGCTGGTGAAAAAGGGCCGAGTGGTTGGGATGGACGTAGTGGAAATCACGCCACGAGACGACGTGAACCAGATCACCTGCATCACGGCGGGACGGTTAATCGTGAACATGATAGGGATGGCGGTGCGCGCCGGATATTTCGACCGGTAAACCGCTCCGCATACACCTCTCCCGCGTCGCGGGAGAGGTCGGTGAGCGAAGCGAAACGGGTGAGGGTGGTGCCAGCCGCACGTACCCTCTCCATCGCCGCCTAGCGCCCCGACCTCTCCCGCAGGGACGGTATACGTAACAAGGAGAATCCCGCATGCCCGCCTCGCTGATCCGCAGTCGAACAATGATCACCCACGCGGTGGATCGTCACACCTGGAACGAAATCGCCGACGGCGCGGCGTTGCAGGAAGATGGCGTCATAACCACCATCGGAACATACACCGACCTGCGACGGCAAAATCCAACCGTCCCGGTGATCGGCACCGGCGACGACATCATGCTGCCCGGCTTCATCAACGGCCATCACCACGTGGGCCTGACACCGGTGCAACTCGGCTCACCCGACATGCCGCTGGAGCTCTGGTTCGTCACACGCATGGTCATGCGCAACGTCAACATCTATCTCGACACTCTCTATTCTGCGTTCGAGATGATTGCCTCCGGCGTCACCACCGTGCAGCACATCCACGGCTGGGCACCCGGCCGCCTCGCCGACGTCGAAGGCCGCGCCGATGAAGTCATCCGTGCCTACGAAGATGTCGGCATGCGCGTCTCCTACTGCTTCGCGGTGCGCGATCAAAACCGGCTGGTCTACCAACGCGACGAGGATTTCCTCGCCAGCCTGCCAGCAGAGTTGCGCGCGCCAGCGCAGCGCTGGTTCGATCGCTTGCAGCTCACGCTGGATGACTATGTGGCGCTGTTCGAGAACCTGTATCGCCGCCATCAGAACAAAAGCCGCGTCCAGATCCAGCTCGCCCCCGCCAATCTGCACTGGTGTTCCGATGCGGCGCTGCAACGTCTGGGTGAGTTGTCGGAACAATACAACGTCCCGATGCACATGCATCTGGTGGAGACGGCGTATCAGAAGGAATACGCGCGCCGGCGCGGCGGCGGCACGGCGCTTGAGTACATCGACCGGTTCGGCCTGCTCGGCCCGAAGATGACATTGGGCCACGGCGTGTGGCTGAACGAATCGGATATCGGCCGCGTGGCTGAGACCGGCACCTGCATCTGCCACAACTGCTCATCGAATTTCCGGCTACGCTCCGGTGTCGCGGCGCTCAACATGTTCGAGGCCAAGGGCATCAACACAGCGATCGGCATCGACGAAGCCGGCATCAACGACGATCGCGACATGCTGCAGGAGATGCGGCTGGTTCTGCGCGCGCATCGGACGCCGGGGATGGTGGATGCCGACGTGCCGACCATTGCGCAGGTGTTTCGGATGGCCACCTCGGGTGGCGCCAAGACCACGGCGTTCGGCGATCGGCTCGGCGTGCTTGCACCAGGCAAGGCGGCCGACATGGTGCTGATCGATTGGCGGCAGATTGCCTACCCGTATCTCGATCCCGAAACGAAATTGCTGGATGCGGTGATGCAGCGGGCCAAGGGCGCCGGGGTGCGGACGGTGATCTGTGACGGCGAAGTGATCTACGCCGACGGCAAATTCACCAAGGTGGACAGAGACGCCGCGTTGACCGCGCTGCATGACGATCTGCAAAAGGCGCTTGCCGATGACGAGGTCGAGCGGCGGTCCTTGTCGAAGGCATTGCTGCCCCACGTGCGGGCGTTCTACGCGGCGTATATCGATCCCGCGCGCCACGAACCGTTTTATCGGCCAAGCTCACGGATTTAGCGCAACGATTCACCCCGTCCCAACCTACCCCCGCATCCCGATCACCAGCGGGCGCTTGGTAATATCGACCTTCACCTCGACCCACTCAACGAACTTCGCGGTCGGATAGCTGATCAGGAAGTAAATCACCGCCACCTCGGCGAAGATCTCGAAATGCTTGTAGGTGGCGGACGCCAGCAATTGCCCGCTGAACATCAGGTCGCGCATGGTGATCACCGACACCAGCGCCGAATCCTTGAAGATCGACACAAAGAAGTTGCCGATCGAGGGCACGATGATCCGAAACGCCTGCGGCAGGATGATCCGGCGCATCAGCAACCCGCGTGACATCCCCACCGACTGCCCCGCCTCCGTCTGGCCCTTCGGAATCGCCTGGATGCCGGCGCGAAACACCTCCGCCATATAGGCCGCGTAATTCAACGTCAGCCCCAGCGCACCGGACACAAACGGGGTCAGAACGATCCCCCCATAGGGCAGCACGTAATAGATGAAAAACAGTTGCAGCAGCAGCGGCGTGCCACGGATGAACTGGATGTAACATGCCACCACCGCACGCAGCGGCGCCACGCGTGAGATGCGAGCAACGCCGAGCAACAGGCCGAACACCAGCGCCAGACCGAAGGCCAGCAAGGACACCGCGATGGTCACCATCGCCCCTTGCAGCAAGGACGGCAGGAAGCCAATCATGTCGTCGAGAGAAAAGATCATCTGTCCTGCCGTCCGAAGTTCAAAATCAACCCGGCAAGTCTAGTTGTTGTAGCCGGTCAGACCCCACTTCGACAGGATATCCTTCGACTTGTTGTTGTACTCCATCCACATGAACGCCGAGGACACCGCGCTGACCCACTGGATGTCCGCCTGACG
>Ga0326727_10026662_pt1 | contig 10690 bp, 7 predicted proteins | sample MB2enrmetagenome_FD_207643 | JGI IMG/M metagenome (GOLD analysis project Ga0326727, IMG submission 207643) | Lab enriched peat soil microbial communities from McLean, Ithaca, NY, United States - MB29MY | ecosystem: Environmental > Terrestrial > Soil > Wetlands > Peat | place: USA: New York... | reverse complement strand
TGAGACAATGGCCAAGGAAAAATTTGATCGTTCGAAGCCGCACATGAACATCGGGACGATCGGGCACATCGATCACGGGAAGACGACGCTGACGGCGGCGATCACGAAGGTGCTGGCGAAGGACAATCCGAAGATCAAGTATCGCCCGTTTGATTCGATTGACAACGCGCCGGAGGAGAAGGCGCGGGGGATCACGATCGCGATAGCGCACGTGGAGTACGAGACGAAGAACCGGCACTATGCGCACGTGGACTGTCCGGGGCACGCGGACTACATCAAGAACATGATCACGGGCGCGGCGCAGATGGACGGAGCGATTCTGGTGGTGGCGGCGACGGACGGGCCGATGCCGCAGACGCGGGAGCACGTGCTGTTGGCGCGGCAGGTGAACGTACCGTACATCGTGGTGTACATGAACAAGTGCGACGCGGTGGAGGACCCGGAGCTGCTGGAGCTGGTGGAAGTGGAAGTGCGGGATTTGCTGAACAAGTACAATTTTCCCGGGGACAAGATCCCGGTGGTGCGGGGGAGTGCCCTAAAGGCGCTGGAAGGGGATGCGGAAGCGGAGAAGTCGATCCACGCGTTGATGGATGCGGTGGACAGTTACATTCCGATGCCGGAGCGGCAGATTGACAAGCCGTTCTTGATGCCGGTGGAAGATATTTTTTCGATCTCGGGGCGCGGGACGGTGGTGACGGGGCGAGTCGAGCGGGGGAAGGTGCGGATCCAGGAGGAAGTGGAGATCGTGGGTCTGCGGGCGGAACCGTTCAAGCGCGTGGTGACGGGCGTGGAGATGTTCAAGAAGTTGCTGGACGAGGGGCAGGCGGGCGACAACATCGGGGTTCTGCTGCGCGGGACGGAGAAGGACGACGTGGAGCGGGGGATGGTGTTGGCGAAGCCGGGGTCGATCACGCCGCACACGAAGTTCAAGGCGTCAGTGTACATACTGACGAAGGAAGAAGGGGGACGGCACACGCCGTTCTTTAATGGGTATCGGCCGCAGTTTTATTTTCGGACGACGGACGTGACCGGAGTGGGGACGCTGCCGGCGGGGACGGAGATGGTGATGCCGGGAGATACGGTGAACCTGGAGATCGAGTTGATCACGCCCATCGCCATGGAGAAAGGGCTGCGGTTCGCAATCCGGGAGGGCGGCCACACGGTCGGCGCCGGAACCGTCACGGAGATTATCCAGTAGCACGGGCTGGGCTATCCGCGTGACGGACGCTCCAGCGGATTTTCGGGTGGACTGATGCGAGAAATAATCACCTTGCAATGCGGTGACTGCAAGAATCGTAATTATACGAAGACGAAGAATAAGAAGAAGACGCAGGATCGGCTGGAGCTCAAGAAGTTCTGCCGGGCGTGCCGGCACCACACGGTGCATAAAGAAGTGAAGTAGGATATCTGCAGCCGGCAGTCGGCAGCTCACAGATGGCGGCAAGATGTGCGGGAAGTTCAAGGCTGTGACGGCTGATTGCCAACTGCCAACTGTGGATCGGTCTTTCACAGGGGCGTAAGTTCAACGGCTAGACTGCCGGTCTCCAAAACCGGACGTGGGGGTTCGAATCCCTCCGCCCCTGCCAGAATAATTGGAGCAGGAAGATCGGGGCTGTTGGAGCGCAGAGGAACTATGGGCGAAGAAATCAGCATCGAAAAGAATGTCTGGCTTCGGGTCGGAGACTATATTTCCGAGGTTCGAACGGAAATGCGGCGTGTGTCCTGGCCAAGCAAGCAGGAGATTTACGGCACGACGATCATGGTGCTTCTTACGACTTCTCTTTTTGGAATCTATTTCTGGTTCTGCGATCAGGCGTTTTCGAACATTATTTCCAGGATATTGCGGTATTTCCTGCATCATGCATGAGGATTCAGTCGCGCGGAGCGATGGGGAGCACGCCTTCCCCTATTTCGGTGGACGAAACACTGGCATGTCAAAAAACTGGTACATCATTCACACCTACTCCGGCTTCGAGAAGAAAGTGGCGGAGACTCTGAAGAGTCGCGTCGACGCCGCGGGGCTCACGGGTCAGTTCGGGGAGATCATGGTCCCCACTGAAGATGTCATTGAGACGCGCCAGGGTAAGAAAGTTGTGACCCCTAAGCTTTTCTTCCCGGGTTATGTGCTCGTGGAAATGGAAATGAATGATGATACCTGGCATATGGTGCGCGAGACACCTCGGGTAACGGGATTTGTGGGCTCAGGGCAAAGGCCCAGTCCCCTGGGTTCCGAAGAAGTGGACCGGATTGTTCACAAGGTCGAGGTGGCTGCGGAACACCCGAAGCCAAAGCTCGAGTACGACAAGGGTGAGAGCGTCAAGATCACGGATGGCCCCTTCAAGGATTTCAACGGGGTCGTGGATGAGATTAATGATGACCGTTCCACGTTGCGGGTTATGGTGACCATCTTTGGCCGGTCGACCCCGGTGGAGCTGGATTTTTATCAGGTGGAAAAAATCTGAAGTTGAAACTTGAGATCGGCAACCCGGCGCGTCATGGCTTGCTGATTTCCGGTTTCCGTTTTGTCCGGAGTTAAAGAACATGGCAAAGAAAGTTCAGGCGATGGTGAAACTCCAGCTTCCGGCGGGCAAGGCTACGCCTGCTCCTCCCGCTGGACCTGCGCTGGGTCAGCACGGCGTGAACATCATGGCGTTTTGCAAGGCATTCAACGACAAGACGTCGGCGAAGGATCAGGAAGGATTGATCATCCCCGTTGTCATTACCGTGTACAGCGACCGGAGTTTCACATTCATAACCAAGACTCCGCCGGCCTCGATTCTTCTGAAGCGGGCCGCCGGAATCGCCAAGGGTTCGGGCGAGCCCAACCGGAACAAAGTGGGCAAGGTGACGGCGAAGCAGGTGGAAGACATCGCCAAACTGAAGATGCCGGATTTGAATGCGCGCGACATCTCAACGGCTGTCGCCACCGTGAAGGGAACGGCGCGCAGCATGGGAATTGAAGTTGTCGGATGAAATAGAAACCAGAAACTCGAAGACGGAAGTTCGGCCCGGAGTGAATCTGCATTTTCGAGTTTTCATGCGTGGGAGTTGAAAGTGGGAAAGAAATACAAGGCAGCAGCCAAGCTGGTGGACAAGCCAGTGTACACACTGGCGGACGCAATGCCGGTCCTCAAAAAAGCGGCCTTTGCCAAGTTTGATGAGACTGTGGAAGTGGCGATGTGTCTCGGGGTGGACCCGAAACACGCGGACCAAATGGTGCGCGGCACCGTGGTCCTTCCCCATGGGCTCGGAAAAAGCAAGCGAGTGATCGTGATCGCGTCCGGTGACAAGGTGCGAGAGGGCCGCGAGGCTGGAGCCGACGAAGTGGGCGGCGACGACCTTGTCCAGAAGATCCAAGGTGGTTGGGTGGATTTTGATGCGGTTGTGGCCACGCCGGACATGATGAGGGCGGTCGGCCGCCTGGGTAAAATTCTGGGCCCGCGCGGGCTCATGCCCAATCCCAAGACCGGCACCGTGACGGTTGATGTGGAGCGCGCCGTCAAGGAAGTGAAGGCCGGAAAGGTGGAGTTCCGGGTGGATAAGACGGGGATCATTCATTGCCCGGTGGGCAAGGTCTCCTTTGAAGCAAAGAAGCTTGCGGAAAATGCAGGCGCCCTGATTTCGAACGTGCTTAAGGCAAAGCCTGCCTCAGCCAAAGGGCGCTACGTCCGCAGCATCGTCGTTTCTTCCACCATGGGTCCGGGCCTCGCGATTGATGTGTCGTCGGTGGAACCTGCTTAGCCCGCGTTTTCAGGAGTCTCGATGAATAAGAAAGATGAAAAGAAACAGCAAGCCGAAGCGTTGCACAAGGAACTCGAAGCGGCACGCACCGTAATTCTCTCGGGTTTCGAGGGTATCACGGTCGCCAAGGATTTTGAGCTTCGCCGGCGGGTGGCCAAAGTTGGCGCAAAATACAGGGTTGTGAAGAACAGCCTGATCGAGAGAGCCTCCGTGGGCACGCCGCTGGAGCCGGCAGTGGGGAAGTTGAGCGGCACCACATCTCTTGCCTACACCCAGGAAGACCCTGTGGCATTGGCAAAGGTCTTGACGACTTATGCCAAAGAAAATCCTGTGCTCAAGTTTAGATCGGGTATCGTGGAGGGACGGGTCGTCTCCATGGCCGATCTGGGTTATGTCGCCAACTTGCCCGCGAAGGAAGAGTTGTTCTCGAAAGTGCTCTACCTGATCAGCTCTCCGGCGCGGAATGTGGCGGTGACCTTGGCCGGGGTGGCTCGCCAGTTGGCGATGGTCATTCAACAGGCCGTTAAGGAAAAGAAGTTTACGGAGGCTGCGAGCAGCTAGCCAAAGCCTTGAGTGCTCAAGGTGCGCCGGCTCGCGGCTGAACTGGATCCTTCAGGAGGAAAACACGGAAATGTCGGAACGGATCGAAAAAATCGTCGAAGAAATCAAAACACTGTCACTCATTGAAGCTTCAGAGCTGGTTAAGAAGCTTGAAGAGGTCCTGGGAGTTTCCGCCGCGGCGGCGGCGCCGGTCGCGGTAGCTGCTGCGGGCGCTGCGCCGGCAGCAGCTCCGGTGGAAGAACAAACAGAGTTCACGGTCGTCCTCACTGCAGTGGGAGCCAACAAGATCAACGTTATCAAGGCGGTTCGCGAGGTTACCAGCCTCGGCCTTAAAGAAGCGAAGGACCTTGTGGATGGCGCGCCCAAACCGATCAAGGAAGGCATCACCAAGGATGAGGCCGCGACCATCAAGAAAAAGTTCACCGAAGCCGGTGCGACAGTTGAAGTGAAATAGCAGCTTGTCGGCCGCGACCTCTCGGGAAGGTTCGGACTGTCTTCTTCCGCCTTCGGAGTGGGGACTCCGAAGGCGACGTCCTCACGTTCTGGAAGCACGATTCACCCCTCGGAGTGGTGGTCCGTGCGCAAAACACTGTGGCATCCCCAAGCCCGCAAAGGGCATCCAATCTGACAAGGGTGATGTGTCGCCATTGTCCGGCAGGTTCTTGACATTTCACGCAAGGAGTAAACCGAATGCATAACGGCGGGAACGGCGCAGTGCGTCAGCGCATTAACTTCTCCAAAATACCGACCGTCATCAACATCCCCAATCTCATCGAAGTCCAGCGGCGATCCTACGAACGATTTCTCCAGATGAACCTCCTTCCCTCGGAGCGGGAGGATGGAGGCCTGCAAGCCGTGTTTAATTCCGTTTTTCCGATTACGGATTTCCGCGGCATCGCGCAGTTGGATTTCGTGGATTATTCCATTGGCAATTGGGAATGCAAATGCGGAAGCTTGAAGGGGTTGCACCACCTGCGCAGCACCTGCAAGAGTTGCGGCCATACGGTCATCACCGATCCCTTCAAGGTTGGGGATGTGCTTTGCACGCGTTGCGGCACGTTCAATAAGAACGTGGTGACCTTCTGCAACAAATGCGGCGACCCCGTGGCCCTGCAGCTCAAATACGATGTAACCGAGTGCCAGGAACGGGGCATGACCTTCGCGGCTCCTCTCAAAGTCACCATCCGTCTGACCCTTTACGATAAAGACAGTGAGACCGGCCACAAGAGCATTCGGGACATCAAGGAGCAGGAAGTCTACTTCGGCGAAATCCCGCTGATGACTGCGAACGGCACGTTCATTATCAATGGAACGGAACGCGTCATCGTGAGTCAGCTCCATCGTTCTCCGGGTGTTTTCTTTGAATCCAATGCCCAGAAGACCTATTTCCTCGGCAAGACGATTCCTTACCGCGGCTCCTGGGTTGAATTCGAATACGACACCAAGAACATCCTGTACGTCCGGATCGACCGAAAGCGGAAGTTTCTTGCCACGATCTTCCTCCGAGCGCTGGGTTTGAAGAACGATACCGAGATCGTCAAGAGCTTCTACCGCATCGAAAAGATTTCCCTGAAAGAACGAAAACTCTTCCTGGACGCCTCTGAGGGCTTGATCGGAACGAAACTCTCCAAGAACATCGAACATCCGAAGACGCACGAAACCGTGGTGAATGCGGGGAGAAAGATTACCGAGACGGTTTATAAGGAAATCCAGAAGGCCCACGTTTCTCAGATTGAGGTGGCGGCACACGATTTGGAAGGCGCTTTCGCGGCTGCGGACATTGTGAATCCGGCGACCGGGGAAGTGATCCTTGAGGCGAACAATGAAGTCACGCCCGCCGCGCTGAACACTATTCAGGACTCCGGCATCGTGGAGATCCAGGTGTTCTTCCCCGAGCGGGACGAAACCGGCGTGGTCGTCTCCCAGACCTTGAAACGCGACACCTTAAAGACTCCGCAGGAAGCCTTGATTGAGTTGTACCGCAAGATGCGTCCGGGTGATCCCCCGACCCTGGATACGGCTACGGCGCTCTTCAACGGCATGTTCTTCGATCCGCGCAAGTACGATTTCTCGCGCGTGGGCCGTCTGAAATTCAACATCAAGTTGGGCTACTTCACGAAACTCAAGAGCCGTATCGATGAAAAGGCCACCGAGCTTGAGCTGGAAGACTCGAGGAGTTTTCCGACTGCCAATTTCTACGTGGTCGTCGACCAGGAGAAGATGTTCGTTGGCAAGCGGGAAGGGACCATCTGCTCTGAGGTGGTGCGGGCCTGTGAAGGCACGATGGCGACCGAGCACTCCGAGCACACGGCCATTCAACTTCCGCTCGATAAGCGAACGCTTGAGCCGGAAGACTTCTACGCCGCCATCCGTTACCTCCTCAAGCTGCACAAGAACCTCGGCGGGAATTACACCGTCGATGACATCGATCACCTGGGGAACCGGCGCGTGCGCGCCGTCGGCGAGTTGCTCGAGAACCAATTCCGCCTGGGGCTGGTCCGCATGGAACGGGCCATCAAAGAGAAGATGTCGGTTTACCAGGAAATGTCCACAGCCATGCCCCATGACCTGATCAACGCCAAGCCGGTCATGGCGGCCATCCGGGAATTTTTCGGTTCGTCGCAGCTCTCGCAGTTCATGGACCAGACGAACCCGCTTTCGGAAATTACCCACAAGCGGCGCTTATCAGCCCTGGGTCCGGGCGGCCTCTCGCGTGAGCGGGCGGGATTCGAGGTCCGTGACGTTCATCCCACGCACTACGGTCGGATCTGTCCGATCGAGACCCCGGAAGGTCCCAACATCGGTCTGATTTCCTCGCTTTCCTGTTATGCGCGGATCAACGAGTATGGCTTCATCGAGAGCCCTTACCGTAAACTCCGGGGCGGCCGGATCGTGGATTACGTCACGATCACTCACGGTGGAGACAGCCCCTGGCGAGTCGGCGAACACATTGAGAAGGGGGAAGTCGAGAAGGCCAACGAAGAGTTGCGTGAGAAGAAGCGCAAGGCGGTGGAATTCGATCCCTACTCGTTCTACCTTTCCGCCTGGGAAGAAGATCAGTACATTATTGCGCAGGCCAACGTCCCCGTGGACGACAAAGGCCGCATCATTCAGGAGTTGGTCAACGCCCGGCAGGCCGGCAACTTCGTGCTGAAGCGGCGCGATGAAATTGATTATATCGACGTCAGCCCGAAGCAACTGGTCAGCGTTGCGGCCTCTTTGATCCCGTTCCTGGAAAATGATGATGCCAACCGCGCGCTCATGGGATCCAACATGCAGCGCCAATCGGTTCCCCTGCTGCGGGCCCAGGCTCCGCTGGTGGGTACGGGAATGGAAGAGGTCACGGCCCGCGATTCCGGCGCGGTGGTCATTTGTAAGCGCAACGGTATTGTGGACAGCGTCGACAGCGAACGCATCATTGTGCGGGTGGAAGGTGATGGCCATAGCGGGCAGTTCTCGCGCGAAGTCGGCGCGGACATCTACCAGTTGACGAAATTCCGCCGTTCGAACCAGAACACTTGCATCAACCAGAAACCGGTGGTCCGCAAAGGAATCCGCGTTGTGGCGGGTCAAGTCCTCGCGGACGGTCCCTGCACCAACCATGGCGAACTGGCCCTGGGACGTAACATCCTCGTGGCCTTCATGCCGTGGCGTGGGTACAACTACGAAGACGCCATCCTGGTTAGTGAGAAGCTGGTCAAAGAGGACTCCTATACCTCCATTCACATTGAGGAGTTCGAAATCGAATCCCGCGACACCAAGTTGGGTCCGGAAGAAATCACCCGTGACATCCCGAACGTTTCGGAATCCTTGCTGAAGGACCTGGATGAGAGCGGGATCATCCGCATCGGCGCGTCCGTGAAGCCGGGAGATATTCTGGTCGGCAAGGTTACGCCCAAGGGTGAGACTCAGCTCACTCCGGAGGAAAAACTTCTGCGGGCGATCTTCGGCGAAAAGGCCGGCGACGTTCGCGACGCTTCCCTGACGTGCCCTCCGGGCATCGAAGGCATCGTGGTGGACGTGAAGATTTTCTCACGGAAGGGAGCGGAGAAAGACGAGCGCGCCAAGACGATCGAAGGTCTTCAGGTGGAACGCCTGGGAAAGAACCTGAACGACGAAATCCGCATCCTGCAGGACGAGCGTCTGAAGCGGCTTTGCGCCCTTCTGGAAGGTGAGAAGCTGCTGGCGGACTTGCACGACGAAAAAACCAACAAGCGGCTCCTCGTCAAAGGCATGGACATTGATCGTGACGTGCTGTCGCGCATCTCGCCCCGCAACCTGAAGCGCATGCGAATCGCCAAGAAGGACCCGACCCTCATCGAAAAGATCGATGAGATCGAGGAGATGACCTCGCGGCAAATTGACATCCTCAGGAAGATTGAGGAGGAGAAGGTCCAGAAGCTCAAGAAAGGTGACGAGCTTCCGCCGGGAGTTATCAAGCTGGTGAAAGTGTTCATCGCCATGAAGCGCAAGCTTTCGGTGGGCGATAAGATGGCAGGCCGGCACGGGAACAAGGGTGTGATTGCACGCATCCTTCCTGAAGAAGATATGCCTTATATGCCGGATGGCACCCCGGTGGAAGTGGTTCTGAATCCCCTGGGCGTTCCCTCCCGAATGAACGTGGGTCAGATTCTGGAAACCCACCTGGGGTGGGCGGCCAAGGAGCTCGGCACGAAGATCCGCCAGTTGGTTTCCACGGAATCAAGCGCCGAGATCGTCCGCAAAGAGCTCAAGGCGATGTTCCGCGGCAACAGCTCGGCCAGTGCGGTGGACGGCCTCGATGACGAACACGTGCTGTCCTTTGCGCGTTCGTTCTCGGACGGCGTCCCCTTTGCGACTCCGGTCTTTGACGGCGCGACCGAGAAGGAAATCAAGACCTACCTTGAGAGGGCCGGATTGCCCAGTTCCGGAAAGATCAAGCTCTTTGACGGGATGACGGGTGAGGCCTTCGAGCAGCCGATCACGGTCGGCTACATTTACATGCTCAAGCTTTCGCACCTGGTTGATGACAAGATCCACGCGCGGTCCATTGGCCCGTACTCCCTCATCACCCAGCAGCCTCTCGGCGGCAAGGCGCAATTCGGCGGACAGCGCTTTGGAGAAATGGAAGTCTGGGCGCTCGAAGCTTACGGCGCGGCCTATATCCTGCAGGAACTGCTGACGGCCAAGTCCGACGACGTGTACGGGCGCGCGAAGATTTACGAGGCTATCGTCAAGGGAGAGGCCGCCATCGAGCCGGGCGTTCCCGAATCCTTCAACGTGCTGGTTCGGGAACTCCAGAGCCTCTGCCTCGATGTGGAGTTGATCAAGAAACCGAAAGAACTCGCCCCGGTCGCTACTGAGTGAGGCGGGTCGGATGGACCGGCGGGCGTGACTGCCCTTGCCCAAGGCAAGGCGTCATCGCCCCGCCGCAAGTGACGAAATCTTTCTCTCCTTCAAAGGAGGAACACCTTGTTCCGAAGCAGCCCTTATGATCGAGTCAGTTTGATCGGTGAATTTGACGCGATTCGCATTAGCTTGGCCTCGCCTGAAAAGATCCGTTCGTGGTCTCACGGTGAAGTTACGAAACCGGAAACCATCAATTACCGCACTTTCAAGCCGGAGCGCGACGGACTTTTCTGCGCCAAGATTTTCGGCCCGGTGACCGACTGGGAGTGCTTGTGCGGGAAATACAAGCGCATGAAGCACCGGGGAGTGATCTGCGACAAGTGCGGCGTCGAGGTCACCCTTTCCAAGGTGCGGCGGGAACGCATGGGGCACATTGAACTGGCCTCTCCCTGCTCGCACGTCTGGTTTTTCAAGGGCCTGCCCAGCCGTATCGGCCACCTGCTTGACATTTCTCTCCGGGACCTGGAAGCCATTCTCTACTTCGAGAAATACGTTGTGGTGGACCCCGGCGAAGCTCCCTTGAACGAGAAGGAATTGCTCACCGAGGATCGCTATCGGCAGCTTCAACAGGAATTCCCGGGGAAATTCCGCGCCGGGATGGGAGCGGAAGCTATCAAGGAACTGCTCAAGCGGGTGGATATTGAAACGCTTGCGGAAGAGTTGCGGGGCAAAATGAAGACCGACCCGTCGCAACAGAAGCGGGTCAAGTACGCCAAGCGGCTGAAGGTGCTTGAGGCATTCCGAAAGTCCGGCAACAAGCCGGAATGGATGATCCTGGATGTGATTCCGGTGATTCCGCCGGAATTGCGGCCCCTGGTGCCCCTGGATGGCGGCAGGTTCGCCACCTCCGATCTGAATGACCTCTACCGCCGGGTGATCAATCGCAACAACCGGTTGAAGAAGTTGATGGAGCTCCATGCCCCTGACGTCATCGTGCGCAACGAAAAGCGCATGCTGCAGGAAGCTGTGGACGCCCTGTTTGACAACGGCCGCCGGGGAC
>Ga0326727_10026661_pt1 | contig 10690 bp, 10 predicted proteins | sample MB2enrmetagenome_FD_207643 | JGI IMG/M metagenome (GOLD analysis project Ga0326727, IMG submission 207643) | Lab enriched peat soil microbial communities from McLean, Ithaca, NY, United States - MB29MY | ecosystem: Environmental > Terrestrial > Soil > Wetlands > Peat | place: USA: New York... | reverse complement strand
GCCTGTCCGACGAGCCATGAAGGGCCCTGTGAAAGTCTTCCTGGATACATCGGTTCTAATTGCGGCGAGCGATGCCGAACATCCGGATCATGAACGCAGCCGGCCATTGCTAGCAGCTGCCACACCCTACACGACCGCATGCGCGGCGCACACCCTGGCCGAAGTGTATGCGGTGCTTTCCCGGCTACCGGCAGCGAAGCGGCAGCGTCCCGAATTGGCAGGGCTGCTCGTTGAACAGATTATCGGCAGAATGGCCGTCGTTTCGCTGACCGTAGAAGAGTATGTGGCAACGATTCACAAGACGACTCAGTCGTTGCTCGCCGGCGGTATCGTCTTTGACGCGCTGCTGCTGGCTTGCGCTCGCAAAGTCGAGGCTGAATGGATCTATACATGGAACTTGCGACATTTCCGGATGGTCGCACCGGATTTGGCGGAGCGGATCGTTACGCCGTAGAATACAAACATATTGAAGCCATGAATACATGAATATGCTAATATGTTTTTATGCGGACCACTCTCGACATCCCGGATGATGCCTATCGCCGACTGAAGATCAAGGCGGCGGTGGAAGGTAAGACTATCCGCAAGATAGCCTTGCGCGGGATTCTGCGGGAGATTGATGTCCCAGCCGCCAAACCGATTCGGCGGCTCGCCAAACCCATCCTGAAGTCCTACGCTCCAGGCTCCATCCGGATCGACAATGAGCAAATCTACGACCTTATCGGTTTTCCCTGATGTGAATGTCTGGCTGGCGCTGAGTTCCCCCGACCACCAGCACTTCTCGCCTGCCTGGACTTGGTATACGGCTTTGCCCGACCAGACCTTGCTGGTATTCTGCCGGCTCACGCAACTGGGCCTATTGCGGTTGCTGACCACGCAAAGCGTGATGGGCCAGGGAACGCTGACACAAGCTCAAGCCTGGGATGCATACGACCGCTGGCTTGAATCTGCCGGTGTGGAGTTTGCCCAAGAGCCTGCGGAACTGGAATCTTTATTCCGGTCCTTCACCGGCGCTCAGCAGGCATCTCCGAAAGAGTGGGCCGACGCGTACCTGGCTGCTTTCAGCTCTGCCGCGGGATTCCCGCTTGTCACTTTCGACCGTGCGCTGGCTGGGAAGGTGGAGGGGACGGTGCTGTTGGGGTAAGCACCAACTAGCTTGCTTGTTTTTTTCTTTAGGTTCTCCCCATTGCCATAATGCCCGGTCGAGCGCTCGGAGTGCCGTCTTGCCTGGGCGGCCCTTTTCTCTCTGCGCCTCGATGATTGGCCTCCCATTCTCTCGCAGGATTACGGGTCTAAGAAAAGCTCGGCATCTCTGCTTAGGATGACAGAGTGCTGGTTAGGGTTGATTTTTCACTAACTTCAGCGGCGAGGCGCGTTTGTCGGTTTTTGTAACTCGCCGCAACAAACTCGCGGAACAGCGGATGCGGCTCCAGTGGTTTGGACTTGAACTCGGGATGGAACTGGCAGCCGAGGAAGTAGGGGTGACCGGGGATCTCGACAATCTCCACATAGGTCGAGTCGGGGGTGGTGCCGCTCAGGCGGAGTCCGCCGCCGGTCAACAGCGCCTCGTACTCGCGATTGAATTCGTAGCGATGCCGGTGGCGTTCGCTGATCTCGGTTGCGCCGCCATAAGCCCTTGCGGCCAGCGAATCCTCCTGCAGAATGCAGGTCCACGCGCCCAGCCGCATGGTCCCGCCCATCTCCTCCACTCCCAGCAGCTCGCGCAGCTTGTAGATGATGCGGTGCTGGCTGGCGGGATCGAACTCGCTGGAATTGGCGTCCTTCAATCCGCACACGTTGCGCGCAAACTCGATGCACGCCGTTTGCATCCCCAGGCAAATCCCAAAATACGGCACCTGCTTCTCGCGCGCATAGCGAATGGCGTTCAACATGCCCTCGATGCCGCGCTTGCCGAAGCCGCCGGGAACCAGGATTCCGTCGAATCCTTCCAATTGGGATTCATAACTCCGGTCCTCGGGAGTTTTCGACTCCAGCCCCTCCGCTTCGATCCAGGTGATCTTGAGTTTCAGGTGCTGCGAAATGGCTCCGTGCGTCAGCGCCTCCTTCAGTGACTTGTAACTGTCCTCGTACTCAACATACTTGCCCACGATGGCGATCGAAACTTCATCTTTGGGGTGGTAACAGCGGTCGACCAGGTCCCTCCAATTGCTAAGGTCAGCCTCCGGCGCTTCCTTGTGCAGGTACCTGAGGATCAGCGCGTCCACGCCCTCATCGGCAAAACGGAGAGGGACTTCGTAGATGGAGGGCACGGTGGTGGCGCCGATGACGGCCTTCTCCTCGACGTTGCAAAAAAGGGCGATTTTCTGCTTCATCTCACGGCTCAGGTTGCGGTCGGAGCGGCAGAGCAGCACGTCGGCCTGAATGCCGATCGAGAGCAGTTCCTTTACCGAGTGCTGTGTCGGCTTGGTCTTCAATTCCTGTGCGGCGGCAATCCACGGCACCAGGGTGAGGTGCACAAATACCGTGTTCTCGCGGCCCAGTTCCTGGCGCATCTGGCGGATGGCCTCAAGAAACGGCAGCGACTCAATGTCGCCTACCGTGCCGCCGATCTCGACAATCGTCACGTCCGCCCCATTCGCCGAAACCTTGCGCATCGCATTCTTGATCTCGTTGGTCACGTGCGGAATCACCTGCACGGTCTTGCCCAGGTAGTCGCCGCGCCGTTCCTTGAGGATGATCTGCTCGTAGATGCGGCCGGTGGTCAGGTTGTTGTCGCGCGAAAGCGGCGCATGCGTAAAGCGCTCGTAGTGGCCCAGGTCCAGGTCGGTCTCGGCGCCGTCGTCGGTGACAAAAACCTCGCCATGCTGGAAGGGCGACATGGTTCCCGGATCGACGTTGAGGTAGGGGTCGAACTTCATCATGTTCACGCGCAGCCCGCGGCTTTCGAGCAAACAGCCGATCGAAGCTGCCGCCAGCCCCTTGCCTAAACTGGACACAACTCCGCCCGTCACAAAGACATACTTTGCAGACATCGATGCAACCTCAAAATTGGATTGTTGGGTTTGGACGTACCTGGTGGGCACAATCAAGTATGGCAGAGTTGGAATCGGGAATAAAGTGGAAAATTCGGCGTGAGCAGGCGCGAGCGTGCGGCAGTCATCAGCAAGTTCTATTCAATGAATGGTTTAGCGACAGAGAAGACGGCGTTGATTTGAGGGTTCCCCACCCTTCCCGCTGAAAAATGCGGAAAGAATGGGGCGCCCAACTTCTCTCGCCCCGGCCGGCTGGAGCTTCCGGTCAAAAGTTCAACGTAAGCTTCGCCGTCAGCGCCCGCGGAGTTACATAGTGCGTTCCGCTGAAGGTGGAAAGAAAGTTATACAGCGCGTACTTGTTGGTCACGTTGATTGCCGTCAGATCGAGATCCAGTTTGTACTTGTCGGCGTGGAAGAGGTTGTTCTTGCCGAGAGACGCGTCGAACAGGCTGCGCGGTTGAATGCGCTGCGGGTTACGGTCGTTGTCGCCGGTACCGGGCGCGGGAATGCTGACCAGATTTGAAGAATACTGCGATGCCAGGCACGTATCGGGCAATGCGGCGGTGGGTGTCGCCTTGACGCCATTGCACATCAGCCCGGCCTGGAACTGTTCATCCGCGGTTAGCCCGCTCAGATCGACTGCCGGCTGACCGCCGAGTGTGGTCGACGTTGAGTCGCAGGGGGTGTTTGGATTGTTTGAAGCGAGCCCGTAGCAGGGCACTGCCCCGGCCACAAGGCCCGAGTCGTAGCGCCAGTTGAAGCCGCCCCAAATGCCGTTCAGCACCTTGCCGTTGGAAAGCGTGTACTGGAGGTGCGTGGTCTGGTTGTACTTCTCGTCGTGATCGATGCGAAAGGGTAGACCGGTCTGGCCCACAGTTGCGCCCGCTCCGGCCACCTGCGGCGGGAAGAAGCGTGCCGCCACCGAAGAGGTAACAAAATAAGCGCTGAAGTGGTGGAACTCGGGGAACTCCGCATTGAGCGCATAACCCGGAATCTTCGAGTTATGCCAATCGATGGGGAAAAAGATGGGCGTGTTGCCCAGGATGCTGAAGTCGAAGGCATTGTGCGTGTATTTCCAAATATACTCGCCGCTGACTACGACCCTCTTGCCGACGCCTTGCTGGAATCCGGCATGAAACTCGTTGCGAAAACCTGGGTGCAGGACTCCGGAAACGCCGGGCGAGCAGTTGAGCAGCGGCGATAGAACCTGGTTCGAGCAGCCACTGCTGGAGAGGACCAGGTTTTCGTTAAACGGCGTTTCCAGGGTACGCGCGTAGGAGATGCGCAGCACGGTAGTGGACGGCTTGATGTTGTAGGCAATGCCCACGCGAGGCTGAGCCTGATTGGCATCCGTCAGGCCGCTGTAAACGTCCTCGCGCAGGCCCAGATTGAATAGCCAATTGCCGACCTTGAGCTGGTCTTCGATGAAGAGAGCCAGCTCTTTTACGTCAGTGTGGCCGAAGTATCTGTAATAGCTACCGCCGCGAGTCAGGTCATAGTGTCCGAGGACCGAGAGGTAATTCGGATTCTGACCCGCCGCGCCGCCGGGACACTGGGATTGATTCGAGTATCCCGGCAGAGTATTGCCGTTGATGTCGACGCAGGGCGCACTGAGCGTATAGATGGGATCGACCACGCCCAGGCTGTCGTTTTCGCGCAAAAATGTCTGCCCGTACTGCGCGCCTATCTTGAGGTTGTTGATTCCCTTGGCGTAGGAGTAGTCGGCATGGACCGCGGTATTGGTGAGGGTGCGGTTCTGGGCGATGGATGAGGTTTGCAGGTTCTCAGGACCCAGATCTGCCAGCGGATTGGTGCTGGGATAGTAGTTGTAGTCATCCCGCCGCACAAAGGCGCCCAGGTTCAACACCGATTCGTTGCTGATGATGCGGGTGTAAGTCGGCGAGATATTGAAAGTTCCGATCTTGGATAGCTGGTCGGTGTTGCCGACGTTGCCAAAGGCGGGGTTGGCGCTGGTATCGCCGCTCACCACGTTCTGCACATTCAGGTTCTCAAAAGCGTTGGGCGTCTGGAACCAGGAGCGGCTGTAGTTCAGATCCAGATGGATCGAATCGACTGGCGAAAAGCTGTAATCCACTCGGTCAAACACGTTCTGCTCATTGCCCTTGTCGTGGAATACCGTGAACTCCGGCGGATCGAGAAAGCGGCCAGTGTTCAGGCCGTCGGCCTCGATGAAGTTACCCCATTTCTTGCCCCCGTAGGAGAGGTCGAATCCGCCCGATGCCGACCCGAAGGAACCATAGGAGGCGTTGATGCTACCCGTCGGCTTGGTTTCGCCTTGTCCAGAGCGGGTGGTGGCCACGATGACCAGGCTGGTCTTGCCGCCGTACTCGGCCGGCGGTGCGCCAGAGATAACCTGGATGGATTGGATTGAGTCTGACGGAATCTGGTTGGAGAAGATCTTGCTCTGCTGATCCGTGATGGACTGGCCATCGATCGAGAATGAATTCGATGCGTGGTCGCCGAGGCCGTGAAAGAGGCCGTTCGAGTCGGCCGCCACGCCGGGAGTGGTGAGCGTGACAAGTGAGCTGAGCGTGGAAGACTGGCTCTCCAGCGGCACCTTATTGAACAGGTCGCGGTCCACATCGACGTGAAAGGTCGGATCGTTCTCAATCAGGTCGCCGCTGGATTCCACCGTAACCGTCTGGTTGGCGCCGGCAATTTGAAGACTCAGTTTGAGGTTCGTTCCGACTACCGAGTTGATTGCCATTTTCCGGCTCAACGGGGCAAATCCCTGGGCGGAGATATCGATCCGGTAGAGATTGAAGGGGACGTTGGAAATTGCGAACTGGCCGGTGGCATCGGTAATCACAGTCCGGTCGAACTGGCTGACCTCGTTGGTCAGGTGGACTGTAGCGTTGGGAACCACGGCGCCACTCGGGTCGGTGACTGTGCCGCGCACGATGCCTGCGTTGCCGCTTTGCGCGGGCGCGCAAAGCGCCGCAAAGATAACGGCGGCAAGGGGAAGGGTACGAAGAATCGTGCCGCGAATGAACGGCATAGGTAAGTCTCCTCATGATGGCTGAAAAATGGGGAAGGCAGGCCGCGCTTTACGACAACGCGGCATCTTCTGTGCATGGGGAGCACGCTCTGAAATCCCATCAAGCCTGCAAGTTTGAATCCACGGCAACTTCGCCCTCTTCATAGGGCGAGACGCTGTGCGAACCAGGCAGAGTTGGGGAAAACGGAGAGATGCCCCTAGCAGCCGGCGGGAGGGGGGCGCGTGAAGAGCTTCTGATGCCAGTGCCGGACCGCCGCGCGCACTTTAAAGACCGGCGCTGGAACCCTGACCGGGACCAGCACCACCACGGCGGTAGCCACCGCAACCGGAGCCGCGGAGTGCATGGAAATGCACAGCGGGCAACGGTCGGCGGCGTTTTCGTCGGAATGGATGTGCGCTACCTGGACAACGGCCAGCAGCGCCAGCAGGACGAGGCACAAAACCGTTACGGCCGGCAAAGTACCTGACTTTGCGCGGCCTTCCCTGCGGAATTGTGACTGGAATCCTGTCAAATAATCATCCCTTCACTCAAGGATACACAAGATTGGACGCGCCGGCCCCGGAGAAGGTTGCGTTTCTTCACCGGTCCCTTGCCGGAGCCTGACCGCCAACCCCAGCCCCGCCGGTTCGTCTAAACTGTGTGCGATGAACCAATTCCCAAATCTGCGCCGCGTCCCAGTGCGCCGGGCCCCTCTGTGCCAGATATTGCCTGCTTCGCTGGCATTCCTGCTGCTTGCGGCGACGGCCGCGGCGGCGCAGACAGCCCCCAGCGCCCCGGCGCAGAAGCCGCTTGTATTGAAGCCTGACGCGCCTGGCCTGGCCAGAAACCATCGCCTCATCCTCAAGGACGGCTCCTACCAGTTGGTCCGCCAGTACACGATCGCGGGCGACCGCGTGCGCTATCTTTCACTCGAGCGTGGCGACTGGGAGGAGCTGCCCGTCGACCTGGTGGACTGGGACGCCACGCGCAAGTGGGAACGGGATCATGCCGTCCCAACCGGCGAAGAGCCTTCACCGGCGATGAAAGAGGCCGAGGACATCGACAAAGAAGAGGCCGACGAGCGCAACGAGCAGAAAGCCCGTATGCCCGAAGTTGCCGCGGGCCTGGAGCTGCCCGATGAAGACGGCGTCTTTGCGCTCGACACCTTTCAGGGCACGCCGGAGCTGGTTGAGCTGACGCCCACCGACCTCGACATGAACGCGAGGACCCGCCACGGAATCAGTACGCTGAACCCGCTGGCCGCCTCCAAAGCCAGCCTTGAACTGGATGGCGCGCACGCCAAAGTCCACCTGCACGTCAACGATCCGGCAATCTATCTCTCCCTCAACGTCAATGATGCTACCGAGCCGGTCCTCACCCACGCCGTCACCATCAACACCGGGGGCGCCAAGGAAGCCAGAAACACCAAGCACGGCGCGCACTCAGACAAGTCGGGCTTTGCCATTGTCCGCGTGGACGAGCGCAAGGCGGTGCGCATCGTTGGCGCCATCCAGGTGAGCCCCACCGGCCAGGTGACTCAGGACGAAAACGTAATTCCCACCAAGGTTGAGGTAATGCCCGGCAAGCACTGGCTCCGCATCCAGCCCGAGCAACAACTGACCATCGGCGAATATGCGCTGGTTGAGATTATTTCCGCCTCCGACATCAACCAGTCGGTCTGGGACTTCTGCGTCAATCCACAGCTGGGCGACAACCCCGGCTCGCTGGGACCGATTCTCAAGCAGGCCGGCGAGCGCTGAATGAACGGGACGATCGAAAGGAAGGGCTCCTCATGGATCATCGGGATTCCAGGGATCCTATCTGGTCGCTCACTCCCTCACAATTGGCAGCGCAATGCCGTTTGATCGCGGAAGGTAACTTCACGGGCGCCGACAAGACACTGCAGGAAGAGGCCCGGCGGTTATATGCCGTGTGGCAGGATGCCCTCGAGAAGCCCGGCGATGACGATGACGTTCGCGAACGCAAGGCCGTCTTGCAGGCGGGGCTGAGAAAACGCACCATCGAGATACTTGTCAAGGTAAGCGGGCCATCGTAAGTAAACAAGCCTGGCGCGACGCGAAACCGGCTATGTGCTCTACCACGCCTCCGGCGCCTGCGCACGCGCGAACCGCTGCCGCCGCTTCTCCCATTCCTCGGACGAGAAAAACCGCGGCCCGACTTCGATAAGGCGCGGAATCATGTTGAAGACGGCAACCCGGCTCCAGGGCCGGCCGTCGCGCTGACGAAAGCCCTTCTCATTGAGGCTGCTGACAATACTTGAATAGGAGAAGTCCTGCACCAGCAGCTCCATGATCTCCATCAGCACCTGGTGCTCTGCGGGATCGTCCTCCAGCCTTTTGCTGTCGTCGGAGATGCGCAGGCCGTAGGGAATGTCTTCGCCGAAGACCCCCTCAGAGGGGGCTTCAGCATCGGGCAGCTCGCGCCGCCATTCGATCGAAACCATCTGCCACCCGGCCGCCGTCCGCTGCCGGATCACCTCGGGACTGAAAGGCCCCGAAATCACATCGCGCATCCGCTCGAAATAGGCCATGGGAAACCTCCGGCGCCATTTTCTCGCCTAACTTGGAGCAATTTACTCGCCAACGCTGCCAACTGCATTGTCTTCATCAACTGGCTTATCCGGAAGGGTTTAGCGGCGGATTCCAAGACCTGCCCGGACGGCGATTTGTCCGCATTTGCAAACTCGTGTCCGGGGCCGGACAGTGGATGCGTAAATCCCAGGTCTCAGAGTCGGGACCAGCGGCGTCTGGCTGCATGAGCGCTAGCGTAGTATGGGAGCGCGGGGCTTCCGGGCATGGGACTTCGCGCTTTCCCACCTTAGAGGCAAAAACAAATACGCGGCGAGGGTGGGGCACCTGGCTGCACTCGCCATGCCAACAAGCATCAGCGAAATGCTACAGAGAGGCGCCCTCGTTATCAACCTCCAGAGAACGCGTCTTCATTGTCACTGACGCACTCCGCGGCTGCGGACGATATCAATTCGAGCGCTCCCTGCTTCACACTCTCGTTTGAAAGCAGGAATGGCTGATCGGGGCCTTTCAACAGCACTTCCCGCACGCCCAGCTCGTCGAAATCGTTTCGGATCGTCTCCCCGCGTCGATCACTAAGGTAGTTTAACGACACGCATAGAAACATTCTCCGCCCATCGATTGTGATCTTGAACTTTCTCCCATCAATTTTGATGCCGCACGAGGAAATATGCGCACCCGTGAAGGAGGTGCGCAGCAGGCCACAGATGAGCCTGGCGTTCGCATCTGCTCGCTCCCCCAATCGCTTCACGCCTTGGTCCTCCTGTCCCGGGACCGGCGATCTATCTTGATCGCGTGCCCAAGTCGCGATTCTGGGAGCCGGGAGATCTACAGCTTTTGCTACCTATTTACTCTACTCTGAATCAGGTTTTATCGGCGCTTTCCCAATTCCGGCAACCCGCCCTGGACGATGTACCTACCGCCCTCAAATCTGGGCTGGCCTTCTGATTCAGACTTGGTCTTTGGGTTCTTTCGTTTCCTTAATGTTCTCTTTTCGCTTAAGCGCGAGGTTTGAATGACACCGAACTTGAACTCTGCGGAATCCTGGGCCCCTTCTTTGACGGCTCGTTGGCGAAGAAACTCATAAGACTCCGATGCGATTCTTAGCCCCTTGAGACATAGTCTTTCTCGTGCACGCTCGGAGGGCCGCTCGTTCTTGCCTCGGCGCGGGTCCGGGGGGAGACGTCGACCCATATAAACCTCCCAAAATAAACTTTGACTGATCATACACGCGGTGGCGGGTTCTAAAAAAGGGGACGTCAAGGAAAAGACTTATTCTCTTCTGCGGGGAGGGGTGTTTTTCTGACATCCAGCCCCGTCCGCAGCTGCACGGATCGGAGCCGGAGCGGGGCATTGGTTGCCGACTCGCGGGTGGCCCGGGTCTCGCTTTTGAGATCCGGGAAGGTGCCGCTACTCCCGCACACTAATCCCCAGCGCCTTCATCTTGCGGTAAAGATGGCTGCGCTCCAGGCCCAGCAATTCGGCGGCGTGACTTACATTATTGCGGGCTTCTTCTATCTTCTTGAGTATGTATTCGCGCTCGTAGGCGTCGCGCGCCTGTTGCAAACTTGAGAACTCTTCAGTCGAGCGCGTACCCGCCTTGTGTGTAAGCGGCGGCAGGTGCTTGCGCTCGATGCGCAAGACGCGCGGATTCAGAATCATCACCCGCTCGATCACATTCTTCAGTTCGCGCACGTTGCCGGGCCAGTGGTACTGGGCCAGGGTAGCCAGCGCCTCTTCTCCGATCTCCATGCGCGGACGCCCGTACTGGCGGCCAAACTCGGCCAGAAACTCGCGCGCCAGCAGCGGTATGTCCTGCTTGCGCTCGCGCAGCGGCGGCACAAAGAACGGGACCACATTGAGCCGGTAAAACAGGTCCTCGCGGAAGTTGCCCTTGGCGATTTCCTCTTCAAGATCTTTGTTGGTGCTGGCGATCAGGCGCACGTCCACATGCAGGGCCTGCGTACCCCCCACCGGCGTAAACATCTGGTCGTCAAGGGCGCTGAGCATCTTGGCCTGGGTCTTCAGGCTCATGTCGCCCACTTCGTCAAGAAACAGCGAGCCTCCGTCGGCGCGCTCCAGGGTGCCGCGTTGCTCGGGCGGGCCGCCCGGCTGAACGCTGTGCCGGTAGCCAAACAGCTCCGCCTCG
>Ga0326727_10026660_pt1 | contig 10691 bp, 8 predicted proteins | sample MB2enrmetagenome_FD_207643 | JGI IMG/M metagenome (GOLD analysis project Ga0326727, IMG submission 207643) | Lab enriched peat soil microbial communities from McLean, Ithaca, NY, United States - MB29MY | ecosystem: Environmental > Terrestrial > Soil > Wetlands > Peat | place: USA: New York... | reverse complement strand
TCATCTATAACCTGGAGATGATCACGCGCGATCCGCTGAAGATTCCTGTTTTCACGGCCAAATACTGGGCTACGTTCGACGACTCCTATAGCCCGCTGCCGGGAAGAGATCTGGCAAAAGTTCTGAGCCTTGTCAAAAAGAATCACCCCAAAGCGCCATTGCCGCGAGTCACCGGGCTTAGTCGGGAAGATCAGATCAAATTGGAAGACCAATGCAATTTGAAATGCATTGCCTACGCCCGTCAAAACCTCGATCTGTAGCCTGGGAGCGCCGGCGACCCGCCGGCTTTGCCGCAGGTCGTTACTAAATTACGCGCGGATCAGGGTCGGAAATTGCCGGTTGACAGGCCGGCCGTTGGTGAGAGCATGGGGCTCAAAATGAGCAACACAAACAAAAACGTCCTGAATCCGGCCGGCACGGCCCTCTTTGGCGAGAAGCGGCCAGTGGCGGGCGACTGCTGGATGGAGAATCTGGCGCCAGTGGTTTCAGCCTTGATCAGGACCCCGAAGTGCAAGAATGACCTATGAAAACAACATCAAACTCAAACAGTACTATGTCCCGGCGCGACTTTGTCAAAAAGAGCGCGATTGGACTGACCGCCCTTTCTGCCAGCCGCGTGCTGGGCGCCAATGATCGCATCGGGATCGGGATCATCGGATATGGGCTGATTGGAAAACAGCACATCGTAGATTTGAAGAAATTCAACGATGTTGATCTGATCGGCCTGTGCGACGTTTACAAGCCGCGATTGGACCAAGGGCTGGCGCACATTGACAACCCGAACGCCAAAGGCTACGGCGATTTCCGGAAGATGCTCGAGAACAAGGACATTCAAGGGATTTTGGTCTCCACGCCGGATCACTGGCACGCGCTGCTGACGATTCTGGCGTGCCAGGCCGGCAAGGACGTGTACGTCGAGAAGCCCATGACCGTCTTCATTGACGAAGGGAAATGGATGGTTCAGGCCGCCCGCAAGTATGGGCGCATTGTGGTGGTGGGAACTCAGCGGCGCCAGGGCCGGGCCGTTGCGGAAGCCAAGAAGGTGGTGGCCAGCGGAGTGCTCGGGAAAATCCATTCCATCCGGATTGCCTCAACTCGCAACGTCTATCCCGGTTTTGGCAAGACCCCCGTTTCGGAGCCGCCTGCCGGATTCGACTACGACCTGTGGCAGGGGCCGACTGAAAAGAAGCCCTATACTGCTCATCGCGGTCTGTACCACTTCCGTTGGTTCTGGGACTACTCAGGCGGTCAGATGACCAACCTGGGAGCCCATGTCATTGATCAGGTGCTGTGGATCATGGGCGTGAAGGGTCCGACGCTTGTGTCCTCGATGGGGGGCCGCCTGGCGCTGGAGGATGACGGCGAAACGCCGGATACCCAGGACGCGACGTGGGCGTTTCCGGGTTTCGTCCTGAATTGTGCGATCCGCGAAGCCAACGCGGGGCGCGGCGAGGACTCTGGCGGCGGACAGGCGTTTCTTGGAACCAAGGGCAGCATGTCCTTTTCGGGGAGCGTGCGGTCGGAGAACAAGATTGACCCCGTTAATGATATTCCGCGGTTTTCAGGTCATCCCATCGGCGGTCCGGTCTATACAGATGTGAGGGCAACGCCCTGGATTGAGGCGCCCCCGGTCGGCGGCGGCGGCGGTGGCGGCGGAGAAGACACGATGGCAATGAACAAGCGCGATTGGCTGGAATCAATGCGGACCCGCAAGCGTCCGCTGTGCGAAGTTGAAGACGGGCACCACGTCGCGATCGTATGCCACCTGGCCAACATGTCTCTCCGGCTGGGCCGCAGCATTCGCTGGGATCCGGACAAGGAAGTGGTGATCGGCGACCCGGAGGCCGCCGCAATGTGCGTCAGGCCCTACCGGGCGCCCTGGGACGCCGTTCTCAAAAGCGCCGTCACGGTGTAGGAGCCGGGGGACAGCCCGGCCAGCATGTTGATATAGGTTTTAGATCTGACGGTGGCCTCGGGACCGGCGCGAATCGCGATGGCGGCGCCGGCCCGAGGGCAGCCGAGGCCGTCATCTGGCGGCATCGGCTTCGCCAAACTGCGATTGCTGTTGCATGGCGGAGTTCCAAAAAATCCGCCGCCGATGTCCAGTCACCTTCTGAAATATTGTTGCCCCCTCTTACCCAACGCGCCCAGATGAAATGGCCCTGAGAAATTGTGGGTTGGCCGTCTCGGCGCATCGGGCCAGCACCACTGCATATTATTGTTGGAGAACCACTTAACGGACTTGCCCCGCCCCGCCCAGGGCGCGCCGGGGACTTCCAAGAATCCGTCAACAAAACGAAAAAAAGCTTGCAAAAACCCGGGATAACCCCAATATCGCCCACAGATTATGCCACAGACCCAACAAAAAGGTCCTGAATCCGGCCCACACGGCCCTCTTTGGCGAGAAGCGGCCCGTGGCGGGCGACTGCTGGATAGAGATACTGGCGCCTGTGGTTTCAGCCTTGCTCAGGACCCCGAAGTGCAAGCATGACCTATGAAATCAACATCAAACTCAAACAGTTCTATGTCCCGACGCGACTTTGTCAAAACGAGTGCTATTGGACTGACCGCCCTTTCTGCCAGCCGCGTGCTGGGCGCGAATGAGCGCGTCAACGTCGGCCTGATTGGCTTCGGCCTCATCGGCCGCTTCCATATGGCGGCCCTCAAAGAACAACCGGATGTCCAGGTGACTGCGGTATGCGATGTTCACCGGGGCCGGGTGGATCAGGGCGCGGCCATGGCGGGCGGCAGCGTGGTCAAGTACACCGATTTTCGGAAGCTGCTCGCGGACAAGAACGTGGATGTGGTTTATGTCGCCACGCCGGATCATTGGCACGCTTTGTTGACCATGATGGCGTGCGACGCGGGCAAGGATGTCTATGTGGAGAAACCGACGACGGTGTTCGTGCGGGAAGGCCGTTGGATGCTCGAGGTGGCGCGCCGCACCAAGCGAATCGTCCAGATCGGCACGCAGAACCGTTCCGGCCCGCCTTTCCAGCGCGCGCGCGAATTGATCTCCCGGGGCAGGCTGGGCCAGATCGTGTCGGTCTCCAACAACAACTCCCGGAACATTATGCCGGGCTTCGGCAATCCTCCGGACCAAGCGCCGCCGCCCGATCTGGATTATGATATGTGGCTGGGGCCGGCGCCCAAAAGGGCTTACAACCCCAACCGTTCCATCTATCACTTCCGGTGGTTCTGGGACTACGCAGGGGGGCAGGCGACCAATCTTGGCCAGCACTCCCTCGACGTGGTGCATTGGATCCTCGGCGTGAAGGCCCCGAAATCGGTCTATAGTCGCGGCGGACGCTGGTTCCTAAAGGACAACTGCGAAACGCCGGACACCCAGGACGTCATCATGGAATACCCCGGCTTTACCGTCACTTGCCAGTATCGCGAGGCGACCGCGGGAATGGGCGGCCTGGGCATGGGAGGGTTGACGTTCTATGGCACCTTTGGCTGCCTGCCTATTTCCCGCGAGGGCTTCGAGCTGCATCCGGATGCTAAAGTCAATCCGAACAACGCTGTCGCCACGATGCTGGGGGTCAAAGGACACCCGGTCGGCGGACCGCAGCTTGAGCCTGAGGAAAAGGGCCTGTTATGGACCACAGCGGAAAAAGACAACAGTGGAGACGCCGTCAAGGACTACTCCCGCCATACGCGGAATTTCCTGGATTGCGTCAAGTCCCGTCAGCAGCCAATTGCTGACCTGGAGAGCGGACACCAGGTGGTCACGGGTTGCCACCTTTCTAACATTTCGCTGCGGCTGGGCCGCAAGCTGGTCTGGGATGCCGAGAAGGAAGAAGTGGTGGACGATCGTGAGGCGAATGCCATGTTGGTGCGTCCCTATCGGGCGCCGTGGGATGGCGAACTTCGGGCCCTGGGCATCAAAGTGTAAGAAATGTCAGACAAAGGTCCAAGCACGCGCGCGAAAGACTGAACTTGTAATGTCGAGCGCAAATTACCTTTCCTGGTTGTCGAAAGCCACACGGACCTGCTGGTGGCATGACTCGGCTGACCCTCGGGAGCTGGAGCGAGGAATTGAGCGCGGGGCAGTCGGTGCGACGACCAACCCGTTCTTGTCCCATGTCGCATTGGCAGCCAACCGCCAGCTTTGGGCGGAGCAAATCCGGGAAGCCATGGCCGCGGCGACGGATGCGGAGGACCGCGCCGAGCGGCTGATGCGCATTCCTGTCACCAATGCGGCGCGGACACTGTTACCGCAGTTCGAGCACAGCCAGGGGCGGCAGGGATGGGTATGCGCGCAGGTGAACCCGGCTCGGGCGGGAAACCGGGAGCGCATGCTGGCGATGGCGCGGCGATTTCACGCCTGGTCCCCGAACATCACGGTCAAGCTGCCGGCTACAAGTGCCGGCCTGGATGTGCTGGAGGAATGCGTTGCGGAGGGCGTCTCTGTCACCCTCACAGTGAGCTTCACGGTGCCGCAGGTGCTGGCAGTGGCAGAGCGGCGCTGCGAGGGAATGAGACGGGCCAGGGCCCGGGGGATTGCTCCCGGAGGATGCCTCCCGGTCCTTATGATTGGAAGGCTGGACGATTACCTGCGAGAAGTTGCGCTGGATACCCGCGCCGATGTGCAGGAGAGCGACATCCAACAAGCCGGGCTGGCCGTGACCAAGCGGGCCTGCACGCTGCTGGAAGCGCGTGACGATGGAATGGAAATCATCGTCGCCGCTTTGCGCGGGACTTATCACGCAACCGAGTTGGCCGGCGCGAAAATGATCCTCTCGATTTTCCCAAGCTGGCAGGAAACCTTGATGTCAGACCAACTCTCCTGCGAGGAGCGGATTGACCATGAAGTCCCGCCGACAGTGGTCAGGCGGCTGTCGCGGATGAAAGAGTTTGTGCGGGCCTATGAACCGGACGGGATGAGGCCCGAGGAATTTGTCAGCTTTGGGGTGACCCAGAGAACGCTGGGGCAATTCTACGACGCAGGTTGGAAGTTGATGGAAACCTTCAAGCCTTGAACACTTAACCAGAACCACCAAAATCTACCACCAATGAAACGAATCGGATTTATCGGCCTTGGAATCATGGGCAAGCCCATGGCCCGGAACCTCTTGAAGAAGGGTTATTCACTGAAAGTCTGCGACATAAGCCGGGCGCCTGTCGCCGAGCTGGTGGCGGACGGCGCAACGGCGGCTGCCTCGGCGCGCGAGGCGGCCGAATCGAGCGATATTGTCATCACGATGCTTCCCAACACGCCCGAGGTGCAGCAGGCCGTGCTTGGCCCTGGAGGGGTATTGGAAGGCGGGCGGCCGGGTTTGCTGCTGATTGATATGAGTTCCATCGCGCCCCTGGCCAGCCAGGCCATCTCGGCCCGTGTGAGCGAGAAGGGCATCATCATGCTCGACGCGCCTGTGAGCGGTGGCGAGCCTAAAGCCATCGAGGGCACGCTGGCGATCATGGTCGGCGGTCCGGAGAAAGCGTTTGAAGAGGCCAAGCCGATCCTCGGCGTCATGGGGAGCTCGGTGACCCATGTCGGGGAGATTGGGAGCGGCAATGTGGCGAAGCTGGCCAACCAGATTATCGTGGCTCTGAACATCGCGGCCATGTCCGAAGCGATGGTCCTGGCGGTCAAAGCGGGCGTCAGTCCCGATAAAGTCTTTCAGGCCATCCGGGGCGGACTGGCGGGCAGCACGGTGTTGGAGGCCAAAATGCCGCTGGTGCTCAAGGGCCATTTCAAACCCGGCTTCCGCATCGAACTCCACATCAAGGACCTGAGGAACGCGCTGGACACAGCCCACGACCTGGGCGTCCCGCTCCCGCTCACCAGCGGCGTTATGGAGATCCTGCAGGCCCTGCGGACGGACGGCCACCAGAAGGAAGACCACGGTGGCATCATCCAGTTTTACGAGAAACTGGCCCACGTTCAGGTCCGCGCGGAACCCAAAGCATGAGGGTTCTCGAACAAGCGGCGGAGCGCAAACCTCTCGCCCCGCTCCCGGTCATCAGCTTGGGGATTTCGGCGGGGGTGGTTGCCCTCGCCTGCGTCGCCTCAGTCCTGCTCAGTGCGAGTCCCGGCGCGAGTTGGTGGATGATCCATCGCTGGCCTTTCGTCAACTTGGCCATCAGCATGGGCTTGATCGTGGTGCTCATCACCGTGGCGCGCCTGCACACGTTCCTGGCCTTGATCCTGGCCGCGATCTCAGCAGGGTTGATGTCCCGAGTCGGTTCGCTCAGCCTGGAGCCCGCCGCAAGCCACTGGGTGGCGGCGGTGGAGTTGACGGCGACGGAGTTTGGCGTTCTGGCGGGCAAGATTGGCATCATCATCGCGCTGGCCTCGGTCATTGGCGTGTGCCTGCTGGAGAGCGGCGCGGCCGAAAAGATCATCCGGCGCTTCCTGACAGCGTTCGGCCCAAACCACGCAGGGCTGGCGCTGCTGCTGGGCACTTACCTGGTCTCGATCCCGATCTTTTTCGAGACGATTTTTATGCTGCTCCTGCCGCTGGCCAAGGCCCTGCGGTTACGGACGGGCAAAGACTACGTGCTTTATGTGATGGCCATCTGTTGCGCGGCGGCCATCACGCACACGGTGGTCATTCCTCAAGCGGGCCCCTCCGCCGTTGCCGGCATTCTTCACATTGATCCCGGCCTGAGCATTATCTTTGGGCTGGCGAGCGGCGTGCTGCCCTTGGCCTGCGGTTGGCTGGCGGCGAAATGGATCAACTCGCGCATGGCGGTCACACCCGCGGAGTTGCCGGGCGAGGCCGAGGAAGCCCAATCCACCATGGCCCTGCCGGAAAAGGAGCTTCCGTCCTTGCTGAACTCGCTCTTGCCGATCCTGCTGCCGGTGTTGCTGGTCTGGCTGGCCTCTGCCACTCACGCCTTGGGCGCCCGGTGCCCGGAAGCCCTCCGCAACGCGGCGCAGTTCCTGGGAAACCGGCATGTCGCGCTGCTGCTCGGCGCCGGCATCGCCATGGGCCTGCTGATGCGCCAACGGGGCCTCAGTCTTGGGCAGATCGCCGAACGCATTGGGCGGCCGATGGAAACGGCTGGCATGGTCATCCTTATTGCCTGCGCTGGCGGCGCTTTTGGAGCTTTGCTCAATGAGGCCGGGATTGGCAAGGCGATCGAACTGGTGGCTAAGACTCATAACCTCAACCTGATTCTGCTGGCCTACGGCGCGGGCCTGATCATGCGGATGGCGCAGGGCTCGGTCACGGGCGCCATGATCGCCGTAGCTCCCATGATTTACCCGATGCTGTCGAAGGATTTGCCTTACCACCCGGTCTATGTCTTCCTGGCGATTGGCTACGGGGCGCTGTTCGTCTCCTGGATGAACGACGGGGGTTTTTGGGTCATCAGCCGGCTGGGAGGGTTCACAGAAAAGCAGACGCTGGCCAGTTGGACAGTCCTCACCGCCGTCATCTCCGTTTCAGGGCTGCTTGCGACCATAATTCTGGCGGCACTCTTGCCTTTGCGCGGCAGTCCGTGAACAGCCCGTTAAAAAAGGCCGTTTTTTCCGCGACCGGTTTCTGAAACGTCAGCGGCGCTCTGCCGGGGCGCCGCTGCGCGCTACGGAATTTCCGGGGCCGGGAGGCGGGTGAGTTGGAGGCGGGCCACGCGGGTGCTGTCCATTTCCTCGACGCGCAGTTCAAACATTCCCAACGGCACGGTGTCGCCGGCTTTGGGGAATCCGCCCAGGCGCTGGGTGACCCAGCCGCTGGTGGTGGCAACGCCTTCGCTGGACAGATTCTGGCCGACTAATTCGCCCAGCTCATGCAGGGGCAGCGCGCCGTCAATCTGCCAGGTGCTCGCGTCGCGGCGGAGCAGGAGCGGCTTTTCCTGGTCGAATTCATCCTGAATCTGGCCGACGAGTTCCTCCAAGATGTTTTCCAGCGTGGCCAGGCCGACGGTGCCGCCCCACTCGTCCACGACGATGGCGAGATGGAGTTTTCGCTCGAGAAAAAGTTGGAGCAGTTTTTCCAGGCGGGTGGTTTCTGGCACGTAAATCACTTTCCGGGCCGCGCCGCGCAAGTCGGCCCCGCTCTCCGCCTTGCCGCGCAAGGCGAATAAATCCTTGCAATGGACCACGCCGAGGGTCTTGTCCAAATTGCCGCCTTCGCAGAGGGGGAAACGGGAGAAGCGGGATTTTTCCGCCACTTCCAGGCATTCGGCCATGGTGGCCCGGGTGTTCAGGCCGACGATCTCCATGCGCGGGCGCATGACATCCCGCACGGAGCGCCGGCTCAGGTCCAGGGCGTTGAGGATGATGTCGTGGCCCAGGCGGCTGCCGCCGGGACGGCGCTGGGTGAGCATCAGGCGCAGTTCGTCCTCGGAATGGGTGACGAAGCGGGCGGGGCCGGCTTCGATGCCGGCGCGGCGCAGGAGCCATTGCGCGCAAAAGTTGAGGAGCCAGTTGGCCGGATAAAAGAGGCGGTAAAACCAGTGCAGCGGCGCGGCGGTCCACAACGAAACCGGCAGCGCCCGCTGGATGGCAAACCACTTTGGCCCCAGTTCGCCCAGGACAATTTGGAGAAAAGTCACCACGGAAAAACCAACGGCGAAGGCGATGTCCGCACGGGCGCGCGGCGACTCCACCCCGCCCCATTCCAGAACGGGCCGGAGCAAGGCGGAGAAAACCGGCTGGGAGAGCCAGCCCAACCCCAGGCTGGCCATGGTGATGCCCAATTGGGTGGCGCTGAGATAAGAGGTCAGATTTTGCAAAATGTGCCGGGCCAGGCGCGCCCGGCGGTGGCCCTGGATGATCAAGGCGTCCAACTGGGTGTCGCGCAATCGGACGAACGCGAATTCCGCGGCGACGAAAAAGCCGTTGACCAGCACGACGGCCAGGACGCCCAGAACCCTCAACCCCTGCGCAACGAGAGCGTGGCTGTCCATTTACAAAGTCACCTCCCCAAAGATGACGCGGAGAATGTCCTGCAGACTGATCAATCCGGTCTCGCCGTGATCGGCGCTGAAAACAATGCCCAGCCGACAGCCGGTCGCCTGCATCCGCCGCAGGGCCTCTTCCAGGCGCAGTTCCTCGGGCAAAAAAAACGCCGGCTCCATGTAATCCCGCGCCGACTTGGCGCGGTCCAGTTTTCCAGAGTAAAGCACCCACGTCACATTGACGACCCCGGCGACCCGGCTGGTTTTGGTGTCCAGAACAGGAATGCGGTTGAAATTGCGTTCCTGGCACAGGGCCAGCACTTGGGACATCGGCGCGGCCGCCGGGACGGTGACGGCGGCGGCCATGGGAATGGCGACATGGCGGACGCGGAGATTGTCCAGGTCGAGGACGCGGTTGATCATGGCTTTCTCTTCGGTGGTCAGGTTGGGGGCGGATTCCTGCATGACGAAGCGCAGTTCCTCGCGGCTGCCGAAGAGGCGGCCGGTGAAGGTCTTGCCACCGGTGTAGCGGAGCAGGCCGCGCGAGAACCAGGCGACCAGGGCGACCAGCGGGGCAAGCAGACCATGAATGGCGCGAAACGGCCGGGCCAGCATGAGGGTCAGGCGATTGGGCTGCCGCTGGAAGAGCGTCTTGGGGACCAGCTCGCAGAGGATGTAAAACAGAAAGACCGCCAGCGCAAACACCGTCAGGCCCAGGACGGGCCGGCCATGAAGCCAATCGCGCAATTTGACCAGGCCGACGCTGAAGAGGACAAAATTGACCACGGTGTTGCCGACCAGGATGGTCCAGAGAAAATCCTCCGGGTTCTCCAAAAAGCCGTGCAGCGCCGCCGCCCGCCGGTCCCCGGCGCGCATCCGCTGGCGGATGCGAAAATGATTCAGCGCCAGCACGCCGGATTCCATCCCCGAGAAGAGGAAAGAAAGAGCGGCGCAGAGCAAGAGGGCCAGGGCGATGAACAGATCCGGTTCCTTCATATTATTTCCTCTTGACCACTTCCACGAGCAATTCCCGGATGCGCCGCTCGTCCGCCGCCTGCACCGTCAGGCGCAGGCCGCCGAACAGGACCGACTCCCCCGGCAGGGGCACGACCTGAAATTGGTGGAGAGCCAGGCCGGACAGGGTTTCCACGCCGGGTGTTTCGCCCAGGGGCGGGTACTCGCGCCGGAAGTTGTCCAGCCGCACCGCCCCCCCGGCGCGCCAGCGGCCCGGCCCCAGGTTTTCCAGCACCGCCTGCTCCGGCTCGTGCTCATGGTGAATCTCCCCCACCACCTCCGCCAGGATGTCCTCAATGGCGACGATGCCCGCCGTGCCGCCGAATTCATCCCGCACGATGGCCAGTCCGCGGCGCTGGCGCTGCAGGCTCTTGAGCAGTTGGAGCAGGTTCATGCTTTCCGGCACGAAGGACGGAAATTCGAAGACGCCGGCCAAATCCTGGTCCGGGTCGAGCAGGAGGGCGTGGGTGTTGAGCACCCCGACGATGTTGTCGGGGGTTTCATCATAAACGGGCAGCCGGCGGTGCTGGGCGCGGCGGGCGGCGGCGAGCATTTCCTCCACCGAAAGATCGTCGGAAAGGCAAACCATCTGCGTGCGCCCTTTCATCACGTCGCGGGCCTGGCGGCGGTCCAGGCGGATGATTTGCAAAATGATCTCCTTCTCCCCCGCGGCCAGCGCGCCCTGCTGAAAAGCGGCCTCCAGCAGCTCCTGGTACTCGGCGTCGGAAAGGCCGGCGGGGGCGGCCTGCGCGGCGGGGGCGAGGGGGCCGAGGAGGGCGTTTGTCAAGTATTGGGCGATGCGGCGCGGCGGGAGGCTGGCGTTT
>Ga0326727_10026659_pt1 | contig 10691 bp, 10 predicted proteins | sample MB2enrmetagenome_FD_207643 | JGI IMG/M metagenome (GOLD analysis project Ga0326727, IMG submission 207643) | Lab enriched peat soil microbial communities from McLean, Ithaca, NY, United States - MB29MY | ecosystem: Environmental > Terrestrial > Soil > Wetlands > Peat | place: USA: New York... | reverse complement strand
CGCAGCGAAGGATCATCTCGACGGCGCGGGCGAAGGGCTCGGCCATGGAGCCTTCAAGGCGCCCGGCCAGGGCTTCGAGCGCTGCCGCTTCGGTGCGCACCAATTCAGCCGGCTTGAAGGCCGCGGGGTCGAGCCGGCCCGGTTCAGGGTCGTTTGGGCTGGACGGGTTCATCGGTTTTTGATGGTAACAGCTTTGGGCGGTCCCGCTCCGGCTTGTCGCGGCGGGAATGCTCAAAGATCGCGCCATCCCGCCTTTGGCGTAGAAACAAGAACGCGGCGAGAAGGGGCAGCCTCTCCTGCTCGTACAATAAGGCTGAGAGGCGAATCCCCTTGAAGCGCAACACGTTGGCTATCACCGCCGTTCTGTTCATTCTGGCCGTCTTTGCGTGGGCGGGATGGGCCAACTGGGAACTCCGCAGGCAGGTGGCCGAGGGGCGACTGGCCTCATTGCCGCAGGGCGAGCTGGTGCCCGATGCGGCGGGCGGCGAAGCGGAGTACATTTCGCCGCTCAAGGGCAAGCCGGCGCCGGAGTTTGTCCTGGAAGACCTGAGCGGCAAGAAGGTCTCGCTGGCCAGCTACAAGGGCAAGGCGGTGCTCATCAACTTCTGGGCCACGTGGTGCGGCCCGTGCAAGATCGAGACGCCGTGGCTGATCGAGCTGCGCAATCAGTATGCGGCGCGGGGGTTCGAGGTGCTGGGCGTTTCAACGGACGACATCGACCGCGGCGACCCGCGGAAGCTGAGCGACGAAAAGCTGGAGATTGCGCAGTTTGTCGAGCAGATGCACATTCCCTACCCGGTGCTTATCGACGGCGATTCGCTCAGCAAGCCCTACGGCGGGCTGGATGCCATGCCGACCTCGTTCTTTGTGGACCGCAATGGGACCGTGGTCGCCGCGCAAATGGGGCTGACCTCGAAGGACGATATCGAGGCCAATATCAAAAAGGCACTGGAGTGAAGCTTTCAGCTTTTAGCTTTTAGCTTTTAGCTGTTAGCTGCTAGCTGTCAGCTTCCAGCTCCGAATAACTGGTGCGATGCTGGCGGAATTGACAAGTCGGATGAGCTCCGCACACATCGATGCTTTGAAAGGGCACGGCTTTAGACGTGGCGTAAACGCTGCTAAAAGATTGCGGAGTCCGCCGCAGCGGACCCCTGAGGGATGCTCTTCGATGCTTCGATTCAACGCAAGTTTTCGGGCTACGGTCGTATTTGCCCTTGGGATATCCGCCTTGCAGGCCCAGGGACAATCCGATCTGCCGGCGCGGTCGATCTTGAAGAGCGCTGAGGTCGAGTATCTCTTCCCCGAACAAGTGACGGTGGCAGCCGGCAAGCCGACTGTCATCGCGCTGCACTTTCGCATCGCGCAAGGTTTGCACATCAATTCGCACACTCCGAAGGACGAGTTCCTCATTCCTGCCACTCTGTCGATTCCCGAGGGCGCGGGCGTGCGGCTGCTGGACGCGAGCTATCCCGTCGGCACGGATTTCACGCTGCCGCTCGATCCCAAGACTAGGCTCAGCGTCTATACCGGCGAGTTCGTGATTCAGGCGCGCATCGTGGCCGATGCCGGCGATCATCCGGTCGAGGCCCGGCTGCGCTTCCAGGCCTGCGACAAGAATCAATGCATGCCGCCGAAGACGATTCCGGTGGCGATCGACGTGATTGGAAAGTAACAGGGAATAGAGAATAGCCGGCTGCCGGATGCCCCAGGTCCCGGTTTTGGGACCTGGGAAAACATAACACTCCTGCAAGCGACTAGCGCGCGTCTGCCCCGCCGCAGGTAGCTACGCTCCTGACTTTTTCTCGATCTTGGCCCAGGAGTCTTTTAGTGGGAGGGTGCGGTTGAAGACCAGATTGCCTGGAGTGGAATCTGGATCGAGGCAGAAGTAGCCGACGCGCTCGAACTGGAAGCGGTCTTCAAGGTTGGCATTGGCGAGCGAGGGTTCCAGCTTGGCGCCGGTGACGATCTCGAGGGAGTTGGGGTTGAGATTGTCGAGAACATCCTGGCCTTCAGCGAGGTCGTAGGGATCGGGCTTCAAGAAGAGCTTGTCGTAGAGGCGGATTTCTGCGGAGATGGCGTGGACGGCCGAGACCCAGTGCATGGTGGACTTGACCTTGCGGCCGTCTGGTGAGTTGCCGCCGCGGCTGGCCGGATCGTAAGTGCAGTGGACCTCGGCGAGACTGCCGTCGGCAGCCTTCACAACGCTTTGCGCTGTTACGAAATAAGCGTTGCGCAGGCGGACCTCCTTGCCGGGTGAGAGACGGTAGTACTTGGGCGGAGGAATCTCGCGGAAGTCGTCCTGCTCGATGTAGACCTCGCGGGAGAAGGGCACCTGGCGCGTACCGGCGGAGGGGTCTTCGGGGTTGTTGGCCACCTCGACGAACTCCTCCTTTCCTTCGGGGTAGTTGTCGATGACCAGCTTGAGGGGGCGCAGGACAGCCATAGCGCGGCGAGCGCGGCGGTTGAGGTCGTCGCGCTGGAAGTGCTCCAGCATCTCGACATCGGTGCTGCCGTTGGTGCGCGAGACTCCGGCGGCGGCGACGAAGGTGCGAATGGCTTCGGGGGTAAAGCCGCGGCGGCGAAGCCCGCAGAGCGTGGGCATGCGGGGATCGTCCCAGGCGCTCACGCGCTTTTCATTTACGAGCTGCAACAGCTTGCGCTTGCTGAGCATGGTGTAGGTGATGTTGAGGCGGTCGAATTCGGTCTGCTGCGAGGGGAAGATGCCGAGCTGCTCGATATACCAGCGGTAGAGGGGCTGGTGGTCCGCGAACTCGAGGGTGCACATGGAGTGGGTGACGCGCTCGATGGAGTCGGACTGGCCGTGGGCGTAGTCGTACATGGGGTAGATGCACCACTCATCGCCGGTGCGGTGGTGCGTGGCGTGCAGGATGCGGTACATGACCGGGTCGCGCATGTTCAGGTTGGGCGAGGCCATGTCGATCTTGGCGCGCAGCACGCGGGCGCCGTCGGGGAACTCGCCCTGCTTCATGCGGATGAAGAGGTCGAGGTTCTCGTCGACGGAGCGGGTGCGATAGGGGCTGTCCTTGCCAGGCTCGGTGAGCGTGCCGCGGTGCTGGCGGATCTCATCGGCGGAGAGGTCGTCGATGTAGGCCTTGCCGGCCTTAATGAGCTGCAAAGCCCATTCGTAGAGCTGGGGAAAGTAGTCGGAGGCGTAGCAGAGGCGCTCCCAGTCGAAGCCCAGCCAGCGGACGTCTTCCATGATGGAATCGACGTATTCCTGCTCCTCTTTTTCAGGGTTGGTGTCGTCGAAGCGCAGGTTGGTCTTGCCGCCGAACTCGTCGGCCAGGCCGAAGTCAATGCAGATGGCCTTGGCGTGGCCGATGTGCAGGTAGCCATTGGGCTCGGGTGGAAAGCGGGTCTGGATCTGGGCATCGCCGTACTTTTTGGTGCGGACATCCTCGGCGATGATGTCGCGGAGGAAGTTGGGAGTGCGAGCGTCGTGAATTGGCGCGGAAGGGCTTTCCGGATTTGCGTTGGTCATGGCTGGGATTCATTATCCCACGCGTGTGGTTGTGGGCGAATCTGTACTCATGAAAGCGACTGCAAGCTGGTTTCGGCCTGGCGGATGCGGGCCAGGCACTTTTCGCGGCCTAGGACTGCCATGGTTTCAAAGAGCGGCGGCGCGTTCTTGCGTCCGCAGACGGCGACGCGGATGGGCTGGAACATTATCCCAGCCTTTACACCTAACCGAGAGGCTGCCGCACGCAGTGCCTGGTCGAGCGAATCGTGATCGAAACTGGTTGTGGCGAGGACCTCCCGGGCGTGATGGAGGACGCGGCGGGCGAGAGCGGCATCGCCCTTTTGAGGGATTAGCTCGGCTGGGTCGTAGGGGGCGAGCTGGGGGAGGAAGAAGAAGTCGGCGGCGGAGGGGGCGTCGCGCAGGAGCTTGATGCGCTCGCGGATGAGCGGGGTGACGGCGAGAAGCTTTTCTGGCGAGGGATGGAAGCCGGCAGCCGCGAAGAAGGGCTGGAGCTGGCGGCTGACCTCGTCGACGGGCAGGGCGCGAATATGCTCGGCGTTGAGCCAGACGGCCTTGGGGTCAAAGGGGGCTTCGTCGGTAAAGTTTATGACGGCGTTGGCGCGGTTGACGCCCTCGAGAGTGAACGCTGCGGTGAGTTCGTCGAGCGAGAGAAACTCGCGGTCGTCCTTGGGCGACCAGCCCAGCAGGCAGAGGAAGTTGACGAAGGCCTGGGGCAGGAATCCGGCATCTCGATAAGTGGTCACGCTGACGACGGCGCCGTGGCGGCGCTTGGAGAGCTTGGCGCCATCGGGGGCGACGAGCAGGGGAAGATGGGCGAACTGCGGCGGCTCCGCGCCGAGGGCCTCGAAGATCAGCAGGTGCTTGAAGGTGTTGGTGAGGTGATCCTGGCCGCGGATGATGTGACTGATGCCGAGATCGGCGTCGTCGGCGCAGGAGGCGAGGTGATAGGTGGGCAGCCCGTCCGAACGCAGCAGAGCGAAGTCTTCGACCTCGTCGGCGAGCTTGGACTGCTCACCGTAGACGCTGTCGGTGAAGCGCAGGGTGCGGCCTTGACCGCGGGGAACGCGATAGCGGAGGGCGAACGGCTCGCCATTGGCGGCGCGGCGGTCGGACTCTTCTCTGGACAGCTCGCTCATGCCGGGGTTGAAGAGCCAGGCGCCCTGCGAGGAGGACTGCTCGTCGCCGGCCGCGTGCGCCGGGGTGAAGTCGCGATAGGCAAGGCCTTTGGCGAAGATGGCTTCTGCCTGTTGGCGATGCAGGGCAAGGCGCTCGGATTGCCTGTACTCCTCGTCCCAGTCGAGACCCAGCCAGCGCAGCCCCTCGAAGATGGACTGGACGCTGGCCTCAGTGTTGCGCTCGACATCGGTGTCGTCCAGGCGCAGCACCATGGTTCCGTGATTGTGGCGGGCGTAGAGCCAATTGAAGATAAAGGTGCGGGCGCCGCCGACATGCAGGAAGCCGGTGGGCGAGGGGGCAAATCGGACGCGCGGTGTGGTTGCCGCGAAGGGAGCGGAATCGGGCATGGCGAGGGTATCTTTTCATTCATGATGCTAGCATTCGCTTCCTGCGCGGGGGCAGGGTTAAAAAACGGCCGCGTGCTTGACCAACTTGACCAACTGGACGAATCGTCGCACAATCAAGATAAGGGGAGCCGCTATGGTCGCGAATTCGAACCTGCCCCAAGAGCTGGGGGACGCGACAAAGGAGAAAAAGCCTCTACCGTTTGCGCAGAATCTGCTGGGGATTGAGTTTCTGTCGGAGACCGGGAGAAGGACATCCCTCTGGAGTATTTCCAAGACGAGGGCAGGGAAAACCCCTTCGGCGATGGAGGTCGCAATGGCTAGCACTCAGGTGAACTTGTACGAGGCGAAGACGCATCTTTCCAGCCTTGTTGATCGTGTGTCGAGGGGCGAGGAGATAGTGATTGCCAAGGCGGGAAAGCCGATGGCGCGGCTGGTTGCGCTCGTTCCGGAGCCGAAGCTACAACGGAAATCCGGCCAGAACCTGCTCGGGATTACCTATATTGCCGAGGACTTCGATGCCCCTCTGCCCGAGGATGTTCTTCAGGATTTTGGGCTATAGGGTATGAAACTTCTGCTCGATACTCATGCCTTCCTCTGGTGGGATTCCGACGATGCCCGCTTGCCGGCCTTCCTTCACTCGGCAGTTTCCTCGCCCAACAATGAAGTCTTTGTAAGCGCCGCAACGGCATGGGAGATTGCCATCAAGCGGGCGTTAGGGAAGATGACCTTCGAGCGGGCGCTGGGAAGGGCCATCGATGGTCATGGGTTCAGGGCTTTGCCTATTACTGTCGAGCACGCGGAGTGGGCTGGAGCGCTTCCGCAACTGCATCGCGATCCCTTCGACCGGTTGCTGGTGGCGCAGGCGCAATTGGAGGGGCTGGTTCTGGTGACTGTGGACGACCAAATCCTTCGCTATCAGGTTCCACACTTGTGACCCGGCGCAACTACTCCAGCGGCAAGCCGTCGAGCGAGAGCAGGCGGCCGACCGGGTACTCGCCGATGTGATTCGCCAGAAACCAGGGCGAGCGCTCATAGAAGAACTCCAGGCGGGCGCCGGGGCTTGAGGCAAAGTTCGGGTCGGATTGGATGCGGTGCTCGAACTCCGCCTTGAGCGCGGGGTCCTTGGCCAGGTTTTCGCGGGCCAGCTTCTCCAGCACGTAGGCCTCTCCATACTCCTTTTGCTCAAAGATGGGGTCGAAGAAGCCCCAGCGCAGGGCGGAGTCGGGCGCCTCCGGTTCGAGCCAGTGAATGGCGACTTTTGAGAGCCGCTGGTTGAGCGGAACCACGACCGATCCGGCGGGGAAGGTGAGGGATTCCGCGGTGAGCGTGCATTGGCCGTAGCGGCCGGGCTGCGCGCCCGGGTCCTCGCCCGGAAAGATGGGATGGCGGCCTTCGAAGGGCTTGCCCTGCCACTGCATTCCCGAGCAGCGGTAGCGCTCGACTTTGCCGGACCAGGCGGCGGTGGTGCGGCGCAGAGTTATGTCGTGCGCGTTCAGCACGTCGATCACCTGGGTCCACTGCGGCGGCACAATGTAGGCGGCCGGGGGCGTTGTTGAGGCGGTAACCTTGGCGCCAGTGGCCAGGGGCAAGGTCACGTTCCAGGGTTCGTGCCGGTAGCTGACAGCCATTCCGCCGGAGATTTCGCTCAGGGCGCGCGTGTACTGGTAGCCGTGAAAGACGACCGGCGTGGTTTCGCCGTTCCAGTCGATGGCCAGCGGGAACTTGTCGTTGCCCAGCGGGTGCGCACCCAGCTTGGATGCGTCGGCGTCGGCCTGGCGGTTCAGGGGGATCAGCTTGGCCGCGTCGCGGTTCATCACCTCAAGCAGCGCGCGCAGAATCTCGTAGTTACCCGTGACGCGGGTCTTGTAGTCCTTGAGCATGTGCAGCTCGACCAGCAGGCCGGGACGGTCTTCGAGGATCATCAGGCCGGTGGAGAAGCGGGGGGGATCGTTGTTGAAGGCCAGGCCCTGCGCGGGATCGGTGTCGTCGTTGAGGGTGACGTAGTTAGGGAAGGCGAGATGGCCGCTGGCATCGAGCTGGCGCTCCAATTCGGGGGTTACCGTCGAGCGAATCCACTGCGCAGTGGCGGGAGCAACGTCGGGCGTGTCGTCGAGGGTGAAGGTCACGTCGTACTGATAGTCCATGCCGTCGGTCACGTGGTCGTCGACGAAGAAGTCGGGCAGCCAGCGGTGAAACATCTTCAGGAAGGCGCGGGTCTCAGGCGCGCCGGCCTTCATGTAGTCGCGGTTGAGGTTGAGATTAGTCGCATTGCCGCGCCAGCCGGCCTGCTCCGGGCCGTTCTGGTTGATGCGGTTGTAGGGCGAGCGCTGCTCGTGGCCGTCGATGTTGTAGACGGGAATGAAGACGAAGACGACGTGGTCCAGCAGGACGGCTTGGGTTTTGGTGATGGCGATGTCGCGCAGCAGGGCCAGGCAGGCGTCCTTGCCGTCCATCTCGCCGGCGTGGATGGAGTTCTGCACGAGCAGGATGGCGCGGCCGGAGGCGTGGATGGCGGCGGGATCGAAGACGCCGTCCTTTGAGGCGATGACGATCTTCAGGTCGCGGCCCTCGCCGGTCTTGCCGAAGTTCTCGATGCGCACCTGGGCGGGATTGGCGGCAGCGATGCGGTCGATGTAAGCGACGGTCCCGGCATAGTCCGGCGTGGTGCGGTAGTCGCTGACCTCGGCGGGGGTGCGCCAGTCGGGGGTGGTTTGAGTGCTTGCACCCACAGAGAACCCGCAAATCAAAACCCACGCAAAGAGCTCGCGCCCACGCATTCGAATCAATGAAAAACCTCCCGGGATAGCAGCGGCCGCCTTAACGGACTTCAAGCCTGGAATCAATTGCAACCTTCTGCGGGTGCCCCATCCTCTTCGCAGCCTCACCGCGAAAAGCGTGGGAGAGCACTTAGGTCAACCGTCGCCAGTTGTGCCATCCCTACGCGGCAACGTCGAAGCGTTGAATCTTGGGCCGCTTTTTGTGGGATGCTTGCCACATATCGTAGCCTGCCTGCAGGTCGTACCAGAAGCTGGCGTGGGTTCCGAGCGCGTCCGACAGGCGCAGCGACATATCCGCCGATATGCCCGCCGCGCCATTGAGAATGCGCGAAAGCGTAGTGCGAGAGACATGCAGGGACTTGGCCGCGGCCGTTACGTCCCTGTCCCCAAGGTACTCGCGCAACACCTTGCCCGGATGAGGCGGATTGAACATTTGCGTCATCGTGTTAGCTCCTGTGATAGTCCTGGTAGTCGACAAGAACTGCGTCTTCTCCCTCGAATCTGAAAGTGAGCCGCCAATTGCCGTTGACGCGAATGGACCAATGGCCTTGGAGATCGCCTTTCAGTGGATGCAAACGCCATCCCGGCGTGTTCAGGTCGGCAGGCGATTTTGCCGCATCAAGCGCGTAAAGCTGAATGGAGAGCTTGGCGGCATGAGCAGGTTGAATTCCCGCTTTGCTCCCGGTCTTGAAGAATCTCTCAATCCCAGCGTGCCGAAAGCTCTTTACCATGTGTTAAGTGTAGCGCCTCACGCACATCCTGTCAAACCGCGGTAGTGGTGCCGTTTGAAATCCACAGGGGTCCGCAAGAGCGGTAGACTTGAATTATGCCGAAGCGTAGTCTCCGCATCGTCAAACCTACCGCGCCGCTCCTTGGCGTCTGCGAACGCTGCAATTCTCAGTTCAGGTCCAATTTGCCCCGACTGGCCGATGCACAGGTCGAAATCGCGTCTGCCTTCGATGCTCATAAATGCATCCTCTTGGACAGTAGTCAGAACGCTCTGCGCGTTGTCCGCGAAGCCACTGAAAACAAGTAACCTATCCCTCATCATGCATCCGTTCTTGCATCGCCATGAAGTGCTCGTACCGGAGCAGGACGGCCAGCGGCTTGTCATTATCCTGAATCACCAGCGTCTTGTCTAGATCGCGCAGTTGTGTCACATTGAGCGCCCGCAGCTTGCTAACGCCAACGTGCTGCACACTTGGGTCCAGGTGCGGTATCGAAACTTGCCCTATCTTTCCCATAAATCCTCCTTAGGCCGTCTTTCTGAGAGCCTTCAAAATCAGTTCCTTGTCGATCCGCTGAATCGGCGAGGCCAAGCAAGTTGCTTGCAATTGCACCGCGAATCCTGAATGAAGATGTACACTATTCCGCAGATAGCAATTCCTCCACAGCAGGCCAAATAGATGAGAAACCATCTCATTTCCTTTGCCCTTTCGCTCATAAGCGAATCTATCTCGGCGTCACCTGATCCTGTGCGATTGTCGCTCGAAGCAGAGAGCGCCAAGTGGTTCTGTTGGTTGCTGATTTCAGGCGCAGTTGTCGCCCTGGGCTGCGTCCTAGAAGTCTGGGAAACATACGTGAGCCTAGTGGGTTGGTGGCGCAAAAGGAAAGACCGACCCCACGAAGAAAACGAGACAAGCTGGAGAATCCCCCTATCGGCACTAGGGTTGTTCTTTGTCATTGTTGGAGTCATTGGTGAAACTATATTTGAGGGACTTGTTTCAAACACCGATACTGCCATCCGAACCCACGAATCCGAAGTGCTGTCCTCCGCTGAGACCAAAGCGGCTGCTGCTGACCAAGAGGCCGGGGACGCCGATGAGAGGGCTGGAAAATTCGAAAAAGACGCCGCACAACTAAAAGACGAAGCAGCGCAAGCGAATCGCCGAGCGGCAGAGGCCAATCGAACCGCTGAGAACGAACGGCTCTCCCGCGTAAAACTGCAAAAGGAGCTACAGCCCAGGCGGTTAACTGGCCGCCAAAAAGAGGAACTTGCGGCTGCGCTGGGGAGCGAACCACAGCCAATAGTTATCGGCTTCTGCGGTTTCGATGGCGAGTGTATTGATTTCGCAAATGATATTGGGGACGGTTTCAAAAAGGCGCACTGGACGCCGACGTTTATAGTGCGAACGATACCTCCATCGGGCATAGAAGTGGGCTTTATGAAAGGGTCGGACCCCTTGCTGGTCAAACTCTGGGTAGATAAAGTTAGGTTGGCATTGGCAACAGCGGGACTGTCCAGCGAACAGACATGGTTCGATCTAGGTGACCAGACGCTTGCTGGAGGGTTCCAAAGGAATGTCCTGTATGTGATTGTTGGCCCCAGACCCGCGCCAAAGGCATCCCCGTAGCTCGCTAAAACAGCCACAAGCAAGATGAGTGCCAAACGTATCCTCTGTGGAAATCGAACAGCACCACTACCCAAACCGCTTGATTCTGGCCAGACATCCCCGACTTCCGATTCTGACTCGCCGGAGTTCAGCAGGCCGCGAACCGGCGTTCCGAATACTCAGTCTACGTAATGTCCTCGGTGTCGTAGACGGGCTCGGCGGCGCGCTTCTTGGGCACGCCGTGAACGCTGCTGAGCAGGTCTTCGACTACGTCTTCAAGTTGGCGCTGGCTTTCGATGACTTCGCTCATGCTCTTCAGGTCGTCGGGCTCGACCACGCGCTCGACCAGGGCGACGGCGTGGCACTGGGCGACTTGTTCGAGGTTGAGACCCTCGGGAGTCTTGGCCTTGATGCTGACCTGGTCGATGTCGATCTCCAGAAGGTCGGCGACGCGGGCGCGCATCTCCGGCGCGATGGGAGCGATCTTGGGGGCGGTGAGGATGAGCGTGGTATCGATGTTGACGATGCGGAAACCGGCGTTTTCCAGCTCTTCGAG
>Ga0326727_10026657_pt1 | contig 10691 bp, 7 predicted proteins | sample MB2enrmetagenome_FD_207643 | JGI IMG/M metagenome (GOLD analysis project Ga0326727, IMG submission 207643) | Lab enriched peat soil microbial communities from McLean, Ithaca, NY, United States - MB29MY | ecosystem: Environmental > Terrestrial > Soil > Wetlands > Peat | place: USA: New York... | reverse complement strand
GGCGGACAAACAGCACTGCCGGGTTTGGTCCCAGCTCGTACACCTTGCCCTCCGGCGAACGATAGTCGATCCTGCGCAGGTTCGCGTCGCGCAGATTCAGTTGGCCTTCGATGCAATTGGTCCAGGTAGGAGCGTTGGCGTCCTCAAAGTCTGCCATGAAGACATTGGCCCCGGAGTTCAACGCGTTGATCACCATCTTCCGCTCCGTCGGGCCAGTGATCTCAACCCGGCGGTCGAGTAAATCCGGCGGAATCGGGGCTACGCTCCAATCCGCCTCGCGTATCTTCGCGGTTTGCTCAGGAAACTGCGGCATCTGGCCCATGTCGAACTGGGCCTGCCTCTGCTTCCGCGCGTTAAGCAGGTTGATTCTCTCGGCTTCAAACCGCAATGCCAGGGCGTACAGGAATTCTTTCGCTTCCGCGGTCAGGATTTGACTCTCTGCAGCAGTCAGCGATGTTGCACTCTCGATGATCTGGGCTGTTGCGCTCATATAAAGTAGTTTTCCTTTCAGTCGTCTTGGGCTGTAGCGCTTCTTCAGTGATTGCAGGCCGGGAACTACTGCTCAAAGTGGCTTCGTCGGGAAGAAGCCACTCGCACAACGCCTGCATGTTTACGGAATGGAAAGAACGATCTCGGATCACGCTGGGCGTCTCTGCTCAATCGCCCGAGACCGGTATTACATAATCCGCGTCGGCGCCGACCGTTGGACCTTCAAACTGCTCTTCCTCGGTTGAACCATGCAGCGCCTGGACGGAGGATTGGCCTCCCGATACCGTGTTCGCCACTTCGTCAAAATACCCGGTGCCCACAAATCGCTGATGCTTGACGGCTCCGTAGCCAAGCTTCTCAGCTAACTCGAATTCGCGCTGCTGCAGCCGCGAATAGGCCAACATCCCGGTGCGCCCGTATTCGTGCGCCAGTTCGAAGATGGAGAGATTCAACGCATGAAAACCCGCCAGCGTCACAAACTGGAAGCGGTAGCCCATGGCGCCCAGTTCCCTTTGAAACTGAGATATCTCCCACTGGTTCAACTTGGCTCTCCAGTTGAACGAAGGCGAGCAGTTGTACGCCAGCAGCTTGCCTGGGAACTGCGCGTGAATAGCCTCGGCAAACCTCTTCGCTTCCGAGATATTCGGTTCCGAAGTCTCGCACCACAACATATCGGCATAAGGCGCGTACGCCAAGCCGCGAGCAATGGCAGCATCAATCCCGCCGCTGATGGTGAAGAATCCTTCCACGGTGCGCTCGCCGGTCAGGAACGGCGCGTCCAGCGGATCGCAGTCGCTGGTAAGCAGATGCGCGGCATTGGCGTCGGTGCGCGCGATCAGAACTGTCGGAACGTCAAGAACATCCGCCGCCAGCCGCGCGGCCACAAGTTTCTGAATGGCTTCGCGCGTGGGAACCAGCACCTTGCCGCCCATATGGCCGCATTTCTTGGCCGAAGATAGCTGATCTTCGAAGTGGACGGCGGCGGCCCCTGCTTCGATCATGCTCTTCATCAGTTCGAAGGCGTTCAGCGTTCCGCCAAAGCCGGCCTCGGCGTCCGCCACGATAGGAAGCATCCAGTCGATGCGGTCATGGCCCTCGGCGTGCGCAATCTGGTCGGCCCGCAGTAATGCATTGTTGATGGCGCGCACCACGTTGGGCACGCTGTTGGCTGGGTAAAGGCTCTGGTCGGGATACATCTGGCCCGCGAGGTTGGCATCCGCCGCCACTTGCCAGCCGCTCAGATAAATCGCCTTCAGCCCCGCCTGGGCCATCTCCACTGCCTGGTTGCCGGTCAACGCGCCCAGACCCGGAATGTACTCCTCGCTCTTGAGCAATTCCCAAAACTTTTCAGCGCCGGCCCGCGCCAGCGAGTACTCAACCCGCACCGTTCCGCGCAGGCGTTCCACGTCTGCGGCCGTGTAACTGCGGGTGATTCCCTCCCATCGCGGGGAGTCCCAATTGCTTGCCATCGACCTTTGCCTTGCCATTTCTCTCTTCTCCTCCGGCGCTGCCTGCCTCATCGCCGGCCGCGCCACCTGTTCGAGTAGAACCCACACTGCGACGGCAGACAAGCCGTACTCGTCCGTTTCGGACGAGTGGACGAAACCGGCCGATTCGCGGAATAATCTTGTCCATATGTCTTTGATCTGAATAGGTCGAAGAGTTGCTGGCAGAGCGGTGGTCCAGTCGGAACTGTGCGCCCAACGCAACGGCGGCGGAGTCTCTTCGACCGATTTGGATTGCCTCACTGGGAAGGTGAGAACGATGCTGGGACCGCAGTTTGCAAATCGATTGAAAGATGTGCTCAGGCGCCGGCATATATCGGAAGGGAAAGCCCTGCTCGATCGCGCCGGAGCAGCTTTACTAAAACTGCAGCCGCATCATCCGCGTGCAGCGGATTTGCTGCTCATGGTGGCGCAATGGGTCGACCTGGGATATCGGGATCATCGCTTTCTCGACGAGTTGCTGGCAAACTTCCCCATCAAATCCCGGCGCAAGATGCCGCTGGACGATTATCTGCGCGTGCGGATGGTCGAGGCATTCCGCGCCTTGTCGATCGAAGAGGTCGATACGTCGATTGAGATCCTCGACTTCGTCTTGAAGGCGGCGCGGGAATCTCCCGACGAACATCTGGTCACACTTGCCCACTTCTGGAAAGGGCGAGCGCACCGGAGGAAGGGCGAATACGAAACTGCGCTCAAAGACATCGTGCAGGCCCGTCACTACGCGCAGAAGTCCCGCGACAACGCGATGTTTACCGCGGTCATTCAAATTCACGAGGCGTGGCTGCTGTTTCAGAACGGCTTAAGGAAGGAAGCTCTGCGACTGCTGGCTCACGCCGAGACCATTCTAAAATCCACAGATCATTATCTTGCTCTGGGCAACATCGAGTCGGCGCGGGGGCGCATCGTGCGGCGTTCGGGCGAATACGCCAAGGCGCTCGACCATTTCGATCGCGCCATCGCCATCTATTCCGCGGGCGACCTGACCCATTGCAATCTGGCGCGCGCGTTGGTCAATGCCGCCTACGTGCGCCGGCTCCTCGCGCTGCAACTGCGGAAGAAAATCGATGCGCAGACGCGCAGGCCGAATCTGTCGCGCAGCGCCGGCTGGCCCAACACGGCTGCCAGCCCTCAAAACAGCCTGCGAGCTCGCTACCAGCAGATCTGCGAGGAGACAACCCGGCAGTTGCGGCAGGCGAGAGACATCTACGAGTTGCACGGTCACCTTGGCGGCATTGGTTCCGTGATGTTGAACTCAGGATACCTGCACCTGGACCGGGGAGACATCGACAGCGCAACCGTTGAGGCGATCGAGGCCTCTCGCATCGCCGTGGAAAAAAACGACCATATCCTCATGGCTAGGTCGCGCATTTTGCAGGCCGCCACGGAAAATGCCCGCGTGGAAGAGCAGGTTGGCGAAGATGTAGACACGGCTCTGCATGCGAACAAGGCGCGGCAATACAGCGAAGAGGCCCTGACGGCAGCGCAACTGACACAGAATCGCCGCTTGATTGCCGGCGCGCACATCGCTCGCGGCATGACTGCCGCAAACGAATTCTTTCAAGAGTGGGAGACGGCAAAACGATGCGCTAGCGAAGCGACAAACCTGATCGGGGCAGGAGAGAACGATCATCTCCTCGACGACCTGGCCGCGCTCAAGTCGCGCATCATGCAGGCTTCAGGCGTCAACGATACACTGCGCGGATGGTCCGAAGGAATGCTGGGCCACAAAACCTTTCAGCAAGTGACCGAAGAGTTCGCCGAGATCGTCATCCCCAAGGTCTGGATGCGCGAGGATAAGAAGATCTCGCGTGTTGCCGTGTCGTTGTCAATCTCACCAAAGAAGGTGCGGCGCATTCTTCGCAATGCCGGCTTTCTCGATCGGGATTGATGCCGCGTGGAGTCACCGCTCACTCGCGGCGGGTTCTCCCTCTACTCAGATCCCTCTCTGCGCTCCAGGTCAGGGTTTCGCCTGTGGACCAGATGTTCGCAAAACGGCTCAAGTTCAATCGCAAAGCGCGAACAGCGAATCCGACTATATTCCGAACTGCAGTTGCTCCAGCACCGGTCCCAACGTCAGCACGGGCAGATAGCTCAAGGCCGTGACAAGCAGCAGAAACACCATGAGCAGAGCGCCGAAGGTGAATGAGTCGGTGCGCAGGGTCCCTCTCGTGGGTGGTCTGTTTTTCTGCCGCCCGGCCAGACCGGCGAAGCATAGAGCCGGAACTACCAGTCCGAAGCGCCCCGCCATCATGGCGATTGCGGTTGTGATGTTATAAAAAAGCGTATTTGCGTTCAGACCGGCGAAAGCCTGGCCATTGTTGCCAAACGATGAGGCAAACGCAAATGCGACCTCAGTGAGACCATGCGGTCCGTCGTTGGTGGTGAGCCCGGCGAGGCCGGCTTGCGTGACGATGGAGATAGCGGACAAAAGCAGAATGGTTACCGGAGCGGTGAGCGCGTAGAGCACGATCATCTTGTTCTCTCCGGGTCCGATCTTCTTGCCTAGATACTCCGGAGTACGGCCAATCATCAACCCGGCGAGAAAAACGGCGATTACGGCAGTCATAATCATCCCCGCCAGGCCCATGCCCAATCCTCCGAAGATCACTTCCCCGAGCAGCAGATTGATGAGCAGCACCAGGCCGCCGGCCGAGGTAAAGCTGTCGTCGGCGGCATTTGCCGAACCCGTTGATGTGTTCGACGTGACTACTCCGGCAAGCGCGGTCCCGCCGATCCCGAACCGCACTTCCTTTCCTTCCATGTTGCCGCCCGTTTGCAAATGCGATTGCCTGAAGCCGGCTCCGTGGACAAACGGGTTGGTCTGCCGCTCGGCAAGATGCAAGGCGACAAATCCGGCACAAAGGAAAACAAGCATTACCCAGTAAAGCATCCAGCCCTGGCGCAGATGCTGAACCATCCGGCCGAAGGTGTTGGTCAGCGCCGCGGGAATCAGAACAATCGAGAGCAACTCGATGAAATTTGATAACGGCGTGGGATTCTCGTACGGATGCGCACCATTCGCATTGAAGAAGCCTCCGCCGTTCGTGCCAAGATTCTTGATGATTTCGAGCGCCGCAACAGGTCCCTGCGGAATAGTCTGCGGCCCGCCTTCCACTGTGCCGGCGGCGAAATAGGGATGGAAATTCATCGGAACGCCCTGCCACACCAGCAGCAGTGCACCAATCAGGGAGCCGGGCAGAAGAATCCTGAGCAGGCTGCGCGTCAGGTCGACCCAGAAATTCCCCAACGTCGCACAAGACTCCCGCGCCAGCCCGCGAATGAATGCGATGCCAACGGCCAGACCAGCAGCTCCGGCCAGGAAGTTCTGTGCGCAAAGCCCAACCATCTGGCTGAAATAGCTCACGGTGGTTTCGCCTGAGTAGGCCTGCCATGTTGTGGCTGTGGAGAAACTGATCGCCGTGTTCATCGAGAGGTCCGGCGAAAGTGGGGTGGTTTGATACGCGGGATAGAACCAGGGGAGGAAACGCTGCAATCGCAGAATGATGTAGAGGAAAAGCGTGCAGACAAATCCAAAAACGACGAATGCGATCGCATACTGCGCGGCCGTCATCTCGGATTCAGGATCAACGCTGGTAAAACGGTAGATCCATCGTTCCACCGGCGTACACCATCGATCGAGCGCGGTTCGCTGCCCGGAAAACACCCGGTGCATATATCCGCCGAGAGGCTTCACGCAGGCAGTGACGATGACTACAAACAGGAAATATTGAGCTGCGCTGTACAAGTTCATTGCGTGGCTTGCTTACTGCCTCTTACCGGGCGAGTGCGAGTATCAGTCTTGCACAAAAGATATAAGGAATATTCACGCAGGATATAAGGGAAATATAGAGCTCTGTTTGAGCCGCTTCGCCCGCGAAGGGACCCGTTACAGGACGGCGATTGCAACCCGCCCCCGCACCGCAGGAAGCGTATGCAGGTGCAGCAATAGGAGGTTTTACGTCGATTTCAGATCGCTCATTGCACCCGGCGGGTAAGAGGTCGACTCGCGCACCACCAGGTGCGTATCGATCTTGTACTCGCGCTGCGGGTTGCCGCCTTCAATAATGTGCGCCTTCAGCGCCTTCACTGCAGCCTTGGCCAGATCGACTCTGGACATCTGGATTGAGGTAAGCGGAGGAATTGTCACCTTTGCCATCTGAATATCGTCGAAGCCGATTACCGAGAGATCGGCCGGCACGCGCAACCCAACCCTGAACGCCTTGTGCAGCACTCCGATTGCAGTCATGTCGTTCGAGCACATCACGGCCGAGGGCCGGCTCGCACATTCGAGGATCTTTTCCATGGCCTGGATCCCGCCTTCGAGCGTGTGATCGCCTTCAACGTGCCACTCAGGTTTTGCGGCGATGCCGCACTCCTCGAGCGCATGAAGGAATGCCTCCGACCGCGATCGTGCCGAATGCAGCCTCATCGGCCCGGAGATGAATCCGATCTTTCTGTGCCCCAGCGCGGCCAAGTGCTGCACTCCCTGGCGTATCCCGTGTGCATAGTCCACTTTCAAAAGGCTCACGCCCGGCCGGTCCGGGCCAGCGTCGACAAATACGAGCGGGATGTTTCTCTCGGCCAGTTGCTCAAATAAAGGCTGCTCGATACCGAAGGTGAGGATCGCCACCCCCTCGGCCTTCCGCTCCAGAAGGCGGCGAATGCAAACCTCCATTCTCTTGGGGTCGTAGTTCGTCGAGCTGATCAGGATTTCGAATCCGTTTTCAATGGCCACATCCTCAAAGCCCTGGATCAGTTCCGGGAAAAATGGATTCGTGATTTCAGAAACTACCAGGCCCAGCATTCCGCTCCGCCCCGATCCCAGGGCGCGCGCCTGCGTATTGGGCACGTAACCGAGCTCGTGAATCGCGCTCCACACGCGCTTTGCCAGCTTTGCGTTCACCGTCGGCACGCGGTTGATGGTCCGCGAAACCGTGGCAATAGAAACGTTTGCCCTCGCGGCAACAGACCGTATATCGAGCAATGCGCGTTGCTTCCGGCTCCGGTTGGGGGCTTTTGGCATTCAGACCTCGGTATCAAAGTAAAGAAGGCGTTTACATCATACCGCACAGAAAGATGAGAATCGATGGAGCATTTGACACCTAACTGTGCCCCCAATTAGGGTTAATCGTCAGAGAAAACGCTTTCTTTCCCGGCCCGTGATTCGCCTGCTCTCTGGCATCGGAGCCGGCGGGGAGAAAGGAAAAAACATGCTGCTGGAAGACCTGCGCGAGCAAGTGCTCAAGGCCAACCTGGAACTGGTCCACGCCGGGCTGGTTTTATATACATTTGGAAATGCCAGCGGAATCGACCGCAATGAGGGCCTGGTGGCCATAAAGCCCAGCGGCGTTCCCTACGAAACCATGCAGCCCTCCGATATCGTGCTCACCGACTTTGAAGGCAAGATCGTCGAGGGCAATCTGAAGCCGTCTTCCGATCTCGATACGCACCTCGTTCTCTATAAGCACTTCCCCGCAATAGGCGGCGTGGTTCATACCCACTCCACCTACGCTACGTCCTGGGCGCAGGCAGGCCGGCCCATCCCCGCCTTCGGCACCACGCACGCCGACTACTTCCACGGGCCCGTCCCGGCAACCGATCCCCTCACCGATGAGGAGATTAAAGGCGATTACGTTTTAAACACCGGCATTGCCATTACCCGCCTCTTCGAAGGACGCGACGGCCTCGATCCCATGGCTACACCCGCTGTCCTTGTCGCCGGACACGCGCCCTTCACCTGGGGCCCCTCGCCGGCCGATGCTGCGCACACCGCGGTGGTGCTTGAGACAGTGGCGCGCATGGCCATCCTTACCTTGTCCATCAATCCTGAGTGTGCCGGCGTCTCCCAGGCTCTTCTTGACCGGCATTACTTCCGCAAGCACGGCCCGAAGGCCACCTACGGGCAAAGCTGATTTGCAAACGCCGGGCGCAGCCAGAAGCTCTCCAGAGTTCTCCGCGAGCCCGGCATACGAAAGGAATCGACGCGATGTTTGTTTCGATTGATCATCTGGCGGCAGGTTGCACTCAGCTTCTCGCCTTCAACACAGAGCCGTTGGCGCATCTGCGGGGGCTGGATATTGCGGTGATCGCGATCTACTTCGCGATGGTGGTCTGGATCGGTTTCTACCTGAAGGGGATGTCGAACACCAGCGAAGAGTTTTTCATGGCGGGCCGCGAGATGACGGCGTGGATCGCGGGATTGAGTTTTGTCTCGGCCAACCTTGGGTCTCTGGAGCTGATGGGCTGGGCGGGCTCGGCCTACCAGTACGGCATCCTGGCTACGCACTGGTACTGGATCGGCGCCATTCCGGCGATGCTGTTTCTGGGCCTGATGATGATGCCGTTCTACTACGTGTCGAAGACGCACTCGGTGCCCGGGTACCTGAACCTGCGCTACGGCGAGCACGCGCGCACGGTGGCGGCTTTTGCCTTCGCTCTGGAGATGATCCTGATGAGCGGGGTAAACATGTTCGCCATGGCGGTGGTGATGAAGGTGGTGCTTGGTTGGAGTCTGCACTTCTCTATCATCGTGAGCTCGGTTGCGGTCGCTCTCTACGTCGGCCTGGGCGGATTGCGCTCGGCCATTTTTAATGAGGTGCTGCAGTTCGTGCTGATCTGGGGCGGGGCGCTGCTGGTGCCGATCCTGGGCCTGGTGCAGGCCGGTGGCCCGGCGGGACTGAAAGCCAAGATCATCACCAACATGCACTCCGACAGCTACTTCCACCTGTGGCGCGACACCGGCCACTTTGCGGCCAACCCCATGGGGGTGCACTGGACGGGGATCGTCTTCGGACTGGGGTTCGTGATCAGCTTCGGTTACTGGACGACGGACTTCCTGGTGGTGCAGCGGGTATTGGCGGCGCACAACCTGCGCGCGGCGCGTATGGCGCCGATCATAGGCTCGTTCTTCAAGATGGCGGTGCCTTTCATCGTGATCCTGCCCGGTCTGCTGGGCCTGGTGCTTTTGCAGAACCCCGACGGCAGCCGCCGCCAACTGGTGGGCGAAGACGTGACCGCGGCCTGCACCGTGTCATCGGCGGGCACGCCTGCGGATCCTGCGGGTTGCTCGGCGGCCATGGCCAAGACCAACCTGACGCCCGACTACCAGCAAAAGGTGCTGGCCGGCGCGCCGAACTACGAACTGCACACCTACAACCAGGCGCTGCCTCTGATGATGGTGCGCTACATGGGTCCGGGGCTGCTGGGGCTGGGCATCACGGCGCTGATCGCTGGCTTCATGAGCGGCATGGCGGGCAACGTGAGCGCCTTCTCCACGGTGTGGACCTACGATATCTACAAGCCGCTGATCAACAAGAAGGGCTCTGACAGCCACTACGTGCTGGTTGGCCGATGGTCGATTGTGATCGGGGTGCTGGTGTCGATCGGGGCCGCGTACCTGGTGCGGCAATTCCACGGCATCATGGACTACGTGCAGGCGCTGTTCTCGATCTTCGTGGCGCCGCTGCTGGCGGCCATTCTGTTCGGGATGTTCTGGAAGCGGGCCACGCGATTGGCCGGATTCCTGGGACTGTTTCTGGGCATTCTCTTTTCGGCCAGCTTGTTTGTATGGGTCAAGCTCAACCCGGCGGCGCTGGCCACCGTGGCACTGTCGCCCGACGCCAAGCCGATGGCGGAAAATGTCTTCCGCGCGTTGTGGGCGTTTCTGTTCGCTGCGATCGTGATCGTGCTGGTGAGCCTGTTCACCAAGCCGCGGCCGGTGGCAGAGCTGGAGGGGCTGGTCTACGGCGCAACCAAACTGCCCACCCCGGAGCCGGTTCCGTTCTACAAGAACGAGTGGAACTGGGCGATCCTGGTCGTGGTCATATTTGTGGTACTCAACGTGACGTTCTGGTAGAAGGGCAGCTTGTAGCCAAACGCCTCCCGTAGGGAGGCAAGGAATTTAGCCCAGGACTGCGTCCGCCGCGGCGGATGCAGTCCTGGGGAGGCGAAACAAGAAGAGGCGCAGCCCCGTAGGGGAGGCGCGAGCCGGCAGGTTCGGGGCTTCAGCCCCGGAGTACGCGAGAGAGGGGTAACAGCATGCATGGATCGCGAATATCGATCTGGTTCTTCATCGGGGTACTGCTGGTGGTCTACGGGGCCATGATCCTGGGCGCGGGGCTGGTGGAGTGGACGAGCGGCAACTACCCGGCGGGAGTGGAGCTGAACGAGTTGCACGCGCCCATCTGGTGGGGCGGCCTGCTTGAGCTACTGGGTTTGTTTTACGTAATCAAGTTCCGCCCCGGCAAGACGGCGTAACGGGAATCGTAGCGCCGGTCTCCAGACCGGGGTCCCCGACGGCAGGTCTTCGCCGTTGGGGTGGAAGGCCCGCACATGCGAACGGATGGGGCTTTGTAAAAGGGGCACGAGTTCACTCGTGCCGGACACGCCTCCCGTAGAGAGGCAAGGAATTTAGCCCAGGACAAGTTCGCGATAGCGAACGCGGTCCTGGGTAGGCAAGACAGAAAGGACTGCAGCCCCGTAGGGGCGGCGCGGGTCGCCAGGTTGGGGGCTTCAGCCCCTGAATCGCGGAGAGAGCAGAGGCCTTCAGGCCTCTGAATCGAGCGCGGTAAAAGCATCGGGGCTTCAGCCCCGGAGGGTTTTGACAGGGCACGAGTTCACTCGTGCCGGAAGCGCGTTCTTTTCAACTCGGGGCTTTAGCCCCTGAGGGATATTTTTGGGACGGCTGGATGCGACCGT
>Ga0326727_10026656_pt1 | contig 10691 bp, 11 predicted proteins | sample MB2enrmetagenome_FD_207643 | JGI IMG/M metagenome (GOLD analysis project Ga0326727, IMG submission 207643) | Lab enriched peat soil microbial communities from McLean, Ithaca, NY, United States - MB29MY | ecosystem: Environmental > Terrestrial > Soil > Wetlands > Peat | place: USA: New York... | reverse complement strand
GCAGTGAAGTGCTGTACGTTCACCCCTTCTATTCAAAATCTATTTCCTTGATGCGGGCGAGCGGCAGGGAGAAATCGAAGACGCGGTCGCTGGCTGGATCGTATTGGTCGGAGATGCCCAGGAATCGCATCTCCACGGGCTGGTTCGTAGGCATAAGGAACTTACCCTCTTCGAGCTTGCCGTCGCGAAGGGTCATTTTCAGGTGGTCGCCCTGAATCTGGACGTTCGTGATCTTGGAAATATCAACGTCGTCGGCGCTCCCATTCTCCAAGAGGACGCTGAAGCTGGTCGTCGCGGGGATCGACTCGAGCAAGGAGCCACGCCCGCCGGGCGGATAAAAATCCAGGTAGACGTCAAAGAGACTCGTGGCTTTCCCGGCCAGGTCGGTCACGGTCGCTTTGAAGCCAAAGCGCTTCCAGATTTCCACGATCTGGCGCCGTTGTTCGGGGCTGGCGGTTTGAACGCTGTAAGGCAGGCTGCCCTTGTTCAGGCGGACGACTTCCACCCTGCGGTCTCTCAACTCGAAGTGCTTGTAAACCACGAACGAGGAATCTTCTCTGATCAGAATGGCGTCACGCTGCACCACGGCCTGCTTGCCCTGGCCGGTCATCTGATAGATCGTGTCCGCTCCCAAAGGCAACGCCACGCTCAGCAGTAAAGAGAGCAAGAGCAATCTGATTCTCACTCCGGGACTCCCGCAAATGAAGGGGCCCCGCCGCGATCCGTGAACGATCGCTCCGCGGGGCCCAAGCAAACCGTGCCGTGACTAGCCCTTCTTCTTCGCTTTCTTATACTCTGTTGGCACGGTGGCTTTGAGTTGGTCGATGCTGGCCTGTGCGGCTTGTGCCCACGGGCCATTGGGTTGTAATTTCAGGTAAGTCTGAAACGCTTCAATCGTTCCCGGAACCGGAACGACCGAGCCATCCGGCTTTGTCTCGGCCTTGCCAAGCAGGGCCATGCCATACCAATAAAAGGCGTTGGCGTTATTGGGATCGATGTCGGTAGCCTTTTTCAGGGCGACGGCGGCATCATCCATCTTGCCCTGGTTGACCATGACCACTCCCAGATTATAGTAATAATTACCTGCGTGAGTTGGGTCGAGATCAGCGGCTTTCTGGAATTCCGCCTTGGCGTCATCAACCTTCCCCATGGTGGCGTAAATGCTGCCAAGGTTATTGTGGAGCCCCGCATCATTGGGGGATATCGCCATAGCCTTCTGGTAAGTGTCGATGGCCTTTTGTTGGTCCTGCAATCTCGCGTCCCGGTTCTGGTCCACATCTGCCGCCTTTGCATAGGCCTGGGCCATCTGGGAAAGCACAATGGGAACATTCTTATCCTTCGCCAGCGGCAGCGCCTTCTCAAACATGGCGGCAGACTCGGCGTACTGCTTCGCCTGGAAAAGGGCCGCAGCCTGATCAAAGGTTGCTTTCAGGCCCGTGAACTGTTTCTGGTTCTTCTGGTCCTCTTCAACCTTCTTCGCTTCCTCGGGGTGTTCCTTCATGGTATTGGCTTTTTCTTTGGCCAAGTCAAAATTCACTTCGGTGGGGTCCCCGATCCCCACGTGCTGGGTCTGGAAGAAGACCTGCTGCCCGGCAGGGCTCAGAAGCGTAACCTTGTAGGTTGCAGGCGAAAGGCCGATATACACGTACTCACCTTTCTTATTGGTCTTCGTATGCTGACTCCACTTCATTTCCTGCCGGTCCACCTGGACTGTATAGCCTACCAGCGGCTTGCCGTCCTCGCCTAAGCACTTGCCGGTCAACCCGCCGGTTTGTGCAAATGCGGAAACTGCTATCGCCATAGCCGCCAAGGCACCTGCCGTCGTGAACAGTCTCCGCCTCCATGAACTAAGCATAATTTCCTCCTTCAGTCATATTGCAGACTCACATTCTAGCGCCACTTGCCGTTCCACTCAACCCCATTCGGCTGCTTATGATAACCCAAGATACTCGAAAATCAAGGGGCACAGCGCGGTAGTGTTGGCAATCTCAACGCACCACGGACGACGTGGAGTTCCGGCCGTATTGAGGGCGGCGGGCATAAGGTATGGGATCTTCGATCCCAGCTTCTGCGAAAGCGCGAAGGCGCAACGCGCAACTATCGCATACGCCGCAAGCCGCATCCTCCGCCTGGTAGCATGACCAGGTGCTTGCGAAGGGCGCGCCCAGTTCGATTCCCCGCCGGACAATTTCACTCTTGCGCATTCTGATGACGGGCGTAACGATTTCCAGTTGTGTCTCCGGCTTGGTGCCGGCCGCGATTACACGATTGAACGCCTCGTAGTAAGCGGGGCGGCAATCGGGATAACCGGAGCTATCTTCCTCCACCGCCCCGATGAAGATTTTGCGGGCTCCGAGGACTTCGCCCCAAGAGACGGCGATCGAAAGAAAGTGTGCATTGCGAAAAGGCACGTAGCTGGAAGGAATGTCCTTGCGATCCAGATTAGCCAACTCGACTGCCAAGGCAGGGTCCGTTAAGCAGGAGCCGCCGATCTGCCGCAAGTGGTCCAGGCGGCAGACCAGGCGATAATCCGCCTGGTAGAAGTCTGCAAGGGCGTTGAAGGACTGCAGTTCGCGGGCTTCGGTCCGCTGGCCGTAGGCCACGTGCAGCATGGCCAGGCGGTATTCGAGGTTTGCTAGAGCTGTAGTCACGCAACTGTCCATGCCGCCACTGGCGAGAATAATGGCGAGGGGCTTGCCGGCAGTCCGTAGTCCGTGGTCCGTGGTCCCTGGTCCCTGGTCGGCGTTCATTCGCGTGGTTTCGCTCAAATGGCAACCGCTTGGCTTAGTTCTTTCCGCCTGGCACCTGCTGCTTTCCGCCTACTGCGCCGGTTCGGGCACGCCCTGGCGTGCCCCTACACGCCCCGCGCCTCCGCTCCCCAGATGAACTTGTGGATTTGCAGGCCCAGTCGCACCTCCAGGCCGTCGCGCAGGATCCATTCCGCCAGGGTGCGCGGCGATAACCGGTCGAACACCGGAGAGAAAATCACTTCATCGACATGCCGATGCAGGTCGTGCTGGGCGAGAAAGTTTCGAGCGTAGCAGTAGTCATTCTCGCTGAGTATCACGAACTTGATCTGGTCTTTTCGTTCCAGCAAGGCCAGATTATCAAAACAGAATTTGCCTTCCTCACCGCTTTCCGGGCATTTCACGTCAATTACTTTGACGACTTGGCGAGGCAATTGGGCCACGCTGCGCTCCCCGCTGGTCTCAACCAATACGCGGAAGCCCTGGGCAAGCAGTTGGTCAGTCAAGGGATAGATTTCCTGTTGCAAAAGGGGTTCGCCCCCAGTCAATTCCACCAAGCTGCCACCCAATTGCTGGAGCCTGGCAAGCACCTGAGCAACCGACATCTTCTGCCCGCCGTAGAAGGCGTAGGCGGTGTCGCACCAGTGGCAGCGTAGGTTGCAACCCGTTAGCCGTACGAAAAGGCAGGGCAGGCCGGCGTAGGTGGACTCGCCCTGGATCGACTTGAAAATCTCGGTGATTACCATTCTCTTCTCGCAAGCCCCAGACGAAACTTCCGCAATCTAATCCATTTTACATGATGACAGGATTCAGGAGTCAGGATTCAGGAGTCAGGGGAAAGATCCCCGTGCGGCAGGTCAGGAGTGTCCGAGGGGGAGCCAAGTCCACAGGTCGAGTGGCAGGGATTCATTCTCACTCCTGACTCCTGAATCCTGGATCCTGAATCCTGCTTTTCGAGCGTAGAATTCCTCACTCAGCAGATGATAATTTGCGAGGAACGTGGCATAATGACCTGGGGCGATTAGTAATCTAATTAATTGACGAGGCAACGTTTGAGGCAGGGGGGCAATCTTTATTATCGGACGGGTGTACGCATTGGCATGTTGATTGCATCCAATTTGGCAGGCGCGCGAGGAGCGGATTATGTTGACGCAAGATGAACTGGGAAAGATCCGCGAAGAGAATGAAGCTGAAGACACCTGGCGGAAGTACTCCCGGCATATTGTTGCGGACCTGTTGGAAGGTTGCGCCATTTGCGGCGCCGTCCGTGAAAGGGAGCATTTAGCCCGTTGCCGTTGGTGCGAGGACGTTTACTTCTGCAAGCAGGGAGTTTGCGCGCAGCAGCACCAGGCCGAAATGCACCCCGCCGTGGCCTTCTGGACGTGGTAAGGGCAGTGGCGAGTGACTCGCTTCTTGCTCGTCACTCGTCACTCATCACTGCTTTTCTGGTCTGTACGTGGCTGAAGTCGTATCTGTTTCCCAAACCGTAACGCCCTGCACCTGCAAACCCTGACTCGCTGCCCGGGGTTCGATCTCGCCGCAAATATACTTGGCCAGATTCTCGGCCGAAGGATTCAACTGGTCGAAGGGTGGAATATCGTTGAGGAAATGGTGGTCGAGTTTTTCGACCAGCCGTTTAATCTCGGACCGCAATTCAACAAAGTCCATTAGCAATCCGTCCCCATTGAGCTTGTCCCCGGCGAGCGTTACGCGAACCTTGTAGTTGTGTCCGTGGACGTTTTCGCACTTTCCTTTATAGTTGCGCAGGGCATGCCCCGCGGCGAAGGTGTAATCAACCGAGATTTCAAACATTCTGAGTTTCCTTTGGCCAGGGACTAGGGGCTGGGGACTAGGGGCTAGGGAAAGCTGTCAGCTTTCAATTCTCAGCCAGAGAGAACCGCTCGCTGATGGCTGACGGCTGAAAGCTGATAGCTTTCCCTAGCCCCTAGTCCCCAGCCCCTAATCCCTATCCTTGCATGAAACCCTTCACTTCATCCAGCCGATTCGTCTTGCGGTAACGCGGCAAGCTTTCCAGGAAAGTCCTGCCGTATTGTTTGCGCATCATGCGGTTGTCCAGAATGGCAAGGACTCCGCGATCTGTCTGGCTGCGGATCAGCCGCCCAAATCCTTGCTTCAACGACAGGACGGCCTGCGGAACCTGGTAATCCATGAAGGCATTGCCCCCCTCTTCGTTGATCTGCCGGATTCTCGCCGCGATGACGGGGTCCGTAGGGACGGCAAAGGGGAGCCGGTCAATCACCACCGCGCTCAGCTGCTCGCCTTGCACATCCACGCCCTGCCAGAAGGAGCTGGTTCCAAAGAGCACCGCGTGGGGCGTATTGCGGAAGCGCTCGAGCATTTCGGTCTTGGGCATCGAGCCTTGAATCAGCATGGGGTAGCGCAAGTGGGGGTGAACGCGCTCGTAAACCTCGCGCATCTGCTGGTGTGAGGTAAAGAGCACGAAGGCCCGCCCGCGGGTGGCCTTCAAGAGTTGGACAACCTCTTCAGCCGCCTGGCGCGTGAAGGTTGGCTCGCGGGGGTCGGGCAGGTGCAGCGGAGTATAGAGCAAAGCTTGGCTTGGGAAATCGAAGTGCGAATCCAGGATTCGCTCCTTGGCGTTTTCGATCCCCAGGCGCCTCTTCAGAAAATCGAAGTTGCCGCCCACGGCCAGCGTGGCGGAGGTCAAGATCACCGTGTCGACGCTCTCGAACAGGCGCTGCTTCAGGACGGGCGCCACATCAATCGGCGTGGCCTCCACAAACACGCCGCGCCCGCGCCGCTCCCACCAATAGACCATGTTCCGCTCTTTTCCTTCCAGGACCGCCTGTAGGGCCTGGCGCAGCTCGACGGCGCGCCTCATCAGGTTGTTGAGTTCCTCGGGCCGGTCTTTCAAGCGGCCGAGTTCGGTCTCCAGCAGCACCAGCGCATTGAGCAGGCTGGTGTAAGAACCGCCGTGCACTTGCAGGAAGGATTCCCGGTTATCGAAGCTCGAGCGAGTCTCCTGGTTCGGGAAAAGCCCGAAAAAGAACTCCGCGCGGCGCCGCAACTCAGCGACGGCGTGAAGCACTTCATCGCTCTTCATTCCCTTCAACTTCAGGGTTGCTTCCGTGTCGCGCGCCAGTTCTTCGAAACGATAGTTGCTCACCTGCATCCCGAAATACTGCGTGGCCACATCCTCGATGTCGTGCGCCTCGTCGAACACCAGGGCTTCGTAATCGGGAAGCAGACTCGCCACCTCGGATCCGCGTATGGCGAGGTCGGCGAAGAAGAGGTGGTGGTTGACGATAATCAAGTCGGAGGCGGCGGCGCGCTGGTGCATCAGGGTAATGAAACAGCGGTCGAATTGGGCGCACTTCTGCCCCGTGCAAGTCTCGCGCCGGGCGTCGACCTTCGCCCAAAGCTCGCTCGAATCCGGCAGCCAGCCCAGCTCGGCTCGGTCTCCCGACTCCGTCTTTGCTTCCCAGTCCTTCAGTTTCGGATACTGCGCCACCTCCTCGAGGCCGTTCAGCACCGGCTGCTTTTCGATGTCGTAGAGCTTCTGCCGGCAGAGATAATTCTGCCGTCCTTTCATCAGGGCGACGCGGACGTCGGGGAAGAGCTTCTTCAAGAACGGGATGTCTTTGAAGAAGAGTTGCTCCTGAAGGTTCTTGGTGCCGGTGGAGATGACCACGCGCCGCCCGCTCCGCATCATCGGAACCAAGTAAGCCAGTGTCTTGCCAGTGCCTGTGCCCGCCTCCACAATCAGGTGCTGGCGATTTTCGCTGGCCGCTTCGACGCTCTCCGCCATCTCAAGCTGACCCGGCCGGTACTCGTAATTCGGATGACGGCGCGCCAGCCATCCCCCGGGTCCAAAGACCTTCTCCAAGGGAGCTTTTTCCGTCTTCGCGTTGTTCGTGACCGGCATCGTGTTAGGAAGTCGAGAAATTAGAGGATAACACAGGGACGACAAGTGGAAGCGTGCAGGAAAGGGGGCTCGCCAGGACGTAATTCTCCGGTGATCCTGAGCGCACCGGAGGATACCCGCAGTTCGCTGGAGAAGCGACGGACGGGACTCTTAGCGGCGGTGTGAGTGACGGCGCCCATACGTTTTTCCCGCAGCCAATGTAGCCGACTTTATGTCACTTTCCAGCCTCGGCCTTCAATTCTGCAGTCTTGCGTTCGTTTTGCTTAACTGCGCTGCTTTTGCTCCTTCTGGTGCTCAAATTGTGCTGAATTGCATGCAAAAACGCACATATTCTGCAACATTAACAGGGTGACTTCCTTTGTTTTCAAGTACTTCTTAGCTTCGTTCCCACTATTTTTCATTTTTTGTATTTCCCTGGCTTGCCGACTGACTGGGACTATCCCAATCGGCCCGCCACACGCGTGGTGCGGCGGCCATCAACGGCAAAATGTCCACATCACAGACCACCTTTATAGGCTATCACGACTCGACGGCGTTGTCAAGCTAAAAATAGGCAGGGTGCCGAAACTCTTTGGGTCCGCAATTATCCAGGTGCGTCCAGCGAGGACTAATCTGCTGGGTGTGGTCCATCTTCCGGATTGCCGACGGTACGCCCAGAGCGTCCCACATCCGCGCGTGGGGTGTTTAACGGTTAACTGCATTGGCCGCGCTCGCTTTGCCGAACCCTTTGAACCAAAACCGAATACGATAGCCGCGAAATCTCGCGGTGAAGCGCCCGGCGCAGACCCGCCACCGCGCGGCTGAGCCCACAGAGGGCAGGCATGGCTCACTTTATCGACCTCTTTTCCCCGCACAGTTACGAGGCCTTCGCGCATTCCTCGCGCAACATCTCAGGATTTCGCACGGGGCGGTTGCTGAATTCTGGAAAGAGTGGAGTTCTCACTCGCGCTGGCTTTCCTAGACGCATTTCGGATGGCAAGGGACGGACTTTGCTCTTTGGTATCGCCGCCCTGTGGAGGGCGGAGCAGCTTTCGCTAGCCTCAGAATTTTGCGGACCTCGGCCCTTTCACTTCGATTGAATCCATCGCTAAAAAGAAATCTAGGGGCCTTTCGGTGGTAAAGGCGCCCCGCGAGAGTTGGCGCAAGTCTCCCGAAGTCTTGTCCCTTTTCTTCAAAAATTAGGAAATGGTCGAACGTGACCAGAGGCCCGCGGAATCGGTTACGCGGTTTCTTCGTGGGGCCGATACCGATCCAATTAATTTTTCTGCTGATGCCTTCGTCTCTCGCCCATCTGCAAATTCCGCCGATGCCGATGACCGCATCAAATTCGCAGTTTCTAAGCCCGCCCATGCAATCCTCTACGCCGAAGCACCCCTTGGTGTCAGGATCACCCTTGTGAGTTCGCTTATAGAGAAACGTCCTCATGGAGAAACGACGGTTGGGGCACTGTGCGCCCAGCCTGCCGCGCTGAATTCTGCCTCGATACTCGCATAGGCCGTGTGAAAGGTAGAGAGCGCTGCGAGGCACTTACCGCGGCCGGCTCAGACGCGGGGCAAACGGAAATCGCATGAAGGTCTCTATTCCTTCAAGCACGTTTATACCCTTGCGACTCCGCGCGACCAGTTCGCTGAACAATAGGACCTTAAGTTCAAATCCCGGTTTCGTATGATCAATCAGATCCTGCTCCGGCACGATACTGTCGCCGTTTAATGCCGAGTGTTTGTCGACCGCGGCGAGCCACTCCTTCGCCGCCGCGTCACCCCGGGTCTTCAGAGCGTACGAGAGTCCTGATGCTATCGCGTCGGCGATTTGAATGCCGTAACTTGATGCGGAATTGACCAATGAAACCGATCTCGCGAGGCAAAACGTAACGGGCTTTCGTTTGCCACCCAGCTCAATGTACTGCTTGTCCTTCCTTCCTACCATCGCGGCAAAGAGGCTCGGCTCAGCGGTGAGGTAGGTGGAAAGTGGCTTCGATTCGTCGCAGAAGACCTCAAGTTCGTCAAACTTCGTTCCCCAATGGCAAAGGAGCGAGTATAAGGCGGCGTCGGTCACGTCCAGTGTCCAGCGGCCCAGCTTACCAAGGCTCTCTATCGTCTTGAGTTCATCGATTATCGCCGTCCGCTGGCCATGGGCGAATGCAAGCACCTCCTTCGCGACGCTGCGGGTCCTCCGCTTGGCGACAGGGTGATCGAAAAGTGTGGCCAACCCCCCTGCGCTCGGAGCCCTCATCAGAACCTCGAAGCGGTTCAGTAGCTTCCTGGCCGGAGCGGTTGGAATCCCGGCCTCAGCGAAGAGAAGAGTGCTGACGAATTTGTGGAAGCTGAGATCGTAAAATATGCTACTTTTGTCCGCGAGCGGCGGCTCAAAGACGTACTCGAAAAGCTTGCACGCGAGCGCGTAAAGTTTGTTAACCAAGACGATTTGTGATCGACCTAAGCATTGCTCAAACAGAGATGAAAGAGCCCGTTTGCCGCGTTCGGACCTTACCAAAACCCGGCCCTTAAGCTCACGGGATTGAAGCTTAAAATCCCGCACCACCTTTGCTACTATCTCTGCGGCAGCGGTTTCGCTTATCGCAACACTGGCATACACGAAGAATGGCTGCTCCCGGTCCGACAGGTTTGTACCAGTGAAGCCAGACTCGTCGCAATAGATGCTCTGGGACATGGCCCATCTCCTGCAGCGTTACCTTACCAGCACCATTACGCTCTCGGCGACGGCCGCGGGTGGAATCCAAGCGAAATTCGGGTCGTGCGAAGAACCGTTTGGAGAGTGCCGTCTGCCCGACCGTGCTCGTGTATGATTCATTTGGGGTGTTCTGCGTAGTCGCGCCAGAATCTCTGAATAGCTTTGACGATCTCCACGTGCGTCTTATCTTCGAGTTCGCCGCGAAGTGCGTCCGGTACGGGAACAGTGTTCTGAGCGAAAAACCGCTCCAGTTCGTGATAAAGCTGATTGAGCCACTTCTCTGTACGCTCCTCTTCCGTACCGAAGAACTCGAGGTGTTTCCAACTAAGGAGCTCTTTTTGGTAATGAAAAGTAGCATTGCGAAACCGGCGAAGCCGGTCTACGAAGGGCGATTGAAGAAGCTCATCGATCTTTTCATCCTTGAGGCCGAGCTCCCGCCATCCTTCGATCACGAGGTAAATTCCGGCGTACGAATACGTAAAGTAGATGCCCGGCGGAGATAAGAAGAACATTAGAAGACCGGATTCGTCAGCCGTGAATAATTTGAACCACTCCGGATCCGTTTCACGCTGAAACCTGCTTCGCATAAAGGCGGCGTACGCGAAGTAGCGATAGAGCATCAGTATCTCGGGACGCAGATCTTTGATATTTTTGAGACTCATCAGACAGGCACCTTATAGCGAGCCTTTCTCATCTCGCCCTTCTTGCTTAAGACATCGCGTCCCCCGGCCATCAGGCGCGCCGTCGGCGCAGTCTACCACGGAAGGGACGCATACATACAAACCGATGTATGCGCCACCCATGGCAATTGTGTCCGGTGCCAGTTCGACATGCCGGGCGTATCACGCGCTACTCGGAAGTTACCACGGACGGGCGACGATCCAGTGGCCACCGATTACTGGCGATCGACGGCGCAGCGTAGATTTACGCCCGTCTTAGCCTTTGTGAACGCGCTGTGCGCATCAGTTCAAATTGACCCACTTCCGGAGAATTCGTAGAGTCCGTTGGGTCCCTTCCGGACCGAGTCGGAAAGCTTAATCTAACGCCTATGCCCTTTCACCCCGGTGGTGACAGTCACCAAAGGTGGTAGTAGCCGGCGCGTCGCGCCACCCGCACGCGAAGGCCAAACAATTCGGAAAGGTGTTTAGTGGTCAGAAGCGAGCGTTTGGGGCCATCGGCATAGACGCGGCCTGCGCGGAGCAGGATGACACGGCCGATTTCCGGAAGAATGTCGGGAAGGTGATGCGTCACCATCAGGATTCCCGTGCCGGCCCGGGCCAGTTTCCGCAAGATATCCCGGAGTCCCAGGGCAGCGCGAAAATCCAGACTGTTGCTCGGCTCATCCAGGA